>SMUY01053961.1_pt1 | contig 20740 bp, 20 predicted proteins | sample 2456441 | NCBI WGS metagenome assembly SMUY01 (sample SAMN11095931, study PRJNA526329) | marine sediment metagenome | biome: Marine sediment; feature: Surficial sediment; material: Deep marine sediment; isolation source: Hadal surficial sediment | place: Pacific Ocean | collected 2014-11 | depth...
AAAAATTGTCCTGTGTAAATCACTTGTAGAAGAAATACAATTACATTGATTATAATTAATGCGTAAGTAACTTTTGGTTTGAATCCTGGTGGATGTGGATTCTCATCACGTAATGGAAGCATTAGTTACTTTAATTGATGGAAAATTGTATAATAAGATTATTCTATTGAAAATGGGTGGTATTAAAAACCAATTTTAAGTCCATTTGTTTGGATTTTTTTTCCATATTTGTTTTCCATCAATAGTAACATAATCTTTTTCTTCAAAGACAGTATGCCACTTTCCATTATGTGGAAAGATTTGGTTCATCTCTTTTACTTTTCTATTAGTTGGAGCTCTGTTCATTAAGGCACCCCATCTCATGTTTGGAATCTTTGGTAGGATTTCATTGATGTCTTTCATTGTTTTCACTTCATGGAATTTATTTAAAAACCTATGACTTTATTGTCATTATTCCTTCTTTGATTAAAAATTGAATTCCTGAAACAAAATCTGAATCTCCAATGGATCCTTCTGCCCACCATCCAGCACTGTTCTTAACCCACTCTGGAATTTCATTAGAACCAGAGCCTGTGCCTTGTGTTGTTGTAGGAATCTTCATTATTCCTTCTTTAATTAAAAATTGAATTCCTGAAACAAAATCTGAATCTCCAATAGCTCCTTCTGCCCACCATCCAGCACTGTTCTTAACCCACTCTGGAATTGCAGCGGATGGTTTTACCTCAGTGGTTGGTAGAATAGTATCTTTTGGAAGACTGGGTCCAATCTCTATTATTGCAGAGCCAATTCCAGAATAGGTTGGATCAATGTCGAGGCCTATTCCATACACTAGAATATCAAGTCTGTATTGACCTTGGGATTCTATGTAAATTTTTTGAATGTCGATTCCTTCAGTAGCAATGATTCCTGGATTGTTGACATCATCCCCTGAGTAGCTTTCAAGTTCTTGATTACTTTCATTATCAATTAAGGAGTAGGCATATCTAACATCCTTGAGAAGGTTTCGGCTTTCATCAAAGAAAGTTATTTCAAAGGGAATTTCATCGGTTGCACCATACCTTCCATCCCATGAAATATTTACAGTGGTTGGAACTTGTGCAAAGTCGTTTGTAGGATCAACTAGAAAAAATTCCGTGGATGTTTTTGACACTTCACTTTGTGGAACTAGTTTTAATTTCATAATACCACTATTCTGGTTTTCAGGTCCTAAAGTTTCGTTGATCTTTTTTAGCTCCTTATTTGTAATTAGAAAATGTATAATATTTGTATCCTCATATGAATACGGATCATTTAAAAGAGCTCTTTGATCTATTTCTACTCCATTGACATATCCTTTGAATTGTTTTCCCTCTGCATATGGTGCAAAGTCTTTTGGTACCCTGACTTCTTCGTGAACTACTGGAACCAGATCAATATAGTCAGGACTCCAATCAAATGGCATATCAAAATAAATTGAATTGTCTGAGGGATCAAATTGGAAGTTTTCAACTTCATCATAGTAAGTCTTTATAATTACTGGAATCTCTTCTGCATTGGCTGTTTGGATAAAATAGTTTTGTTCTTGTGCGATACTAACAAAAGTGTCATAGCTAAGTAATTCAGCAACGAGAGTTCTAGGACTGGTTGCACCTTCTATATCTATTCTAATGTTGTAAAGCCCTCCTTGTACAAAAATTGGACCAGTCATAGTTGGTCTTCCTTCCCCATATACAAATAGTGCTCCTGGTGCACTAACGTGTTCAGAACCACCATAAACTGTACATCTCCACAAGTCGAATTGATCACAACCAGATACTGGTTTAATTTTTACATTTAATATTCCATCCAAGTCATAAAACAAGTTTCGAGCTAAAAGATCTCCCTTTTGCCATATCTCAACTCTGAATGTTACCTTTTCAAGAGTTGTATCTGTCAATGTATCAAAGAAGCGAATTTTCATGTTAATATCATCAACTTCACCTATGGTGATATCAGAAGGGGTCAGATCAGTTCTAACAGTTACCTCCATATCACCAAAGGATAGTGGAGGAGCTTGGTCCCCCCCAAGTCCGTGTCCGAAGGCATTAGGTGCAAAAGATGAAATTGTAAAGATTCCAATTATAGCAATAATTACTGCAAACTTTATTGACAACATTAATAATTTGAAGATTCCATATTTAAAGATCGCATAAAATACTACGTAAGTAAATTTCTCAAAACAATTTAAAGTGTAATTTTTATTTATGGAGGATAAAGAGATTATATGAAATTTCTATTTGCGTTATTGTTAATTCCACTTTTAATCACACCGGTCTTTGCTCAAGAAAATACACAGACTTTGCCAACAGAGAAAGGGACAATAGAGGTTAAATTATCATATGATGAAGTTATTCCCGGACAATTAACCACTCTAAGAACTGATTTTATTAATCCTCATACGCAAGAAATTCAAGTACATATCGATTGGAGATTTTCAGTTTTAAAAGATGGGGAAATCATTTGGGGACCTACAAATCTCCTTCATACTTCTGAGGGTACATTAAAAAATTTGAAGTTTGAGTTTCAAGAAGAAGGTCTGTATACGATAGAATTTGGAGTTGAAGGAATTTTATTCCAACCAATTCCTCCTGAAACTGTTTCATTTAATATTGCAGTAGGGGAGGCTTACGCACAACCTACACCGTCACCTCCTACAAATGACAATGGTGGTGGTTGTTTGATTGCAACTGCCGCATTTGGCTCAGAACTAGCCCCACAAGTACAACAACTACGAGAATTAAGAGACAATACAGTTCTTCAAACAGAATCAGGTGTATCATTTATGACAGCATTTAACGAATTTTATTATTCATTTTCACCTGCAATTGCAGACTTTGAAAGAGAAAATCCAATATTCAAAGAAGCTGTGAAAATAACACTAACACCAATGTTGACTTCATTATCTATTCTAAATCATGTTGAAATTGATTCAGAACAAGAGATGCTAGGTTATGGTATTTCTTTGATTTTGCTAAACATTGGAATGTATGCTGGAATTCCCGCATTTGGAATTCTAAAGTTGTACCAATATAGAAAAAACTAGATTCAAATTTTGGGATGCCAGTGAAGTTTTTATGTATGCCAACATGTATTCATTTTAATGAAGACTATAGCTATAGGCTCTTTCTTCGTATTATTTGCTATTGTAGCCGGCATGCTTTCAGGTCCTGCATATGCAGAACCTGTCATGGTTAGCACCCCACAAGGAACATCAGTTCCAGGGTGTGAGGAAACAGACACATGTTTCCTGCCATATATGGTAACAGTAGATGTAGGCGGAGAAGTAACATGGTCAAACGATGACACAGCAGCTCACACTGTAACTGCTGGAAGTGCAGCAGATGGACCATCTGGTGAATTTGACAGCAGCTTGTTTATGGCAGGAGCAACTTTCTCCCACACGTTTGAATCAGCAGGTGAATTTCCTTACTTCTGTATGGTTCATCCATGGATGGCTGGAATTGTATCTGTCGGAGAAGCAATGACAGATGATACAGATGGAGACGACGGACTAATGGTAGACATTGCAACAGGAACTGCAGATCAAGGTGAAAGCTTGTCAATTGATGTGACTTTTACCATGATGGGTGAGGGTGTTGAACATGTCAACTATGACATTAAAGCAACTCAGAATGGTGAGATTGTTCTTGATGAAATGGGTGTACATGATCACGATGGTGTAATGAATCACATGACATCTCCATTACCAGCAGCCACATCAGATGATGCACCAGTAGAAGTCGAAGTAATGTTCAATGGATTTGGTATAGATGAACCATTTACTGGACCAATTGGTCAAGTAGAAACAGCGCAAGTTGTTCCTGAATTTGGAACAGTTGCAATGATGATACTTGTCGTTGCAATCATAAGCATCGTTGCAGTTACTGCAAAAACTAGAGTTATTCCAAGACTTTAGGAATCCACTCTTTTTCTATTTTCTTTTTACTAAAGCAATTACTGCTAAGATTATTGCAGCTGCTGCAATAGATAATCCAAGAATAGCAAAGTCGTATGCAGAATCTTTAGATAAATCCTCGACTTGCGAACCAGATTTTATTGCAGAGACATCCTTTTGTAGAGAAGATACTGCACTTTTCAGGGCAGAAACATCTTGATCAGATGATGAACCGCTAGTTGGTGGAAAATCTAGTACGGCAGTAGATTCTACATCTTCAACTGGAATTTCAACATCTATAGAAACCCCATTAATCTCACCTTTGAGTTGAATCGAATATGAGCCTGTCTTAGTTGGAATTACATGAGAAAAGTAATGTCCAGGTCGTGAATCAGAGCTAATATCTAAAACTTTAGTTACCCCACCAAACTTTGCAGTAGCCTCTATATTCTTGAAAGCATTTTTAATTCCAACTTTAACTCCCAGATTGTCTCCTGGTTCGCTAATTTCAAAAACAAAATCATTTCTAAATTCTACTATAGGAGGTTCTGTTCCCCAACCGACTTCTATTACATATGGTTCAACCTCAATGGTATTGTGAGCAAAAGCTTGTGATAGCATTCCTATAGAAAACAATAATGCAACAAAACTAAAACTAGCTACTTTCATGGCTATAATCAAATTATACATGTTATTATCTTTACGTGGATGGTACTAACAAAATGAAAACTGTTTAAATCATAAACAATAATCTGAAGATTAAATGAAAAAATTTCTAATTATTTCATTACTAGTATTATCAATTTCATTACCATTTGCAGCAGCTCATCCATTTGTCGAGGAAACTAAACCAGAATCAGCGGTAAATGCACCTGTTGGAGTAACAGATGTAACTGTAATTTTTTCAGAGTCAATAGAGTTAGACTTTAGCTCGCTGAAAGTTTTTGATAGTAATGGTGATCAAATCGATAACAAAGATTCTCAATACTACTTGGGTGAAGAATCACTAATTGTTACTACCCCTCCACTTGACGATGGAGTGTACACCGTAACAAGTAAAGTTCTTTCTAAAGTTGACGGTCATTTAGTTGATGATGCTTTCATTTTTGGAGTAGGAGATATTAAAATTGAAATTCCAACAGACCAGCCAAAGTCAATTTTTGATATTCTGTTCTTTCCCGAGGCTGGTTCTAGGTTTCCTGGGCTTGTTGGGCAAACCATAATTCTAGGCTCTGTAATTGCCTCGATGTTAATATGGGGAACTCAAAACAAAAATCTGATAAGAAAGGAAATTGAAAAAATAGATTCTTTTCATCATGGAAAATTCATGACCTTAACTGGTATTGGATTGATGGCAGTATTTGCATCAAACATTGCAATGCTTGCAGTACAAACTTTACGATTGGAGACTTCGGCATTTGATGCTATACAAACCACCTTTGGAACAACGTGGGTGATCAGAATGATAATTACAATTATTCTCTTGGGAGTATGGTTTTGGATGGATAGGAAAAAAAAGATTACAAAAAAGAATCAAATTCCAATGTTATTGTTATCCCTTGCACTAATTGGAACGTCAACTATGATAGGACATGGTTCTGCAAGTGGAGAGATGGGACCAGTTGTCTTGGATTATGTACATAATTTAGTTGCAGCAATTTGGATTGGTGGAATTATTTATTTTGTATTTACATTACTTCCAACGTTTTCAAAATTAGACAGGATTGCTAGAGATAAAATGTCACTCGTAATGATTCCAAGATTTTCAATTGCCTTTACCATAGCGATTGGAATTGTAATAATAACTGGTCCAACCTTAATGTGGCTTTTAGAAAGTGATGTAGGAATGATTACTGAATCAATTTATGGAAAATTAATCATTGCAAAGATTGCCATTGCTGCAATTATGATAGGACTGGGTGGTTTCTTTCAGTTTAAAGTTCAAAAGTCTGGCGAAAATGCTCTTGATTCAAAATCATTTTCAGTTCATAAGAAACTAAAAAGATCATTAAAGGTAGATGCCACTTTAGGAATAATTTTACTTGGTGTAGTTGCCCTTTTAACAAATGGTACTTTGCCTGCAGGAGAAATTCAAAAAGTTGAAGCACAAGAAGTGTTGTATGCATTTAGAACAATAGAATTTTCTGAAAGTGCAAAATTTGATATTGAAATCACGCCATTTTCTAGTGGCACAAATACCCTTATTGTAAAAATTAGTGATTTTGAAAATAACCAATTGTCAGATGTAGATGAGGTTAAAGTAAAAATTTCAAATCCACAAAGAAATATTTCACCAATTGAAGTTCCTATGATAAAGATTACTCAAGAAGAAGGCAGACCAGCTGTGTTTCAAGGAGAGTTGACTTTTGGATTTTCAGGTAAGTGGCAAACAGAAATTGAAATTAAAAGAATTCAGAATGCAAATGAATCTGTAATAATGAATTTACTTGTTAAACCAAGACTGCCAGATCTGCAAGTGGAGATTATAGAATATGATTTTCCTGAGCCCACAAAACCATTATATCCATTGTATGATGGAAAAAACTCAATATGGATTAGTGATCCAACTGCTCCAAGACTATGGCAATTCTCTTTAGATACTCATGAATTTAACTCTCATTCGTTTGATGGAGTAATTACTGTAATGCTTACTAAAGATAATGAGGGAAAGATTTGGTTTAATGATCCTCCAAGAAACCAGATAGGATTCTTTGATCCAGATGATTTAAAAATCACTACAGTTTCTTTACCAAAAATTGCACCAACAATTAATGATAGTACAACGACCTCTGTTCAAGCAGACTTTGAGGGAAATATTTGGATTGCAATAATCAATAAAGACAAAATTTTGAAATATATTCCAGATTCAAATACGTTTGAAGAAATTCAATTAGCAAAAGGATCATTGCCATTTGCATTGGCAATTGATGATGAGGGGAAAATCTGGTTTACGGAAACGGGTTTTGGTAAGATAGGATTTATCAATACACAAAATAATGAGGTTACTGAATTTTCAGACGAAAGACCACTCCAAGGACCTGAGGCCTTAGCCTTTGATAAGGAAGGAAATCTATGGATTACAGAACATACAGGCGTGGGGATTGTCAAATTTAACCCAATTTTAGAGACTTTTGAAAGAATTCCCGTACCTGACCAAGAGGCACTTCCATTTGGAATGACCTTTGATAGATATGACAACATCTGGTTTGCGCAACACACGGTTGATAATATTGCAGCATACGATCCACATAATAATAATTTGATCGAAGTTCCAGTTCCAACTGCAACATCATTTATACAATTTATGACATTAGATGATAAAGACAATGTTTGGTTTGTTGAACAACAAGGAAATAAGTTAGGGATGGTAAAGATTACCGAAGTTCCTCTTGTGGCCTCTCAAATACCAACAACAGAAAAATTTGAATTAAAGTATACTGAAATTGCCTCTCCCTTAATTGCAATGGGAATAGTAGCAACATCATTATTTTTTGTGAGAAGTGTTAAAGACAAAAGAAGACTGAACTCATTAATTAATTCCTAGATAACAAGCCAGCAGACTTTATTCCCATTGTCACAGCAAGCAAACCAATTGATAACAATACAATTGTGCCAGCAGGAGTAATATCAAAGATATAAGAAATTAAAATTCCTGCAACAACAGAAAATATTGAAAAGCACATTGAAATAATGGCAGTTTGTTTAAATCCCTTTCCATACATAATTGCAGAAACATTGGGAATTACAAACAATGCTGAAATCAACAAAACACCAACTAGCTGAATAGAGGTAACAACGGTAATCCCGGCCATAAAGACAATTAAATAATTAATTTTTTCAACTGGAATGCCACTAACTTTAGCTTGCTCTTCATTAAAAGTAGAATAAAGAAGTTGCCTGTACAACAATAGAACTACAATTAGAATAACTCCTGTCAAAGATAGAATTAGAATGGTATCATTGACACTTACAAGAAGAATGCTTCCAAATAGAAAACTAAAGATATCAATGGTAAATCCCCCTGAAATTCCGATAATTACGAGCCCAATGGCGATCCCTGATGATAAAAGAACTGCAACTGAGGCATCTCCTGAGATATCGTATTTTTCTTTAATTCGAGTAATTATCAACGCACTGATTAACGAAACACCATAAGCTGTCCAAAGGGGATAAACTCCCACCATTAAACCCAAAGCAATTCCACCAAAAGAAGAGTGAGCTATTGCATCACCAAACAAAGAGTATCGTCGTAGAACAAGAAATAATCCTATTACGGAACACAAGATTGCAATGGCAGCCCCTGAGATAAGTGCTCTGTGCATAAAGCTGAAAGTAAAAATTTCTAATGACATGACTAATGATGTTGCATGTGTTTCTGCATAGATGCTTCAGAATATTGTTTCACAAGTTCATCATTTCCAAAGAATTTATCAGATTCACCATGAAAGAATAATGTTCTATTAAGGCAAGCTACATGGTTAACAAGCCGATTTACTGCATCCAAATCATGAGATGACCAAATTATGGTAATTTTTTGTTTAGAGTTTAATTCTCTTAGAATACTATAGAAAAGTTCAATGCTCTGCTGATCAATTCCAGTTACTGGTTCATCAAGAATTAAAAGTTTAGGGTTATTGACAAGTGCCTTTGCAATAAAGACTCTCTGTTGCTGGCCAGCAGATAATTCTCCTATCCTTCTTTTACTTAATTCATGAATCCAAAGCTGTTGTAAGATTTCATCAATCTTTTTTGCATCCGATTCTTGTCTCAATCCCATTCGTACAACGTCATTTACAGTAGCTGGAAAATTTTTCTCAAAAATTGGTTTTTGAGGAACATATCCAATTTCTTTAAGATAGTCTTTTGACTTTGTAATATCTTGGCCAAAAAATTTAATTTTACCTTTGTATTTTGTGTATAGTCCAAGCATTGAAGCAAAAAGAGTACTTTTACCAGCACCGTTGGGGCCAATTATGCCTAAAAAATCACCTTTGTTAACTGTAAAACTAACATCGTCAAGAGCCTTTACATCAGGATACTGGACTGTGAGATGTTCTATTTCTACAACTTTCAACATAATGCCTCCTTGAGATTATCTAGATTTTCAGTCATTCGTGAGATATAATTTCCATCGCCAGAAATTTCTAATGGAGATAAAACAAGGATTTTTCCACCTATTTCATTTGCAACAACATTTGATATCCTTGGATCGATTGTGTCTTCAGTAAAAATAATTTTAAGTTTTAATTCTCTTGCAGTATTAATTATATTTTCCAAAGTTTTAGCAGTAGGTTCTGCATGAGGATTATTTGATGAAATGATTGTATGTTGATTTAAATCATATTCAAATGCAAAATATGAAAACGCATCATGAAATGCAATAAAATCACGATTACAGTTGGATAAATCGTGTCTAATTTTTGAATCAAATCTATCTAGCTCAACTATGTAACTTTGAGCATTTTTCTGATAGAATTTTTGGTTTTGAGAATCTAATCTAGAAAATGCATCTGCAATTTTTTGGACTTGGATTTTTGCTAAAACTGGATTTAGCCAAATATGTGGATCTCCTGATTCATGAACATATTCTTTTTGTTCTTCATGTTCTTCATATTCAGATGATTTTTCAAAAATCTTATTATTATTTTCAAAAATTCCATCACTTGTATCAACTACAATTCCTTGATAGTTCATTTCCTCTAAACTATCAACCCAATTTTCAAATCCAAATCCATTAATTATAATTAGATCTGATTTTTGCATTTGTTGCACGTCTTGTATTGTTGGTTCCCAGTTATGTGGTTCTACACCTTCTGGAACTAGCAGACGTACATTGACTTTGTCTTGGCCAACTTGTTGAGCAAATTCGTATAAGGGATAAAAAGATGAGATAGCTTGGAGTTTAGTCAAACCGTTTGTCTCTCTAAATTGTAAACTAGTATCACCTGCCCAAACTGAATATGAGCTAAGAGGAATTACAATAACAATTGAGATTATTGCAAATTTGACTTGATTGTTCACGCTAACAATCCCTTAAAATTATTAATAAATCTATAAAATGTTAATAATTTTAATTGCTAAACTTATAAGATAATTAATAACATTAGGCGTATGCCAATAGTCTCAATCTCACTTAATGATGAAATTCTGACAGAGTTAGACAAACTTCAAAAATCCATGGGATTTTCTGGACGGTCTGAGGCCATAAGGGCAGGTATAAGATCATTTGTTTCAGAAGAAAAACAAAAATCAGATTTATCTGGCGACCTTCATGCCATTTTACTAGTAGTTCATAATGATGAGTTTGATCATATTGTTTCTGGAATTACCCATAACTTTGAGGATCTTATTACAACACATCTTCATAGTAAGATTGACAAAGAAAAATGCATGGAGTTGTTTGTAATTCATGGTGATGCAGAAAAAATCACAACAATTACAAAAGATTTTCAAACAAACAAAAACATGGATACGGTAAAGCTAGTTGCATTGTAATTAGAATTTTTTCAGAGTAAACGAAGTTTTTTTGGATAGAATAATTATTGCCATTATAGACACCACCAGAATCAATGTGGCAACAGAACCAAATTCAGGAACTACTACAAATCCAAATTCAGTTTCCTGACCGGTATTCCTTATGTTTTCAAATCGAATTATTGTAGGTCCTGTCTGATCTTCTGTAAAGTAATAGTCTTCTGAATCTCCGCCTACTTGTGCAATTCCAGTTGTTCTGTAAATTTCTTTTCCTCCTTGTAAGATTACAAATGTATAGTCTGAATTACGTAGTGGCACATTTGTTGCAGCATCTCTGATTGTAAAGACAAACTTTATTTTTGTGTCTGGTTCAATTATAACAGGATCCCATGATAGGTTTAGAAGGAAATCTTCACTTCTAGTATATGCCGTTAAAGGAAAGTCGATTTTTTCAGTTGTAGACAATGTAAAAACCATATTGTCAGGTAATGGTTCTTCTGATTTTTTCATCTGGTTTTTTAAAAATCTCAAGTGGTCTTGCAATAATACAAGATGAACTATTCTCTCATCTTCTTCTGAATAGTCATCTATTGTAACTGAGGATTTAAAGAGTTTAATTCCATTTACCTGCCCCATATAACCTGGAGATAAAAATTCAGTGAATTCGGTTGGAAAATGAATTTCCTCATGAACAACAGGAATATGAGACATTTGCTTTTCGCTCCAATCAAACGGCATCTCAAAAGTTACCTGCCTATTTTCTGAATTATACTCAAAATTTGAAATTTGGTCAAAATATGATTTTACTCTAAAGGAAACATCTTGGTTCTGAGCATCTTTTTGCCAGTATTGAGTTGTTTCTGCTACACTCAAATCTACTTTATAGATTCCAGAGTCCTTCAAGATATTTGTGGGCTCATCGATGGTTCTGACTTCAATCTCGAAATTGTACAGGCCACCAGAATTAAAGATAGGTCCTGTGATTTTAAGTGGATTTAATTCAGTTCCATACCAAGCGCCCAACAGAGAGTCTTGCTCACCATGAATAGTAATTTCTTCTTCTTGAGTAGGATTTACATTAATTTGTAGAGTACCATCAGATGTAAAAAAATAATTTCGAAATATCATCTCGTTTTCATAAAATAGACCTATTAGAAAAGTAACATTTTTTGCATTTTTTTTTGTTTCATCTTCGATTGCAGTAATTGTGATCTGTTTTTCATCCAAGTTATCAAAAGACAATGGAAGTTCAACTGAGATTGAAATTTCTTTTCCTTGAATGTCCACTGAAGAGATTGTTTCAATACCTAATCCATGACCATAAACACTGCTTAATGGAAATAACAAAATTACTCCGAATAAAAAAATTCCAAGTTTTAATTGGGACAATATCGTTTTTGATACTTCGGGGTTATATTATTGTCATTAATTTTTCAACTGTTTGAATTAGTTCTTCCATGGAGTTTGCCTCCAAGATAGGCTGTAGATCATTAGGATCTTCTGCACCAAGGGCAGCCAAAGAAAACAAATAATCAATTGTTGGAGTATCAGTTGTAAGATAGTATTGGGTTAAAATTTGATCAAGGGAAGATGGCTCAATTACTTCTGGAAAAGCTTGTTTGATAGTTTTTTTCTTCCATAAATCAACTAGGTGCTCCCATTGATTCAATGAAATATTGTCATCGATTTCTGGAATCAATTCAATTTCAGCTCTGATGTACATTTTTTCGTCAGTAGGTGATTTTTCATTAAGATCAGAGATGGCTTGATGACCCTCAATAGAATGGGGATCATAATTTTCGGGGAGTTCTATGGATGGTGGAATGATTTTTTTTATTCTGAATTTACTGCGGCCCATTGTTAGAACATTCAATCGCATACTATCCATCTCTACGTCTTCACATTTGGTAATTTTTGCAATTGTACCTACTAATTTTGGGCCGTTCCAGCCACGAATTTGATTGCTTGAATCAACTAAGCATACACCAAATTGCCCATCACCTAACATACAGTCATCAATTAGTTGCTTGTATCGTGGTTCAAAAATTTGAAGTGGCAATTCTTGTCTTGGAAACAATACCAAGTCCAACGGAAAAATTGGTATAATTTTTGCTATAGTCAAACTATTTTCTTTTGAATCTTCTTCAGATATATGGAATACGGAATTTTTTTATTATATTCTGTAATTTTACTTAAAATCCATTTTCATTGAGAATTAAACCCAACAAAGCGGCACGAGTATATTTTCCATATTCAGCTTGTTGGAAATACTTTGCATTTCTTGTGTTATCAATGTCTGTGGAAATTTCATCTAGTCTTGGCAGTGGATGTAAAATTATGGAATCAGCTTTCATCTTTTTAAGCAAATCAAGTCCAATTACATAGATTCCCTTTACTTTGAGATATTCTTCCTCATCTGGGAACCTTTCTTTTTGAATTCTTGTGACATAAACTACATCAAGATCCTCGATGTGTTCTTCAAGGTCAGTAGTTTCAGTAAAGGATAGTTTTTTTCTTATTTCATAAATAGAGTCTGACCTTATTCGTAATGACTCTGGAGAAATCAAATGGACTTCAACATCATAGTTTCCAAGAGCAGACAAAAGTGAATAAACGGTCCTACCATATTTTAAATCACCAACAATTCCAATTTTTAATCCATCAATCTTTTTCTTTTCTTTTTTTATTGTAAACAAGTCTTGTATGGCCTGCGTTGGATGCTCTTCAGTTCCACTTCCTGCATTAATTACAGGTTTTGATGAAATCTCAGAGGCAAATCTACTAGAGCCATCAAGTGGATGTCTTAAAACTAGTACATCTGAATAGATGGACATTATTTTTACAGTATCTGCAAGGCTCTCACCTTTCTGGGCAGAAGACGAGGAGATATCAGAAATTCCCAAAGAATTGCCTCCAATTAAAGCAATGGCAGACTCAAAGCTAAGACGAGTTCTGGTACTTGGTTCATAAAATAAGTAACTCAAAGTTTTTCCTCTACAGATTTCTCTTCTTGTTGTGGGATCCAAATTCATTATCTTTTCAGTGTACTCAAAGATCTTCTCAAATTGATCTCTGGTGTAATCCTTAATTGAAATGAGATCCTTGTTGTAGAAATCGTTCACTCTTTCAATAATATATACTGGTGACTATACAAAGTATTCTGATGCAAGAGTCCGAACTAATGGTTCGACGAATCAAAGAAGGAACGGTAATTGATCACATTGATGAAGGAAAAGGCCTTCAAGTACTAGGAGCCCTTCAAATTGACGGTAGAGATGGAAGCCTCATTACGATTGCATTGAATGTCCCAAGCGGGAAATTTAAGAAAAAAGACATTATCAAAGTGGAAAACAAGTTTCTAGCTGATGATGACACCAACAAATTGGCAGTAATTGCCCCAAAGGCGACAATTAACATCATCAAAAATTACAAGCTAGTTGAAAAGAGAAGAGTCTCACTTCCAAATGAGATAGACAGGATTTTTCGCTGTTCCAATCCTGATTGCATTACTAATAGTCATGAACACATTGAATCTATAATGGATGTACTTGACAAAGAAGGAAGAGTGCTAAGGTGTAGATATTGTGCAAGAGTTTTAGATGTAACCCAGCTAAAATATAATTAAAATTTTTAAATTATAAAAAGAGTTTGTGATTTGGTCTACTGTCCCAAGATGATAAACATCATGACTATGCCATAGATAGCAATTGATTCTACCATACCTACGAAGATGAATACTTTTGACTGCAAGGCTGGGTTCTCACTAATTACTGCAAGACCTGCTGCACCAACTTGACCTAAACCAACACCGGCACCTCCTGCTGCAACCCCAAATGCTATACCGGCACCAATTAGTTTGGAGCCGTCACTCATACCACCAGTTCCTTCTTCTTGAGCAAAAGCTACATCAGTAAGACCTGCAGCTACAAAGGCTAATGCCATAAATGATAACAATAAAACAATAGGTTTCATGTCCGATTAAGCCCCTTACGTTCCATATTTAAATCATCGCGATTTTTTTGGATCAAATTTTATCAAGTGTCTTTTTTTTGAATGATTGAAGATCATCTTGAATTGCTTTTACGAAATTATCATGATCCTTGTCTAATTCCTTTTTAGAGTTTTCAAGTAATTTTTTAATTTCTTCTTTTGTCATTTTTTCCTACTTTCTATCTTAGCTTTTACTTTTTTTAACTTTGCGAATTCTTCTCTTTCCTTTTCTTCTAGAGAAGCAAGAATAAATCGAATATTGTTCTTATATTGTGGAATAATAACATTTTCTAATGCGTTTAGTAACTTTTGGGTTTTTTCAAGTGCTTTTGCCAGACTGAAGATAGAGTTTTCATATTCTGCTGCTTTGCAGATTTTTGGAAGTAACACTTTGATTTGTTTTGCTGCTCTATCTATTGAGGAGTTTGTATCTGCAAATCCATATGGCATTGATTTTGTATCTTTTTCAGTTACAGTGAGTGCAGGAATTTTTACATCCACAACTCTTCTTACCTTGATGTCAACCTCCATTACTGGTGGTGTAGATTCTGCAACAGAATCAACTGTTCCAGTTCCTAATGAAAGATATGCTTCATTAACAGATTTGTAAATGTCTTGTAATGGATCCCAAATTCCCCCTCTTGCCTTTGAGGCTTCCTGAATCATTTCTTCAATGTTTTTTAAGAGAACCTTACGCTTATCATCTAGGATTTTCTGTACCATTATTGCGACTTGACTAGATTTTTTAAATTTTAGTAGTTCAATTTTTGTAGGAGCTACATTCTGTCCAAATGACATTTTGCTACTTTCCCGTATAATATTGGTCTATGTACTTGTCTTTGATTTTGGTAATCTCGTTCTTTGGAAGTAGAGAAACAATTTTCCACATAATACCAAGAGTTTCTTCAATTGTTCTACTTTCATCAGTTGCCTGACTTAGAAATTCCTTTTCAAAGGCATCTCCAACGTCCATGTATTTCAAATCAATCTCAGTTAATCCTGCTTTACCTACAATTCCTGCAAGAGCCCTTACTTCTTGTGCTCGAGAGTATGCATCATAAATCTGATTAGAAACTTCAGCATGATCTGCTCTTGTACTTCCCTCGCCAATTCCGTCTTTCATCAATCGGCTTAGACTCATCAAGATATTTACAGGTGGATAAACTCCTTGTCTAAATAAATCTCTACCAAGAACAATTTGACCCTCTGTGATGTATCCTGTAAGGTCTGGAATTGGGTGAGTAATGTCATCTGAAGGCATTGATAAAATTGGAACCTGTGTAACGCTTCCTTTTCTGCCCTGTAGTTTTCCTGCTCTTTCATAAATTGATGCCAAGTCGGTGTAAAGATAACCTGGATAGCCTTTTCTTCCTGGTACTTCTTCCCTAGCCGCACTGATCTCTCTTAATGCCTCAGCGTAGTTTGTCATATCAGTTAGAATAACAAGAACATGCATTCCAAGCTCAAATGCCAAATACTCTGCAACTGTAAGTGCTACACGTGGAGTAATGATTCTTTCAATTGCAGGATCATCTGCTGTATTTAGGAAAAGAACACTTCGTTTTAGTGCACCAGATTCTTCAAGACTCCTTCTGAAATATTCTGCCTCGCTGTATTGCACACCGATTGCCGCAAATACTACAGCAAAATCATCTTTTGTCCCAACTACACTTGCTTGTCTGGCAATTTGTGCTGCAAGAAGGTTGTGAGACATGCCTGACCCTGAAAAAATTGGAAGTTTTTGTCCTCTAACCAAGGTCATCGTTCCATCAATTACTGAAATGCCAGTTTGAATGAAGTCTTTAGGATATTCTCTTTGTTCAGGATTCATTGGTTGACCATTAATATCAATAAATTTATCAGCAATTGGATCAGGTAACCCATCTCTTGGTCTACCTAAACCATCAAAGACTCTTCCGAGTACCTCTTTTGATACAGGCATCTCCATGACTTTGCCAACAAATTTTGCCTTTGTACCTGAGATGGATAGACCAGTTGTTCCCTCAAATACCTGTACAATTGCCTTACCATTTCCAACTTCTAGAACTTTTCCTAATCTTCTCTCACCCTCATTTGTTTCAATTTCTACAAGTTCATCAAATGCTGCACTTGAAACATCATCAACCACTACTAGTGGACCTTTGATTTCTGCAATCTTGCTGTATTGAATTCCTCCCTCGGCACTCAATTTTGAACTTTCACTCCTGTAATGCTTTTGAATTGTTCTAGCATATCGACATCTAACTGATCAAGTTTTGCCATCTCATCATCTTTAATATCCATCCTTGCCTTTAGCATTGAACCAACAATTGACATTGCTCGAATATCAGCTAATGCTGCTCCTTCTCTAAGAGCTTGTTGTCCTCTATTGTAAAAGTTAACTTGTAGTTTTAATAATTTAAATTGTTTTTCTGCGCTACAGTAAGTATCAACTTCATCAAATGAGTTTTGTTGTAACAAACCAATCTTTATCATTCTTGCAACTTCAAGAATTAATTTTTCCTCATCAGGTAACGCTTCAGGACCTAAGAGTCTAACAATTTCTTTTAGTGTATCCTCTCTTTGTAAAACGCTATAGGCCTCACCTCTAAGACTAAGCCATTCATCACTAATGTTTTCTCCCCACCATTTTGCAATGTCTGCCAAGTACCCAGAATAGCTGTTCATCCAGTTAATTGATGGATAGTGTCTAGAGTATGCAAGTTTTGCATCCAAAGCCCAGAAAGTTTTGATAAATCTCATTGTGTGAGTTGTTACTGGTTCAGTAAAGTCACCACCTGATGGGGATACTGCTCCAATTATGGTAACTGATCCGTCACGATCTGGACTTCCAGATGCCCTAACACGACCCGCTCTTTCATAAAATTCTGCTAATCTTGATGCTAGATATGATGGATAACCCTCTTCTGCTGGCATCTCCTCTAAACGACCACTCATCTCTCTAAGGGATTCGGCCCATCTGCTAGTTGAATCTGCTACAAGTACAACGTCATAACCCATATCTCTATAATATTCAGCAATTGTTACACCAGTATAGATACTAGCTTCTCTAGCTGCAACTGGCATGTTGCTTGTGTTTGCAACCAAAACTGTTCTATCCATAAGTGGTTTTCCAGTTCTTGGATCTTTGAGTTTTGGGAAATCGACAAGTACTTCGGTCATTTCATTTCCTCTTTCGCCACATCCAATGTAAACTACAACTTGGGAATCGGCCCATTTTGCAATTTGGTGTAGGGTTACTGTTTTTCCTGTTCCAAAGGCACCTGGAATAGAACCTGTACCCCCTTTCGCAATTGGAAAAAATGTGTCAATTACTCGTTGTCCGGTTATAAGCGGAACTGTAGGATCATATCGTTTTAAGAATGGTCGTGGTTTTCTAACAGGCCATTTGTGATACATCTTAAGAGAGGTGGTTTGACCATCTTTCTCAGTGGTTGCTATTTCAGTTTCTAAATTATAATCTCCTTCACTTACAATATTTGTAATCTTTCCTCCCTTGTGATCGGGTGGAACCATAATGGAATGCACAATTAGGTCTGTTTCCTTGACAGTGCCAAGTACACTTCCACCAGAAACTTCATCACCAGTGCTTACTGTTGGTAAAAAGTGATAATTTTTGGTCAAGTCTACCGGAGTGGTCGTTATACCTCTTCCAATGTAGGAACCAGAGATTTTAGATAATTCTTTTAGAGGTCTTTGAATTCCGTCATAAATTTGTCCAATAATTCCTGGACCTAGAAAAACACTAAGTGGATTTCCAGTACCAACCACAGGCTCACCTGGTTTTAATCCACTTGTTGATTCATAGACTTGAATAAATGCGACATCTCCTGTAAGTCGAATAACTTCACCAACAAGTTTAGCATCTCCAACACTTACAGTCTCGTACATTTTTGCATCAGACATTCCGTCCGCTCTAACAGCTGGGCCGCTTACCCAAACAATTCTACCCTGAGCACCCATGTTAATTACCTACTCCGAATTGGGTTGAAATTTCTTTCCTAATTAAAGGCTTCAATCTTTCAACTTTGGCATCAATTGTATTGTCAAATGCCATGGTACCATCTTTAGATTTTATTTTAACACCTCCAAGGCAATCAATTGTTTCTGATGAAAGTTCGGCTCCAGGATATTTAGATAGCAATGATTGGACTATATCTTTATCTTTAGAGTTCGTAAAAACAACAATTTCCGTTGTACCTAAGATTTTAGTTGATTCATCAAAGAGAGATTTAATTAATTTTGAATAATCGCCACTACGATCAGCATTTGCAATTTCGTCTAATGCTTTTGTAAATACTTTATCAATGGATTCTTCAACCGTAGTTAGTTGTTTATTTCTGGCCTCTAGATCAGAGCTTCCGATAATTTGTTTTTCAATTTTATCGGCTTCTTTGTTGCCATCAGAGATAATTTTATCATATTCCAGTTCAAGTTTAGTAAGGGAATTATCTAGCGTTTGTTTAGAGTCAGAACTTGAATTTTTGAGATCTAATAGAATTTCTTTCTCTGTTTTCGTAAGAATTTTATCAATAGCTTGTTCTAATGATGAATTAGATGCCAACACGGGTTGGTCATTCAATAATAGATTTTAATGTTTGGGAGAAAATGGGAAAATTCAAAAAAATTCATATTTTCCTTTTTACTTAGAAAGATATTATAATGTAATAGTCGTCGTTGGAAGTGTGGCTGTTGCAGATCTTTTAATGAGCAGTGTTATACTTCCAAGAACTGATTCTCCAAAGGCAATCTCACGTCTAACTGAGTTTAAATGGTTTCATAAAATGGAGATGGAAAATGAAACAGTTACCCCTGAAATTGATGATCTTCTTTTGCGTGCGCAAAAAACCCACCAATTCATTGAAGAGGTAATCAAGGGACTGAATATTCCCTTACGAGTCGGTATCATGGAGATCCTTTTCAAAGGTACTGTAATTAAAAAGAAAAATTATGATATAGATGAGATTGAAGATATGATTGCGGATCTGGAGAAAACTCCAGATAATATCACTAAGGCAGCTAAATTGTTAGAAGAAAATTCAGAGTTCAATCGCTCTTTAGAAGAATTCAAATCATTAAAAGAAACATTACAAGTTGTAAACAATCTGGAAATTGATCTAAGTGGTTTTGGATCTTTGAATTATTTTTATGTAAATCTATTTGTCGTTAATTCCTCGGATTATGGTGAGATTGAGCGATTATTAGAAGGCACGCCAATTTTCAAATACGATTTAAAATCTAAAGAAAAATCAGCTATTTTAATAATTTCTGATATTGATGGCTCTGAAAAAATTCTCAAAGTTATGCGAGCCCTTAATTCAAATCCCTTTAGTATACCAAAAGATTTCCCTCAGATTCTAAGTGAAGCATATTCTTTAGCAGAAGAAAAGATAAAGGAGCTAACAGGAAAACAAAAATCTATTTCAAAGGAATTAGCTTCTATCACAAAAAAAATTCGTGGTGAAATTCTAACCATGCATGAAAATGCGTTTGTAGCAAAGGAAGTTCTCGAAACATTACGTAAACCAGGAGGTACTAAAAATTTTGCAGTCATACAAGGATATATTCCAAAGAAAATGGAAAAAAAATTCAAACAAGTAACAAGTCAATGGATGTCAATAACTGAAGAAGTTAAAGATGAGGAGGCACTTTCAAATCTTCCTGTTCATTTGGATAATCCCAGATGGGTTAGAACATATGAAGTAATTACTAATAGCCAAGGAATTCCTAAACGAGGAGAATTTGATCCCACCTGGATGATCGCACTCATGTGGCCTATATTTTATGGATTAATGTTTGCAGATGTAGGTCATGGATTATTGTTAATGTGCTTAGGCTTGTTGTTCAAATTCAAAGGTCAAGGCACTCTTTCAAGATGGGGAATGTTACTAGCAATGTCTGGCGGTGCTGGTGCAGTTGCAGGAATTTTTCAGGGCGAAGCGTTTGGATTTCATATAGAACACTTGGCAGGCATGGAAGCCTTGCTACATGAAGGTGGACCACTTCATTCAATTTCGTGGTTGATAGGTGCAATTAGTGTAGCAGAGTTAACATTTGATCAAGTAATCATGATTCTCAAAGTGTCCTTATTCTTAGGAGTTATTCATCTAGGATGGGCTTTCCTTTTACGTATTCGCAACTATGCAAAAAGGAAAGATAAAAATGCACTAATCTTTGAGGCTATTCCTAATTTGTTCATGTGGTTGGGAGTTTTTGGAGTAATGATGGGAGCAATTGGTTCTGGATATGATGTAATGAATATGTATTCCAGGATTCACACAGAAGCTGTTCCTTGGGTCTCTATACTTGTTGGAGAATGGGCAGTTGTATGGATAGTTGTTAGAGTTTCAATAATTATCATAC
>SMUY01151691.1_pt1 | contig 20678 bp, 14 predicted proteins | sample 2456441 | NCBI WGS metagenome assembly SMUY01 (sample SAMN11095931, study PRJNA526329) | marine sediment metagenome | biome: Marine sediment; feature: Surficial sediment; material: Deep marine sediment; isolation source: Hadal surficial sediment | place: Pacific Ocean | collected 2014-11 | depth...
ACGCTGCACCTGACCCTCCATTACCATCGCAACGCCCAGTAACGAGCCGATCTCGGGAATACTGAGACTGCTGTCAAGGCGTTCGACTGAAGTACGCGATATCACTCTGAGATCGCCGAGTTTCGACAGCAACGTCAGCAACTCATCGTGCACACCGGCTGCAAAAAACTCTGAGTCTTCTGTATCCGCACTACGATTGTCGAATGGCAATACTGCGATCGATTTGCCGACGGCAGAAACAGTGTCTGGTGGCGCACTATTTTGCCCAAACCAAACCATTGCGCCGAGAATGCCGATCGCGACCGTTAGCACGGCAAAAACAGTGTTGTTCAACTTTCGCCGCGTTGGTTCGGCGATCGGTTCGCTGCGGTCTATGTCTTTCTCTCTCTTCAGGCCCTCGGGGGTCAGCTCAAAAGCCCATGCCATGACAATGGCGACCGGGAAGCCCAGGATCAGCACGAAGGCAACGCCGGAATGGAACCACCCGGGCAGGTACAACGCGGGAACCAATGTATCGGAGATCTGTAACAGGAGCCAGGCAACTATGATATAGGCGACTGTGACCTTGAAGACGTTACGGCGTTTGAGTTCGTCGAATAATGACAAGGATTGGCTTCTTTTGTCTGTTACAGCGCTCAAGCGTACCTGCAAATCTGGCTGATGCCAAAATAATCAATGCAGGATGCTTGCAGTAAGCATCCCGGGCGTCGCCCACTCCAGATATTTCCACGAACAAATCTCCACCTCTTGCAGAAATCCACTGAAATCGTGTATTTAGGATCAAACCGGTACGACTTTCGGTATGGCCACTATCCCCACAGATATCACATGGTTACTGCCCACCGGTTGTTAACCCATTGTTTTCCCGCAGAATGGGCGGGGTTGCCCACGCGATACGTAGCTTCAGGTGCTGGTCTACGTAAGTAGGTAGAGGTTCAAGTCTTCTCCGTGGCTTCCCCTCGTCAATAACGCCATTGCAAATCTTGCGGCTACACCACTTAAGCTCTTATAAATGTAGCGACCTAATCAACCTGAGAATCTCCAGGCACGGTTCAAGTCCTCTTCTGGGCACCAAACAATTAAAGACCCCCGCCTGGGGATCTTTGTATTTGTGGGAGCCAGAGAAGACGCCCCCATGGTGGCCACGCAAGCACCAATTGCCGATGCGTCGCCAGACAACTACCGAGCTATTCTACCGTCTGCACTTTTCGCAGGGTTATCGATTACGCCGCGCGTCCTGATGCTAAAGAACCAGGCGCCCAATCCTGAAGACGATACCATCTGGGTCTGGGGCATGCGATTTCGCATGATGTCTGCAAATTTCGAGAAATAGATTAAGCACCGTGTTTAATCGAATTTTCATAATCTGACTAATTCCCTCAGTTTCACAAGCAGCCCGGATCTCCCAGGCCGGGTACTTTTGTCATGGAAAAACAATCTCCTTATCACCAGATTGATTCCTTGACATATGCATATTTTATACATATATTCGCTCCATGTACGCTGAGTGGGACCCTGCCAAGGCGAGGTCCAACTTGGCAAAGCATGGAATCAGCTTCGCGGACGCGGCAAATGTTCTTAATCACGAGTTAGCGATCTCGATTCTGGATTCGGGACCAGGCGGAGAAGAGCGCTTCGTGGTAGTCGGCGTTGATTCGCTGGGACGCATTCTCGTCGTGTCGTATACATACCGGCGAAACAGTGTTCGCATTATTTCGGCGCGTCGTGCGACGCAATCAGAACGGAAAGAGTATGAAAAAAGAATACGATTTTAGTAAGGGTAAACAAGGCCCTGTAATTTCTAACAGGGGCAAAACCCGCATAACAATCTACCTGGATGACGACATCCTCGACGCTTACCGGCGCAAGGGGGATAACATCGGGCGCGGCTACCAGACTTTGATCAATGAAACATTACGGCAGTCAATAAATAGAAAGTCGGCGACGGTGGATGCCAAAACGCTACGACGAATCTTGCGGGAAGAATTGCAGAAAGCGGTGTAGAAGCTTTCCGGGTCAGTGGCTTGGCAGTTCGCTGTACGTAGCTTCAGGTGCTGGTCTACGTAAGTAGGTGGAGGTTCAAGTCCTCTTCTGGGCACCAATCAGATTTGCAAAATATTGATGAACGCTAAACGCAAATATTGTTCATAAGCGGCCGTATCAATTGACCTGGCGCTGGGAAGCGCGCTGAAAAGCGTTATTTTCAATTGCTCAACAATTTTTTTCGATATCTCATCCTGTATAAGGAAAATATCATCGAGTTCTCGATCGTAGGTCTCCGACCAAATATGCGTATCCGTTCGCGCATCGATAAGTTGCGCGGTGATGCGAATTTTATCACCTGCCTTTCGCACGGAGCCCTCCAGCACATACGATACATCCAGTTTTTCGGCGATTTCCGGCACTGTCGCACCGCTGCCTTTGAACGAAAACGCAGAGGACCGCGAAATAACCCGCAGTTCCCGAATCTTCGCCAGCACGTTGGGGAGCTCCTCGGCAATGCCATCGGAAAAGTATTCCTGATCGTGTGCCGGCGACATGTCGCAGAATGCGAGCACCGCAATGGACTTGTCTGCGTACGATCCCAGTACGGCGTCGGTACGAGCTTGCTCCGTGGCTGCCGCAATTTCCTGTAAATCTCTGGCAGGATCCAGTATGAACTTGTCGAAAGCGAAGAATCCTGTCGCGAATAGCAACACGACTATAATTGCGGCATCGAATTTTCTGCCAGTTTGGGTGTTAATCGATGGAGCGGAGCCTTTTCCCGGATCGCGCCGGAACCCCTCAGGCGTCCATTCGAAAACCCAGGCGAGCACGAGGGCGGGAAAGAAACCGATCGCCAGGGCTACGATGATATTGGTGATGATGAGGTCGCTAACGCCAAGGCGCGGCAGAATGGTATTCGCAATCTCTATCAGGAACCAGGCACTGGCGAGATACGCTATCGCGGCACGCAAGACGTTGCGGCGCTTGAGTTCGTCAATCAGCTTCATACGAGTTAAGAATTCCGTCGAGCCATGGCGCATTCTTAAACTTGAACGGTGGCCAACAAACTTGCAAACCCGGTCCTCCAAATAGAAACCAGCCAGGAGCTAGGCAGTTTGACGGTATCTGCGATAGACTGCACGCCAAGAGTACACGTTAATTATCAATTGCTTATTGTGTATACCTCATCTTCTTCAAGAATAAGCCGCAGTCCGACTGAACATCCGACTCCTTTGGAATATCGCCATTCATAATCCTCGTAGGGCAAGCAAGATCATGACACAGCAGGTATCTGACACTTTCCGCGCAATCGGGCGGGCTGGTTGCGGTAGCCCAGCAACGGCATATCCGCCTGTAAAATGGAACAAGTGGATAGGAAACAAACGTGTATTATCGCGGTCCACGAAGTATCGCCATCCACTGGCAAGGCCCACAAGCCGCCAGTCGGGCAAATGCCAATCATGATAAGCACGACCTCGCATTAGCCAGGATTGTGTCTGGAGAGAAATTAATGAAACGATTTATTACCGCTGCTATGGCACTGATAGTTCTGACTGCGTGCAGCAAGCAAGAAGCGGAGCCCGTAGCAAAGGAAACCGAGGCGCCTGTAGTTCTGGAATCAGGCCTTGACCTCAAAGCAATGGACAAGACCGTTAAACCCGGTGACGATTTTTTCGCCTTCATGAATGGCACCTGGATCAAGGAGACAGAAATTCCGGCCGACAGATCTTCCTATGGCGGGTCCTCAATTCTCCGTGATGAATCACAGGCAGACGTAAAGGTAATCGTCGAGGAATCGGCGACCGGTGATTTCGCGAAAGGTACCGACGAACAGAAAGTCGGCGATCTCTACAAATCGTACCTGGATATGGAGACCCGCAACAAACTCGGCGTTACACCATTGGCCAGCGCCTTCGAACAGATTGACGCCATCGCAAATTACGATGACCTGGCTGTATTCATGGCTGCCGGCAATAAACGTGGCCTGAGCATGCCTATAGATATTGGTCAGCTTGCGGATTGGAACGACTCAAGCAAGTACTCAATGATCGTCACTCAGGGCGGTCTCGGCTTGCCTGATCGCGAGTACTACACCAAAGACGACGAGAAGTCTGACGAGCTCCGTGCGGCCTACGTGGAGCATATTAAGAAAATGTTCGACCTGGTCGGTTTACCTGACGGTGCCGCCGCCGCACAAACCGTCATGGCGTTCGAAACGCGCCTCGCTGAACAAAACATGACCAAGGAAGACACCCGCAACCGGAAGCAGAACTACCAGACATTCGCCAGAGAGAACTGGCGTGATGTCATGCCGCAGTTCAGCTGGGATGTCTGGCTGGCCGAGGTCGGCGTGGTCGAACTCGATAGCCTCGTCCTCTATATGGTCGACTACCTTAGCGCGCTCGACAGCATCATTCAGGACACAGATCTCGACACGTGGAAAACCTATTTAACATGGAACGTGATCAACTCTGACGCGGGAATCCTGAACGAAGAACTCGACCAGCAGAATTTCGAGTTCTACGGCAAAACACTGTCCGGTACCGAAGAACAGCGACCCATGTGGCGCCGCGGCGTTAATGCGGTTAACGGCTCACTCGGCGAGGTGGTCGGCAAAGTCTACGTGGCCAAGCACTTCCCACCAGAGGCCAAGGAACGCATGGAGCAACTGGTCGGAAACCTCGTTCTCGCGTACGAGAAGAGCATCAAGGAACTCGACTGGATGAGTGAAGAAACCAAGGTTGAAGCACTCCGGAAATTGTCAAAATTCTCGCCGAAGATCGGTTACCCGGACGAGTGGCGCGACTACTCCGCGCTCGATATCGAAGCCGATGATTTGTACGGCAATCTCACGCGTGCGGCGCTGGCAGAACACCAGCGCCAGATTGATCGTCACAATGGGCCCGTTGACCGTGGCGAATGGGGCATGACGCCGCAAACTGTCAACGCTTACTACAACCCGGCGCTGAATCAAATCGTATTTCCCGCGGCCATCCTGCAGCCGCCGTTTTTCGATCTCGCCGCTGACGATGCCGTGAACTACGGGGCTATTGGTGCCGTAATCGGCCACGAGGTCGGTCACGGGTTTGATGATCAGGGTAGTTCGTTCGATGGTGATGGCGCATTGCGCAACTGGTGGACGGATGAAGATCGCGCCGAGTTCGAGAAACGCACCGCTGCGCTGATCGCGCAATACAACGCTTTCGCACCATTTGATGATCTGCATGTTAACGGCGAATTCACGCTGGGCGAAAATATCGGCGACCTTGGCGGCATCACCATCGGTCTGCTCGCCTACCAAATGTCACTGAATGGTGAAGAACCACCTGTCATTGATGGCTTTACGGGTGTACAGCGTGTGTTCCTGGGCTTCTCGCAAGTGTGGCGCAGCAAGTCTCGCGAAGAGGCGCTGCGCAGGCAAATAGCCACGGACCCGCATGCTCCAGCGATATATCGTGCCAATGGTTCGGTGCGCAATGTGCCGCAATGGTATGCCGCTTTTAATGTGGAGGAAGGTGACGCCCTGTACCTGCCGCCGGAAGATCGCGTGAAAATCTGGTAGCTGGAATGTATTCGGCTAGGAGAAAGGGCGCCGGTTGTGCGCCCTTTTTTTTCATGTCTGGACGACGGTGCCTGTCATTACGGTTCCTGCGGATACTTCGCAAACCACGCAAGAATGTGATCAACCTTGGTGATCAGCTGGCTTGGCCGATCGGCAATAAAATGAAAAGCATCCGGCACTTCGACCAGTGTCGTGTCGATACCGCGTATCTTCAACGCGTGATAAAGCTGCTTCGCCTCTGACAATGGCGTACGCAAATCTGACGTACCGACCATTACGAGCGTCGGCGTTTCGATATTTCCAACCAGCGAAATGGGCGAGAATTTCATATAGGTCTCGATACTCTCCCAGGGTTGTCCGGGATAACGATAGTTCGCGTACATGAAGTAGTTGTCTGCAGTCAATGTCTTGCTGATCCAGTTCATGACTGGCTTGACGACAGCAGCCGCACGAAAACGATTGTTCTTGCCAATGATCCAGGCAGTCATGATGCCGCCGGCACTACCGCCAGTTACGTAAAGTTGTTCTTCAGTTGTGACCCCCGATTCAATCAGCACATCGACACCGTCCATGACGTCCTGGTAATCATCACCGGGATAATTCTCGAACAGAAGGTTGCCGAACTCCCCGCCGTAGCTCGTGCTGCCACGCGGATTTGGGTAAAACACCACGTAGCCTGCAGCAGCAAACAGCTGCAACTCAGGCGAGAACCACGGACCATAATTTGCAATTGGCCCACCATGATTCTCAACCAACAGCGGGTACGTGTTCGATTCATCATAACCGGGTGGTGTGATGACCCATCCCTGAATATCCCTGCCATCGACGGTTGATTGGTACCACATTTCCTCTACCTGACCGAGGTCACGATAGTCCAGCAAGTCGGCGTTAAATGATGTGATTACATCCGGGTCACCACGACCATCGATTACCGCAAGCTCTGCCGGGCTGTATGGCGTGCCAAACGTGAATGCGACTTTTCCATTGGAGGAGACAGAAAACGAACCGCCGCTGTAGGGCCTCGCGACTGATTCGCCGCCAACACTGGATGCGACGACGCGTAGCTTGCCAGACAATGATGAATGTCCGATTTTCGTGTCGCCGTGATCGTTGTACTGAAAGTAAACGCCGTTACTGCCGCGGCCCCACGCGATACCGCTCACACTACGGTCCAGATCGGCAGTTAAGACTTTTTTATCGGAACCATCGGCGTTCATCACGTGTAACTGTGCAACCTGGTAGGTTTGCACATCGTCTTCGAAACTCCAGTACGCAATTTTCTTGCCATCGGGTGAGACTCTTGGTTCTTCGTCCGGACCATTCCTATCGGTAAGTGCGACCGTATCTCCGGATTCAAGTGACACTCGATAGATTTCTGAATTGACGAAGTTGAGCTCCCAATCGGCGTTTCTGTTCGCAGAAAAGATCAGCGACTCGCCATCACCGGACCACTGCGGTGTGCCACGATGTTGAAAATCTCCCGAAGTAATCTGACGTGCTGTCCCGCCCAATGCCGATATCACAAAATAGTGCTGGTAACCTGGCTCAATAAATCCAGAACCGTCTCGTTCATGCATCACCCGCGTGGTAACCCTTGGTGGCTCTGCCCATTCGGCATCTTTTGGTTTGTCCGGTGCAGTTACCAGTACCGGCGGCTCCTCCGGAACCAGCATCGAGAACGCGATTTGCCGACCATCCGGCGACCAGCTTAAACCGGACGGTGATCGATCAAGCTGCGTCAGGCGCGTGCTCTTTCCGTTCGCGACCCAGTACAGAAAGATTTCCGAACCATTACCCGTGCTGCTCGTAAACACGATGCGGCTCCCGTCCGGTGACCACGCGGCGCTCGATTCATCAACGTCGTCACCGGTCAGCGGAATGTTGTCCGAGCCATCAGCGTCGATAAGCCACAACCGCGCTGATTTACCGTCCGTCATTACATCCATGCTGTTTCGAACGTAGACGATACGTTTACCGTCGGGCGAAATCTGCGGATTGGAAACCCACTCAAGTTCGAATACATCCATTCTTTCGAATGGTCGCAGGTCCGCAGCTGACGAAACGCCGGGTAACAGCAAAAAAACAACAAAGGCAATTAAATAAGTTGGCTTCATAGCAAGACTCGGTTTCCGGATGCCGCCATCATAACATTTAACAAATGGCAGTCTGGTGTAGAAAGCCGCTTGCTTATTATGGTTTCTTCGCCAGTGTTTTTTTACCGGTGAACATCGCAGAGATTATCGATCCACCTTCGCGTATCTCCGCCGAAATTACTGCAATGATATGAAACAAAATCAACGCCAACAGGAAATAATAGTTGGTAGCGTGTGTGCTGATGAACGGTTTTCTGAATGCGCGCATCTCGTCGTATGACTGCTCATTGACCGTTTCCGGCGCATATGCTCGGACTGCTTGTGGGTCCATATCCGGGCCAGCAACCCACTCGGTGAAGTAATTTCCGAACGGTGGCATGTAGACATCAGTTCCAGACAGGACCAGACCCGTAGCACCTTGCACTAACAGAAAAAAGAAAATTACAGTCACCGCAATGCGTCCCAGAGGACTATGACCTGCGTGAGGTTCTGAATTGCCACTCCTGATATCGCGTAATTGGCTCGACAGAGCCGCGACGAATCCACGCCCGACCGGCGGCACTGCTTTCCAGCGAGAATAAGGTCCGCCAATAAATCCCCAAACGAGGCGCCAGAGGAGGTTTGTCGTAAATACGTAACCCACAACAACATGCGTCGATTTAAGCAATATTTTGCCGTCATTCGACACATCAAGATCACCTGCGTTCAGGATAACCGTACCGAGAAAAAGCAGAACAATGACGCAAAGACAATTTATCCAGTGAAACCAGCGAGTCGTTCGATCCCAGACAGGATATTCGCTCAACGAAGTTGACTGTCTACTCGTTATCCTTCCTCCTTTCTTCCCGGCAGACTAAGCCGATCCCGTGGCGTGGATAATACGTAGAAACCACTCGATTGAGTTCGTAGCAGCAACTATTTGCGGTTTACGCGCGGGTGGAAATAATCAAGTCAACGGCGTACCGTCTCCTATTCGGCGCTTTATTTGAATATTCTCAATAATTCTGCGGTCCCTTTTGGCGCATCGCCCTCCTCGTTCGTCAATACATACAATGCGCCGTCTGGTCCTTCTCGCAGCTCGCGAATTCGCTGTGCCCTGTCGACGAGCAGACGTTCTTCGGCTAACACTCGCTCACCATCTAATTCCAACCTGCTGATGTGCTGCCCGGACAATGAAGTGACAAAAAGACTGTCACGCCATTCCGGGAACATATCGCCCGAATAAAAACTCAGGCCCGAGGGCGCAATTGACGGCCGCCAGAAATACAACGGCTGCTGCATGCCGTCTTTGGACGCCCGTCCATCGCCAATCGGTGATCCGGTATAAGCAGTGCCATAGGAGATAACTTTCCAGCCATAATTTGCGCCTGCATGAACAATATTGATTTCGTCGCCACCTCGTGGACCGTGCTCCGTAATCCAGATTTCACCCGTTTTCGGGTGCGTGGCAAAACCGGAAATATCCCGGTGTCCGTAGCTGTAAATTTCTGCACGTACATTTGGCGTGTCAGTCCACGGATTGTCATCTGGTACGGACCCGTCGGTATTTATTCGCAGCACTTTACCGCTGGGACTACCTAAATCCTGCGCGTCGGCATCCGGGTCGACAGAGGTACCTGACACCAGCAACCTGCCATCCGGCGCAAAGTGCAGTTCCTGCCAGGCATCGCCATCAACAATGACTTCAACGTCGGCGAGGTGAAGTTTTTCGCGCTCAAGGCGACCACGCGCAACTCGCGGGATATTGGGTGAGTCCGGATCACCTGACTTCGCTGTATAGGAAAAATAGACGAGTTGGTTAAGTTCGAATTCGGGATCCAGCGCCACATCAAAAAGGCCCGCCCAACCTTCGTGGGACAGCTCCGGTAAACCGGTCAGCGGCCGCGACAACTCGCCATCAGCGGTCACGATTCGCATAGCGCCGGTGTATTCATTGATGAGAATTTCGCCATCTGGCAGGAATGCCATCGCCCAGGGAGACGAGAGCCCCGCAACAACTGTTTCAACTATGTAAGTAGAAGTTTTCGCCGCAGGCGCGCGGGTCTGCCCACTGAACGCGGGTGAAGCTGGTATCCGGTCGAGTTTAAGCGTCGGCAGTTCTTCTTCGTCCTGCGCAAATGCCGCATTTACAAATGGCATCGCCAATACGATGTATAAAATCAGAGGCCTCAGGCCGTTATTTTGCAACGCTGACATTTGCCTCTCCCCGGGGATATCCACCGCTTTATCAGAAGATTCGAGCCTACATGCACTGGCAACACTTTATTACACGGTGCAGCCATCAGGCGCAACATCTGATTAAGCACAATTCACTGGGCATGCGGTTTTCATGCGGTGAGATTGTTAAGATACCCGACGCACTGTGTGCTCATCACAACAGCGGGGGAAGTACAAATGAAGACTGCATTGGCAGCAATCTTGACCATTGTTTTTGCTGTGTCGGGATGCACGCCGAAACAGGCCGCGCCACCAAAAGACAAAATACTGCGCTTTGCGGTAATGACTTTCGCGCACGAAACCTGCACATTCTGTCCCGGCGGCGATAGTGACATTGCACGCTGGACCAGCATTCGTGAGCCCTATGTTGGTGATGAGGTGCTCTCGGCCGGTTCTTATATCCGCGGATTTGTCGCCGCTGCCAGAGAGTACCCGGATGTAGAACTGGTCGGTCTTGAGTCCCCTGCCGGCGTCTTCGGTGGTTCGTCTGCCAGCTGGAGCACCGAGGACGCGTTCGAACATTTCATGGAGCGTATGCTCGAGGATCTGCGTGAGGCCATGCCGGTCGATGGCGTGTACCTCGCTCTGCATGGCGCCATGGCCGTGCGTAATATTCCGCGGCCAGAAGCCGAGATTGCCAGACGATTTCGGCAAGTCGTTGGCCCGGATGTGCCGATCGTCGCTTCCTTCGACCTGCACGGTAACGAAGACGGAGAATTCCTGCGCTGGGCCGATATGGCGTTCGTGACCAAACGCTACCCGCATTATGACTCCGCGATTCAAGGCGCCCGCTCGGCGCGTTCACTCGTGCGCATGGCACGCGGTATGTACAAATCGACGACAGCAACACGCAAACCCGGGGTAATCACACCTACAGTATTGCAGTGGACCGGCAAGTCTCCGGCCATGAATATCATGGAACGTGCACGCCGCTGGGAAGCCCGTGAACAAGACGTTTTCGTCAGTGTGTTTTACGGTTTCCCGTGGGCGGATGTGCCGGATGTTGGTGCAACGGTGCACGTAATGACCAATAACAACCAGGAGCTCGCGGACAAAATCGCCGCTGACATGTCCGACTACATATGGCGTGTCAGAGAAGACCTGTTTGGTGAAGAATTTGCACAACCGGATACTGCGGCCAGCAATGCAGCTGCTGCATTTGCAGCCGGTGCCACACCGATTGTTCTTGCGGACTACAGCGATCGCAATGGCGATGCAACCCACATACTACGCGAAGTAGTGGAGCAATCTTTAAGCGGCGTACTGATCGCTACCGTTCGCGACGAACGGGTCATAGAAGCCTTGTTGCAGGGCAACGCCCAGGTTGGCGATCTTTTCGACCTGGAGGTGGGTGGCTTTGCAGGACCTGCGAGCGGCAAGCCTGTGCAAATCGATGGCGTGCTGACCTACCTGGGAAAGGGATTCAGTTTTGACACGGTTGCTATTGTCGATTTTGGTGATCGCAATTCACTCATAATCACGCCGGCATTGAAACAGGTAATCTGGACGGAAGAGCTGCAATTCGGACCGCTACGCCTGGAAAACTTCGACACTTTTGTCGTCAAGTCCCGCGTGCATTTCAGACGCGGATTCGATGAGACCGGCTTCGCCAGGACCATCATCATCGTGGACGCACCAGGGCCGTTTATCGGCACCATTCACCTCGACGCGCTGCCATACGAGAACGTGAAACTTACAGACTATTATCCTTACGGCACACCGCCTGAGCGCCAATGAAAAACTGCAACTGAGGCAAAACATGAAAAAGCTATTTTCGCTGCAACACTCGCTCGAACTGCTCGCCGCGTTAGTAACAGCGGGCGCACTGTTTGGCGTACTGCAGACCTTTATTATCGGTAAACACTTCATCATTCCGACAATGATTCTTGTCCTTGCGGTTTTCTTCGGCAATCTGGCCCGGTTTGGCTTTCAGGGCCAGCGCTGGGCACAGCACACCTTGTTCTGGATATTTGCTATTGCCGCTTGCCACGCATTTTTCGCCCTGTTTTGGGCCAAAACCCCACGCGAAATCCTGGGTGATGCTTTTATCTATGCTTACGGCGCAGATTTTCTGCTTCTAAGCTTCCTGAGCTGGCAATACGCGCGACAGAACAGACTGTTTAGCTGAGTTTTGACGCATCGCCTGCCCTGTGAAATTCACAACAATTATTTTCGATCTTGATGGAACCATCAGCGACCCATTGGTAGGAATTTCCAGCAGCATAAATTACGCGCTTGCTGCTTATGGCTACGACATCGTTGCCGTAGAAGACGTCAGCCCGATGATCGGCCCGCCGCTGACAGAAATATTCAAGCACTTTGTTGGTAGTGTCGCTGAAATCCGACTGCAGGAACTGGTCGGCAAGTATCGTGAACGCTATGCATCGGTTGGCTATGCGGAGAATGAAATATACGAGCAGATACCGGCGACAATTGCCGCACTCGCAGCACATGGATATCAGCTTGGCGTCTGTACATCCAAGCGCGCTGACTACGCCACCAAAATAGTCGAGATGTTTGGGCTGCGGGACTATTTCTCTTTCATCGATGGCGGCGGTGACGGTATTCACAAGATCGATCAGCTCCGCGATCTCGTGTCGAACGGGTTACAACCTGAGTCCGCTGTTATGATCGGCGATCGCGAAGTCGACATTAATGCCGCTAAACGCAATAACATCGCATCCGTCGGTGTCATGTGGGGCTTTGGTGGTCACCGGGAACTGCAACAGGCGGGGCCGGATCACCTGATGAAGACACCGGCGGATTTGCTAACGCTATTGGTTTGAGCTTCGCTTTTTGTCGCCTGATATAAAATCGGTCGACGTCGGGGGACATACATTGAAACACTTGATAATGCTCGCACTCGTGCTGTTTCTGCCTGTTCAACATGCACTCGCAGATGATGTGACTTATGTTGTCGATGGCCTGGAAAAGCCTGCAGAAATTATTGTCGACGAGTGGGGCGTGCCGCACATTTACGCCAACACACACTACGATGCCTTTTTTGTGCAGGGCTTTAATGCAGCCCGGGATCGTCTGTGGCAAATCGATATCTGGCGACGGCGCGGCCTCGGGCAATTGGCAGAGGTTTTCGGCGAGGAATACGTCTTGCAGGACCGGGCAACCCGGCTTTTTCTCTATCGCGGCGACATGTATCGCGAATGGCTGGCGTATGGATCAGATGCCAAGCGCGTGGCCCAGGCATTCACGGCCGGCATAAACGCCTGGATTGACTTGCTTGGTGAGCACCCGGAATTGATGCCACCCGAGTTCGCGCTGCTCAATTATGAACCCGGGCACTGGAACGCTGCTGACGTCGTTCGCATTCGTGGTCATGGCTTGTGGGGCAATGTTGACCGGGAAGTTCGGCGAGCACATATCGTCTGTGCTGCCGATCTCGAAACCGCAACCTATTGGCAGCAACTTGAACCGGAGTGGACCACGACAATTCCGGTCGGGCTCGATCCATGCACCATTCCGCGTAATGTCCTGGATACTTATTACCTGGCGAAAGCGCCGGTTACCTTCCAGAACGCATCGCTGGCGATGAACGAAGCTATTACCAATTCCAGGGATCGCAGTCTCGGCAGCAACAACTGGGTGGTTGCACCGTCACGAACCAACACCGGTCGGCCGATTCTTGCCGATGACCCGCACCGGACACATGCAGTGCCTTCGCTGCGTTATATCGCGCACCTGGTCGCGCCCGGTCTGGATGTTATTGGCGCCGGCGAACCCGCGCTGCCCGGGATATCCATCGGGCACAACGACAGGATTGCTTTTGGCCTGACCATTTTCCCGATTGACCAGGAGGACCTGTACGTTTACGAGAAAGAAGACGGGAAATATCGCTATCGAGACGGCCTGGAAGCATTCACGGTGATTACTGAAACGGTTGCCGTGAAAGACGCGCCGGATGTCGATGTCGAGCTGAAATTTACACGGCATGGGCCGGTTGTATTCGAGACGGTCACACGTGCTTTTGCCGTACGCGTCGCCTGGTTTGAGCCGGGCATGGCGCCCTACTTCGGCAGCGTTGAGTACATGCGTGCATCGAACTGGCGCGAGTTCGTTGCTGCCCTCAACCGGTGGGGCGCGCCTGCCGAAAACCAGGTGTATGCCGATGTCGAGGGCAACATTGGTTACAAACCGGCCGGCCTTTTCCCGCGCCGCAGGAACTGGGATGGACTGCTGCCCGTGCCTGGTGATGGGCGCTACGAATGGGACGGATTTCACGACATGGATGTTTTGCCGGTCGAATACAACCCTGAGCGTGGTTTCAGCGGAACCGCCAATTCGATGAACCTGCCTGATGATTACCCGATTAATGAGTATCGTGCTGGCTTTGAGTGGAATGCCGGCTGGCGTTATGAGCGCCTGTGGCAAACCCTGGAGACACAGGAGTCACACTCACTGGATGATTCGGCCGCATTGCAGCGCGATTACCTCTCATTGCTGGCACTGGAGGCAATACGCCGGATTCCTGCCGACATAAAATCACCTGCTGCCGACTTGTTGCGAGAATGGGACGGCATCCTCTCCATCGATTCCGCTGCGGGAGCACTCTACGCACTCTGGTATTACCGTCACCTGCGACCGATGCTCGCCCGCGTTCTGTTGCCGGATGATCCGGCACTGGTTGCTCCACTGGGATCGCCTGGAGTATTGCGATTGATGAACGAAGATCGAGCGCGAGACGCGATCAGGAATTCACTGTTGGCGGCTTATGCCGAAACTGTACATGCGCTTGGCGATGATCCCGCCAAATGGCGTTGGGGCGACCTGCACGCGATTCACTTTGAGCATCCGTTATTGCAACTGGCAGATGCACAGTTGGCCGAACAAATGACCTACCCGGCATATCCCAGGGGTGGCAGCGGCAACACGACAAATAACACCGGATTCAATCCCAATGATCTCCGTGTCCGTGCCGGTGCCTCGTACCGCCAGGTTATTGACGTTGGTAACTGGGACGCCGCCAGAATGACCAATGCGCCCGGACAATCAGGGGATCCGCGATCACCTTTTTATGACAATTTGCTAAAAGGCTGGGCGGAAGAAAAGTCATTTCCATTGCTCTACAGCCGCGCTGAAATTATGCGACATCGCGCGTTTAGCATTCAGTTACGGACGAAAAATCCGCCGGAGTAAGTATCCCCAGGAAAAGCCGGGGGCTTTATTTTGTGGGCCGCTCAAAGCGGCATGACGGGACCGCTACACGCTCCCTTGCGGCCCATGAAGGCGGCCAGTCTTACATCAGATTCAGTTGATCGACGCATTGATCTTCATCATTCTGATGCTGAATAAATTCCCGGAAATACTGCTGCACGCAGGTCCATCCTATGCACATATCGCCCGCTGGGCGTCGTAATTTCGCCCGCTGGGCAGGCTCCTACAATTCTTATTAGCACAAGGAGCCCGCCGTACGATAGGAGTGATTATTCAATCCATACGGTTGCCATCTAAACTACACTGTTCGTCTCATAGTTTCTCCCAGGCGCAATATCTTGCCGCTACGCTTTGAACTTGCTGCGCGATTGCCGGAATTGTCAAACTTGGGATGCCGCCACGGCAGAGCCGCGGAGGCGCCTGTTCTTACCAGTCCCTGACCGCTGCTATGAAGCAGCGCTGCCGCGGTAAGATATTTGTTTATAACTCTTTATTTTTCATAGCATTAACGACCATCAGGTGTTCCTCACCAGTTCCTCAGTAATTCCTGCCAGAAGCATTCGGTTTCGCTCATTTCGCTGGCGACGCCGGCGGTTAAGTTCGAATCTCACCGATGCCGGACTGGGGAATGACCGTGACAAGTTCAAAGTGGGTTCACAAAAACAACAATTGCAGCAAAACGACAGCAGCGACACTCGTGCTGATATTTCTAACCGGCTGCGCCACGCACAAACAAATAGAATTCAACGACGCTTTCGACCAGGAGGCAATCGGTGCTGAAATCCGTGTCACTCACGCGATAAAAAATAACGGTGACAGCGGCTATAGCGCGCTGCGCCGAACTGCCGCAATTGCCCAGGCGGGCGTATTGATGACCCGATCATTTCGTGTCGATCCTATTAACCGGCCGGTCTCGAACCTGCTGTCACTGACATCATATGTACTGAAATCCACGGGCGGGCTGCTGCGCAGAGTGGCGATCGGTACAACACAGTTTCCGTCTCTCGAAACCACCCCAATTCCACCAGTCCGTTACGAAGATGGCATGGATCTCGAACAGTGGGAAAAGGACCTCGACAGAATCAGCGGGACTAAAAGCTCGAAAGGAAAGATTCGTTTTCTCGTCGACGGCGAAGAATATTTCGATCGCCTGCTCGATGCGGTCGACGCAGCCAGGGAGTCGATCGATATTCGCACCTATATATTCGACAACGATGATTACGCAGTGGCTGTCGCCGACCGATTGAAGGAAAAATCAAATGACATTGATATCAGGGTGCTGGTCGATGGCCTGGGCAACCTGATGGCGATGCAGGCGGATTCTGCTGCAATGCCTGCCGATTTCAAGGTTCCCTTGTCGATGGAGCGCTACATCGAAAAGGACTCGCGAGTTCGCGTACGCACGAATTCCAACCCCTGGCTGACTGGCGATCATACGAAAACCACCATCATCGACAAGAAACTCGCATTCGTCGGTGGCATGAATATCGGTCGGGAATACCGCTACGAGTGGCACGATATCATGATGGAGGTTACCGGCCCGATCGTCGACAAACTGCAATACGACACCAACAAAGCCTGGGCCAAGGCCAGTTTTCTCGGGGATCTTGCCAATTTTTTCGCCTTCCTCGCCGGCGAGAAAACGAATGCGGATGATGAAGGTTATCCCGTACGTGCGTTGTATACACGCAACTTCGATTCACAGATTTATCGTGCTCAAATCGCAGCTATCCGTCGGGCCAGGCGCTATATTCTGATCGAAAATGCTTATTTCTCCGACGATTCAATCCTCTATGAACTAGCCAAAGCACGCCGACGAGGCGTTGACGTTCGCGTCATATTGCCCGACGCCGGCAACCACCGTGCGCTCAATGCCAGCAACCAGGTTGCCATCAACAAGATGTTGGAAAACGGTATCCGCGTATATTTGTTCCCGGGTATGAGCCACGTCAAAGCGGCTGTGATCGACGGCTGGGCGTGTGTCGGCAGCGCGAATTTCGACAAATTAAGCCTGAAAATAAACAAAGAGCTGAATCTCAGTACATCCCACGAGGCAGCGGTGAACGAATTGCTGGACCGTGTTTTCATTCCGGACCTGGCACGATCAAAGGAGATCAACCAGAAGGTCGAGGTTACGTTGCAGGCCCGCCTGCTTGAAGTTCTGGTTGATGAAGCACTGTAGATTCTTATGAGTGTCAATAGCTGGCTCTTTGCTGTGCCGGGAATTCATAGTCCGCATGCTCAGAAAACCTGTTTGGGGCTATTTATTGCGTGCGAAATCGGGGTGGCCGGGCTACAGTAGCGAGGTCGAATTCGACATAAGATCGGGGAGTCACCAATGGACGTATTTCTGAGCGGCATTGCGATCCTTTTGCTGCTCGCATTGCTGTTCGTTATGCGCAGGAAAAGCGCGACCAGCAATCGCCGACCCGAGATGCCCAGACGAGACGGCAACCAATCGGGGACCCGGTTTCACGCTGTCTCACTTTCTTATTCCAACAACGCATGTGCAGCCGCGAAAAACATGGAGGGGCGGCGCTTCCTTTCCGGCACTGCGCCACGGATCCCCCTGCCCGATTGCGATGTACTCGAATGCAAATGTCGTTTCGTACACCATAAGGATCGCCGCAAAGACGATGATCGTCGCAATCCCTACGTGCAGGGTTTTGGCGGCGGCGATACCGGGAAATTCCGCGAGGAGCAACGTAAATATGGTGATCGGCGCGACGAGTAAGCAGCCCCAGGCAAAGCCTGGGGCTTTATGATGCTGAATAAACTCCCGGAGATGCTGCTGCGCGAAGTTCTATCCTCTGCACATTTCGCCCGTGCCGGTCGAGCGACTTTCACAAGGATTGAGTAATTACTCCTATCGTACGGCGGGCTCCTACAGGTGCTAATAAGAATTGTAGGAGCCCGCCCAGCGGGCGATTGACATTCAATCTTTGAACTTACTTTGCGGTTTCCGCAATCGTCAAACCTGGGCTGCCTCCCCGGCAAATCCGGGGGGGTCTCCCGTTCGTACCAGGAGCAATGGAAGCAATAAACCAGGTCCAAAAAAAAGGGCCGCAGGCCTACGCCTGCGGCCCTTTTGTTACGAATACCTTCTAATAGCCTGTGTCGGCGAGTACTGACTGATACGAGGCCAGTTGTTGCTCATGCATCGCGCGCTCTTCGACCAGGCCTACGATCTCCGCTTCCAGTTGACCGATGCGTTCAGAAATGTCTTTGAGATCTGCCAGCAAAAGCACCCTGTCCTGCACTGTCGTTTCTTTCGCAATCAAGGCAACTTCAGCTGTTCGAATATCGTCTTTTGCATGCTCCAGCTCACTTTTTTTCGCGTTAATCTGGCGAGTTGCCGAATTTACGCTGGCACGAAGATTGTAGAGTTGATGACCAGAGTTAAATGCTTCTACAAAGTCGAATTCCATATCGGCAGGACAGACACCGTTGTAACGCGCGCCACCGGCTCCCAGGTTAAAGCCACGGGATGGCTGGCAAAACTGGCGCAGACCGTCTTCGCGACCCGCCTGGTAGGACTCAAAATCCAGTGCAACACCATGTTTAGCACACGCTTTTCGATGTTTGCCGATTTGTGCGGCAGAGTATCCTCTGGCGCCGTCCTCGTAACCGATAGTATGCCAGTCACTTACCGCACATTCGTCAGCACTCATGCCCGCGCAACCGCTCACTCCAAGCACAGCAATAATCGTCAGCATTCCTGCCCATCTGGTTTTCATCATAAACTCCATCGCAATTTGCGCCATTTGCCTGTGGCAAAAACTCAAGAACTGCGCAGACGGTAGCAAGGACCTCACGCTGGCCGCTGTGATCCGCTTCACGTAACACAGCCGGGAGGCTGCAGGCCACTGCTGATGGGGCATCTGGATGGTATTCATTGTGACTTGCGTCACAGTGATCGAACGGCCAAAGCAGCTAAATTGTATTTATCCGAGAGTCGCCGGCGTGGGCCCCTGACGAATGAATCTGGTTGCATTGAGTGGAGCGGTGACAATCGCACTGGCGAGCACGATTGTGTTCCTGCTCATCGTCAAGTCCTGGCAGGCATTCGCACATTCTGCAGCCACCAGTCGATTTCCGAAAAGTATAATGCGTGAAGCCGCGCAACGATTTCGTGATGACCTGGAACGTCTGAGTCGTGAGCAAGCCGTTTACCTTACTTCGGCCCTCGTCTTCACAGTAATTTTCAGCGTCTCCTATCTTTTGCCACCTAAGGGACTATTCGATGCATTGCCCCAATGGCAATTGATCGTTACTTTGGTTTTGTGCGTTATCGCAGCCGGCTATACAACATTTCGCCTGTTCCAGATCATTATCGCCAGGCGACGCCTTGTCTTTATCCTGGACGCGAATATGGCAACGGGACACGCTCTGCAAAAGCTGACGGCAAATCAGAACCGGGTGTTTCACGACGTCCCTTGTCAGGCCGGAATTATTGACAATGTCGTCGTCGGGCAGCATGGCATCTATGCGATCAGTGTAATCGCCAGGAAAGCCGGCAAAGACAATCGTGTTCGCCTGCAGGGTGATGCGCTGACGTTTGCTCCAGGTAAGGTATCGTTATCTGTCTCGAGAAGTGGTGAAAAATCTACTCAGCTGGCACGTGAATTTCGCAAATTACTCGGCCATGATGTTCGGGTCCGTTCTGTCATTGCCGTCCCGGGTTGGGAAATAGACTCGCAGGCAAGCGATGAATACCTTATCGTGAATGAGCGCAACCTGGCGATGCTGGGCGGCTGGAAAGAACAAAAAGATCACCTGATGAACGAAGATGTCGATGCACTACAGAAATTGCTCACTGAACGGTGCACGCGTTTTGGCAGTAAACAGAAAAAACAGCTGTAAATGGCCCTATTTTGTCTAACAACAAGTATTTCGCCCGGTCGAACCCCGGTAGCGGGCTTCATCAATTGAACACTTCCGGCGATCCGGATTACGGGGTGTTTTTGTTGGCGAGTAGTGTATTTTTGTTGCTACGGAATTATAGAACCGACAATCGATTACGACAAGACGCGGGCCACGGCACAATGCCGGAATCCGGATTCGGCGTCATACCAGGACGAGCAAAATGAAAGCATTTGCAAGAATTCTTTGTGTATTCAGTTTCACGGTGTTTTGTGCCGCCTGCAATAACAGCAGCAACGTTGCTGCCCCACCGCCACCGCCACCTCCTCCACCGCCGCCGCCGCCATCTAGCGTGGAGCTTTGTAGCAACGGTTTTGCCGGTGGATTCCCATGCTCCGGCATCTCTCTCAACAAACAAGTGACGCTCGCCACGATGGGCGGCACGACGGGCAATGACATCTGGGGCTGGTTTGATGCACAAACTGGTAATGAGTACGCCCTGGTGGGCATGACGAATGGGGTAGCTTTTGTTGACATCAGCACCCCGACGGAGCCCGTTTTCCTTGGCAACCTGCCATCAGAAACTGTGGACTCCATTTGGCGTGATATCAAGGTCTATCAGGATCACGCCTACATTGTTGCCGATGCTGCCGGCGCGCATGGAATGCAGGTTTTTGACCTGACTCGCCTGCGTGGAATGGTGGGGCCACAGACCTTTGCGCCCGATGTTGTGTACGTCGACTTCGAGAATGCGCATAACATTGCGATCAACGAGGACACGGGGTTTG
>SMUY01346476.1_pt1 | contig 20639 bp, 20 predicted proteins | sample 2456441 | NCBI WGS metagenome assembly SMUY01 (sample SAMN11095931, study PRJNA526329) | marine sediment metagenome | biome: Marine sediment; feature: Surficial sediment; material: Deep marine sediment; isolation source: Hadal surficial sediment | place: Pacific Ocean | collected 2014-11 | depth...
CAATGCTGCCGTTGACGCCGCGCCCACCGAGGACGCTGACGAAGGCGCGCTGGCGACCCTCATCAATCGCGGTCATGATCGGCAGCCCTGCGACCGGGAATTTGGCGACGACCTGTCGGGTCTCGAGATCGAGGACGACGACCGCCGCCCCGGCACGAACTCGGCGGTGCACTGCGCCATGGGCGCTCGGACGCGCGACAACGCGTTCCGGCGCGGCGGCCGCTTCTTCTGTTGAGCATCACGCGTCGCGCGGACGTGCGTGTCTGACACGACGCCGGGCAACCGCACGGACGCGCGGGTCTCGACGCTGTCGCGCCTTGCTCGTGGTCAGCATCTTCCCCGAACCACTGGACATGGCAGGAAGAGGCCGTTGGCTACTCCACCGGTTCGATGCGCAGGAGCGCGGCCCCGCCGCGCGCCGGGTCGAGGCCAAGAAAACTGCCCGCGGTCAGCACGTAGATCAGCCCGTCCGGGCCCTGCGCCACATCACGGATGCGTCGCCTGAGATCGGTCAGCAGCCATTCCCGCCGCTGCTCGAGCCCCTGGGCGTTGAACTTGATCCGCTCTAGATGCCCGGTACGCTCGACGCGGCCAGTCATCAATGAGCCCACGAAGAGATCGCCACGCCAGGCGGGAAAACGGTCACCGGTGTAGAAGAGCAACCCGGACGGCGCAATCGACGGGATCCACACGATCTCCGGCTGTTCGAGGTCTTCACGCCACGGTCGGTCCGACACCCGCTGTCCGGTGTACTCGCGGGAGTACGAGACGACCGGCCAGCCGTAGTTGCGCCCGGGCAGGATGATGTTGACCTCGTCGCCACCCATCGGCGCGTGTTCGCTGGCCCAGAGCGCTCCGGTATCCGGGTGGATGGCCACCCCCATCGGGTTGCGATGCCCCAGCGAGAACACCTCGGGCCTGTGCCCTGGCCGACCGACGAACGGGTTGTCGTCGGGTGCGGTGCCGTCGTCACGCAGGCGCAGCACCTTGCCCACGTGGCTCCCGGGGTCCTGGGCGCTCGGTCGCCGTCCACCGAACGCGCCCCCCAGCGTCATATACAGCGTGCCGTCCGGCGCGAAGAGCAGACGCGACGCCGCGGCCGCGGCACCGTCGGCGTCGCTCACGAAGATGTCGCGCACATCGGACAACGCGTGTCCTTCCAGTCGGGCTCTGGCCAGGGCAACGGTTGAGCCGGCGGCCGTCGGCTTGGAATAGGTCAGGTACACCCAGCGGTTGTCCGAGAACTTCGGATGCACCGCGACGTCCATCAGGCCCGCGAGTGCCGTGCCGGTGAACACCTCCGGTACGCCAGACAGCGGGGTCGGATCCAGCACGCCCTCCCGAATCACTCTGAGGGTACCCAAGCGCTCGGTGACGAGCGCGCTCCCATCGGGCAGAAACGCCAGGCCCCAGGGGTAGGTCAGCCCCGTCGTCACGACGCTCACGCGGATGCCCTGACCCTCGGCTGTCCGATACTCGACCGGCGGGTCCGGAAGGGAGACGGCGGGGATGCCCTCGGCCGCAAAGGGCTCCGCGTCGCGCTGCTGCGCGTCGAGAAGATGCGACGACTGCATCACGAGCAGTGTGGCGCCGGCAAGCCCGACGATGGATCGATACATCTCTGCCTCCCGGACGAGTGGCATGGTGGCCTGGAAACGGGCCAAGCATAACAGGAGTCGCGAGGCATGTGGCGGAGGAGGGCTCGGACACGGGGCGGAGCGGCTTGACGGAGATCGACTTCCTTACGTTGTTCGTGAAGGGCAGACGACATCCGTCCGAGGTGCGCGGGCTGAGACGCGCGCGAGACAGACAACATCCCCGTCCACGCCCGCGCGATACACCACCCCCATGCCACCCTTGGCGAGCAAGCTCTCGACCGCGTCGTGTTTGATCGCCGTACCGATCATGGCGTGCCCACGGCGGGTACGCGGATTCAGGCCCATGCGCTGTGTGCGCCAAGAAACCGAAGTATTCTACGCTGAAGCGGTCCACGGCTCCACCGGCGATTGATGCCGCAGCCGACTACATGAGGTAGCCGCATCGGACGTTCGTTTTCGAGGATGGCTGCGCACGTCAGCGCGGTCAGAGAGAGGACATCGATGAGAACACGGACCACACGCCTTGCAGCCGTGAGCCTGGTGTCGTTCCTAGGGCTGGTCACACCACAGCGTGCGGACGCCCAAGACACTGAGACGACGACCAGATTCGTGGAGGTTGCCGGTGGCTATCGGCTCGTGCCCAACATCACGTATCTGCGGGCCGGCGGACTCGACTTGACGCTCGACCTCTACCAGGCACGAGGCGGTGAGCCGACTCCGACGCTGATCTACATCCACGGCGGCGGTTGGACCAACGGCAGCAAGGAGAGCTCGGCCCTGACGTTTCTGCCGTATCTCGAGATGGGGTGGTCGGTGGTCAACGTCGAGTACCGGATGGCGGATGTGGCCCATGCCCCGGCCGCCGTCGAGGACTGCCGTTGTGCCCTCCGGTGGGTCTACCGGAACGCCGAGCGGTACAACTTCGACGTCGGCCGGATCGTGGTGACCGGCAACTCGGCCGGCGGCCACCTGGCGCTCACGACCGGCATGCTGCCTGAATCGGCCGGCCTCGACCGCCAATGCCCAGGCGACCGCAACCGCACCTGGTCCACCGGCACGAGGTCGATGGCCGAGCTGACGGTGGCTGCCATCATCAACTGGTATGGCATCACCGACGTCGTCGGTTTGATGCACGGCCCCCCGGGCTCATCTGGGAATTTCACTGAAGCCTGGCTCGGCAGCCGGAGCGACCGCGAGGAGATCGCGAGACAGGTGTCACCGCTGACCTATGTGCGAGCCGGGCTACCGCCGGTGCTGACCATCCACGGCGATGCCGACCCGATTGTGCCGTACGATCATGCCGTGCGCCTGCACGAGGCGCTCGACGAGGCGGGGGTGCCGAACCAGCTCATCAGGGTACCGGGCGGCGGCCACGGCGGGTTCAGCACCGACGAGAACATCCGGATCTACACCGCGATCCGCGCGTTCCTCAGCCAGCACAAGACGATGCCATCTTGACGGTGCGCGGCGGCGTCCTCTTCTGGGCCATGCCTCGGTAGAATGAGCCCGCCACCATGTCCTCGAGCCGCGGCGCCACCCTCGGCCCGTATGCGGTCGTCGCCGCCCTCGGCCGCGGCGGGCTGGGGGGTCGTCTACACGGCCCAGGGTCCGGGGCCTCACGACGTCGGACGGTAACATAACAGGATGCTTACGGTCGTCTTACTCCTCGCGGGGCTCGCGCCGGCGCCTTTGACCCTGGACGTCTCGATGTATCTAGGCGCCGGGCTCAGCGAAGACATCGTCGTGAGCGCACTCCGAGAGACCCAGCGGATTTTCGAGCCTGGCGGCATCGAGCTTCGATTCGACCTCTCCCCGGACAACCACACGAGCCGTCCGTTTGTGACCGTGCTCGTGCAGCCACGGCCGGCTCGCTTCAAAGTGTACGGATGTAGCCGAAACCGCCACGATCACCGCCTCGCCCACACCCAGCTGCGGGCACGCCGCATTACCCTCTGGTCGGAGCAAGTGGCGCGCGCCGTCGAGGGGGACTGGGACCGCACGGGACCGCCCGATGTCGACGCCGGAGTCTTTGCGCGAGCATTGGGACGGGTCCTCGCTCACGAGCTCGGCCACGTGCTCCTGCGACTGGACGGACATCGCGACCGGGGTCTGATGCGGTCCGCGTTCTCCCATCGCAGCCTGACCGCACGTGGCCGCCGCGCTTTCCGCCTCGCCGAGGACGATCTGCAGGCGATCCGAGACACGCTGCTGCACGCGGGGGCCGCCAGCGGAGGGTCACGCTGATGATCCCATCACGGGATCCTGGAGAACGACGATGATGCGATACGTGCTGTCCCTGATCGTCCTGATGTTGTTCGCCGCCGCCGCACCGCTCGCGCAGCGAGACTGGAACGCCCCGTTTCCGGCTCATCAGGTCATCGACAACGTGTATTTCATCGGGACGCAGCAACTTGGCAGCTTCCTCATCACGACGCCCGAGGGGCATGTCTTGATCAACAGCGACTTCGAGTCGACAGTGCCGTCGCTCCGCAAGAGCGTCGAGGCGCTCGGCTTCCAGTTTGCCGACATCAAGATCATCCTGGGCAGTCACGCGCATGGGGACCACATGGAGGCCGACGCGCTCGTGAAGGAGTTGACGGGCGCCGAGGTGATGGTGATGCGCCAGGACGTCGAGCGGCTTCGCACGATGCGTCCCGGTGGCAAAGAGCATCCGATCGACCGGATTCTCGACGATGGTGACGAGGTGACGCTGGGCGGTACGACGCTGGTCGCGCACCGCACTGCGGGACACACGCAGGGGTGCACGAGCTGGGGGCTGGATGTCGAAGAGCACGGCCAGACCTACCTGGCGCTGATCGTGTGCAGCTTCGGTGTCAACCCCGGCTACATCCTGGTCGACAACCCCGACTACCCCGAGATCGCCGACGACTATCGCGCCACGTTCGCGAAGGCGCGCGCGTTGCCCGTCGATGTCTTCCTCGGGTCGCACGGCTCATGGTACGACCTGGAGCGGAAACTCGAGCGGGCGATGAGCCGTGTCGAGGGTGAACCGAACCCGTTCATCGACCGTGAGGGGTATCTCGCGCATATCGACATGCAAGAACAGCGGTTTGAAGAGATGCTGAAGGAGCAGCAGGAAGGCGCCCGCTGACCAGCGGCCTGCCGCGCCCTCAGGGTGCGTCTCTTACCCACATGTCGGCCTGTACAACACTGCCCCCAGGTGAGCCGCCGGCCACGTACAGCCTGCCACCGATGATGGCTGCGGCGGGTGAAGAGAGCGGCATCGGGAGAGTGCCGACGAGCTCCCACTGGGCGCCTGGGGACAGCGACAGAATGTCCGCGTCGACCTGTTTGGTCTCGCCCGGCTTGGTCGTATGACCTCCAACCATGTAGATCCGACCGCCGTGAACGAACGTGCTGCCCTCGGCATGTGAGTGCCCCTTTGGCAGAGGGGGGCCGATGCTCCATGAGTCGGTACCGGGGTCGTAGATGTCCACCCGGGCCTGGTCGAGCTGTACGCTGTCGTGATGGAACTGGCCGCCGATCGCGTAGATCCTGCCGTCGAACGTCACGCACGAGAACTGATTGCGCGGCTCGGGCATGGGCGCGGCACTCGTCCACTGCGCGCTACCCTTTCCCCATGCGTCCAGATCGAGAACCCAGTGGTCGGGAGCATCCGTATCACGATCGGCCTTCACGCCGCCCATGTAGTGCAGCTTGCGTCCTACGAGCGCGAGGCCGCCTCCGCCGCGCGTCTCCGGGAGTAAGGGCGCCGCGGTATACCGGTCGTCGTCGATGTCGTAGCTCCACACCTCGGCGATCGTGTGCCCCTTGTAGCCGTCCTTGTACCCGCCAGCGAACCACACGGTCCGACCGTCGAGGACCATGTTCATATGGGAGATCGCGCTGGGGAGATCTTGAATCTGAGTCCAGCTGTTGTCCCGCGGGTCGAAGACGTAGGACAGCTTGCTCGATGTGACCGACTCGGTGTAGCCGCCGAACAGGTACAGCTTGTCGTCCAGCACGACGGTGCCGGGCTCCCACTTTTCCACCGGCATGTCCGGCAGCTTCTCCCACTCGCCCTGAGCGCTCGCAGTCCAGGGGGTCCAGAGTCCAAGGGTCAAGACCATGGCCGGCACGATTGCCCGTCCGCCTCGGCTGCGTCGACCTTCATCGTGGATCGATGACCCGCCTGCGTTCATGGTCGACTGTCCCTTCCGAGTCCCAAGGAGGCCCCGTTCAGCTGACGTCGCGGCAGCCGCGACACGCGCTCGTACGCCTGTCAGCAGCCGCTCAGCGGCTCCGATACGCGTATGGCCAGCACGCGGCATGCTGGCTTAACGCGGGTCGGTCCGCAACACTGGTTCAACCAAGACCGCTGCGTCGTCAGACGGCTGATTCTCGCTGTTGTAGATCGTTGGTTTGCCGCCGTCCCACCAGTTGTTCGCTGCCGTAATCCGGTTCTGCGGAACCCGCATCGCACCTTTCTCATTCCCAATAAATCGATTATGGCCACGGCTACCCAGTGCGCCGCCTCCAAAATCGACTGTGACTGCATGACCGTCTCCGCCACCACGATTGTTCATCGCGAAACCGTAACCCGTCGTCCCGATAATATCGCTGTTCTCCACCAGCAGCTGGGTACTGCCACCGCTGTCAGGGACACTCTGCAGGTTCAGCGATATGCCTCCGCCTCCCTGCTGCGGATGACCGCCAAGAATCCTGGTGTTTCTGATTTCATACGACAGCTCGGAGTTCCTGCCGGAATTCGAGAACTGGATAGGATCGGTCACGGCATTCTCAATGACGCTATCGAGGATCTTGAGTGTCAACTTGCAGCGAGTACACCAGTTTGTCTCGTCGGGTCGGGGCGCTCCAAACATGAACGCCTCGATGCCGGTATTGGACCGATTGCCCTCCTGTTTCGTATTGCGAAAGCGATAGTTTCGAATGAGCATAATTTGTTCCGACTGCCCCATCAAGTAGGGGATAATGCTGTCCGAATTTCTCTCGCCTCGGCCAATATTGTCGGCCGAAGAATCCAGGATGACGGTTTCAACCCTGCTGGTATGTCGAGTCTGAACGAAATAGGCGCGCCCGCCGAGATCGGAGAAATCATTCCTCTGAAACAGGTAGTTGCCGCGGCTATCGCCGGAGTGGAATACGCGTATCGCCCCCAGGTCTTCGCCATCATAGAAGCTGCTATCTTCTATTCTGATCCCCTCGAGATCCCCCCCGGCAGCCTCCAAGCTGACCGAATAGACCAGTCCGCGTTCGTCCTCTATATGCACGTCTGCGTTCCCTGAAAACGTCGTGTGATGAATGTAGGTGCCAGAATAGTTTGTGTCCGATCCGGAGATCGCGACGTTGCTCATGTTCATGAAGTGTATGCCGGCCACTTCGTTGTGCTCGGACAACTGGACCATGACCCCGCCGGGTAGAGCGGTGGTATTCGTGAGCCGCACTCGGTCAGCGGCGTTCTCGAGGACTCCGCCGTCTACGCCAATACCGAGCAGTTTTTGTCTTGGCTTGAGCGCGATGCCGCCGTCCAGCACCTTGCCGCTACCGCTGGATAGCAAATAAATGGTGTCGCCGGCAACCGATGCCGACTCCGCCTGTGCAAGCAAGAGAAACGGTGTGCGTCGGCTTCCGTCGCCAGTGGGCCTCGCGTCAGCAGATACGTAATAGTGCCTGAGTGCAGAGTCACTGGGCTGCTGGGCTTGGGAGGGCGAAGAGGATGCCAGCAACACTCCGAGAACAGAAAAAGATATCCTGACCCTGCACGCAAGGTGGCGTCTCATGGCGGCTTCTCCGGTGGCAGTGTCACGCTGATGGACTCGGCGTAGGGCTCGTGCGACAAGGGCGACCTCGCCCGGATCTCACCGCCACACGTCGCCGCATCCCAGACCCGGAATGAGGGAGTTCTGAGCCCTCGGTGTCGTGGGTGTCCTGGCCGCTTACTGTGCCGGCGTCGACGCACCGCGGGCGTCAATGACGCGCTGCCCGCTGAGCGCGTTGGGGACCGCGTAATTGCCTTCGTGACAGGCATACTCGAAGATCTCGTAATCAGGTTCAGCCGTGAGCGGCATCGAGATGGTCCACGGCCGCGTGTAGACGTTCGGATCATCGATGGTGACGGTCCAGATGATCGTGTCGGCGGCAACGCGGTGGTACCGCTCCACCACGTGGAGCGCCTTGCTCGTCGGGATGCCCTTCAAACGCGCACCCGCCGAGCTGGACGCGATCCAGCCGCGATTATGGAAGTTCTTCGTCTCGACCACCAGGACATCAGCGTCCCAGTGCGCGCGCGCGTCACCCATCCACTGGCGGATGTCAGCGTCGATGAAGGGACGGTCGGACAGCGGGATAATCCGGACGTCGTGGATCATCTCGTGCTGAATCACGATGTGGTCGGGTGTCTGCACGATGCGGTAGGTGTTGTTGTAGCCGGCCGGGAGCATCGAGCCTGGCACACCCCGCGACAGGCACCGATCCCAGACGCTCATGTGTTGATAGTGGTCGCCGTTGTGCGCGAGGTTGTACGCCTTTGCCTCCAACGCCCACGGTTTGATCGGTGCCCGGCCGTTCGGCGGGTCGACGATCAGTGAGGTCTGCCCGGTCGACAGCACGGTGTCGCCCGAGTCGAGCCAGTAGCTGCCGTAGCCGCCAACGTTGCCGCCGGCGTCATACCTCTGCGCTGGCGCGTCGTCGCGCGCCTGTTCGTCTACGACCCGTTGCTGGTTGATGGCAGCCATCTCCTCATCGCTGAGGAAGGCTAGTCCTTCAGCGGCGTCGGGACGTTCCATGGGCGTGAGGGTCTTGTTCCCCCACAAGCCCTGGAGATCCGGTTGGCCGTCAGCCGTCCGCGGCATCGTCCAGGTGGTGTCGATGACCCGTTCGACCTGGGCCGTGGCCGACGGGGCGCCGATCAGCGCGCAGCCGAGCGTGATGAGGACAACGATGAGAGTCGGCGGGGTGGTGAGTGTGCGCATGAAACGACTCCTCCCTGTGTCACGGTTCAGCCGATGCTACGATTCGTTCACGATCTGGTCGTAGAACGCCACGAAGTCGTCGCGACTCTCCCCGGCCCGAAACTCCATCGCCGCCCGCGGGTGGAGATTTAGCTGGCCCGTGATGTTGTAGGGAATCAGCGGGCCCCATTCGACGGTCTCTCGAATCTTCGGCATGTGCTCCTGGAGCAACCGAATCACCGGTCGCAGCTTGAACTTCGGATTGCGGAGGAAGCCGAGCAAGAGCTCCATCGGACAGTTGCCGGCACCGCGTCCGAGCCCCGCCATGGTGGCGTCCACGCGATTCGAACCCAACACGATCGCCTCGATGGTGTTCGCGAAGGCCAGCTGCAAGTTGTTGTGTGCGTGTATGCCGACCTCCTTGCCGGTGCCCCGCATCGCCTCGGCGTACTTGTGGTACAGCCGGTCGATCTGCTCTCGATAGAGATGACCGAAACTGTCCACGATCACCATCGTGCCCGCCGGAGTGGGAGCGATCGCTTCGAGCACCCCGCCGATCTCTTCCTCGGTGATGTTGGACACGGCCATCAGGTTGGCCATGGTCTTGTAGCCTTGCTCGCTGGCATGGTGGATCATATCCACCGCCTCGGACACCTGATGGGCGTAGAACGCGACGCGGATCATCCCCAGCACGCTGTCGGCAGCCGGCCCAATGGTGGTCTTCCAATCGCTCTTGCCCGCATCGGCCATCGCCGCGAGCGTCAAGCCGGTGCTCTCCGCATCATGATCGCCGACGACGCGCCGCATGTCTTCTTCCCGGCAGTGACGCCACGCGCCGAATCGGTCCCGCGGGAACAACCGCTCCGAGTTCTTGTATCCGATCTCCATCGAATCGATGCCGGCCGCAATGCAGGTGTCGTACACCGCCCGGACGAACCCGTCGCTGAACCGGTGATCGTTGATCAGACCACCGTCGCGAATTGTGCAATCCAGCACTTTGAGCTCGGGCCGGTAGGTGATCCACGGGGCCTTCTCGGGCGAACTGTCTGTGTTGCTCACGTTGTCCTTTTTCTTGCACGCGGAACCAGCCGGGCATGCGCCATGGTGCCCCTGAGGCCCCGCTGATTATACCCGCCAGCACCCTCTCGGTCGCCAGCGGGTGGCAAGGGCACGCACTGCGGCGCCAGATTCCACCATCGGGGCACCGTTCGCCATCGCGTCGCGGCGTTGCGGCAGGGCGTGCGGGCTCCGACCCGAATCAGCCATGGTCGTCCTTGCTCCGCACCGCGATGACCTGACCGCTGATGTGATCAGCACGAGATGAGAGCAGAAACAAGGCCAACTGGGCGACGTCAAGCGGATCGAGCGCCTGTTCACTCTGGATCTCGCTGGCGTAGAAGCGCCGTACCGCGTCGGTGGCGACGAAGACCGGCGCGATGCAGTTCACTTGGATCTTGTGCTCTCGCAGTTCAACGGCCAGTGCCTCCGTAAACGCGTCCAGGGCCTTGTTCGCGACGTAGTACTGCACCCAACCCACACCGTCGCGCGGAGCCCCGAACGCCGCAGAGATCTGCAGGATTTTCCCCGCCCCCCGTTGCACCATTCCGGGCAGGAGCATGCGAGCCAACCACAGCGGCGCTCGGACCCCTACCTCGAGCACTTCAGAGATCCGCTCAACGGGCGTCTCCAACAAGCGGGGCCCGTGGAATCTGGTGCGCTCGTCGTGCCAGACGCCAGCGCAGTTGACCAGAATGTCGACCGGTCCGAGATTAGCTGTCACAGACGCGCCGAGCTGCGCGATGGCCTGCTCGTCGCGGAGATCAGTATAAAAGACTCGAGCATCCGGTTGGCCGATCAGCCGCCGGGTCTCCTCGCGGCCCTCGCGAGATCTTGCGACCAGACCGACCTGTGCCCCAGCGGTACCGAGTGCCACGGCTATGGCTCGTCCTAGGCCGCCGCTCGCGCCCGTGACGATAGCCGCTTTCCCCTCAAATTCCATCCTGAGGGCCGACCATAACGGCAGTTGCGCTCTGGACAAGGCCCAGGGGCCGGCACACCCCAACCAGATTCATGGGGTGCTCACGTCTCAGACGGCATTTTTACACCAGTGTGGCGCGTGATGTGCGAGGCGGCGGCCCACGGTCGCCGGTCGAATCCTACCGGGCGCGCCATGCATGACTCATGCGTATCCTTTCACGAATCATTGCGCCACAGCAGGGCATGGAAGTCTTCGTAGATCGCCATATGCTCCGGTCGCTCTCCTCCAGTGGTGGACGCGGTCGAACGTGCGCCGCAGGCCGGAAGTGGGACGCGCAACTGCCCGATGTCGACGGCCCGGCCGCGCATCGGCTCGCCTCGGGCGGCGTCGGTGGGGATCTCGCCAAACACCCTGCGGAGTCACTCATTTGTCAGACGACCGCTCAGAAGTGTCATTTCCTGAGACCGCCGCCCGCCGTGGCGATCCGGCTGGTCAATCCGCTCGATGGCACTCAAGCGGACAGGAGGGCGTAGATGACGTAATCGAGACCGCTGCGACGGTCGAGCCGTCAACGCGCTATGGCGGCACGGAGTTTGTAATCTTCCGTCGTGGGCGGCAGTCGCGCATGCCCAGACACACGTATCTGGACTGCTAGGAGGTCCCTCATGCTTCATCTCGCGCACGTCTCACCCCTTCGCCCAAACCCGGACATCGACCCAGGGCGTGGTCGTCAGATCGACCGGGTGGCGACGTTCCCGCGGTTGCAGGACAGGAGCCACTTTGCCGTAGCACCATACCCCGTCACGATTCTGCTCGTTGACGATGACTCGTTGGAGCGCGATCTCATGCACAGAATGCTTAGCTCCTTCGGCTATTCCGTCCTCGAGGCGCGGAATTCGGAGCAGGCGATGGTCGTCGCCGACGCACGCGAGATCGACCTACTCGTCACCGATGTGGTGCTGCCCGGCATGAACGGGTTTGACCTCGCGTATTGTCTGAGCGCCATGAAGGTGTTGTTTGTCACTGGACACGCGGAAGACGACGTTGTCGTGCGCACGGGTCTCCAGGGGACCAGCTTTCTGAGCAAGCCATTCAGAGTCGATGAGCTGCAACTGAGTGTTCGTCGAGTGCTCCGCGTGGGACCGCTGGCCGCGTGAGCATCGGCGCTCGAGTGTACCGAGATTCCGGATCCCGGACAGCTCACCACGGCACTGCGGCGTCCACACCGGCGTCAGGGGGCGTGATCGTTGCCGCGACTGAGCCACACCGAGCCGTAGGGTTCAAGCTCGGCGGCGGCGCACGGCGCCGCCCGCAACATCAGCCCATCCAGCCGGTCTGTCGTGAGAGCGAGCTGTTCGGTGGCCGCCAGAACGGTGAGATCCAGATCGGGTCGTTGATGGGGCCCCAAGCCGAGCTTCACGCACAGGGCGTTCGCCAGGCTGACGATGGCGCAGAGCTGCGGAGCGGCGACCGCGCTGGCGGGGTCGTGGTGGTACCGCACCGACTCGACGACCTCAGGCGGAAGGCCCCACGTCCGGGCGACCAGGAAGCCAACCTCCGCGTGGTCGAATCCGAACATTGCACGCTCGGCCTCCACGAAGGAGTCTGCCTGCGCGCTGTAGACATTCTCGATGACCGTCTCGTAGCGGTCGCGCAACTTGGCATCCATGATGACCTTGCCGACATCGTGGAGCAGACCCGCGATGAAGGCCTCTTCCGCGGCGGGAAAGGCGCAGTCGGTCGCGATGAGCCGGCTGATGGCGGCCGTCCCGAGGGCATGCTCCCACAGGATCTGGTCTTTGAAGCTGCTTTGCGGGCGGCAGTAGACCGACTGTGTGCAGATCGTGATCACCATCGACCGGACGGTGTCGAAACCGAGCAGGACGATGCCACGGCTGACTGTGGAGACTGTGCCACCCACTCCGTAGGCAGCGGAATTGGCAAGTCTCAGGATCCGTGTCACCAAGCCCTGGTCCCGGAGAATCTCCAGTTCTAGTGCCGAGACACTCGTCAAGCTCCGCGTGGTGAGCTGCAGCACCCGCGTCGCCACGCCTGATAGGACCGGAAGGTCACCCGTCGAGGTTACGACTTCGTCCAAGCGGGTCTGAGGCATCCGGTAATCCTCCGCCGCATAATCGTCCGATCGAGCCAACACCTTGAACCCCGCGTCTCCCCGCTGAGCCAGATCGGCACGGTGGGGTGGGGGGCGCTCGGTTGATCGGGCTGCGCACCTGGTCGATCGTGTGTTCCCGCCGGCGTCCTGCGCTATCGGCTGGCCTGGGGTCACGACCAGGGGCGGTATCAGGTGGCCGGGAGGAACGAGGATCGCGGCGCCTTCAAGACACCCACCTTGCGCAACGTCGAACGGACGGCTCCGTATATGCACGATGGCAGCATCGCGGCCCTCGAGGCTGTGATTGAGCTATCTGACCGGGGCGGCAACCCGAACCCCTACCTCGATGCAGATCTCCGCCCATTGGAGCTCACATCCGAAGAGAAACAGGCTCTCGTCATATTCCTGCACGCCTTGAGCGGTCGCGTCCAGGACGGCATTCCGACACGCTGACACCTCTCCACGTGAGTGAGATCTCCCGGTGATGTGGACGCCGAGCGTGTCTTCGTCTGGGAAACGGGCCCCGTCTTTTCCGCCGACAGCCGCTGGCTGCGCTGGACCGCGGGCGTCTCGGACGAGGAGGGAGTTCGTCTCGCCGAGGCGGACGAGCCGGCGCCGAGGTGGATCACCGAGGGAATCCCGATCGACGAGCTCGAAGACGAGCGGCGCCGTGTCGCGCAGGCGGGTGGCCCGGAGTGAGGGGGCTCTACGGTACCCACGTGCCAAGTGCCCGCAGCGCCTCTCGTTCCGACAGGGCTTCTGCCATCGTCAGCATCATGGGCGGGACCCACTCGGGGAACGGCGTCTCTTCAACGCGGTGATATCCGGCCGCGGTGTGGATCTCGACAATGCTGGCCAGGTGCGCCGGAGGAAACCGGTCGGCGACGCGAACGACCGCAGGCCACAGCCTGTGATGCACCAGCGTCACCTTCCGATTGAGGAGCCGGCACACCAGAATGGAGTCGGCCTTCCGCACGGCTCGCGTGACCCTGAAGATCTGCTGACTTTGCGGGTGACTCCACCAGCTTCCACGAATCGGCTCGCCGACAATGGCCGCTGCCAGTGACGGGACCGCTCCTGAGGCTGACTCGAGCACGACGCCGTGGGTGCGTACGAACCGGAGAGCTTGTGCAGTCGTCACGGCCGTCTAACCTCAGGTTGTGCTGGGGTGCAGGCACATCCGCGGATTCCAGGCTCGATAATCAGAGGGACGAGACCGGACCGGCGCGCGGACCCGATCACACGTATCCAGCCAGCGCTCGGGCGACCGCTGCCGGGTAGCGGCTTCCGAACTTGATGGCGTGTACGACGAGCGGCGCCAGCTGGTGTAGCGCCACCCGATCCTGCCACCCCTCGCCGAGCGGGAACTCCTCTTCGTAGGCTGCAAAGCACTGGGTGCCGAAACCACCGAAGAGCCGCATCATGGCGAGGTCGAACTCGCGATGGCTGCCGTGTGCGGCCGGGTCGATGAGCCAGTTGCGGCCGTCGGTGCCCACCAACCGGTTCCCGGCCCAGAGGTCGCCGTGCAGGCGGGCCGGTGGCTCCGGCTCGCCGCCCAGCTCGAGGAGTCGGCCGGCCACGGCTTCGAGGTCTCGAATGGCTCGGTCTGGCAACGCCAGGCCGTCCTTCGCCAGGCGAGCGAGAGGCAGGAGTCGCTGCGTCGCATAGAACTCGGCCCAGGTTCTACAGGGCTCGTTGGGCAGTCCTCGGCTGCCGGTGGAACGACGGTCCTCACGGCCAAAGCTCGGTGCCCCGGCGCGGTGGAGCGAGGCCAGCCCGCGGCCGAGCGAGACCTCGGTGTCGGCAACCGCGCTACCCTCCTCGATCCACTCGAGCACAAGGAACGGCGGGTCGTCCGACACGGCGAGGACGTCGGGCACGCCGATATCGGGCACCTCGCGGATCCAGGTCAGGCCCGCCGCTTCGGTGCTGAAGTGATGCGCAGGGGCTGACGCGTGGGTCTTGGCGAAGACCCGACGTCCATCGTCGAGATCCAGCCGGAACGAGACCGCCACGTCGCCGCCGTGCACGCTCGTCGCACGCGTGATGCCGGCGTCGAGTTCAATCGCGACGCGCTCGAACACCTCCTCCACCTGCCGCGGTCTCGACACCGCTCCCACCCCACCAGCCTTGCAGATTCTCACAACGGCGTGAAGAGGCGCGCAGCGGGAGTAGCGGGCCCGCTACTCCCGCTGCGCCTCGACGGTCGTGACCGTGATCAGTTCCCCGCGGCCCATGTCCTCGACCCAGACCGGCAGGTTAGGTTCCGCCGGCTGCGCCTGGACGCTCCTCTTCTTCTTGATATCTTAACGTCTGTCCCACAAGGTTCCGGAGACAGAAAACGGGGCAGCACCGCAGTAGAATCAGCCTGCCGATCATCCGCGTGATCGACCTGCATGGCAACGTCGCGCAGAGCTGAAGCGAGAGGCCCTTCGATAGCGTCCATTCGTGGCCGTGCGTGACAGAAGCATGGATCACCAACAACTCGACACGAACCGGCGTCGGTTCATCGCAGGGTGCTTCGCACTCGGGCTGGGGTCGACGCTGATGCCGGGCGCGCTCGCCGCAGTTGCTCAGGACGCCGAGACGATCACGCTCGATCTGATCGAGGCGGCCCAGGCGATCGCGGGCCTCTCGTTCAGCCGCGACGAACAAGAGCGGATTCTGGCCATCCTGAACGGACCGCGAAGTCACGTCGCGGCGCTCGACGCCCTGCGGGCTGCCGATCTGGGGAACGACGCCCGGCTCGCGCTCGTCTTCAACCCGGTCCTGCCCGGAACGACGGTGCCGCGTGACCGGCGGCCGTTCAGGCAACAAGAGATCGAGGTCTCAATGCCGGGGACCGACGAGGAACTGGCGTTTCTCCCCGTCACCCATCTGGCCAAGCTCGTGGAGCGCCGCCAGGTGACACCAACCGAGCTGACTCGGCTCTACCTCGAGCGGCTGAAGCGCTACGACGCGACGCTGCACTGCGTCGTGACGCTGACCGAGGAGCTGGCGTTGCGCCAAGCGAGACGAGCCGACGAGGAGCTGGCCGCCGGCACGTATCGCGGCCCGTTGCATGGAATTCCGTGGGGTGTGAAGGACCTGTTGGCGGTCCGTGGAACGCCGACCACCTGGGGGATGTCCGCATACAGGGATCGAGTCATCGACACCGACGCCACCGTGTATACCCGACTCTCGGACGCGGGGGCCATTTTGGTTGGGAAACTGTCTACCGGGGCGTTGGCGGTGAGCGCACGGTGGTTCGGCGGGCTCACCCGCAATCCGTGGAACACGGCGCAGGACGCCGCGGGATCCTCTGCCGGGTCCGGCGCGGCGACGGCAGCGGGGCTCGTCGGCTTTTCGATCGGGTCCGACACCGGCGGATCCATCATCGGGCCCTCCACCCGCAACGGTGTCACCGGCCTCCGTCCGACATTCGGCCGGGTCAGCCGCCACGGGGCGATGACGTTGGTCTGGACCCAGGACACGATTGGACCCATGTGCCGGTCGGCGGAGGACTGCGCCTTGGTATTCAACGCGATTCAGGGGCCTGACGGACAGGACAACTCCGTGCTCCGCGACGTCCCGTTCAACTGGGACGCGACCGCGGACGTCACACGGCTGCGTGTGGGCTATCTGCGCGCCGCTGTCGAAGGCGAGATCATCGTGGATCCGGCTCGTCCGGAGCGTGCCGCCCGAGAGCGGCAGATCCGCCGTCGGACGGAGGCGGCGCTCCGAGTCATCCGGTCGCTGGGTGTCGAGGTCGTGCCGTTCGATCTTCCCGAGGTGCCCCTCGAGGCCATCGATTTCCTCCGCTACGCCGAGACGGCGGCGGCCTTCGATGACGTCACGCGAAGCGGCGAGCTGGCGCTGGCGGAGGAGGGCCCCGAACAGAGCCGCCGGCCGGACGAGATTCGCAGCGCCCGCTTCACGCCCGCAGTGGAGTTCATCCAGGGCAACCGGTTCCGGATGCGGGTGATGGAACAGATGGATGAGGCCATGGCCAACCTCGATCTGTTCATCGGGAGCAATCTTCGACTGACCAACCGCACCGGCCACCCGGCGCTGAGCATTCCGAGCGGTTTCGTCGACGGCGCACCAACGGGGCTCCACTTCACCGGCAAGCTCTTCGGCGAGCCGGAAATCCTGTTGCTGGCGCACGCGTTTCAGGCCGTCACCGATCATCACATGCAGCATCCGGCGCTCTAGCAGCCCGTGGTGAATGTCCCGCTGCATTCCGACGGCGCGGCATCCGCCCTGCCTGCGCCAGCCGCCGCCCGGCCAGTTCATGTTCGGGCTATGGCCAGGTCTCGCCGAAGCCGTGGCAAAGGCGGGTTGTTTCTCGGGCGAATACTGCCGGTATGCTCCCTCGTCTCGCCTTGCCAGGCCGGCGCATCGCCACCCTCGGTGCGACGCGGGACTGTCACCACGGACTGCTACCAGACGCAGGCCTCTCGTCCGGGCAGCCATCGCGGGTGTTCGGTGCCGTTCGCTCCGGATCAGCTTTTTGAGGGCACATGTGGGGTGTGACGCGGTAGGATGAGCAGCGACGCATCGTGATCTTGGCTTGACAAGGGGAGGTCCACGTGACCGAACGAATCCTTTCGTCGTCGTGCGCGTTGGTCGTAGCCCTGTTCCTGACCATTGTCCCTGCCGCGGCGCAGGCCCAAAGCGCCGCCGCCCCAGGCGAGTCGCCGCCCCGGACGCCGTGGGGCGCGCCAGATCTGAACGGCGTCTGGGACTTCCGCACGCTGACGCCGTTCGAACGTCCGAGCGAGCTGGCCGACCAGGAGTTTTTCACCGACGAGGAAGCGGCCGCCTTCGAGGCCGATCGGCTCGCCGAGTTTGCCGTGCGCGACGACCAGGAGCCGGCGGACATCGTTGGCAACTACAACCAGTTCTGGTTCGACCCCGGCAACAAGGTCAGCGAGACCAACCAGACGTCGCTGGTCGTCGATCCGCCGGATGGGCGCGTCCCGCCCTTGACGCCCGAGGCTGAAGCGAAGCGGGCGGTCGCACGACAGGCTCGCGAAGGCGTCGATCGCCACTCGCCGACATACGGCGGATTCGTTGAGGACCTCGGCCCGGGGATGTTCGCGGTCAGGTGCATCCTCGGCTTCAATTCCGGTCCCCCGATGACGCCCGCGGGCTACAACCAGAACGTCCACCTGGTCCAGACGCCGGACTATGTCGTCCTGCTGAATGAGATGGTGCACAGCTCGCGCGTCGTACCGCTCGATGGACGGCCGCATCTACCGGAGAGCATGCGGCAGTGGATGGGCGATTCCCGTGGCCACTGGGAAGGCGACACGCTGGTCGTCGACACGACCAACTTCCTGCGCGAGACCAGCTTTCGGGGCGGCGTCACCACGTCGAGCCTGCATCTAAGGGAACGCTTCACGCGGGTGTCGGACGGCACGCTGATGTACGAAGTCACCACCGAGGATCCGAATGCGTGGCATCGGCCGTGGACCTATCGGATTCCGATGGTCAAGAGCGAGTACCCGCTCTACGAGTACGCCTGCCACGAGGGGAACTACGGCCTCTACAACATCCTCGCCGGGGCTCGCGAGCAGGAGGCGGCGGCCGAGGCGGCGGCATCGAGATAGGCACGCTTGTGTACCGCACGACCGTGAACAGGGTCGTCGCGAACGGGTCGTCCCACTCTTCGAGCCGCGCGCCGAAGTCGCGGCGTGAGACCCCCTCCATCGCGGCGGGGCCACCCCTCTGATGCTGCCTATCGTCCGGCACCTGGTTCGAGCAGCGCACAGCGCGCGTCGACGTCGCAGGACCGTCCCAGTGCGCGGCGCCACCGGGCATTATTCTCGGAACGGTTTCGACACCTCAACTTGCACCTGGAACCGGCGGAAGCGGCTGTAGGTCGCCGTCGCGTCGACGCGGGAACCGACCCGGCGATTGTTATAGCGTTCGCGCATCTCGACGGGCACGAGGTGGCCCATGGTGTCGTCCGCCTCGTATCTGACGGTGATGATCGCGTTCACAGCGGCGTCGTTGACGATGAGCTCGGTGACGAGCACGCGGCCGGTCGCGGGCTCGATCCAGAAACGGCCCTCGGCAGGCAAGTTCCTGCCGTCCCCCCCGCGGATTACGGTGGTGGGCCACGTTTCTTTATACCCGAGCACCCAGACGCCGTCGATGTTGGCCGGCAGGTCGAGGCCCAGAGGTGGTGACGTATCCATCACGCGCTCGAACTCGAAGCGCAGCTTGTAGGACGCGTGCAGAAAGAGCAGCGCGTATGTCGGGGTGTTGAAGCTGCGCTCGACACCGCCCAGGTTGTAGCGGGCGCTGTCCATCCGGATGCCCTGGATCTGGCGGTCCGCCATCAGCGAAGGGTCGAGGAACAGCCGCGTCAGTCGCTCCTGACGGTCACGGACGGCCCGGCCGTCGACCTCGAAGACGTCACGGAATCCGTAGTACCGGTCCTCGCCCTCGGGGCGGATGAGGAGAAAGTCCGACCGCAGCACACGGCGCGTGACGGGGTCGCCGTTGAAGCCAAGCGTCACCGGTGCGTTCGAACGCTGCTCGTACCGTTCTTCCGCGACCATCCCCGACAGCTGTTCGTGGAGCTCGTTGACGTAGTCGGTCGCACGGGCGAGCACGTCAGCAAGGGAGGGCTCCTGAGCCTGACTGGCCAGCGGCGCCACCATCAGCGTCAGCGCCACGCGCAACGACTGTCCGATAGCGACGTGCGGGCTGGTGGCTGGGCTCAGGGACATGGTGGCCTGGAAACGAGGCCATTGTACCCCGGTTTCCTCCGCTGTCGCGCCATGCACTGGCCGGGCTGCTAGGCGCCAGGGCCGTGGCCTGACTTACTTACGGTACCCCAGGTCGAGTTACCGGCCTCCGCTCCTTATCCACGGCGTGCATCTCGAGCCAGTCGTCGGGAAAACCATGTCGCTGGCGGGTCTCGGCGATCTGATCCAACACCTCGTAGCCTTCCGTGGCGGTCTCGTGGACGACGGTTCCTTTACGATCGGGGTCCCGGCCCCGCGGTTGGACGGGGAAGTGCTGCATGGCCATGCATGCGACCGGAACACACCGCTCTGAGCGCCTCGAACCAGTTGAGGACCGATCGTGTATGGTCTCAGGCGCTCAGTGTCGTCGAGAGCCGCCGACCTGATGACATCACGCCGACGCCTCTCATGTGTTGACATCCGTCATAGCCGGTCAACGAGCTAATTCCCTTGGCGCGTGGCGGACGGCGGTATGGCTTGCGCTACCAGACGAACTCATGTCCATACTCTCGGTGGCGCCCGACCCAACCACGGAGTGTGGGGATACCGTTCGCGCCCGCGGATCTCTCGACCACGATTTTCGGTGTGGCTGTCGAGTTGACTCGTCGGAGCGGCCGCGTGAAGTAAGGTCCGTAGACGTGGCTGTCGTCCTCGTTACGGATCCAGACGACTTCGCTCGCTTTGACCGTGAAGACGTAGTGACCTGCGGGCAGCGTGGCGCCTGGCACACGAACCGGGAACTCCAGCGTCAAGTGGGTCGTCCTGTTGTGAGCGACTTGGGCCTCAGCGGGAACGCCGAGCGCCAACCCCGCGATCAGAACCGCCGAGCTGACAACCGTCCGCGTCATAAGATGCTGCATTGGGATGCTCCTTTCAGATTGATCCGGTTGGGTTGCGGGAATGTTCTCCGTCGACTCCTTATGAACGTTGCCACATCGGATTGCCGAGCCGTTGTGGTCTAGTTGGCTATACGAGTCATGCTGGTGGGATGTTCACGCAGGTTTTGATGCGTGGTCGACATAGCTGGATGCATGGCCATGATTGTTGCCATAGGCGCCGTATCGACCCACACGACTACAGTGTGGCTAGGGACCTTCGAGGACACGCCTGTCCGTCGAAGACGACCGATTCTGAGGAGGCGCGGAAGATGGTTACGATCCTAGCGGCGGAGCGCAGCGCTGCGGCGGATGGGTCGCAGGCCGGGGTAGTAGCGGGCCAGATCGGTCACGATATGATCACCGCCGCACCTGCAGCACCCGCCCCGTGGAGGATCGTCGC
>SMUY01267240.1_pt1 | contig 20597 bp, 17 predicted proteins | sample 2456441 | NCBI WGS metagenome assembly SMUY01 (sample SAMN11095931, study PRJNA526329) | marine sediment metagenome | biome: Marine sediment; feature: Surficial sediment; material: Deep marine sediment; isolation source: Hadal surficial sediment | place: Pacific Ocean | collected 2014-11 | depth...
GCGGCTGCGAAAGCCACGCACTCCGATCCGCAAGGATGCGGGGCGGGTGATTCTCATGTCGGCCCCTGCGACCGGTCCCGGCGCATGGGCAAGCCACCGCGATCGGCGCCCCGCGGCCGCAACTCCATGGCCTCGGCACCCGCCTCGTTGCCGTCCAACGTACCGCCTAGCCACGCGGCGAGCTGCCCCATGCGGTCATTTCCCCAAAACAGCTCGCCGTCGTAGCGGAAGGTCGGAACGCCGAAAACACCTGCGGACAGTGCGCCCTCGGTATGCTCCCGCAGCCTCCGCTTCGCCTCGGAATCAGCGATGCGGTCACCCAACCCCGTCTCGTCGAGGCCCACCCCGGCAACGACCTCGCCGATCACTGACCGGTCGGTCAAGTCGCGCCCCTCGCCCCAGCAGGCGTGGGCCAGCGCGACAACCAGGCGCACTGCCAACGGGTCTTCGGCGAAAACGCATACCGCGCGCAGCGCCTCGAGCGAACGGAACGGGTGCTCGGGCGGCCCGACGAGAGGGACCCCGAGCGTCTTGGCGGTGCGGGTGATGTCGCGGAACGTGTAGCGACGCTTGCTCCCCACCTCCACCGGTCCGACCAGACCGGTGGCGCTCAGCAAGGCGCCATAAACCACCGGTCGCAGTTGCCAATCGACGTCGTGAGCTTCCCCGAACGCTTCCACTTGGGTCAGCGCCAGATAGGTGTAGGGCGAAACGAAGTCGAAGTAGAGATCTACCGGCTTCGAGTCGGCGCTCAGTGGGTCGCCTCGTCGCCGGCGCCTTCCTCCTCGCTGACCAGCGACGCGATCGAGCGACGCGCCGGCGCGGCTTCGGGTTCTTCGCCTGACGTCTCCTCGGCGGACGCCTCCTCGGCGGGCGCTTCGACGGCGGGCTGGGAGGCGGGGGCAGCCACGGCCGGCTGCGGGGCGGCAGCTACGGACGCCGAGCCGGTGTCGGTGATGCCCGCCTCGTCAAGGGCCGAACGGGCGCTCGCCAGATGCGGCAGCATCAGCTCATACTCTTGGATGAGCTTTTCCAGCTCGACCTTCTTGGTCTCCAGCTCTTCAATCAAGCCTTCGAGTTTTCCTCTACCCTCGCCCATCGGGACTCACCTTTTGGCACGACAAACCGCCGTTCCCCCCCAGCATACATCAACTGTCGAGAGGGACGGCGTTCCTGGTTAGCACTCCCGACAAGTGTAAGTCGTTTTTCGTGCGTTCTGAAAATAAAAAACCACTTACAGCTATAATTAGCCTATTTTAGTCGCTAAAAGTCAGATAAAAGCAGCCAAATGGGGCGCGGCGAGCAGTACCCCGCCACATTCCACGAGCACACCGTACTTACTGCCCCGGCTGCCACAACGGCTCGTCTACGCCGGCTTCTCGGTTCTCGAAACGCGCCATTGCGAACAGCGCGTCGGAAAGACGGTTCAGGTACGGCACCACCTGGTCGCCGACGCCCTCCTCTCGCGCCAACGAGACCGCCCGCCGCTCCGCCCGGCGACAGACGGTTCGTGCCATCTGAAGAACCGCCGCACCGGGCGAGCCACCCGGCAGGATGAAGTTCTCGAGCGGCCCTACAACCTCTGTCAGCTCGTCGATCAGCTCCTCGAGTGCATCGACGTGCCGCGCCGCGATACGCGGCACGTCGAACTCCGGGTTCTCGCTCTCCGGGGTGGCCAGGTCGCCACCGAGATCGAATAGTTGGTTCTGGATGGCCGCCAGCTCGATGCTCAGCCGCTCGCACACGCCGACCGCGAGAGCCTGGCCGATGCACGAGCTAAGCTCATCGACCGTGCCGTACGCCTCGACCCGCAACGAGTCCTTCGCCACCTCGGTGCCGGCGCCCAGGCGCGTTGCGCCGCCGTCCCCGGTGCGCGTGTACAGTTTGCTCAACCTGGCCATGTCGTCTCCTTCCTGGTCCGGACTTCTCAACGAGTGGCTACTGCGCGAGCCCGATGGCGTGCCAGGACTGCGTTGCGCTTGCTTCGGGTGCTCGACGCTAGCGGAGTTTGCACCACGGAGCAGACCCCGTTCCAGCGGCGGCCGCAGTTACCGGGACAACGTGATGGTCACACCGAAGTACCCGCTGAGACCCGCGGTGCCGAAGCCGAGAACCTCTTCGTAGGCGCTGTCGAAGAGATTGTCGATACGGGCGCGAACCTGGAAGGCATCATATAGCTGATAATCGGCCGCCAGGTTGATAATTGCGAAGCTCTCGAGACGCTGGCGCCCATTGACCCCGTTGTCGAAGCTCTCCCCCTTGGCGCGCAGTTCGCTCCACAAACGGAGCTCGTCGACCGGGCGTACCGTGACCCGGATGCTTCCCTGGTGGCGCGGCCGGCGTATGAGCTGGTCGTCGCTGCCATCGGGAGTCGCGTCGGTCAGCGTGTAATTGCCCGACAACGAAACGACACCGTTCGACCTGTATTCGCCGACGATCTCGGCACCCGCCGTTGTGACATCTCCGAGGTTCTCCGGTCGCCCGGAAACGAAGTCGAATTGAATCAGCTCGCTGATGTCGTTGTAGAAGAACGTGACATCGAAACGCACCTGAGGAGAAAGAAGGAACGCTTCGACGCCGAGGTCGAAGCCGACGCTCTCCTCGGGCTGCAGATCCGGATTGCTGAAGCCCGGGAAGTAGAGGTCGTTGAGGGTCGGGGCCTTGAAGCCGGTGCCCACCGAGCCGTGTACCCGAACTACGTCCGTGGCGTCCACGGTTGCCGTGAAGCGGCCCGTCCACTTGCTGCCGAAGGCGCTGTGATCCTCGAAGCGCACCCCCGCGGTGACCCACGCGCGATCAGCGAGGTGAATGCGATCCTGCGCATAAACGCCGATGAAATCGACCTTTTCTTCGAAACCACCGTCGCCGAAGCCACTGCGACTCAGCGATGTCGCCTGCTCGCGCCGATACTCGAGGCCGGCGACCAACTTCTGGTTGGCAGGGAGGTCGACCTCGTTCTGCCAATCGACCTCGCGAATCGAGGAGTCGAGCTCGAAGCCGGTGAAGAAATCGCCTGGCGTATCGGTGGTCAGGTCGGCCTCCGAAGCCGAGATCTCGACCATCGAGGAGATACCGGCGCCCTCGTAGCCGACCGCGCCGCCGACGATGGTCTCGGCGCTGGTCTGCAGGTTGACCAGGCTGTCGACGGGCCCCTCGACGAAGTCGAACCCGTCGAAGTCAAGGTCAGCGTCGAAGCCGCGGATGAAGCCTCGCATCACGACACCAGCGTCCGACGTGTAGTCGACGCGACCGTTGTAGGAAAGGTTCGTATAGCCATCGGGCTCGATATGGCCGTTGGCTTCGCTGGCGTTCGAGAAGCCGCCGCTGTTGAAGTAGGAGATCCCGCCGATCAGGCGTGCGGAGCCAGCCTGCCCGCTGCCCCAGATGTGGAACCGGCTAGTGCTGTACGAGCCGCCGTCGGCCTCGACACCCCAGGTCCCCGCACCGGAGCCACGTCCGGTGATTACGTTGATGACCCCGCCGATCGCCTGTGAGCCATACAAGCTGCTCTGCGGGCCGCGAACGACCTCGATGCGATCGATCTGGTCGGCTGCCAGCTGGATCCCGGAGATGTCGTAAGCGCCGGACGTCGGCGAGTTGACCTTGACGCCATCGATCAGAAATAGCGTGTGGCTGGTATTGCTGCCACGCACGAACACCTGCGCCAGGGACCCGGCCGGGCCGCCGCGAACCACGTTCACCCCGGGTGCGAACTGCAACACGTCGATGAGCCAGCGGGCGCCGCTGGCGGCGATTTCCTCACGGGTGATCACCGAGACGCTGCTGCCGATGTTGCGGATGTTCTCGGCTTCGCGGTCCGCGGTGACGATGACTTCTTCGTCGTAGCGGATCGGAACCCGACTATCCTGCCGGCGGGCTGGTGGGGCCTGGCCCGGTGCGGCTCCTTGCGATGAACCTGGGGCGGCGAGCCTCGGGTCCCGCATGGGTGCAGCGCTTGCGCTCGCCGCTAGGGCGAAAGCAACGAAAAAGAAAAGAGCAACAACGAGAAAGCGGGGCTTCATCGGCATCCTCCTCTGATGCCCGGTGAGAAGCCCCGCGAGAGGGTACAGCTGGCCACATCCCCTCCCGCGAGGGCCAACCCAGTCGGGTTGGTTACGGTTTCCTGGCTTTCGGATCAACCTACTCGCCGCGCCTTCCCAGGGGTTACCCCAGTGGCTTTACCGGCGGTTGCCGCCATCTCCCGATGGCCACGCCCAACCGTCGCGGCTTTCGTCCCCGATCACAGTTGCGGGGCAGCGCGGGATTTGCACCCGCTTCCCGATGTTAAACATTCAATGAACTGGCAAAGTAGTAGCATGCGCAACCCGCAGACGCCAAGCGACGGCTTTGCCGATCCGGCCCGTGCCAGCCTCTGCCCCCGATTCTTGTCGGCGGTTTGTCTGTTCTTGATTGCCGCCCCGGCGTGCACCGGTGTGGGCGGGGGTCGAGAAAGCATCCTGATACTGGCGGCGGCGAGCACGATCGACGCACTCGAAGCGGCGGTGAGCGACTTCGAAGGAGCGACCAGCATTGACGTCGCGATCAGCTTCGGCCCGACCTCCACCGTGGCGCTACAGATCGAGCAGGGCGCCCCGGCCGATCTCATGCTGTCCGCCAACCGCGAGTGGGCCGACCACGTCGAGGAACGGGTTGCGATACAACGGCGCAGCACGCTGGTGGGCAACCGGCTCATCGTCGTCAGGCCGGCGCCGAAGGAACCGGGAGACGGCGCTACGTCGAGCCTTCGGGAGTTTCTCGATGACCCACGGCGGCGTTTCGCGATCGCCGATCCGGAGTCGGTGCCGGCGGGAATCTACGCCCTCCAGGCGCTGCGGGCGCTCGGCTTGTGGGAATCTGTCGAGCCGCGCCTGATCCCCACAATCGACGTTCGCGCGGCGCTGGCGCTGGTTGCCCGGAACGAGGTCGACGGCGGCTTCGTATACGCAACCGACGCCGCGGGAAGCTCCGCAGTCACCGTTGTCGACGGCATCGACCCCCTGTTCCACGACCCGATCGAATATCCTCTACTGCTGCTCGCCGGGGCCGGCGAGGAGGCGGCGGAGTTGTTCGAGTTTCTCGTCTCCGCCCGCGGCCGGATGCATTTTCTCGATCGGGGCTTCACCGACCCCGGCCGGTAGCAGCCGCGAAACGCTCGATCCGAGGCGCGCTGCCGACCGTGTGGACAGGGGCATGAGCATGGGCCTGAGCAACGCCGAATGGAACGCAGTCGCCTTGAGCATCCGCGTCGCCCTGGTGGCGATGCTGATCTCGCTGCCGTTCGGCGTCGCCGTCGGATGGCTGCTCGCCCGCCGCGAGTTCCGCGCCAAGTGGGTGATCGAGACTCTGGTGAACCTGACCCTCGTGCTTCCGCCGGTGGTCACCGGCTACCTGTTGCTGCGAATGTTCGGCCGACAGAGTTGGTTGGGGGCGTGGCTCGAGGGCACGCTCGGAATCCGGATCGCGTTCACATGGTGGGCCGCGGCGATCGCCAGTGCAGCGCTTGGTTTTCCGCTCATGGTGCGGGCTATCCGGTTGGCCTTCCGCGGCGTCGACCCCCGACTCGAGGAGGCCGCACGGTCGCTCGGGTCAAGCCCGCTCGACGCTTTCTGGCGGGTCAGCCTGCCGCTGGCGCGCGGCGGCATCATCGCCGGCGCCGTGTTGGCGTTTGCCCGCAGCCTGGGCGAATTCGGCGCCACGATCACGTTTGCCGGCAACATTCCGGGCGCCACCCAGACGCTGCCGCTCGCCGTGTTCTCGGAGATGAACCGCGCCGGCGGCGATGGAACGCTGCGGCTGGCGATCGTCTCGGTCGTCCTCGCCGCGGCGGCGTTGGCAACCAGCGAGTGGCTGGAACGGCGGGGGTCGGGGCCGTGACGCTGCAGGTGCGCTGCGAGCATCGCTTCGAGAGCGGCTTCGACATCGCCTTCGATTTCGGCTCTGAACATCGCACCACCGCGCTGTTCGGCCCCTCGGGGGCGGGAAAGACATCGCTCTTGATGATGATCGCCGGCATCATTGTTCCCGACAGCGGCCGCATCGTCTGCAACGGCCGCTTGCTTCTCGATACTGCGGCCGGAATCGCCCTGCCACCCGAGTCCCGACGCCTCGGCGTCGTGTTCCAAGATCAGCGGCTGTTTCCGCATCTGTCGGTGGAGGCCAACCTCCGTTTCGGGCGCCGGCCACCGCGCCAAAACAGCGGCGAGCCACCCTTCGACAGGATCACCGCGGTGCTCGAGCTCGGCGACCTGTTGCCGCGCCGCCCCGAGTCCCTTTCGGGAGGTGAGCGCCAGCGCGTTGCCTTGGGGCGCGCTTTGATGAGCGCCCCCGACCTGATGTTGCTCGACGAACCGATCGCCGCGGTGGACGAACCACACCGCGAGACCATTCTCAGCTACGTCGACCGCGTCGTTCACGAGTGGGACATGCCGATGCTTTACGTATCCCACCATCGGTCGGAGGTTCAGCGCCTTGCCGACTGGGTGATCGCCCTCGACAAGGGCCGAATCACAGAGCAAGGGCCTCCGGACCAAGTCCTGGGCGCCGACGCTGTCGTCGCCGCCGGCGAACCGGTCAACCTGATCCGGCTCGAGGATGTGTCGGCGTCCGACGACGGCAGCTGGCTCGCAACCGTCGCCGGCGATGCCTCCATCCGGTGGCGCCTGCCGGCCGGCCTCGAAAATCCCGGCGCCTCGGTGTTCGTCCAATTCGCTGCATCCGACGTGATGCTGGCCGGCGGAGCCATTAGCGGCCTATCTGCCCGCAACCGGCTGCCGGCGACCGTCATCGACCTGGTACCGCGCTCGGGTCGTGTGTTCGTCGCGCTGCAGCTCGGCGAACAGCGACTGTGGGCCGAGGTGACCGCCGACGCGGTCGAGGACCTCGGCCTGGCGGCCGGCAGCAAGGTCACCTGTTTGATCAAGAGCGCCGCGCTGCGGTTGATTGATTGATGCCCGCCGGGGACCCTCCATCCTTCTAGAATCCAAGACGAGTCGAGAAACATGAAAAAAGATCTCCTCAGCAACGTCACTCGGCGTGGCCTGCTGGCAGCAGCCTTGATGCTCGGACCGACGCTCGCCACCGCAACGCCGCCCCAGCAAACGGCGGGCGCCGACATCGTCGCCTTGGTGCGCAGCTACCGCGAGGCCAATGAGCACCGCATCCTCGGCGAGCTACTGGAATTCCTCCGCATTCCCAACGTCGCTGCCGACCTGCCGAACATCCGCGTCAACGCAGGGTGGCTGATGCGGGCGATGGAGGCACGCGGCATCGCGGCGAAACTGCTCGAAACCGACGGCGCCCCCTACGTGTTCGGCGAGCTCGTCGTCCCCGGGGCGCGGCAAACGCTGTTGTTCTACTGCCACTACGACGGCCAGCCCGCCGACCCGACACGTTGGGTCGGGCACCAGCCTTGGCAGCCGGTGTTCCGCAACGGTCGCCTCGAGGACGGCGCCGAGATCGTGTCGATCCCGACCGATCCGGACGTAGCTATCAACTCGGAGTGGCGCATCTACGCCCGCTCCGCGTCGGACGACCGCTCGCCGATCATCATGTTGCTCGCGGCGCTCGACGCTTTGCGCGCCGCCGGCCTCGAGCCCACGTCGAACATCAAGTTCCTCTTCGAAGGCGACGAGGAGGCCGGCTCGCCCAACATGTCGTTGATCGTCGCGCGCCATGCTGCCGACCTTGCGGCCGACGTGGTCTTCTTTGCCGACGGACCCAAGCACCCGTCCGGCCGACCGACACTCACTTTTGGAGCGCGCGGCATCACCAGCGTCCAGCTCACAGTTTACGGACCGGCGCAGCCGCTCCACAGCGGCCACTACGGCAACTGGGCGCCGAATCCCGCCATGCGACTGGCCCAGCTTCTCGCCACCATGAAGGATCCCGACAGCGGGCGCGTTCTGGTGGACGGCTGGTACGACGATCGGGTCCCGTTGAGTGCCACCGAGCTCGCCGCCCTCGACCGCGTTCCCGACGATCCGGCACAATCACCCGAGGCTCTGGGTTTCGCTCGTCCGGAGGGCGAATGGGAGCGGCGCGTTGAGGCGATCACCTATCCGTCGTTAAACGTGCGCGGCATGAGCTCGGCCTGGGTCGGCGACGAAACCCGAACGATCGTCCCCGACACCGCCATCGCCGAGCTCGACCTGCGACTGGTCGCCGACATCCGCCCCGATCGCCAGGTCGAGCGTTTGGTCGCCCACATCCAGAAGCAAGGCTTCCACGTCGTGGGCGACGATCCCGACGCCGCCGCCCGCGCTGAGCACCCGATGCTGGCCAAGGTCATCCAGGGAGAGTTCGGTTATCCATCGGCGCGCACATCGATGGACCTTCCGGTGAGCCGGGCGGTCCTGGAGCGGTTGCGCCAGGCGTTCGGCACCGAGCCGGTGGCGCTGCCGACGACCGGCGGTAGCGTGCCCCTCTACGCCTTTACCGACACGCTCGGTATACCGACGATTCTGGTGCCGACCGTCAACCACGACAACAACCAGCACTCGCCCAACGAAAACCTGAAGATCTCGAACCTCTGGCAAGGAATCGAGATTCTGGCCGTGCTACTGACGTTCTGACCAGCCGTGACCCGCTGAGATATCCAGGCTAGGACCGTTTGCCGGAAAGCTTGGCCATCTGATAAAAGACCGCGCCGATCACCAACGCGATTCCGCCTCCCCACAGGTCGGCTTCACTGGCGTTGGCGAGGATCACAACGCTGATAATCAGCGCCAGGCCTGGAATCAGCATGCCGCCCGGTAGCTCAAAGGCGCCGGCGGGAGCCTCGACTCGACGTCGCAAGACCGGAACCGCGGCGCAGGTCGTCATGTAGAAGACGATCCGCGCAACCGCACTGAGGGTGGCGAGTTGGGCGAACGTACCGGAGTAGGCGAGCGCGAGCGCGACGCACGAATAGATCAGGATCGATACGTCCGGCGTGCGAAAGCTGCCGTGCACGTGGGCGAAGAACGCCGGCAGCTGGCCCTTGTCGCCGAGCGCAAAAGTGACCCGCGGTCCCGCCAGCATCGAGCCAGCATTGCTTCCGGCGATCGAAAGAAGCCCTCCGATGGCGATCACCGTCCCGAACAGCGGCCCCGCAAATGCCGCCCCGGCGTCGGCCAGCGGCGTCGTCGAGGTGTCGAGTCCCGGCAACGTTCCAACGCAAACCAGCTGCACGAGGAAGTAGACGGCGAACACGATCCCGATCGTCAGCAACAACGCGCGCGGAGCGTCCCTCCGCGGAGAACGCGCCTCGGAGGCAGGGATCGTGATGAGCTCGTAGCCACCGAACGTGAACATCAACATCAGGACGGCGGCACCGAAGGTGCCTGTGCCACCACCGAAATCAAACATTCCTTCGAAGTTCGCCGGCTCGATGAAGAAGATCCCGACACCGAGAAACAGAGCTATGGGGACAAGCTTCGTTACGGTGAAGAAGTTGATCGCCAGCGAGCCGTAGCGAACGCCGACGAGGTTGATTCCGGCGAGCACAGCCAGCAACAACGTAACGACGACAAGCCGTCCCGGACCTTCGGTCGCGGGGGCCCAGAAACGGCCAATGTAGAGCGCGAAAGCGTTGGCGAGTGCGGCCTGCGAGACAACACGCGTGACCCACATCATCCAGGCGACCTCGAAGCCGACGAAGGGCCCGAACGCGGTGCGCGCGTACGCATACGGGCCGCCTGCCTCTCGGAACCGCGTACCTGCCTCCGCAAAGCACAATACGATCAAGGCGTTCGCCATACCGGCGGCGACCCACGGAAGCAGGCTCGACGGAATGCCGACAGTCAACGCCACCGTGGCGGGCATGATAAAAATGCCGCTGCCGATAACCTGGTTGACCCCCACCGCGGTGAGGTCCCATCGGCCCATCGCCCGAAGCAACGCCGGACGCGATCCGTTCTCCTGCACGAGCTCTTTCTGCTCCACGATTCCCCCTTGGGCGACGCTTCTGCGCTGCGAGTGCGGGTGGCGGCGGGTTGGTAACGCGCCTTCATCGGCCCGTCAAGGGCAACCTTGACCTCGACCGGCTTTTACGGTTCATTCCCGGGGTCCGGCTCGCGCCCGCGGCAAGGCTGGCGACTCCCCTACCCCTTACCGCGGACGCGTTCCAAAAACTGGAGGGACTTCCATGCACCGACTTCGTTTGACTTCTACGAATTCCTCGCTGCGGACGGCCACGACGCTGGCCATCGCGCTGGCCGTGGTGTTCGCCTCCGCCGGCCGATCGGCCGAGGCAGCGCAACGGCGCTCCGCGTACGCGATCACCGACGCAACGGTTATTACGTCGCCGGGCAATACGATCGAAAACGCCACCGTCGTGCTGCGGAACGGATTGATCGAGGCGGTCGGCGCCGGGATCGCGGCACCGCCCGACGCCCGCGTTATCGACGGCTCCGGAATGACGGTGTACGCCGGCTGGATCGACTCGTTCTCGGAGGTCGCGATCGAAGAGGAAGCAAGCGCGGCGCCGGCGCCCGCAACCGGCGGGCGTGGCGGCGGCGGCCGCCGCGGCCGCGGTGGCGGCGGCCAGCAGGGGTTGCAGATGCTCGAGCTCGGTTCTCCCGGTGCGAACCGGCATGTGCATCCCGAGTTCATCCAGGCCGACAGTCTGACCAACGAGGACGCCAACCTGGCCGGGTTCCGCGACGCCGGATTCACCGCCGCGCTGGTGGTCCCGCAGGACGGCATCTACCGGGGACAGAGCGTGCTGATCGCGTTGCGGGACACCTCCACCGAGGAGATGGTGCTGCGCAACAACGTCACTCAGGTGGTCGGCTTCACCACCGGCGGCTTCGGGCGCGGCTATCCGTCGTCGGCGATGGGCGTTATCGCGCTGATTCGGCAGGTGCTGCTCGATACGCGGCGCCAGGCAACTTGGGAAAACAGCTACAACAATGACCCGACCGGGCTGCCGCGCCCCGAAACGAACCCCGCGTACACGGCCTTGATGCCGGCATTGGCCGGTGATCAGCAGGTGATCTTCGACGCCAGCAACACCCGCGCCGCCAAGCGGGGGCTCGACATCGCCCAGGAGTGCGGCCTCAGCCCGATCATCAAGGGCAACGGCAACGAGTACGACATGGTCGACGTCCTCGTCGACGCCGGTGTCGACGTTATCGTTCCGGTCGACTATCCGGACAAGCCCTCGGTCGGCGATGATGACGACGCCAACCTGGATGTCAGCCTCGCTGCTTTGCAGCGCTGGGAGGCGGCTCCCGGTAACGCGGCGGCGATCGAGCGCGCCGGCGTCACGTTCGCGTTCACGAGCGACGGCCTCGACCCCGACGAGTTCGCCGCCAACGTTCGTAAGGCGATCGAAGCGGGTTTGCCCGAAGACGCCGCACTCGCCGCGGTGACCACCAACCCGGCGGCGATGTTCGGCGTCGATTCGATCATCGGCACGATCGAGCCGGGCAAGATCGCCAACCTGGTTGTTGCCACCGGTGCCCCGTTTGCCGAGGGCACCGAGGTCCGGCACGTGTTCGTCGACGGCGTTCACACCGCGGTCGAGGAGAGCTCGACTCCCCCCGGCGGCGACGGAGGAACTACCGACCCCCGCCATGATGGAGGACAACAATGAGAGAGACGAGAAAGAAGCTCCACGGCGGCGTTTGGATACTCGCGGCCACACTACTCGCGGCACCGCTCGCGGTCGCCCAGCAACAACGCCCGGCCACCGAGCTGACCTGGAACACGGCCGATAACCCGGGCATCATCTTGGTGCAGCACGCCCGCATCTGGACCCAAGGGCCCGACGGTATCCTCGAGAATGCCGACATGCTGGTGCGTGACGGCGTCATCGCCGAGATCGGCAGCGGGCTGTCGGCGCCGGCCGGTGCCCTGGTCATCGACGCCACCGAGATGCAGATGACCCCGGGCCTGATCGACGCCCACAGTCACTCGGCGGCCGACGGCATCAACGAAGGCAGCAATTCGGTTACCGCCGAGGTCAACATCGGCGACGTCCTCAACGCCGACTCGCTCGCCCTCTATCGGCAACTCGCCGGCGGCCTGACCGCGGCGCAGATCCTGCACGGCTCGGCCAACTCGATCGGCGGCCAGTCGGCGATCATCAAGCTGCGCTACGGCGCCGACGCAGGCTCCGACCTGCTCATCGAAGACGTCATCCCGACGATCAAGTTCGCCCTCGGCGAAAACGTCAAGCGCAACCAGAACCGCTACCCGAATACCCGCCAGGGCGTCGAGCAAACCATACGCATGGCGTTCATCGCCGCGCAGGACTATCGGCTCGAGTGGGAGGAGTACGACGCCCTCACCGAAGAGGAGCAGGAGCGCCACGTGCCGCCGCGGACCGACATCCAGCTACAGACGCTGGTGGAGATCCTCAACGGTGAGCGCAAGGTGCACTCGCATTCCTACCGCCAGGACGAGATCCTCATGCTCATCCGGGTTGCCGAGGAATTCGGCTTCCAGATCGGCGCCTTCCAGCACGTGCTCGAGGGCTACAAGGTCGCCCATGAGATCGCCGCGCACGGCGCCGGGGCTTCGACCTTCTCCGACTGGTGGGCTTACAAGATCGAGGCCTACGATGCCATTCCGTACAACGGCGCCATCATGCACGATGCCGGCGTCGTCGTGTCGTTCAACAGCGATAACGGCGACCTGTCGCGGCGCATGAACCTGGAAGCCGCGAAGGCGGTGAAATATGGCGGTCTATCCGAACAGGAGGCGCTCAACTTCGTCACCGTGAACCCGGCGATCCAACTGAACCTACTGGATCGCATCGGTTCGCTCGAGGTCGGCAAAGACGCCGACTTCGTCCTCTGGAACGGCAACCCGCTGTCGGTGTACACGCGCGTCCTGATGACCTTCGTCGAAGGCCGCAAGATGTTCGACCTCGACGTTGACCGACAGATGCACGCCAACATCGATTCGGAGCGCCAGCGGCTGATCGCGTTGGCGCGGGCCGACGAGAGCACACCGTCGGGCCGAGGTCGCGGCGGTCGTGGCCGGGGCGGCGACGCCGAGGCGGCTGAAGAAGCGGAAGCCGACGAAGCGGCGGCTGAAGAAGCGGAAGCCGACGAAGCGGCTGCTGAAGAGGCGGAAGCCGACGAAGCGGCGGCCGACGAGGCGGCTGCCACCGAGCTCGCTCCCAATCCGGCGGCTCCCGAGTTCACCTACCGGCCCAGCATGCTTCCCGATCCGGGCACCATCGCGATCGTCGGCGCCACCGTTCACACGGTCAGCGGCGACGACATCGAGAACGGTGTCGTGGTGATGGCGGACGGCAAGATCACCGCGGTCGGCGGGCCGAACACGCCGATTCCATCCGATGCCTCGCGCTTCGACGCCGGCGGCCGGCACCTGTATCCCGGCATGATCGCCATCGACAGCTCGCTCGGCCTTTCTGAGATCGGCAGCGTCGCCGAGGGCAACGACCTCAACGAGATGGGCGATTTCAACGCCAACATCCGCGCTGAGGTTGCAGTCAACGGCGAAGCTACGGCGATCCCGGTGACCCGCGCCAACGGCATCACCCACGCCTTGACAGTGCCGGGGGGTGGCCTGATTCGTGGAACCTCCGCGTTGTTGCGCCTCGACGGCTGGACCTGGGAGCAGTTGACGGCGGTGGCGCCGATGGCGCTCCACATCTCCTTTCCGTCGTTCCGTGCCGGCGGCGGACGCGGTGGCTTCGGCGGGCGTGGCGGCTTCGGCGGCGGCGACGACATCGCCGATCGCGGCAACGAGCAGCTCCGGCGCATCGAGGACCAGCTCGAGGAGGTCAAGGCCTACGCCCAGGCCAAGGAAGCCGAGGCCGCCGGCGGGCCGCGCTACCCGCGTGACCCCCGCCTCGAGGCGATGATCCCGGTGGTCAACGGAGAGATGCCGATGTTCCTGCATGTCACCGGCGTGGCAACCGTCCGCAGGGCGGTCGAGTGGGGCGCCGAGCAAGGCTACCGGATCGTCCTGGTCGACTCGGGCGACGCCTGGCGCGCTGCTGACCTGCTCGCTGAGCAAAACGTCCCGGTGATCATCGGCAGCATTCTGGCGAACCCGATGCGAGAGGACGAGCCCTACGACAGCGCCTATGCACGCGCCGCCAAGCTCTACGAAGCCGGCGTCCAGTTCGCCATCGCCGGCACCGGCGGTAACGGCGGAGGAGGACCCAACCTCCGCAACATGCCGTATCACGCCGGTGTCGCCGCGGGCTTCGGGCTGCCAAAAGATGAGGCGCTGAAGTCGGTGACGCTGTATCCGGCGCAGATCCTCGGCGTCGATGACGCCCTCGGCTCGATCGAAGTCGGCAAGAGCGCCAGCCTGGTGCTGACCGACGGCGACATCCTCGAGATTCGCACCAACGTGCTGAACGAATGGATCGACGGCCGCCCAGTCGACCTGTCGAGCAAGCACACCGACCTGTGGGAGAAGTATCGCGATCGCCCGCGGCCGGTGATCGGGGGACAGCAATAGGCAGGCTGATCGAGTGAGTCCGGGTGGCGGCACGTTGCGAGTCGTGTGCCTAGCAGGCCGTGGGTATCTCAACGGGTCACGGCCGCGCTGGGACGTACAGCACCCGACGGAGCTACGGATCCGGCCTCGCCCCGAATATGGGGTTCCCGGCTTTGCTTTCATCGACTATCATTGAGTTTATAGATCTTTAGCTGTTCTTTAATGAGCTGGAGTGATTTACAATGAGCCCAATGGCGGTGCAAGGGACCAACAATGTGTTGATCGTCGACGACGAGTCCGACGTGCGCGAACTGCTCAGCAAGTTCCTGAGGCGCCGTGGCTACGAAGTCGACACGGCGAGCGACGGCCCTTCGGCGATCGAGGCAATCCGTGACGGCCAGCCGGACATCGTGCTGCTCGATATCCGCCTGCCGAAAATGGACGGCCTGTCCGTTCTAGCGCACGTGCGCGACGCGGCGGACAAAGTCGCGATCATCACGATGTCGGGAAGTGCCGATGAAGAGACCGCACGCAAGAGCCTCGAGCTCGGCGCCGCCGACTTCATCACCAAACCCTTCAACTTGCCGTACCTGGAAACCAGCTTGTTGGCGAAGCTGATCCTGCTCGAAGGCTGAGCTACGGAACCAGTACAGCCGACGCCTCGATGCGCGACTCCTTCATTTGCAGGAGCACCGCGTTGGCGTCGTCGAGGTCGAAGACCTCGACGGTCGTGACGATGGGCACCGCGGCGGCGATTTCGAGAAACTCCTCGGCATCGCGGTGCGTCAGGTTGGTGACGCTGCGCAGCGTGCGCTCTCCGTAGAGGTGCTGGCGGTAGTCGAGCTCCGGAATCGCGTCGAGATGGATCGCGTTGACCGCCACGGTGCCGCCGGGGGCAAGCGCCGCGAGCGCCTCGCGAACGACCCACCCCACCGGCGCGAACGTGATCGCAGCGTGCAGCTTCTCGGGAGGTTGTTCTTCGAGGCCCCCGACCCACGCTGCCCCGAGACGGCGGGCGAGCGCGCGGTGATTTTGGCTCCGCGTCGAGACGAAGACCTCACAGCCCCAATGGTGGGCCACCTGGATCGCCAGATGTGCCGAAGCACCGAAGCCGTACAAGCCGAGTCGTTGGCCGGGCTGCACCTCGGCAAGCCGCAAGGACCGGTAACCAATGATCCCGGCGCACAACAAGGGCGCCGCATCAACGTCCGAGAATCTATCCGGGAGCGCGTGGGCGGCGTGCTCCGGCACAACGGCGAGCTCGGCGTAGCCGCCGTCAACGTCGTGCCCGGTACACCGCGCCTCAGCGCACAGGTTGGTGCGGCCTGACGTACACAATTCGCAGACTCCACAGGAGCTGCTGATCCATGGCACGCCGACGCGCTCGCCGACGCGTGTGCTCGCTACGCCGTCCCCCACCGATTCGATGACGCCGACAATCTGGTGGCCAAGAATCAGCGGTGACCTCTCGAGCGGCAAATCGCCCTCGATGATGTGAAGATCGGTGTGGCAGGCGCCGCAGGCCTTGACCGACAATCGAACCTCGCCGCTCCCGGGCTGCGGATCGGTGCACTCCTCCAGCTGCAACGGAGCGCTCTCGATGGGGGCCTGCTTGTATAGACGTGCGGCGCGCATGGTTATTCTGACCGGAGCAGGATGATGAGAGACTCAACGGGGTGCCGGTGCGGGTATCCTAGCCCGGATATCTCAACGCCCTTCGTCGCGAGGGCACGAAGAAGGGCGTGGATACAAGGCGCGCGTCGGGAGGGCACCGGAGGCGTATTCAACAATACCTCGAGGCGCCCGACCAAGCGCAACGTCGTAGACGCGCGCTTCTCCGCACCCGCAGCAGAAGGGCGTTGAGATATGCGGGCTATCCGACCATGAATCCGGCCAGCGCTGTCCTCCTGAAGATGGCCGAGAGCAAGGCTTGGGAGCGGCGCATCAGCGGCTGGAAAACGACCCGGCGGGTGGTCGAGCGGTTCATGCCCGGTGAAGAGCTCGACGACGCCGTCGCCGTCGCCCGAATTCTCAACGAGCGGGGCATGGCGACCTCGTTGAACCCGGTCGGCGAGCATGTCCACAGCGAGGCGGAAGCAACCGCGGCCACCGACACCTACGTCGAGATCCTCGCTCGTATCAACGACGAACCGTTGAACTCCAACCTGTCGGTGAAGCTCTCGTTGCTCGGGCTCGACCTCGGAACCGAGATCGCGATCGCCAACCTGAGCCGCGTCCTGGAAGCCGCCGAGACCCGCGGAGCGTTTGTCCGCATCGACATGGAAAGCTCGGCGTATGTCGATCGAACCCTCGAGATCCACGAGCAGTTGCGCCAGCGCTTCCCGGCGATCGGGGTCGTCATCCAGACCTACCTGCGGCGCAGCGCCGACGACGTCGAGGCCCTCGTCCGCCAGGGCGCTGCGGTACGCCTGGTGAAGGGCGCCTACAAGGAACCCTCCGACATCGCATTCGATGACAAGGCCGACGTCGACCGCAACTTCGAGCGTCTGGTCGCCCGCATGCTCGAGGACGATGCGCGCGCCAACGGCGTGCAGCTCGCGGTCGCCACCCACGATCGCACGCTGGTCGAAAAGGCCGAAGCGACGGCCGCGGATCGCGGCATCGACGAAGGGTTGGAGTTTCAGATGCTTTACGGCATCGCGCGGGACTTGCAGGACGACACTGCCACCGGTCGGTTCCCGGTCCGCATCTACATCAGTTACGGCCCGGCCTGGTACCCATGGTTCATGCGGCGCTTGGCCGAGCGCCCCGCCAACCTCGGTTTCTTTCTGCGCCACTTACTGCGTTGAGCTAGCAGGCGCTAGGTCAACAGCGCGACAGCAAGGTAGAGGGCGGCCAAGCCGGCCAATGCGGCTCCGATCCGCTTGGCGCCGAGCGGTTGGGTCGACTCCCAGCGGAAGAGCAGGCTGTTGAGGCCGAACGAGACGAAACCGCTTGCCAGCATGACCGCCAGGGGCAACGCCTGTCGGGTCAAGCCCTCGCCGCGAACCATCACGCCCCCGAGCGCCTGTACGAGGTAGGTGGTTGGCAGCATACGACTGAAGCTCTGCAGCCAGCCGGGCAACATCTCGATGGGCAGCGCCGCACCCGACAGGAAGATCATCGGGAAGAAGATCATATTGCCGATCGCCGGTGCCGAGCGCATGTCCTTCGACGTGCTCCCCATGATCAGCCCGAGCGGTACGAACGCCCAAACCCCGAAGGCAAGCACCACCGCAGCGCGCCACACTGCGGGGCCGAAGTCGACGTCCAACACGAACCTGGCGATGAGCCCCTGCATGAGCAACGACGCCGTCACCGTGACCACCGAACGTGCGGCGTTGGCGACCACTACCATGGTGGCCGTGGCCGGCGTTACCCATATCCGGCGCAAGATCCCCTGCTCGCGCTCGGTCACCAACGTGTAGGCAACGCCGAAAAAGGCGCCGGAGAAGGCGGTGATGGTCAACAACCCCGGCATGCGAGCGCTCATGCCTCCCGGCAGGTCGCTATAGATGAGGGCGAACAGGAACAGCCACACCTGCGGGAAAAGCAGCGTCCAGATCAGCGCCGAGCGCGAGCGCTTCGTCTGCAACAGGTAGGCCCTGGCGAGCTCGAGCGTGCCGCGAATCGCGCTCATGGGACCTGCTCCTCGTGGGGCAATTCCGCCTCGCCGCCTGGATCCAGCCCGGCATCTTCCGGATCGTCGACCATCTCGAGGTAGAAATCCTCGAGCGTCGGCCGGTGCATGTTCATGTCGGTGAGGGTCACATGCTGGCTGCGGAGAACGTCGCCGAGGGCAACGATGACCGCGGTCGGGTCGGCGGCGATGAACCGATAGTGAGAGCCTCGCCTCTCCTGTTCTTCAGCACCGACCGCCAGCAACGGAGCGGGGTCGAACGGCCCTTCGACCTTGAGGAAGATCGTCGATTTGCCCTCGGACGAGGCCACCAGTTCGAGCGGTGAGCCGTCGGCCACAACCAGTCCGCGGTTGAGAATGATGACCCGATCGCACAGCTTCTCGGCCTCCTCGATGTAGTGCGTCGTGAAGAGAATGGTGCGGCCCCGCCGCTTGAGCTCGAGGATGATCTCGTGGAGCTGGCGACGCGCCGCCGGATCGAGACCGGACGTCGGCTCGTCGAAGATCAGCAGAGCCGGATCGTGAATCAGGGCCATGCCGATCGCCAGCCGTTGCTTCTGCCCGCCGGACAGGTTGCGGGTCAGCTCCCTCGCCTTGCCTTTCAGATTGACCTGCTCCAGGACATCGTCGACCGGCAGGGAGCGCTCGTAAAACGATGCGAACAGGCGTAGCACCTCGAAGGCAGTCAAATCGGCGGGGATGTGCGTGGCCTGCAGTTGGGCGCCGATCTGTTGTCGGAGCGCGATACTGTCACGCGTCGGGTCGAAGCCCATGACCGAGACCTCGCCCGCGGTGGGGTCGCGCAGGCCTTCGAGGATCTCCACCAGCGTCGTCTTGCCGGCGCCGTTGGGACCGAGAAGCCCGATGATCCCGCCCGGCTCGATGTCGAGGTCGATGCCGCGGAGCGCCTCGGTGGTGCCGTAGATCTTGGTCAACTGCCGGGTGCGAATACTCATGGGAGAGAGGCTTGGGGTAGGTTGCCGGGGCGCGGCGACAAGCTCCGAGCGGTCAGGGAATGGTCGCCGGCTGCGGCCCCCCAGCAACAGCGTCGCCTTTGCCCGAGCGCGTCGCCAAGAAGATACCGCCCAGCCCGCCGACCAGTGCGGCCAGCCAGATCAAGAAGCCGACGTAGGGAATCTGGGTGAGAACGTAGAACAACACCAGCCCGAGCGCCAACGAAGCGTAGGCCGACGGCTCGACGCCGGTGCGCACCGTTCGCAGCAGCCAGTCGCCAACGGTCTGCGCCGCCACCAACCGAGCCAGGTAGCCGGCCGCCAAGTACAACGCCAAAGCGAGCACCCCGAGCGGAATCGTTACCAACAGGATCATCGCCAGGATCGCCGCCGCCGGAAACACCACCGCCACGACAAACCCGAACCCCAACCCGAGGGCGGGTTGTTCGGCAAGACACGCGGCCGGACGGCGCGCCGTTTCCCCGCCGATCGCCAGCGCCACGGCGCCGACGATGAAGCTGCTCAGAAGCCACCATCCGTTCCACAACAGGTTCCGGGCGCTGAACCAGCCGCTGCCCGCCGCTGCCGCCTCCTCGTCGTCATCCTGCGGGACATCGTGACGAGTATCGCCGAGTACCCGGGCGCCGGGGTCGATCGTCGCCGGGCGCGCCGACTCGTAGCGAAGGTCGCCCTCGATCACCGCGTTCGGACCGAGGGTGAGCTCGCCACACTCGATCCACACGTCACCGCGAACCGTTCCATTGATGACCACCGTCCCACCGGCGAACTTCACCGGCCCACCGATGTCACCGTCGAAGGTCGCGACCGCCGAGCTACCGTAGATCGCCCCGCCAATGCTCGCGCCTTCGGCGATGTGCACGTCGGCGACGAAGGCGTACATGTCACCGGCGACCTGACCGTCGATGCGCGCGGTCTGCGCGAAGATAAGAAGGTCGCCGCCGATCGACGCGTCCGAGGTGAGCTCGATCGTTTGGCCGCCGAGAAAGGCGTTGTCGCTGATCTCACCAGAAATCGTCGGTAGCCGACCCCAGGCGAACAGATCGTTCGCCACCTCGGAAAAGTCGAAAATGTTGTCGAAAATGAACCGTGTATTGCCGACGCGGTCGCGCGGTAGTTCTTGCCCGAACGGTTCGAACGAGGAGAGCCCCGGCGCTTGGGGCTCCTGGGAGGTCTCGGCCTCCTGCGCCCCGCTGGGCGGCGACGACGCGCTTTGGCTACCTGCCTCCTGCTCCGCCTCGGTGTGCACGAAGACCGCGGGCCCCGCCATGGTCGCGGCAGCGCCGGCTACCAGCACCAGCAATCTGATGAATCGCGAAGAGTTCATTGTCTTTTCGGCCAGGTTGGCATCTTCGCTAGTCTATTCGTGATTCCGGGCGTGTTTGCAGCCAAAATCAGCCAATGGCCAGCGGCCCTGGTGAGCGGTCGTTCAATGGTTGTCGGCGGCGCCACCGCTACCATCCCAACAGCCGTCGCAGCTCGCGGGCACGGCGCCGCGAGATGTGTATCTCCAGGCTGACCGGCTCTCTCAGAAAGGCGCTGTAGGTACCCGAGAACATCGGCGCCAGGTGGTCGATCCA
>SMUY01303546.1_pt1 | contig 20581 bp, 16 predicted proteins | sample 2456441 | NCBI WGS metagenome assembly SMUY01 (sample SAMN11095931, study PRJNA526329) | marine sediment metagenome | biome: Marine sediment; feature: Surficial sediment; material: Deep marine sediment; isolation source: Hadal surficial sediment | place: Pacific Ocean | collected 2014-11 | depth...
TAAACAAATCTCTGCGCGCCGTGAGGATTGTCGTCAGACAAGCCGAGGAAGTACTCCTGGGGTGCAATCATCACGGTGATTCATGAATAGTCCGGGCTAGATTGCGGTAATCTTTGTCGTCTGAACATCCACCGGACGCGGCTTTGACAAATTTCCAGACTTTGACAGTTGACCTCGGCCCACGCAGCTACCCGATCGTTATCGGCAACGGCTTGCTGGGCAACTTCGACCTCGCATCCCACTTGCAGGGTCCGGATTGCCTGGTCGTAACCAATGACACGGTGGGTCCTCTGTACCTGGAGCGCTTGCTGGATAGTCTGGGCGACAATTGCAACGTTATTTCCCTGCCGGACGGGGAACAATACAAGACCAGCAACACCGCCGAGTCTGTCATAGACAAGCTCGTAGCCTGTTCCGCAAATCGCGATACAACAGTCGTAGCGTTGGGCGGCGGGGTCGTTGGTGACGTCGCCGGATTTGCCGCGGCGTGTTACATGCGCGGTGTCGCCTTCATGCAGGTGCCGACAACGTTACTCGCACAGGTAGATTCGTCAGTTGGTGGAAAAACCGGTGTCAATCATCCCGGTGGCAAGAACCTGATTGGCGCATTTCACCAGCCAAACATTGTGCTGATCGATACCGATACACTCACGACGCTGCCGGAACGGGAACTCAGGGCCGGGCTTGGGGAAGTGATCAAATATGGAGCAATAGCAGATGAGCCTTTTCTCGGCTGGCTGGAGTCGAACATACCGGCCTTGCTGCGAAAAGATCCCGCAGCACTTGCTTACGCAATTACACGTTCGTGTGCGTTAAAGGCGAAAATCGTGGCTGAAGACGAACGCGAATCCGGTCGGCGCGCACTCCTTAATTTTGGTCATACATTTGCGCATGCAATTGAAAACTCCCTCGGTTACGGCGAGTGGCTCCACGGCGAAGCGGTTGCCGCAGGCATGCTGATGGCGATCGCAATGAGCGATATCGACCAGGCAGAGCAGGAGCGTTTCCAGTCTCTTTTGCAGCTTGCAGGCTTACCCACGGCGCCACCTGCCATCAGCCCGGCTAAGCTGCGTGCGGCAATGCAACTGGATAAGAAAGTGCGGGCAAAGAAAATTCGCCTCGTACTCTTGCACAAACTGGGAGATGCTTATCTAAGCGCTGACTATGCCGACGAAAAGCTGGACTTGGTCCTCAATGGCGCTGCTGGCTGACATGAGGAATCAGCCGGACATACTGGCGCCATACGCAGCGTTTGAGGAGCATGGGGCAGGTCGCCGCTACGCCGAACCGAGTGCGCCCTACCGGGGCGAATACCAGCGCGATCGGGATCGCATTATCCACTCGACCGCGTTTCGCCGCCTGGTCTACAAGACCCAGGTTTTCGTCAATCACGAGGGCGACCTCTACCGAACGCGTCTTACCCATTCGCTGGAAGTGGCGCAGATCGCTCGCACAGTCGCCCGGGCATTACGTCTGAATGAAACTCTTGTTGAGGCCATAAGTCTTGCTCATGACCTGGGCCATACGCCTTTCGGCCACGCGGGTCAGGATGCCCTGAATGCGCGTATGCGCGATTTTGGTGGCTTCGAGCACAACCTGCAGTCGTTGCGCGTAGTCGATCAGCTGGAGGAGAAGTACGCAAGTTTCACTGGCCTGAATCTTACTTTCGAAACACGTGAGGGCATCCTGAAGCACTGCTCGGCAAAAAACGCTCGCGAACTCGGAGCGATTGGCGAACGATTCATAAATCGGCACCAGCCAGGGCTCGAAGCGCAGATTGCGAATATTGCTGACGCCATTGCCTACAACAATCACGATGTCGATGATGGATTTCGCGCCGGACTACTGAGCCTCGACGATTTGCGCCGGCAGCCTTTGTTTGGTGAGCAGTATCTCGATGTACAGAAAACCTATCCGCAGCTTGGAGACCGGCGCCTGTTTTATGAAATCATCCGCCGCATGATTAACAAAGTGGTTACCGATCTGATCGATAATACGCAGCGGCGTATCGAATCGATTGCCCCGGCATCGATACAGGATGTCCGGGAACACCACGAGGCTACGGTGGCACTTAGTGATCAAGTATTCGAGATGCATACCTCGCTCAAACGATTCCTCAATAAAAAGCTGTATCGACACGATAAGATTCGGCAGATGACCGACAAAGCCAAGGCAATGATTGAGGTGCTCTTCGATCGTTATATGGCCAATCCCGGGCAGCTACCGGCAGAGTTTTCGGCACGGGCAACGGCCGATGGTGGCTGCGAGTCGGCAAAGGCGCGCGTGGTAGCCGATTATATTGCCGGCATGACCGATCGTTTCGCGATTGCAGAATACGATCGACTTAATTGATAGAATGCGCAGCGCTTCGGGAAAACCAGGGTAACAGTGTGACGGTAAAATCAATAGCGAACAACGAACGACTGATTTTCGCCATGGACGTAGCGGACTGTGAGCGGGCGCGCATGCTTGCTGACGAACTTGGCGACTCAGTGGTGTTTTACAAACTCGGCCTCGAACTGATGATGAGTGGCGGCTACTTCGAGTTGCTGGACTGGATGCTGGCGCGCAATAAGAAGGTCTTTGCAGATCTTAAATTTTTCGATATTCCGGCAACGGTTGGCTCTGCCGTCAGGCAACTGAAAGATCGCGGTGCCAGTTGTGTCACCGTACATGGCAACCAGTCGATCATGGAAGCTGCTGCAGAAAATAAAGGCGACAAACTAAAAGTGCTCGCCGTTACTGTTCTGACCAGCCTCGATCGCGGTGATCTCGATGATCTTGGTTTTGAATGTGATGTGGGAGCGCTGGTTCTGTCCCGTGCCAGGCGTGCATTCGAGGCCGGCTGTGACGGCGTCATATCGTCCGGGCTGGAGGTGCCACAGTTGCGCGAGCATGTCGATTCAAAGCTGCTGGTTGTAACCCCCGGGATTCGTCCGGTTGATAATAAACCGAGCGGCGATCAGAAACGCGTAGTCAGCGTCGAGCAGGCCTTCAGGAATGGTGCGGATCATATCGTTGTGGGCCGGCCGATTCGCGATGCAGAAAGCCCAAGGGCAGCCGCCGAGGCAATACAAACAACCATCGCAACAACAATAGCGGATCTTTGACCAGTGGTAACAAAACTTAAAAATGACTTATTGATTCGTGCCTTGCTGCGCGAGCCCGTATCACGCACACCAGTCTGGATAATGCGCCAGGCCGGACGCTATCTGCCTGAGTATCGGGCGGTGCGGGAGAAAGCCGGCGACTTCATGAGCGTGTGCTCGAATCCGGAACTTGCCTGCGAAGTGACACTGCAGCCGCTGCGCCGTTTTAAACTCGACGCTGCGATACTGTTCTCCGATATCCTGACAATTCCTGATGCACTGGGTCTTGGTCTCTATTTTGAGACTGGTGAGGGGCCGAAATTTCGCCATCCGGTATCAACAGAAAATGAAATCAAAAACCTGGCCGTTCCGGATGTCAGCGACAAACTGGGCTACGTATTTGCCGCGGTATCGTTGATCCGCCGCGAACTGGACGGACAGGTGCCCCTGATTGGCTTCGCCGGCAGTCCCTGGACGGTCGGCACGTATATGGTTGAGGGTGGCTCTAGTCGGGAATTTGCAAAGATAAAAGGCCTCGCGGCTGAAAACCCGGCGCTGCTCGAACAAATGCTCGATGTGGTAGCGGCCACCACCACCGATTACCTGAATGCACAAATTGATGCCGGCGTACAGGCGATCATGATTTTTGATACCTGGGGAGCGGCCCTCGCACGCGACGATTACCGCCGCTTCTCCCTGGCCGGAATGCAACGCATTATTGATGGTTTGCAGCGAGAAAAAGATGGCGTGAAAATTCCCGTAATTCTGTTTACCAAAGGTGCGGGATCCATGCTGACTGATATGGTCGCAACCGGTTGCGATGCGCTGGGTGTGGACTGGACTACCGATCTCGATCAGGCACGCAAGTTCACCGGTGACAAGGTCGCATTACAGGGCAATTTGAATCCTGCGATCTTGAGGGAAGCACCGGAAATCATCGAACAAGGTGTTGCTGATGTACTTGCGAGTTACGGCAACGGTCCGGGGCATGTGTTCAATCTGGGGCACGGTATTACGCCGGATATTGATCCTGATCATCTTGGTGTGCTGGTTGACGCTGTGCACCGGCTGAGTCCGGCATATCATTCGTTGCAAGATGCGGCTCCTACGTTGGCAATGGATACGCCGTAGGAGCGGCAGTCTCAATTATTGCGCCTTGTCTTAGTGTCAAGATGAAGTCGATCGTGAAGACGCCGCGATTTTCAAAAATTACTCGTCCCGCAAAGCCCGCCTTAATATCTTGCCAACATTGGTTTTCGGCAAGTCATCCCGGAACTCTATCTGCCTTGGTACCTTGTAACCAGTCAGGTTGTCACGGCAAAAATTCATAACATCATTTTCTGTGACCGACGGGTCACTCCTGACCACGAACAGCTTGACTGACTCACCCGACTTCTCGTTGGGTATGCCGATCGCTGCGGCCTCGAGAACGCCGTCCATCTCAACGATCAGGCCCTCGATTTCATTGGGGTAAACGTTGAAGCCGGAGACAAGAATCATGTCCTTCTTGCGATCTTCAATAAACAAAAAGCCCTTGTCATCCATGCGGCCGATATCCCCGGTGCGAAACCAGCCTCCCGGCAGCATGACTTTCTCGGTTTCCTCGGGGTTTTGCCAGTAACCTTCCATGACCTGCGGACCGCGAATACAGATTTCACCAGCATCGCCGAGAGCAACATCATTGCCATCGTCATCGCAGATTCGTACATCTGTTGAGGGGATTGGCAGGCCGATCGAACCCGTGAACTGCTTGACACCCAACGGGTTGGCAACAGCGGCCGGCGAGGTTTCTGTCAGACCGTAAGCCTGCACGATTGGCTGTCCGGTCAGCTCCAGCCACTTGCGCGATATAGCCTCCTGCACGGCCATGCCACCACCAATCGTCAGTCGCAGAGAACTGAAATCAACCTCCGCGAACCCGGAGGTGTTAAGCAAGGTTGCGAACAGGGTGTTAACCCCGGTGAAAAACGAAAATTTGTGGCGCTTGAGTTCCTTGACGAAGCCTGCAAAATCCCGCGGATTCGTGATGAGTATGTTTTCGCCACCCTGCAACATGATCGTCAGGCAATTGCTCTGTAATGAAAAGATGTGATAAAGCGGCAGGGCCGTAATAGCGATAATGCGCTCGATATCATCAAATGCACTTGACTGCCACGCATAGCTTTGATGCACGTTGTACACCATGTTGCGATGACTCAGCATGGCGCCCTTGGAAAGCCCCGTCGTACCGCCGGTGTATTGCAAAAAGGCGATATCAGCGTATCCCAGTTCTACCGGTTCAAGGTGGGCACCAGGCTCGCCGCGCAGAGCACGGCGAAATTTGACGCTGCCGGGAAGCGAGAATGACGGTACGGCTTTCTTGATGCGCTTCAGCACGAAGTTGGTGACAACACTTTTCGGCCAGCCGAGTAAATCACCTACCTGGGTTGTAATCACATGCTCAATATTGGTATCGCTGATCACGGCCTCCAGCGTATTGGCGAAATTCTCGAGAATGACAATACATTTGGCGCCAGAGTCCGCAAGCTGGTGCTTCAATTCTCGCGGGGTGTAGAGTGGATTGACGTTCACCACGACCAGACCGGCGCGAAAAATTCCGCACAAGGCGACCGGGTACTGCAACAGGTTGGGTAGCATGATCGCGACGCGCTCGCCCCGGCTAAGGCCCAGTGATTGTTGCAAATAACAGGCAAACTGCATTGAAAGCCGATCGAGATCGGCGAACGTCAGCGTCGTACCCATGTTGCTATAGGCTGGCCGATCGGAAAATTCGCGGAACGAAAACTCGATCATTTCGCGTACGGATTTGAATTCAGGTGTGGGAATTTCCGCAGAGATGCCTGCCGGGTATGATTTCAGCCAGATCTTTTCCACGTTTTTTGTATCTCCGTTTATTGTCTGTTGTTGTAGTCGGTCAGCGACTGGCGAATAATTGGCCAGGCATTTTCCAGAAGTATCGACTGGGCTTGCGCATTCGGGTGGATGCCATCGTCCTGCATCAGCGACTCGTCCAGTGCGATGCCATCCATAAAAAACTCGATCCAGAGTACCCCAAGTTGCTCGGAGAGTTCGCGAAACACGCTCTCGAATGCCTGCGTATAACGGGCGCCGTAATTGGTCGGTATGCGAATGCCGAGTATCACCACATTGGCACCGCTGGCTTTGGTTGCCTCAATAATAGTCTTGAGATTGCCCTTCATTACTTCTGGCGGAAATCCGCGCAGTCCATCGTTGCCACCGAGTTCCAGGATGACGAGTTCGGGATGGAAGCGATCCAGTGCCGTGCTGATCCGGGTTTTGCCGCCCTCGGTCGTTTCACCGCTAATGCTGGCGTTAATGACGCGATGTTCGTACCCTTGTGAGGCCAGCCGGATTTGCAACAAAGCGGGCCACGACTGGTCAACATCCATGCCGTAACCAGCACTCAGGCTGTCGCCGAACACCAGCACGGTCGGAGCGCGCGCATCCTCGGCAGGTGTGCCGGGGGCAGCAGCCAATAACAGAAAAAAGGTTAAAAACATTCGCATGAATGATGATCCAGCAAAAAGCAATGTAGTACTTGCAGCAAAAAACGTCAGTAAGCAGGTTAGCAGCCCGGAAGGTGGTCTGACCATCCTTTCGGCGGTCAGTTTTACCATCGACAAGGGTGAAACAGTCGCGATTGTAGGTGCATCCGGCGCCGGCAAGTCTACCTTGCTGGCCCTGCTCGCCGGCCTCGATCTGCCGACCACGGGCGAAATATGGCTGGGTGGCAGCAATCTTACAAATCTTGACGAAGATGGGCGCGCTGCCGTGCGGGCGGCCAGTGTTGGCTTTGTCTTTCAGTCATTTCACCTCGTGCCCTCGCTCAACGCCCTGGAAAACGTGATGTTGCCGCTGGAGCTGGCGGGCAAGAAGAAACCGCGCCAGGCCGCGCTGGATATTCTGCAAGAGGTGGGCCTCGGTGAGCGCTGGAGCCACTATCCCGCACAGTTGTCCGGCGGTGAGAAACAACGGGTCGCGATCGCCCGCGCTTTCGCAGCGGAGCCGGCAGTACTCTTCGCAGATGAACCGACCGGCAATCTTGACAGCCGCACCGGCGAACATGTCATGGACCTGATGTTCGAGTTGAACCGTGAGTCGTCAACGACGCTTATTCTCGTGACGCATGACAGCTCACTCGCTGCGCGTTGCGATCGGGTCATTGGTCTGGATGCCGGTAAACTGGTCAGCGACGAGCGAGCCGTCGCGTGAAAGCTGTTCTGTATGCATTGCGAAGTTTCGGCCGGGAAATGCGCTCGGGCGAGGTTGTCGTGTTGCTCGCGGCAATTGCCCTGGCAGTGGCAGCGCTGACTGCAGTCGGCTTTCTGACCGACCGCATTGGCCGTGCGGTCGCACGCCAGGCAAACGAGGTACTGGCAGCGGATCTTCGCTTGCGCTCGCCAGATGCCATACCAGCCGAGTGGCACGAGATGGCCGCAGGATATGGATTGCGAAGTGCACAGACGCAGACTTTTCCCAGTGTGGTTTTCGCCGGTGAGCAAAGCTCGCTGGCAACGATCAAAGGCGTGAGTGACGGCTACCCTTTACGTGGCGCCGTCCGCATTGCTGATCGCCTGTTTGGTGAACAACATGTTGCCGAGGGTATCCCGGTACAGGGGCAAATCTGGGCAGATGGCGCACTCATGGCGCGGTTGAACGTCAGCGTGGGCGACAGAATTTCGGTCGGCGAAACTGACCTGCAAATCGGTGCGGTCCTGACCTATCGTCCCGACCAGTCGATTGGTTTTGCCTCGCTTGCGCCCTCGCTGGTCATCAATGACAGCGATCTTGCAGCTACAGGACTCATTACTGAGGGCTCGCGCGTGCGCTACGCGCTACTCGTGGCAGGAGACGAAACTGCAGTGGATGAGTTTTACGAGGAGATCGAGCCGCTTCTGCCGGATTCTGTGCGCAGTAGAAATCGCGAGGAAGGCAGCGACCGCGCCAATAACGCTGCCGATCGTGCGCAACGTTTTCTGTCCCTGACAGCGGTCATCAGCCTGTTGTTGAGTGCCGTCGCTATTGCCATGTCGGCGCGCCGCTTCGCACACAAACGCATGGACACCGTTGCGTTAATGAAAAGCCTTGGCGCAAGTCAGCGTTTCGTCGTTGTGGCTGCCTCCGTACAACTTTTCATACTCGGAATCCTTGGCATCGCAATTGGCAGTGTGGTCGGCTTCGGCATGGAAAAGATCGTCACCGCCATGCTTGCGGACATTATCCAGGGCGATTTGCCGCCGGTTGGTTTTTCACCAGTGTTGCTTGCATCGGCCAGCGCCATGGTATTGTTGATCGGTTTCGCGTTGCCGTCATTGATGCAATTGCGCGATACACCACCACTGCGTGTGTTACGGCACGATGAGATGCCACCACCACCGTCCAGGGTGCTGGTCGTTGGCACGGCATTGGTCGCGGTCACTGCCATGCTTTACCAGGCGATCGGCGATGCCGGTATGTTAGTGGTTGTTCTCGGTGGCATGTTTGTCGTGTCAGGTGTGCTGTACGTAGCAGGACGTTTGCTGGTTGCGGTAATGGGGCGCTCACGAGGCGGGGTCGGCATCGCGTGGCGGTATGGTCTGGCTAATATCGCCCGCCGCGGCAGAGACAGCGCGGTACAGATTGTAGCATTCGGTCTGGGCCTGACTGTCCTGTTGCTGTTGACGTTCGTCAGGACAGACTTACTCGATGGCTGGCAGCAGACACTGGACAAGGATGCGCCAAATCATTTCCTGATCAATATTCAGCCGCAGGAACGCGCGTCGATTGCAGAAATTTTTCAAAATAACGGCATAGCGGCGCCGGCATTCGTGCCGCTGGTGCGTGCCCGAATGCAGACCATAAACGGTGAGGATGTGAAGACGCGCGAATACCCGGTTGAAGATGGCAAGTGGATGGCGAACCGGGAACAGAACCTTACCTGGTCAGAATCGCTTAGCTCGAGTAATGAAATCGTTGCCGGGGAGTGGTGGGCGGCAGATTATGCCGGCGAGCCACTCGTTTCCCTGGAGGAAAAAGCCGCGTCCGAACTGGGCGTGGAGATGGGCGATAAACTGAAGTTTCTTGTCGCCGGGCAGGAAATCGAATTGGAAGTGACGAGTTTTCGCTCGATCAACTGGGACTCGTTCCAGCCAAACTTTTTCATGGTGCTCTCGCCTGGCGCGCTGGATGATTTCCCCACCACCTTCGTTGCCAGCCTGAAGATGGATCAACAGGAGAAAAGCGTGCTCGTCGACCTCGTTCGATCGCATCCTACGGTTTCCGTTATAGACCTGGATGTCATTCTCGAGCAGGTCAAAAGTATCCTGGATAAGGCGAGCCTCGCCGTTCAGGCGGTTTTCGTATTCACACTCGCAGCTGGTATTGCGGTTCTGTTTGCAGCTGTTCAATCAACCATAGACGAGCGACGTTTTGAAAGTGCGCTGTTGCGGGCGCTCGGCGTCAAACGACGAACTGTCATGCTGGGTGTCCTGACCGAATTTGCTGCACTTGGTTTTGCGGCGGGGCTGCTGGCTGCTGCTGGCGCGTCCATTCTCGCCGCCGTCGTTGCTGTGCAGCTATTCGAATTACCCTACACCTTTAATCCTGCTCTCTGGGGCGCCGGCGTGTTGGGCGGCATGTTGCTGGTCTGTGGCAGTGGCTACGTCGCCGCGCGTGGTGCGATCAATGCCTCGCCGGTAGAAGTTCTGCGTGCCGGATAATTCGCATGACTGACGTCGCGGAAAAATTTTCATGCGGTGCAGTAGTGGTTCGCCTAACGGAAAGCGGCTGGCTGACGCTGATGTTGCGGGCCTATCAAAACTGGGATTTTGCGAAGGGAATTCGTGAAGAAGGTGAAACCTCGATGCAGGCCGCGTTGCGCGAAATCACGGAGGAAACGGGTATCAGGAACTTGCATTTTGACTGGGGAGAGCGATTCACTGATACCGGACCGTATAATCGTGGCAAGGTAGCTCGCTACTACCTGGCAAGAACTGATCAGGTGCAGGTTGAAATGGGTATTTCGCCAGAACTGGGTCGACCGGAGCACCTTGAATATCAATGGATGGATTTTGACAGGGCCTATGACATCTCCTCACCGCGGGTAAGACAGGTAGTACAATGGGCACGGCAGGTAATCGGAGCCTGATCGAGCGTACGAAAAGAAAAGTCGTCCTCAAAGCACCAACGTCATTGCGAGCCCGAAGGGCGTGGCAACCTGTTGACGTTGTAACGTGTCTTCGTTTTGCGCTGCTTCAAGCTGGTGGAGGTTGCCGCGTCGCTGCGCTCCTCGCAATGACGCCTGTTCTTTTGGACGATTTCTATGGCTGGCTATGGGGGGCTGTCCTCTGGTGCACTCGAACTTAGTGCTGGTGATAATCAGCCATCGGCGAACGAAGGTGGTCGAAAAGAAATGTTTGCATGCTAAACCACCCGATTTCTCTCTTTCCCGCTCAAAAACGCCGCGACATTCAATGCCGATTCATTAATCGCATGCTGCCTCGCCTCAACCGTCGCCCAGGCGATATGCGGCGTAATAATCAGATTGTCACCTGTATATTCAAGCAACGAATCGCCGTCGATCGGTGGTTCCTGCGGCAATACATCAATAGCCGCCGCCGCAATCTCTCCTGTGCTTAATGCCTCCACCAGCGCACGTGAATCAACCAGGCCGCCACGCGCCGTATTAATGAGTATTGCCGTTGGCTTCATCAGCCGCAGCTCGGCAGTACTGATCAGACCACGTGTTTTATCCGTCAACGGACAATGTAACGAGACGACATCACTGTGCTGCAGCAAGTCACGCAAGTCAGTTCTCCCATCATCCATGGCTGGTTCCTGTCCCTGGCGTCTCGCGATAAGCACTGACATGCCAAACTGGTGGGCAGTCTTTTCAACGCCACGACCAAGTTCGCCATGGCCGACGATGCCAATGGTCAGTGCAGAAAGCTCACGTATCGGAAATTCGAGCATGCAAAAATCAGCGGCCTTCTGCCAGTTTCCTGCGCGTACGCTCTGATCGTAACGGCTGATGTTGTGAGTCAGGTTTAGCAACACCGCGAACACGTGCTCCACTACGGATTGTGTGCAGTACGCTTTTATATTACAGATGGCAATACCACGGTCCTTCGCCGCGGCGAGATCAACGTTGTCGACCCCGGTTGCGATCAGTCCGATGAAGCGAACGGTGTCAGACTGCTTGAGAATATCCTTGGTGAATTTGATTTTGTTCGCAAAAATAAATTCTGCGTCGGCAATCCTCTCAACAACCTGATCGGCTGCGGTATAGTCATATACCTGCAGTTCCGGCAATTGCTGCAGCAACGGCGCAATGTCAAGTTCATCGGAGCCAAGCGTCGCAAAATCGAGGAATACGCCTTTCATAATGATATCGTTGCTGCTGTCAGGAGAGAGTCTGCAAGATGACCGATGAGTTCTGGAAACGCAAATCTCTGGCCGAGATGTCGACAGGGGAGTGGGAGTCGTTGTGCGACGGCTGCGCCCTTTGCTGCCTGCAAAAACTTGAGGATGAAGATACCGGCGAGATTTATTTTACTGATGTGGCGTGCAGGTTGCTGGATTTGAATAGTTGTCGCTGCCGCGACTACTCGGCCCGGGCGAAAAAAGTTGCCGACTGCCTGGTATTGTCAGTGGATAATCCGCAAGCGTTCGCCTGGTTGCCGGCGACTTGCGCCTACCGTCTGCTTGCGGATGGTGACGATTTACCGGAATGGCATCCGCTGATTACGGGAGATCCGGATTCTGTTCACGAGGCCGGAATTTCTGCGCTGGGTAAAGTGGTTTCGGAGACGGAGACGACTGAGTGGACGGTTTTGCGAAAGCTTGGGGACTAGTGGTCCAACAAGGGTGGTTTGATGGGTTCAGAGCCACCCTTGTTGGACCACTAGCGCCACTGCCAAATCTGATCGCGGCATCTTGCCGCGATTCCCTGACTAGCCCGTATTCTGCAATCCCTGCGCAATACCAATAACGCTGGCGAGCAACGTATCGAATAATTTAGCATCCTCGTAATTCGATTTCCGCCAGCGATCCAGCAGGTCGATTTGCATCAGGCTCATCGGATCAACGTAGGGATTGCGCAGCATAATGGCCCGCTGCAGCGTCGAGTCTCCCTCGAGCAACGTTTCATGATCAGAGTATTCCAGGATCAGATCGCGTGTCAGCTCAAATTCTTTCTCGATCAGTGGGTAAAACTCATCGTGCAGGTCGCCTGCCAGCATCGAGTAAAGTTTGGCTATACCGAGATCGGACTTCGCCAGTACCATTTCGGCGTCTGCGGTCAGCGCTCGCATGAAGTACCACTCGCTAAACATTTCCCTGAACAGACCATCGTCAAATTGTTCCCTGGCTGCCTGCAGGCCACTGCCAAGACCGTACCAGCCGGGCAGCATCAAGCGGTTTTGTGTCCAGGCGAAAACCCAGGGGATCGCGCGCAGGTTTTCGACACCGCTGCCCGCGCGACGCGATGCAGGGCGTGAGCCGATGCGCATACGCTCGATCAGGTCAATCGGTGTCGCGAGCCGAAAGTAGTCGTGAAAGTTTGCTGTGTCAAAAACGAGCGTGCGATAGGTTTCGCGACTGGCAGCGGCGATCACGTCCATCATATCGTGCCAGTGCGGCATGTCATTGCCGCGATGTTGCGGTAACGCCGTTGCCAGTGCGACCGAACCGACGGCCTGCTCCAGCGTGCGCAGCGCGATGCCCCGCAGACCATATTTTTCATTGATGATCTCGCCTTGTTCGGTGACTCGCAGGCGGCCGTTCACCGTACCTGGGGGCGCACCCATAACTGCGGCATGCGTTTTTCCGCCGCCGCGACTTATCGTGCCGCCGCGGCCATGAAACAGGTTCAGTTCAATTGCGTGGCGGGACATCACCTCGACAAGTTCGACCTGTGCGTGTTGTAAAGCCCAGCGTGCCGATGCGAGGCCGGAGTCCTTGTTGCTATCGGAGTAACCAATCATCACGGTCTGTCGATCAGATCGCTGTCGCAAATGTTTGCGGTATAAATCACATCCGAGCAGCGCTTCGAGAATTTTCTTGCCGCTACGCAAGTCGTCCACCGTTTCCAGGAGTGGCGCGATATCGACCGGCACTTCGCCACGACGATTATGCAATTCGCTCCAGTTTGCGAGCAGTAACACGGACAGAACATCATCGGCGCCCTGCGTCATGCTGATAATGAAGGGTCCTATGGCGTTGTCACCGTATTTGCGCTTGCAAAACGCAATTGCCTGGAAAACCGCGAGTGTTTTGCGGGCAGATACGCTTTGTGTATCGGTAAAAGAATCCCGGGATTCAATGGCTTCCACGATCCGCGTCAACCGGTCTTCCGGCGTCCAGTTGAGCCAGTCAGTCTCGCCAAGCAGTTCACCTACGACCTGGCGGTGGACCAGCGCATCCTGGCGAACATCCAGCGTCATAAAATGAAAACCAAAGGTCTCAATGCGGCGTATCAGCCGTTTGACTGCGAACAACCCCGCGTGCTGCCCTTTGTTAGCCGCAAGGCTCGCGGCGAGAATTTCGATGTCATCGCGAAATTGCTTTACTGACTCGTACGGATACACGCTGTCATCGTAGGTAACCTGCAATCGTTCCTGTATGAAACGCAAAAACACCCGATACGGCATGTCCCTGTGTCGTGCAGGAACTTCATGGTAGGCATGCTGGAACATACCGCGGTAATGATTGATGCGTTGCAGGATCGTGTCGTCGACTGCGACGCGTTCGCTGGACTGACTAAGCTTCGAGGACAGTCCACCGCACTCCTTATAATAAAGGTTGAGTATCAATGAACGCTGCCGTGCAAGTGTCGAGCGAATGGTCTTGGCGTTTACGTTCGGATTGCCATCCATATCGCCACCAACCCAGGACGCAAACCTGACGATGCCCGGCACGGTGATGCGCCTTCCCTCGTCACCATAAATTCGTACGATAGCATTCTCGATGTCTTCGTAAAAAGGCGGCATGGCTTTATAAAGCACGTCGGTAAGAAAGAACAGAACGTGCTCGAGTTCGTCCGCAACGGTCATTTGTGCGGACGGTGACTCATCTGTCTGCCAGCCGGTCGTCATGTCGATCCGAATGTTTTCCAGGCAAATGTTGGTTTCCTGCGTGGTCATCGTTGGATTGAGCATATCGATCAACTGTCGAACAATGTGCTGTTCCTTGCGCAAGATCGTCCGCCGCGTCGGTTCGGTAGGGTGAGCGGTAAACACCGGCTCGATTAACATTCGATTCAGAAGTTTTTGCAAAGCCGGCAGGTCGAGGCCAGCCGCTTTTAATTTGGTCAGGGTCTCTTCCAGGCCCCCGGGTTGATACTGGCCAACTGCTTGCAGGTATTTGCGTCGACGGCGAATGCGATGCACCTTTTCCGCGGTGTTGACCATCTGAAAATAGGTAGAGAACGCCCGGATTACTTCCGCAGCGAGCGGCAGATCCAGGTTGTTGACCAGTGAAGCCAGGTCCTCGCCGGGTTTTTCGTTGTCCTCACGGCGGCGAATCGCGCGCAAACGCGCCGCTTCCACGATGTCGAAAAGCTCGTCGCCACCCTGGTCTTTGAGTAATTCGCCGACCAGCGTTCCCAGCATGCGAACGTCGTCGCGCAATGGCTGATCTTTGTCCTCAAAAGTGATGTCTTGCCGGCGTAACGACTTGTACATTGTGTGGCTCGTGAAGGTTTCGGGCGACGTTTTGTTAGTCGCGGAAATTTTCGTACTGCAAGGGCAATTCGATCTTGGCATCCTTTAGCAACGCAATGACAGACTGTAGGTCATCGCGTTTCTTACCGCTTACGCGGAGTTTCTCGCCCTGGATAGAGGTTTGCACTTTGATCTTGCTCGCCTTGATTCGCTTGACCAGGTCCCTGGCAAGCGGTGTATCGATACCTTTGCGCAATATGACCTTTTGTCGTGCTTCGCTGCCGGTGATCTCCACTTCTTCTTCTTTCATGCAAGCGATATCGATGCCACGTTTCGCCAGCTTCTGGCGCAAAATGTCCATCATCTGTTGTAACTGGAAATCGGCCTGGCTGGTGAGTGTTACAAGCTGGTCTTCCAGTACGTATTTTGATCCGGTTCCTTTGAAATCAAACCGGGTGCCGACCTCGCGATTAGCCTGGTCAATGGCGTTGCTGGCTTCGTGAGCATCGAATTCACTCACCACGTCGAACGATGGCATCTATTTCTCTCCTGTCTGGTGCGGAGCCAATGCCCCTTTACCCAGCTTCTTGTCAGGGCTGATGCTCCGTTTCCTCGGTGATCAGCGAGTCGATCAGATTCGCCGGTTCGGCGAGCATGGTGGTAACGAGGTCCGTGTATTCTTCCTGCAGGCGAGTGTAATGCACGCCGGTTCCCGGACCGGAAAACCCAGTATGAATTTTTCGCACGCGCCCGTCACGATCTATGAAAATGGTCGTCGGATAAGCCAGCACCGCGCTTAGCGTTGGCAAGGTATTGCCAGCTTCGGTCTTGTCCGATATTCCGGCAACCAGCGTATCGTATTCAATCGCAAATTTGTTGCGGAACTGTCGCACCTGTTCGGCGGCGAGATCTGTGTCCTCGAAGTGCTCATACATCAATGCAACGATTTCCAGGCCCCGATCACGATACCGCTTATGAAATGGTGCGAGATAGCGGGCCTCATCGTTGCAATTCGGACACCAGGTACCGGAAATAGTCACGAGCACTACCTTGTCCCGATATTTTTCATCGTCCAGGGAAACCAGGTTGCCTTCCAGGTCCGGAAACTCGAATTCAAACCGGTCGTATCCGGGTTTCAGAAAAGTTCTGCTATAAGCATCCGGCAGGACGACATTTTCGTCGCGCACAGCCGACCATTTCTGATGCCAGGCGGTAGTCGACCAGAAATCGGCATCCACAATTTCACCCGACTGATTAATCTCACCGGAAAACACGAACGCATGCGCACCGTCGAAAGTTGATAACTTAAATCGGTTGCCACGAACGTTGCCAGCCAGAAAGCGAAAGTCACCGTTGGGATTGAGAAAAGTACCAAATATGCGTGAACCGCGTTGGGCAAATTCGCCTATGGATGGCGAGTCAGTGCCGTCGGAATTGTGAAACAAGACGGCCCAGCGACCGGACATGTCGTGGCCGGGGCTTTCGGTGCTTGCCTGGCTGCGTTGGCCACCCGGCACAGCTGTGAATGGCATGACGTCGGTTTTGCCATAGCGTCGGACAATGGTTAATTCCCCGCTAAGCTTGCCATCCGCAAGAACCGCACGAATTTCATTGTTGAAGGCAGGGAACCTGAGTAGCAACTCGTTGTTTACAAAGCTGACTTCGGATATCCGCACCCGCTCCTGGCCATTGACCAGGCTGGCCTGATAAATATTGCCGTCATTGCTGATTTCCAGGCCGGTTTCGATGTCTGCCCCTGGCAGGGTGATGGTCGCCTGCCAGTAACCGCTTGCCAGGACCGGGGTTGTTGACGTCTGTTTGTCACAGGCACCCAGGCAAAGGGACGCGGCACTGGCCAATACGATCATAAGATGCCTGCGTCTCATAGTGTGCGCCCTTATGGGGGATGCCGGCGTAGGGCTGGTGTCGCCCTTCGCCTGTCACGTCGTCCCGTCACAGATTCTCCCGCTCGCAATTGTAACGCAGACAGGGTTCGACCGGGCATAGCACGGTCAGAAACTCTGCCAGGTATGCAGTTTCTGTGGCGGCACTGGCGCCGTGCTTTCGGCACAATCGCTAAAAGTCCAGGGAAGGACAATCATGTTGGAAAATACTGGTCTGGTCGCGCGCGACCATAGCGAAATCGGGGCACATGGCGCTTCTGCGGATGTGGTGAACCCGCTTGATGCGCTTTTTGGCGGGCTGCGGCAATTGGGCTTCGAGCCGCAGATACACTACTGCGGCAAACAGGGAACCACAGCCGGGGTACCCTACCTGCTGCCCGTGATGAGAACACTCCGCGCAACTTCTGAGTCTGGCAGACTGTTGCAGTCGCTCAGCGACCTGGTGCGGCAGGAGATTCCCTTAACGCTCGCGCTGACCGATCTTGGTGGCGGGGATGCTGCGCTGCGGTCAATGCAGGACTTTTGCGAATTGCTGCAGCTCGGCTTGTCCGCCAGCGGCTTATCGGCAGAAGGTATTGGACTGTGCCTGCATTCGCACCAGATACCATTGCAGGCATTTTCTGTGATCGCGAATTCCGTTCTGGGTAATGGCCCACGCTATGTTTTCCTGGACAGCCTGCAAATGACACGGCATTGCAATCCGGCGGTGCAGGAGGAGACTGACGCGAATTGGTTGTTTCTCTGGCGCCAGCGAAGATCTGCCTCAGCTATCTTGCCGGCCTACGGCGGCCTGGTCAGAAGCGCCTGCCCGCTGCTGTCTGAGGAGGTTGCAGCATCAGTGCTGCCGGTTGCCGGTGTCCAGGTGCCAGCGAATACGGCCTGGTTGCCGATCGAGATTCCGCTTCTCAATTTCGCAGATGCGCTCGGGCGCATCGAATGGGGTCGATTCGTGCCGGCACTGACCGAAGCCGTACAAATCTCGGAGCAGGTGCACAGCCATCTTGTCTGGTCGTGTCCGCCACAACATGCTGATGCTCATCTGCATCGGCGATTGGCATTTTCACTGACCGGCCTGGGCGATCTTGTGCTACGTCGCGGCTGGTGTCCGGCCGATCTCGACAGTCTTGACTGGCTGAGCGCGGTTGTGTTGCGCATCAGGAGGGAATTGTATAGGGCCTCTGCGCTGCAAGCGCGAAAATCCGGCGCGCTGCCGGCGTTTGCGCGCGCGGACCCGTCAATCGGACTGATCGCCGGTCCACAACGGGATATCTGGCGCAGTCGCTGGCGCGCCGCGGTGCGAGAATCTGCCGTGCGGCACCGCAACATGCTGGTGTTGTCACCCTACTCGATATTGCCCGCTGAGCCGGATTGCAAGCCGGAATTTACCGACTTATTGCCGGTAATTCGCCACGCAGATGCTTGGAGTTTCGCTTGCGGCGCGGACCTTGGCGACTGGAATATTGTGGAATATCAGCGCTTCCACAGGCGGGCCTGGGCGGTAATTCAGGGTCACAATACGCGACCAATCGTTGCAGCCGGGGTATGAAGTGATATACGGTTTGTGATTGCCGACAGGCCCGGACTATTCACAGAAACCGATTTCGCGAGGGTCGCTTGCAACCAATCACACCAGATATTCATGGGCTAGCCGTTCTGCTGCTTACTGCAGTGGCGTTGTTCCTGTTTACCCGCGATAACCTGCCGCTTGAGACTTCCAGTCTCGCGATCCTGATTCTCCTGGTCGCCGGGTTCCAGATTTTCCCTTATGAAAGTAATGGCGAACCACTGGGCCCGGCGCAGTTTTTCGCTGGCTTCGGCAATGAAGCGTTAATCGCGATATGTGCGCTCATGATGGTTGGCAAAGCACTGGAAACCACAGGTGCATTGCAGCCGCTGGCGACGATTGTTGGTCGCGCCTGGTCAACCCGACCGGTGCTCGCGTTGATTATTACGCTGGTTGCCGGTGCCGTGCTCAGTGCCTTCATGAACAATACGCCGATCGTTGTGTTGCTGATGCCCATACTTGTCAGCGTGTCATTGCGCGCAAAATTTTCTGTTTCCGGCGTAATGATGCCGATGGGTCTTGCAACTATTATCGGTGGCATGTCGACCACGATTGGTACCTCGACAAATTTGCTGGTGGTCGGCATTGCTCAGGATATTGGCCTGCCCAAATTCGGCATGTTCGACTTCGTCTTGCCGGTAGTCCTCGTCGGCGGTGTTGGTCTGGTCTTTCTCTGGTTGATTGCGCCAAAATTGTTGCCGGAACGTGTGCCGCCGATGGCCGACATCACACCGCGGGTTTTCAACAGTCAGTTGTTTATCAAGGAGGGCAGTTTCGCTGCCGGCAAGACTTTGTCTGAGGTACTGGCAAAAACCAGCGGCCAGATGCGGGTTGATCGCATTCAACGCAGCGAATCGTTATTCCTCGCCAAACTGCCATCCGTAAAACTACAGCCCGGGGACCGCCTGTTCGTCAAAGACACTCCGGAAAATCTGAAACATTTCGAGCGCCAGCTGGGTGCTACGCTGTACAACATTTCCGATAGCGAGCACCCGGTTGGCGAGGACACGCCCCTGAAAGCTGAGGGGCAGCAGATTGCAGAAGTCGTCGTGACGCGTGGCTCACCGTTGCATTTACGCAGCCTGGCCGCGGCACGGTTCAGTGCCAGCTATAGTTTGCTGCCGCTGGCAATTCATCGGGCCAGGGCGCCCAGTTCGCAGGTCACCGGTGATCTCAATTCGATTCGCCTGCGGGCCGGTGATGTGCTGCTGGTGCAGGGCAATCGGGACGCGATCGATTCCCTGAAAGCCAGCGGCACCATGCTGGTGCTCGATGGCACGACCGATTTGCCACATACGCACCGTGCCAATCGCGCGCTTGCGGTCATGGGGGCCGTGGTGCTGGTAGCAGCGCTCGGGCTCTTACCCATAGCCGTCAGCGCGCTGATCGGCGTTGGCGTAATGCTGGCGCTGGGTTGCCTGACCTGGCGCGATGCCGTGCATGCACTGTCTACGCCGATCATTATGATCATTGTCGCCAGTCTCGCGCTGGGTAAAGCCCTTATGGGCACTGGCATGGCGGACTTCCTGGCGCTTGGATTCGTCAACATTTCTGCGGGGATGCCGACACCGATCATCCTCAGCGCCTTCATTCTCATCATGACGGTGCTAACCAACATGGTCTCGAACAATGCAGCGGCCGTAATAGGCACACCGATTGCCGTGTCCATAGCGCAGCAGCTGGGCGTTGATCCCATTCCGTTCGTGCTGGCCGTGCTGTTCGGTGCCAACATGAGTTACGCAACACCATTCGGTTACCAGACGAACCTGCTGATCCTGAGCGCTGGCGGCTACAAGTTTTCCGACTTCCTGCGTGTCGGCATACCGCTGACGATAATAATGTGGATTGGCTTTTCGCTCGTTTTGCCGTTGCTCTACGACCTTAGCTAGCTGCAATAACCCGGTACTTACCGCACCGGTAGAGTTCGAAGGAACCAACGTCATTGCGAGCCCGAAGGGCGCGGCAACCTCTATCAGGTTAAGAGAGCGCAAGAACGAAGGTCCACGACAGTGTCAAGGGGTTGCCGCGCCCTTCGGGCTCGCAATGACATCGGTTCTTTCGATCGTCACTTGACGATCGGAATTCGCACAGGGATACTTTGTGACTATGAATACCGCATTCAATTCTCAGCAACGCTGGTGGTGGCTACCGTACAAGGAGTGGGTGGCTGGCTGACGTATAGCTGAAAAGAACAACAAACTGAACCCATCTCCGCCACAATGCGGAGATGGGTTTTTTTATGGGTGAAGTTTCGGGTAAACGTCAGCCAGCAACCCGCGCAAAGATGAAAATATGCAACCACCATTCGACATAGCCGCTGACCTTGATACGCCGGTATCGGCATACCTGAAACTCACAGCCCTA
>SMUY01221057.1_pt1 | contig 20482 bp, 19 predicted proteins | sample 2456441 | NCBI WGS metagenome assembly SMUY01 (sample SAMN11095931, study PRJNA526329) | marine sediment metagenome | biome: Marine sediment; feature: Surficial sediment; material: Deep marine sediment; isolation source: Hadal surficial sediment | place: Pacific Ocean | collected 2014-11 | depth...
CAGGGGCTCGATGCCCGGGTGGTGGACCTGCCCGGACGCCACCATTTTTCCGCAGTCGATGCGCTCGGCGATACCCGCCAGCCGCTGTTCGCCGCGGTCCGCGATCTGGTGTTGGGCGAAGGATAGCCCGGCCTCCGATTTGCCGGTTCCGGGGACCTTGCCTTGAACCGGCCAACCGCCGGTGTTATCTCAAGGTTCTTGGGATCGGGTGTGGACTAGACCGAAGGACGCGCTATGACGGCTGCTACTGCCAAGAAAATCCTGCTGGTCGACGACGACGATGCGCTGCGCCATTCGCTGGGCGAGCAGTTGCGCCTGCACGAGGAGTTCGCCACCGTGGATGTCGATTCCGGCAGCGGTGCGCTGGAGGCGGTCAAGAGCGAGTACTTCGACGCGATCCTGCTCGACGTCGGCTTGCCCGACATGGACGGCCGAGAGGTCTGCCGCCTGATGCGGCGCAACGGCGTGAAATCGCCGATCATCATGTTGACCGCGGCCCAGACCGATGCCGACACCATTCTCGGCCTCGATTCCGGCGCCAACGATTACATCGCCAAGCCGTTCCGCCTCTCGGTCCTGCTGGCCCGCCTGCGCGCCCAACTGCGCCAGCACGAGCAGAGCGAGGACGCGGTCTTCACCATCGGCCCCTACACCTTCCGGCCCAGCGCCAAGCTGCTGACCCACGGCGAAACCAAGAATAAAGTGCGCCTGACCGAGAAGGAGACCTCGATCCTCAAGTACCTCTACCGCAGCGGTGCCAAGGTGGTCGGACGCGACACCCTGTTGGGCGAGGTCTGGGGCTACAACGCGGGCGTGACCACCCACACCCTGGAAACCCACGTCTACCGCCTGCGTCAAAAGATCGAGGCCGATCCCTCGAACGCCGAGATCCTGGTCACCGAGCCGGGCGGCTACCGGCTGGTGCCGTAGCGCGCGCCGCCCAGCGAGACCGCGAGAAAAATCCCGAGCCCGAACGCGAGCGTGGTCACCGTGCCGAAGATCGGCGCGGCGAGGTCCCAGGCGCCGGTCATCTTGAAGGCCTGGCCGAGCAGCATCGGCCCGATCAGGACCCCCAGATTGCGCCCGGTCATGATGATGCCAAGCGCCGGCGCCACCGCGCGCCCGCGGCCGACGATCACGCCCGGCATGGCGAACAGGCAGGTCGGGCAGACCCCCGCCGCGAGGCCATAGGCGATCAGCGACAGCGCGCCGCCCAGGCCGCCGGCGGTCACCGGCACCAGCCACCAGATCGCCGCCTGTGAGGCCAGGCCGCAGGCGAGCAAGGGGCCGACCGGGACGCCGGCGCGCAGCACCATGCCGACCGCAACCGTGGTCGCGATCAGCACGGCGACCGGCACCATGTTGCCGAGCGCGGCCATAGAGACCGAAAGGCCGTAGACCTCGACCAGGTACTGGGGCAGCCAGGTCATGTAGGCGAAGTACTGCCCCGACCACAGCATGAAGATCCCGGCCACGACGATCAGTTTGAGGCGCGTCGCACCGGCGATTTCCCCGGATGTTTCGCCGGAATTTTTGGGGTCCGGGGCGCGGCCCGGCACCGGTTTCGCGCCACCACCAGCGCCACTGCGGGCGCCGGGCAGGGTCAGGGCCGAGCTGTGCCGCAGGCCGAGAGTCCAGGCCGCCAGCCCGCAGGAGCCGAGGATCGCCACCACCCAGAGCAGCTGCCAGCCCATGCCAGCGCCCAGGCTGGCGCCCAGGCCCGCAAAGGCGACCGGCGCCAGCAACATGGCGGCGAGCTGGCCGATCGGGATCCAGGCCGCCATCAGGCCGATCACCAGCGGTTGGTTGCGTACCGAGGCGTTGGCGCTGGCCAGCAGATGGCCGCAGATCGCCATGAAGGCGAAGCCGATCCCCTCGAGCCCGCGGCCGAGCAGAACCAGCAAGCCGCTTTCGGGCCACCACAGGACCAGCAGGCTGCCCAGGATCGACAACCCCAGCGCGCCGAGCGTCGGCACCAAGGGGCCGCGACGGGCCAGCAAGCGGCCAAACACCATCGACAGCAGCAGGCCCGCCACCGCGTAGACCGACATGAAGGCGCCGGCCAGGGTGCGGTCGTAGTGGTAGGTTTCGAGCAGCACCGGCAGCGCCGGCGGCAGCTTGAACTGCTGATAGGCGGCGAAGCTGGCCAAGGTGAGGCCGAAGGCGATGCCGGTCCAGTTGCTGCGTTCCGCGGTCATGGCGCTCCGGGCATAAATACCTTTGGTATCATGCGCGGCCCGGATGGCCGTGCCGGCGCCGCGCCGGGTGGTGCGGCGGGCCGCAGTCTGGCGTAGCGGCGGGGCGGCGGCAACCGTCGTTAAGGCGTAGTTCGTAAACGCGGAATCGCACCGACCCACACCCGGCGCGGGAATTAACGTTTGGGTCCGGCGGGATGCTACTCTAAATATGATGGCAGACAGGGCGGCGGGCGAAGCACCCGGCGCCGTGCGGGGGACGGGGCCGACACAAACGGGGCGATTCGACTTGGCCGATGATTCCGAGTTTATGGTGCGGTTTTGGGGCGTGCGCGGCTCCATCGCCTGTCCGGGCGACAGCCATCGCCGATACGGCGGCAACACCTCCTGCCTGGAGGTGCGCTGCGGCGCGCACCTGCTGGTGTTCGATGCCGGCACCGGCCTGCGCCTGCTCGGCGAGCACCTGGGCGGCCGTACTGCGCTCAGCGGCGATCTGTTCCTGACCCACACCCATCTCGACCACGTGGTCGGCTTGCCGTTCTTCGGACCGCTGTATAACCCCGATACCCGGTTCCGCCTCTGGGCCGGGCATTTGCTGCCCGAGATGACCCTGTACGATGCGCTGTCCCATCTCATGATGGCGCCACTGTTTCCGGTGCCGCCGGAGGTCTTCGCCGGCAACATCACCTTCCACGATTTCAATGCCGGCGAGACCCTCGAGCCGCAGCCCGGGGTGACGCTACGCACCACGCCGCTCAATCACCCGAACAACGCCACCGGCTACCGGATCGAATTCGACGGCCGCTCGATCTGCTACATTACCGATACCGAGCACGTCGTGGACCAACTCGACCAGAACATCCTCGGCCTGATCGAAGGCGCCGATATCGTGATCTATGATTCCAGCTTCACCGACGCAGAGTTCCCCGACTATCTGAACTGGGGACATTCGAGCTGGCAGGAGGGCGTGCGCCTGGCCGAGCGGGCCGGGGTCAAGCGCCTGGTGATCTTTCACCACGACCCGAGCCACAATGACGTCTTCATGGACCGGGTGGCGCGCGACGCCGAGGAGATGCGCCCGGGCACCCTGGTGGCGCGCGAGGGCATGGTGCTGTCCCCGTGATGCGCCCGGGTCCGACGCGCGCCGGTCCGGCCGGCGGTACCGGCCCGGCGCCACGGGCGCCGGCGCGCGGGTTTCGGCGCCGGCTCTGGTTTGGCCTGCTCACGGTCAGCGGCCTCGCCCGGCGCGGCTTCTTCATCCCCAGCCGCCAGGCGGCCGCGGCCCAAGCGGCCGGCGCGCGGCCGCCCTATCCCGCCGCCGAGGCGCGCCTCGCGGATTGCGAGGCCGGATTCCACGAGGCGCTCGGCTGGCTCGAGGCTTACGGCGCGGATCTGCTCCGGATCGGTTCGGAACCGGCGCCGGCGCCGCGCTGGGCCCAGGGCTGGTTTCCGCGCCTGGACGGCGCCATGGCCTATGTCCTGGTGCGGCGGCTCGCGCCCCGGCGCATCGTCGAGGTCGGCTCCGGCCACTCGACGCGGTTTCTCGCCCGCGCGGTGCGGGACGGCGGCCTGGATACCGCCATCACCGCCATCGATCCGGCGCCGCGCGCCGCGATCGCGGACCTGCCCGTGACCCTGTTGCGCCACACCGTGCAGGACACCGTCGCGCGCGGGACCGGCTCGGAGGTTTTCGGCGCGCTATCGGCCGGGGATTTCCTGATGATCGATTCCAGCCACGTGCTGATGCCCGGCAGCGACGTCGACCTGCTGCTCGGGCGCGTGGTGCCGGCGCTGCCCTCGGGCGCGATCCTACTCCTCCACGACATCTTCCTGCCCGACGACTATCCGGTGGCCTGGGACTGGCGCGGCTACAACGAGCAGCTCGGCGTCCTGCCGCTCCTGCTCGGCGGCGCCTGGGAGGTGCTGTTTGCCAGCCACTACGTGGCGACCCGCATGGCAGCGGCGCTCGCGGGCTCGGTGGCGGCGCGCTTGCCGCTCGCCCCGGAGGCGATCGAATCGAGCCTCTGGCTCAAGAAACGGTAACGCCGGGCTCACGGTATTCTGAGCACACGGGCCCGGCGCCATGGTCTAACATCTGATACCAAAAGTCCCGAAATAGTCAGGAGCGGCAATCGAGTCATGGTGAACCGCTTGCTGGGTCGAGAGGGGAGGCCCCTCCCCGAGCGCGTCCTCGAGGCGATCCAGAGCCAGGGCGATGAAACCGAGCGTCTGATCGGCTGGATTCAGCTCGCCGTGGTGCTGACCTTCGCCACGCTCTATGCGATCTCTCCCAAGACGTTCCCGGCCGGGCAGGCGTTCCAGCCGGTGCCCTGGGTGATCGGCGCCTATGCGCTGTTCACCGTGCTGCGCCTGCTTCTGGCCCACCGGATCAGCCTGCCCGGCTGGTTCCTGATCGTGTCCATCATCTTCGACATGGCGCTCTTGTTCGGCCTGATCTGGAGCTTCCACATCCAGTACCAGCAGCCGGCCTCGTTCTACCTGAAGGCGCCGACGCTGCTTTACGTCTTCATCTTCATCGCGCTCCGGGCGCTGCGTTTCGAGGCGCGCTTCGTGATCGCCGCCGGGCTCGCCGCCGCGACCGGCTGGATGGTGCTGGTGCTCTACGTGATCACGGTCGATCCGAGCGATACCATGATCACCCGCGACTACGTCGCCTACATGACCTCGAACTCGATCCTGCTCGGCGCCGAGTTCGACAAGATGGTGTCGATCCTGATGGTGGCCGCGATCCTGGCGGTCGCCTTGATTCGGGGCCGGGCGCTGTTGGTGCGGGCGGTCGCCGAAGGCGCCGCCGTGCGCGAGCTGTCGCGCTTCTTCGCGCCCGAGGTGGCGCGGCGCATCCGCGGCGCCGAGCAGGAGGTCGCGGTCGGCAGCGGCGAGCTGCGCGAGGCCGCGATCCTCAACCTCGATTTGCGCGGCTTCACCCGCTTCGCCAAGACGCGAAACCCCGACGCGGTGATGAGCGTGCTGGCCGAGTATCAGCACCACATGGTGCAGATCATCCAGGACCACGGCGGCAGCATCGACAAGTTCCTGGGCGACGGCATCATGGCCACCTTCGGGGTGACCGAGCGTTCCCAGAGCCACGCCGCGGACGCCTTGAGTGCGCTGGAGCAGGCCCTGGCGCGGGGCGCCGAGTGGACCGCGGCCAAGCGCGCGGAGGGCATGCCTTGTCCCGAGGTCAACGGCGCGGTGGCGACGGGGCGGGTGATGTTCGGCGCGGTCGGCGATGCGACGCGGCTCGAATACACCGTGATCGGCGACGCGGTGAACCTCTCGGCCAAGCTCGAGCAGCACAACAAAGTACTTCTCAGCCGCGCCCTGACCGATGCGGTGACCTTCGATCTGGCCTGCGCCCAGGGCTACGCACCGGCCGCCGAAGTGCGGCGCCTGGAGGCGGTTGAGGTCGCGGGCCTCGACCAGGCGCTTGATTTGGTCGTGCTCGTGCCCTGACGCCAAATCCACTATCGTGGAACCGCGCCGGCGCGGGCCCCGCGTCAGCGGGACCGGGATAGCAGACCGGCTAACCAGGAACCCGCCATGTTGTTCGGACTCGAGCGGCTCAAGGACAGCATCGCCGATGACGCGCTTTCCGAGGCGCGGGTCTACGGCGACCGGCGGCTCTACCGGCGCCGCGTCGTGCGGGTTGCGCCCGGCATGCTGCTCTGTCCGCTCTGCGGCGCCCGCGCGCGCCGCTTCCTCAGCTTCGGGCTCGACCGGCGGCGCAACGCCGAGTGCCCGTCCTGCGGCTCCCTGGAGCGGCACCGCCTGCTGTGGCTCTATCTGAGCCGGCACAGCGACCTGGCGCGGCGGCGGCACCGGGTTCTGCACACCGCGCCCGAGCCGTTCCTGGAGACGGCGCTCGACCGCCTGCCCTTGCTGCGCCGGGTCAGCGTCGATCGTTTCAACCCCGCCGCCGACGTCCAGGCCGACCTGACCGAGCTGCCGTTTCCCGACCGCCGCTTCGACGTGGTGCTGAGCTCCCACGTGCTCGAGCACATCCGCGACGACGGGGCGGCGATCGCCGAGCTCGCCCGGGTGCTGCGCCCCGGCGGCTGGGCCGCGATCATGGTACCCTTCGACCCGAAGCGGCCGGTCACCGACGAGGGCCGGGACGTGGCATCGCCGGCCGAGCGCCTGGCGCGCTTCGGCCACCCCTATCACTACCGCATCTATGGCGCCGATCTCCCGGCGCGCCTCGCGGCCGCCGGGTTCCGGGTCTCGGTGCTGTCGTCGACGCGCCTGCTCACCCCGCACCAGCGCCGCCGCTACCGGATCAACCGCAACTACCTGTTCTTCTGCCGGCGCATCACGGACCCGGCCGCGCCATGACCGGCGGCGGGATTGGGACGGGGTAAAAAAAAGGGCCCGACCGAAAAACGGCGGGCCCTGGTGGTCAATCGGGGAGATCGTTTCTTACAGGATTGTCCACTTGCAGCAGTTTAGCGCGCTTTTCATACCTTTGACAACCTTTGGAGTCGATTCAGGCAGAATCGTCCTTAAAATCTAGGCGCCGTTTCGTCCGACGCGAACCGGGACGTTGGCGTTCTGCTCCAGGAAGTTCTCGAGGTCGCGCGCGGAAACGCGCCACTCCTTGCCGATCTTGTAGCCGCGCAATTGGCCCCGGCGCAGCCACTGGGTCACCGTGCGCTCGTTCACCTGCAGGTGCCGGGCGACCTGGGGTGGGGTCAACAACTTGTCTTCTCTCATGAGAGGCCCATCCGGTAGAAACCGATGGGAATTCTGCCGAAAAACGCTTAATTTGCTGTTAACCGGTCCCAAACGGCGTCATCCGGCCGCCAAGCGGCGCCCAATACCCCGCTGAACGCCCCGCCTGCCGCCCCGCCTGCGCGTCCGGCGGGTCAGAACGTCCGCGTGGCCTTGATTTCGGGCGGCGGCCCGTCCTCGTCGGCGTCGATGCCGAGTTCGAGCAGATTGCCCGCCGAGGCCGGGTCCAGGCCGACGCCGTTCTCGCGCGCTGCCTTGGCCGCGCGCCAGGCGATGTACTCGAAGCCCTCGATCGAGGATTCCAGCGTGAGCGACGCCCCTGCGCCCTCGAGCGTGAGCTGCATGAAGCCGCCGCCGGTCTCGCGTTTGCGCTGACGCCGGGTGCCGAAGTAACGCAGCTTCACCAGTTCCAGCTTGCCCCAGGGCAACTCCCGGGTCGCCAGGCCGCTGCTGTGGATCGCCTCCGCGGTGAGCGCGACCCGCAGCAGGTGGCGCCGCAGTGTGCGATAGGCAAAGCCCCCAAACAGGGCCGTCAGGCCGCCGAAGATGACGACCACCATGACCGAGCCCGGCGCGCTGGCGAGCACGCTCAAGCCCACGGCCAGCCCGACGCTGGCGCGCAGATAGTCACCGACCAGGGAGCGGACCGGATAGCGGAAGACGTTCACGCGACCCCCTGGCATGCGGCGCCCTGGCGTGCGGCCTCCTGGGCCGGCGGGTCCGCAACTCGGGCGAAGGCCTCCCCGGCCGCGGCAAAGCGCGCCGCGGGGTGTCCGGCGAGGCGGTCCAGCAACGCCTCCAGAAACGCCCAGGCGGCCGCGTCGTGGGCCGCATGGTGGGTCAGCAGGCCGGTCGGCTCCGCGGCGTCGGCCTGGCCCAGGCGCCGGGCGCGCAACTGCGCGACCAGGATTTCGAGCGACTCGGCCTCGCCCAGGAAGCCGCGCGGCGGCGGCCAATGCATGATGTCGAGGTGGGTGTTGATCTGGACCAGGCCCGGCGCCGGCTCCGCGGCCACGCGCGGGCCATGGGTGGACAGCCCCTGGAAGCCGAGTTCTGCCAGCCCCTGGACCACAGCCTCGGCGATTCGGTTGTTGGGTGGCACCAGGATCGGCGCCCAGGTCTCGCCGAACAGGGCCGTCATGCGCGCCCAGCCACGGGCCAGCTCCTCGAGCACCACATTGGTCGGGCGCTGCGCGCCGAGCTCCTCCTTCTTCTCGCCATCCCGGGCATGGTTTCGGTGCGCGTAGCCGTGCTGCAGCAAGGTGGTCCGTGCATGACTGGACTCGAGCCATTCGGCCAGGGCCTCGGAGGCGCGCGCGGGGATCACCGCGAGCCCAAGCGGCAGCCCGCGCGCTTCCGCCAGCGCCAGCAGGCGGGCCAGCGCCGGGCCCGGCTCGACCGCGTCGTCGTCGCGCCACCACAGGGTCGCGCCGCGCCCGGCCGCGGCCCAGGCGTCGAGCTCTTCGCTCAGATGTCTCCAACTCGTCATGACGCCACTATATCAAGGCGTTCGCGCAGGATATCAACCGTTGTCTGCAAGCCCCGGAGATCCAGGCCGGCAGTCCCGGTGCCAGTCCCGGGCCGGCCGCGCGCCAGCGCCACCGCGATTGCCGTGGCCAGGTTGGCGGGCGTCAGCGCCGCCGCTTCCAACAGGGTGAGCGCGCCGCGCTCGGCCAGCAAGCGCGCGCGCAGGCTCTGTTCGCTCTCGGAACCGGCGGCGAAGGGCACCACCACCGCCGGAACGCCGGCGGCCAGCACCTCGAGCACGGTGTTGTAACCGGCCTGGCTGATCGACAGGCGGGCGCGGGCCAGCAGGCTCCGAAAATCGGGCCGCGCCCGCTCGATCGTGACGCCCCCTGGAACGTCCGCTGGGACGCCTGCGCGCGCGCGCGCGACGAGGTCCCGGAACGCCGCCTCCGCCATGTTGGGGCCGATCAGGAACCGCCACGGCGCCTCGGCCAGCGGGCTCAGCGCCCGCGCCGCCAGCGCCGCCTCGATCAAGGGCCCGGCGACCGCGCCGCCGCCGGTGGAGACGATCGCCTCGCCGGTTCCGTCCGGCGCCCCGCCCGAAGGCCCGGACTCGGGCGCCGGCGCCGCCTCGACCACGTAGCCGGTATAGCGCAGCTTGGCGGCGATCCCGGCCGCTTCGGGGAACGACCGCTCGAGCGGCAGGAAATCCGGATCGCCGTGCACCAGGACCAAGTCGAAATAGCGCGCGAAGGTATCGAGCATCCAGGCGGTCTTCTCCGAACGCCGGTTCCGGGTCAGCACGTCGCGCAGGGAGCAGAGCACCTGGGGCCGGGGCGTGCTCGCGGTCGCCGCCTCCAGGAGCGGCAGCAGCTCGAAACGCATCTGCCGGCGGCCGAAGGGGAACATCTCGATCAGCAAGGCCCGGGGCACCAGCGCGCGGTAGAGCGCGAGCAGGCGCGCGCGCCGCGCCGCCTTCCAGGCATCGTCGATGGGTCTGCCGGACTGGTCGAGCAGTTCGGAGAAATTTTCGTCCCGAGTCCGCAACGGCGGCAACTGGACGAAGCCGGCGCCGCCGCTGTCCAGGCCCGCCACCGGCGCGCCGCCGCTCACCAGGACCACGGAAATGCCGTTCTGGTCCAATGCCTTGGCAAGCAGGGCCGCGCGCTGCAGATGGCCGATGCCGAGCAGGTGCTGGACGTAGAGCAGCACGTCGATGGGGCCCTGGGGGAGGCTGTCGGCGGCGGCTGTCATGGTGCCAGCGGGAGGTTCAGTTGGTCGGTTTCAGGCGTGCCGCCCGGGCCCAAAAGGAAGCGCTGGGCGCAGCCGTCGCGCAGCTTCTCCGGCGCCGGCCCGGTCATGTCCCAGCCGCTGGCTCGGGCATAGAGCGCGCGGATCACACCCTTGTGGGTGACCGCCACGGCGGGCCTTCCGGCCGCCGCCAGGCGCTCGAGAAGCGGCCGCAGCCGGTCCTGGACCTGGCGCGGGCTTTCACCGCCGGGCGGCTGGAAATCGAGCCCGCGCGCCTCCGCCGCCGCCATCGCCGCGCCGCCCTCGACGCGCAGTTCGGCCAGCCGCCGCCCCTCCCAGGCGCCCCAGTCCATTTCGATGAGCGCCGGCTCGATGAGCGCCGGTTCGACGGGCACCGGAGCCGCGCGCAGCAGCGCCGCGGTTTCGCGGGCACGCGCGAGCGGGCTGGTCAGCCAGATCCAGTTGCCGACCGCCCTATCGGCCCCGGCGTCGGTCATGCCCAGCGGCAGTCGCCAGGCCGACACCGTGGCGCGGCCGGCGGGCGCGAGCGGCGGGTCGGCGCGGCCCTGCATGCGGCGGTCCAGGTTCCACTGGGTCGCGCCGTGGCGAATCAGCACCAGGGGCGTCCCGGGGGGCGTCCTGGGGGGCGTCATGGCGCCGCCGCCTCGCGCAGAACCGCGTCCAGGCGTGCCGCGGCGGCGGTCAGGCCGTGTTCCGCCGCGACCCGGGCCTGGGCGGCGGCGGCCATGGCCCGGCGCGTCTCGGGCGCGGCGAGCAGGCCGGCCACGGCTTGGGCGAAGGCGGCGGCGTCGCCGGCCTCGGTCAGGCGTCCGGTCTGGCCGTCCAGGACCAGCTGGGCGACGCCGGCGCCCTGGCCGGCCACCACCGGCAGCCCGGCCGCCTGGGCCTCGAGCAGGGCCATGCCGTAGGCCTCGTGAATCGCCGGCCAGACCAAAAGGTCGCAGGCGGCGTAGAGCGCCGGCAGGGCCTCGGACGCGACCTCGCCGAGCAGCCGGACTCGATCTTGCGGCACCGCGCCAAGCGCCGCTTCGACTTCGGCGCGAGCGGGCCCGTCGCCGGCGACCAGGAGCTGCCAGTCGCTGGTCCGCAGATGCTGCAGCGCCTCCGCCAACAGGCGGTAGGAAGCGAGCTTGTCGCCCGGGCGCATCATGGCCACCGTCAGCAGCCAGGGCTGCGCCGAATCCAGGCCGTGGGATTCGGCCAACGTCATCCGGCCCGCCGCCCGCCCCGCCGCCCGCCCTGCCGCGGCAGTCTGGAACGGCGCCGGGTCGAGGAACGGCGCGAGCGGCCGCACCCGGCCCGGATCGGGCAGGCCTTCGACATCGTTGGGGTTGAGCGAAATCACCGCGGCCGCGCGGTCGAGCGCGGCCCGCGTCGCCGCGTGACCCATCGCCCAGGGGCCGTTCGCTCGCTTGCCGGCGAGCGAGGCCTCGGCCAGCAGGTAGGGGATGCCGAGCGCCTCGGCCACGCGCGGGCCGATCCAATCAGGTGCCTTGTAATACAGGTGATAGGTCAGCCAGGCGCGCGGCCGCGCCGACGCCGGCCGGCCTCGGTAGCGGCGCAGCAGGCGCTCGGCCAGCGCCGCGCCGAGGCGCGCGATCCGGGCCTGGCGCGCCGCATCGGGGACGCCGTGCCAGGCGCGCAGCCGTGCGGCCACCTCGACCTCGTGGCCGGCCAGCTCCAGCGCTTGAATCAACAGCCGCGCCACGCGCCGGTCGCCCGAGGGCACCCCGTGGTCGGGCGGCTTCAAGGGAGCATAGAAAGCAACCCTCATGATCCCGGCCGGGCGCAGTCCTACTCGGCCGCTTGGGCCGGGGGCGGCGGGCCGAGGCGCGCGGCCAGGGCGTCGATCCCAGCCGTCATGGTGAAGCGCGCGCGCACGCGGTCCGCGCCGGCCGCGCCGAGCCGGGCCCGTTCTTGCGGATTCCGGATCAGCCGCGCCAGCGCCCCGGCCAGCGCCGCCACGTCGCCCGGCGGTGTTAGCACCCCGGTGTCGCCATCCTCGATCAGTTCCGGGATCGCCGAGACCCGGGTCGAGAGGCAAGCGAGGCCCTGGCTCTGGGCCTCCATCAGCACGTTGGGCAGGCCGTCGCGGTCGCCGTCCTTGGCGATCCGGCTGGCGAGCACGAACAGATCGGCCGAGCGGTACAGCGCCAGTACCCGGTCCTGGGGCAGGGCGCCGCGCCAGTCGATGCGCGCGCCCAAACCGAGGCGCGCCGCCTGGGCGCGCAGGGCCTCGCGCCGCGCGCCACCGCCGACGTGCACCAAGCGCCAATGCAGGTCCTCGGGAAGCCGGGCGAGCGCCTGAAGCAGATCCTCGTAGCCCTTCTTCTCGACCGCACGCCCGACCGAAAGCAGGGTGACCGTGCGTGCGCGCGCGCCGCCGTCATGAGGCGGCCGCGTGCGCTCGGGCGCCGGGAAGCGGGCGAAGTCGAGCCCGTGGTAGTTGAGCGCCACCCGCTCCGGCGCGGGCGCCAATGCGGCCAAGCGATCGCGGCCGCTTGCGGTGCAGGTGGTCACCCATTCGGCCGCGCGCAGTTTCTCCCGTAGCTCCCAGTCCGGCGTGGTCCAGATGTCCTTGGCATGGGCCGAGGCGGACCACGGCAGGCCGGTCATCAGCGCCGCATAGCGAGTAACCGATGCCGGGGTATGCAGGAAATGGGCGTAGAGCCAGACCACCTCGCGGGGCAGTTCCGCCGCCAGCACGCAGGCTTGGCCGAAGCGGCGCAGGCGGTTGGGCGTGGGGTCGCGCCGAAGGTCCCGGAGGAAGGCGCGCCGGGCCTGCTGGTATCCGCTCAGCCGCCGGGCGCGCCGCCAGCCGGCCACAACCCGCCGCGGTTCGTCGCCCAGGTACTCCGGCAGGTAGGCGGCCGGGGCGCGGATTTCGCGGTGCACCGGATGGGTGGCGCTGTCGGTCGGGTGGCGCAGCGAGTAGAGGCGCAAGGCGAAGCCACGGCGCTCCAGGGCGTGAATTTCCTGGGCGATAAAGGTCTCCGACAGGCGCGGATAGCCCTTGAGCACGATAGCGATGGTGCCGGTCATGGTCAGAGGTCCGGTCATGGTCAGAGGTTAGGTCGAGCGGCGGCGGCAACGCAAGCCAAGGACCCGCCCAATGGCTCTCGGTGCCCGAAAGCTGGAAGCCCGGGCTATTTGGCGCCGCGCGCCGCGGCGGGGCGCGCAGCGCCCTGTCTGCCGCGGGCGGCCCGAAACCGGCTGCGGTCGGTTTTTAGCCATTTGCCGGCCAGCTTGACCACGTTCGAGCCTCCGTCCAGCAGGCCCGGCACCACCGTGTCCGAGGGCAGCGCCTGCTGCGGCAGGTTGCGGAGCGCGGTCGCCATGGTGCGCGGATCCCGCCGGCCGTCGTCGATCAGCATGCGCGCGAGCCCCAGTTCCTGGGCCCGGGTGGCGCGGATGTACTGCTCCTTGCGAGGCACGGTGCGCGGGACCAGAAGTGCAGGTTTGTCGAACGACAGCACCTCGCAAAAAGTGTTGTAGCCGCCCATGCAGACCACCGCCTTGGCGCGCGCCATCAGGCTCTCGATGTGGGTGTCGAAGGTGATCGCCTCGACGTTGGGAAGTCGGTTGGTCCGATGCAGGAAATCCGCCTGGTGCTGGGAGCCCATGAAGGGGCCGAGCACCAGGAGTGCCGGATAGGGCAGGTCCGGGTCGGTCTCGTAGGCGGACAGCACCCAGTCGATGATCGCCTCGCCGTCGCCGCCGCCGCCGACCGTGACCAGCAGGAACGGGTCGTCGATCTTTTCGGGCACGAAGACCGGCGCCGCCTCGGGCACGTGGCGGCCCAGATAGCCGGTGAAGGTCACCCTCTTGCGCAGCGAGGCGGACAGCGGAATGCCGGCCAGGGGATCGAAGATCAGCGGCAGCCCGTAGACCCAGATGTCGTCGTAGTAGGCCTCGAGCGTGGGCAGGACGTTCTTGCGCCGCCACTCGGCCTCGAGCAGCACGGGATCGTCCAGGACATCGCGCAGGCCGAGCACGCAAGCGGTGCCGCGCGATTTCAGCATGGCCAGCGTGTCGCGCACCTCCCCGCACAGGCCGAGCGGTTCCTTGTCGACCAGGAACAGGTGCGGATCGAAGACCTGGGCCGTGCGCTCCACGATCGCGCTGCGGATCGCCAGGGTATGCTCGGTGTCGATATGCAAATTCAGCGAGGTGTACTCGCCGTTGCGCAGCTTGATGACGCCGGGGATGCGCACGAAGTCGACCCGCGCCCGGAAATCGAAGCTGCCGATAATCGGCGAGCCGGACAGAATCAGCACCGAAATATCGCTGTTCGAGCCGACCAGGCAATGGGCGATCTCGCGGCAGCGACGCAGATGGCCGAGGCCGAAGCTGTCGTGGCTATAAATGAGAACCCGCTTGCTCTTGCGACCCCGAGTCATGCCGCCCCCCTGCCCGCGCCTGGGTCTAAGTCACTGGTTTGACCGGACTATGGCCCAAACTATGGCCCGAACTATGGCACAGTCCCCGCACGGCGCAAAGGGCCATACGCCACCTTCCCGGAACCGGATTTAGAGGCCGGGGGGGCCGTCGCGGCGCTGTTTACCCCCCTGGCGCCATGGTTTAAGGTTTGCGACAGTGTTCCAAGGCCGGGGGACGGTCGCGGTCGGATCCGCGTTCGCCCGGGAGCGGCCTTGTTCGGGGGAAGCCGGGCGCTATTGGGCCGTATGGAACCGAATATATTCAAATATATCTGGCAGTACTCCAAGGCCGAACAGATCAAGATTCTGCTCGTCGTTCTGGTGTCGCTGCCGTTCTACTTCATTTCGCTCGACTTGCCGAAGAGCATCGTCAACGAGGGTATTCAGGGCAGCGGTTTCTTCGGTCCCGGGTCCGAGCAGCCGTTCCTGGCCATCGACCTGCCGTTTGGCGAAATGCTGACCGGCGAGCCGGTGCCGCTGTTCGACGGCTTCATGATGGACCAGCCGGACCTACTGATCGCACTCAGCCTGGCGTTCCTGCTGATGGTGTTCTTCAACGGCGGCTTCAAGTACGTCATCAACACCAGCAAGGGGCGCATGGGCGAGCGCATGCTGCGCCGCCTGCGTTACGAGCTGGCCGACCGGATCCTGCGCTTCCCGATCCTGCAGGTGCGCAAGGTCAAGCAGGCCGAAGTCGCGACCATGATCAAGGACGAGATCGAGCCGCTCGGCGGCTTTATCGGCGACGCCTTCATCGCGCCGGCCTTCCTCGGCAGCCAGGCCTTGACCGCCATGATCTTCATCATGATTCAGAGCATTTGGCTTGGCTTGGCGGCGGCGGCGGTGGTGCTGGTGCAGGCCTTTCTAATTCCCTATCTGCGGGCGCCGATCCTGCGCCTCAACCGGGAACGCGTGCTCGCCGCGCGCGCGCTCGCCGGACGGATCGGCGAGGTGGTCGAGGGCGCGGTCGAGGTGCACGCGCACGACACTTCGAATTTCGAGCGCGCCGATCTGTCCTCGCGCCTGGGCCGGATCTTCCAGATCCGTTACGAGGTCTTCCAACGCAAGTTCTTCGTCAAGTTTCTCAACAACTTTCTCGCCCAGCTGACGCCGTTCGCGTTTTACCTCGGCGGCGGATTCTTGACGCTCTACGGCTATCTCGACATCGGCGCCCTGGTCGCGGTGATCGCCGCCTACAAGGACCTGCCCGGCCCGATCAAGGAGATCATCGACTGGGACCAGCGCCGGCTCGACGTGCAGATCAAGTACGAGCAGGTGATCGAACAGTTCCAGCCCAGCAGGATTCTCGACCCCGCGGTCCAGGACCCGGCGCAGGACGCGGGCCCGCCGCTCGAAGGCGAGATCGAAGTCTCCGCCCTCGGCCTGCTCGACGAGACCGACAACAAGTTGGTGGATTCGATCAGCTTCACCGTTAGGGTCGAGGACCATGTGGCGATCGTCGGCAACGGCGCCAGCGGCAAGGAATATCTGGGCATGATCCTGGCCGGCTTGGCGCCGCCGTCCTCGGGCACGGCGAAGATCGGTGGCCGCGACCTGTCGACATTGCCGCAGGCGGTGACCGGACGGCGCCTGTCCTACGTCGGGCAGGACTCCTACCTGTTCCCGATCTCGGTGCGCGAGAACCTGATCTACGGTCTCAAGCACAGGCCCCTGGTCGAGGCGCCGCGCGAGGGTGAAGCCGCCGCGCGCCATGCGTCCTGGATCGCCGAAGCCGAGCTCTCCGGCAACTCGACGCTGGATCCGGAGGCCGATTGGGTCGATTACGCCGCCGCCGGCGCCGAAGATTCCGCGCAGCTTCATGAGCGGATCACCAGCGTCCTGCAGACCGTGGATCTCGAAGAAGACGTTTACCGCTTCGGACTGTTGGGCGCGATCGATCCCGAAACCCGAGCCGAAGCCTGCGCCGCGGTGCTCGAGGCGCGCGCGGCCCTGCCCGGACGCCTGGCCGCGGAGGATGCCGAGGATCTGGTGATCCGGTTCGATCCCGAGCGCTACAACGGCAACGCGACCCTGGCCGAGAACCTGCTGTTCGGCACGCCCAGGAAGCCGGAGTTCGCGGCCTCCGCGTTGGCGCAGAACGCGCTGGTCACGCAGATCCTGACCGAGACCGGGTTGCTGGACCGCATCCTGGACATGGGCGCCGGCATCGCCCGGACCATGGTCGAAATCTTCGCCGACCTGCCGGCGGGCCATCCCTTTTTCGATCAGTTCAGCTTCATCGATGCGGACGATCTGCCGGACTTCCGCAACCTCGTCGGCAAGCTCGACAAGCACGGCACATCTGCGCTCGACGAGGCCGAACGCCTGGCCCTGCGCCGCCTGCCCTTCGACTATGTCGAGGCGCGCCACCGCCTCGCGCTGGTCGATCCGGACATCGAGGCGATGGTGGTGGCGGCGCGCAAGCGCATCGCCGAGCGCTTGGCCGAGAGCGATCCCGACGCGGTCGCCTTGTACCGGCCCGACGCCTACAACGCGACCGCCTCGCTGCAGGACAACATCCTGTTCGGCCGCCTCGTCTACGGCCAGGCCAGGGCCGAGGAGATCGTCGGCCGTGCCGTGACCGAGGTGCTCGACCAACTCGGCCTTCGGACCACGGTGATCGAGGTCGGCCTGGATTACGAAGTCGGGATCGGCGGCAACCGCCTGTCCGCGGCCCAGCGGCAGAAGATTGGCCTCGGCCGCGCGCTGCTCAAGCAGCCCGACATCCTGATCGTCAACGACGCGCTGGCGGTCCTGGATGGCGGCTCGCAGGCGCGCCTGCTGCGCCGGGTGCTGGAACGGCGCAAGGGCCGCGGCGTGATCTGGACGTTGCAGCGGCCGGAAGCCGCCGAGAACTTCGACCGGGTGTTGGTCATGGACGAAGGCCGCCTGGTCGAACAGGGAAGTTTCGCCGACCTGAACCGGCCCGGTTCGGCCTTGAGCGGCATCATGGCGGCGGAATAGAACGGCGACAGGGAGGATAGCCGTGAGTATCGAACAAGAAGTCGAGATCCTGCGCCGGATTCCGTTGTTTGCCAACATCGAGTCGGCGAAGCTTAAGCTCATGTGTTTCGCCAGCGAGCGGATCACCTACAAGAGCGGACAATCCCTGTTCGAGCAGGGTGATATCGGCGACGCCGCCTTCATCATCATCGAGGGCACCGCCGACGTGATCGTGAACCCCGAGGCGCCGATGGTGGTCGCACAGGTCGGCAAGGACGACATCGTCGGTGAGATCGCGATCCTGGTCGATATTCCGCGCACCGCCACGGTCACCCCGACCAGCGAGTTGACCGCGCTCAAGATCACCAAGGACCTGTTCTTCCGCATGATCACCGATTTCCCGGAAATGGGCGTCGAGATCATGCGCGTCCTGGCCCAGCGCCTGGAACAGACCACCGCGCAGCTGCTCAAGGTGCGGGCCGAGGCGGGCAACTGAACCTCCGTGAGCCGCCTGGACATCAACATTCGCCGCCTCGAGGCACAACGGGCCTGCCTGAACCTGGTCGCCGAGGCGATCCGGGACCTGCCCGGGCCGGTGCTGGAGTTGGGCCTGGGCAACGGCCGCACCTACGACCATCTGCGCGAGCTGCTGCCGGAGCGCGAGATCTTCGTGTTCGAGCGCGAGGTCGCGGCCCATCCCGACTGCATTCCCGACCCGGGCCACCTCTACCGCGGCGATTTCCACGACACCTTGCCCGCCGCCGCCGCGCGCTTCACCGGCCGGGTCGCGCTGGTTCACGCCGAGATAGGCTCCGAGATAGGCTCCGCCAATCTGGAGCGGGACGCAACGCTCGCCGCCTTCGTCGCCGGCCATCTGCCGGTCTTGCTGCGGCCGGGCGGGATCGTTGCCAGCGACCGCGACGTCGGCTTCGAGGGCGCCCGGCCCCTCGCCCTGCCGGAGGACCTCGCGCCCGGCGTCTACCACCTGTATCGACGACCTTTGGTATGAGCCGCCTGGATAGCCTCATCCGCCGCCTCGAGGCTCAGCGCGCGTGCCTGAACCTGGTCGCCGAGATGATCCGGGACCTGCCCGGGCCGGTGCTGGAGTTGGGCCTGGGCAACGGCCGCACCTACGACCACCTGCGCGAGACCCTTCCGGATCGGGAGATTTTCGTGTTCGAGCGTGCGGTCGCGGCCGATCCGGATTGCGTGCCCGATGCCGCCCACCTGCTGCTCGGCGACATCCACGAGACCCTGCCGGCCGCGGTCGAGCGCTTCGGGCCGAGCGTGGCGCTGGTCCATAGCGATTTGGGCACCGGCGATGCCGAGGTGAACGGCCGCCTCGCCGCGTTCCTGGCCGCGCGCCTGCCGGGCCTGCTGCGGCCGGGCGGCGTGGTGATCTCGGATCAGGAGGTGGGCTTGGCGGGCGCCGTAGCGCTGCCGCTGCCCGCGGGCGTCAGCCCGGGCCGCTACTTCATTTGCCGCACGCCCTAGGGTGGGATTGTGCCGACCCGAAGCCGGCGCGGGCCTCAGCCGATATCGAGCACCACGGGTGCGTGGTCGGAGGGGCGCTCCCAGGCGCGGGTCTCCCGGATCACGCGGAACCCCGCGAGCGAAGCCTCGAGCGGCGCGGTCGCCAGGATGTGGTCCAGGCGCCAGCCGTAGTTCTTGCCGAAGGCCTGCGGGTAGCGGTAGCCCCACCAGGTGTAGAGCGGTTCGCTGGCCGGCACGAAATGGCGGCCCACGTCGATCAGCGCGCCGGCCTCGATCAGGCGCGCGATGTGCGCGCTCTCGACCGGCGTGTGGCCGACGCTGCGCAGCAGGCGCTTGTGGTTCCAGACGTCGGCCTCGAGCGGCGCCACGTTGAGATCGCCGACCAGGACCGCGGCGCGCGCGCCGAGCCGGGTCTCTTTCGCCCATTCCGCCATCTCGCGCAGGAATTGGAGCTTGTGGGCGAACTTGTCGTTGGCCTCCGGGTCCGGCGTCGCGCCGCCGGAGGGGGCGTAGAAATTGTGCAGCTCGAGGGTGCCGGACCCGTAACCGAGGGTCACGGCGGCGTGGCGGCGGTCGTCCTTGCCGCACCAGATCTTGGTGTCTTGGCTCTGGAAGGCCACGCGCGAGAGGATGGCGACGCCGTTGTAGCCCTTCTGCCCGTGGATCAGCTGGTGCGGGTAGCCGAGGGCGCGCACCGCCGCGCGCGGGAACTCCGCGTCGGTGACCTTGGTCTCCTGCAGGCAGATCACGTCGGGCGCCACCTCCCGGGCGAAGCGGGCCAGGTGGTCGAGCCGCGGGCGCAGCGAGTTGACGTTCCAGGTGGCGATGCGCAGGGACATGAGCGGAGGGCGTTGTGGGACCGGCGGAGGGGCGGGAAATCAGGTCAGTGGATGTTGCTTTAATCGACGCGCCCCGTCCCGGCAAGGCACGCCGGGCTGCGGCCGGGCCCCAAACGAGGGAACGCCCGGTCGGGGGGGATCCGGGCGTTCCGTGCTCCGTAGAGCTGCGGAAGGAAGGCAGGGGACATTGCCCTTCCGCATTGGCCAGGGACCGCGAGGGTCCCGGCCCATGATTTGAATCTAGGACGGAATGCGGCGGTTGCAATCCTTCTCCCTCATTTGTTAACGAATAATTTACCTGGGGCGACGAGGGGCCCGGCAAGCTCTTGATATCAGGGGATCTCTTAGGGCGGGGAGTCTGGCCCCCGGGCCCCCGCGGGTCGGCCCGATGCCACGATAGCCCAATCTTTATCAGGCGGCAGTGCCCAGGCGCCCCTCGGAGCGGGCCTGGGCGCGGTCACGGCAGGCCGCCCCGAAAGCCTCGAATAGGCGCAGCGAGGCCGGATTTTCCAGAACCTTGTATTCCGGGTGCCATTGCACGCCCAGCGCGAAGTTCCGGGCGCCGGCGACCCGGACCGCCTCGATGGTACCGTCCGGGGCCACGGCCTCGACCACCAGGTCCCCGGCCAGGCGGTCCAGCGCCTGGTTGTGGAGCGAGTTGACCATCAGGGTCTCGGCGTCCAACAGGCGCGCCAGCGCGCCGCCGGACGTGAGCGCGATCTCGTGCTGGGGGCCGTATTGGACGTCCAGGTCCTGGTGCCGTGGGCGGCGGTGGTCCATGCGGTCGGGCAGCTCGTGGACCCGGGCGTGCAGCGTGCCGCCGAGCGCCACGTTGAGCTCCTGGATGCCGCGGCAGATCGCGAACAATGGCAGCCCGGCCTCCAGCGCGTGACGGATCAGCGGCAGGGTGGTGGCGTCGCGCTCGGTGTCGTGGGGCTCGGCTTCGGGGCTGGGCTCGGTATCGTAGTGGGTCGGATGCACGTTCGACGGGCTGCCGGTCAGCATCAGGCCGTCCAGGCGCTCGACCAGGTCGGGCGGATCGAGGACCTCGCCGAAAGCCGGGATCACCATGGGGATGGCGTGG
>SMUY01256713.1_pt1 | contig 20469 bp, 18 predicted proteins | sample 2456441 | NCBI WGS metagenome assembly SMUY01 (sample SAMN11095931, study PRJNA526329) | marine sediment metagenome | biome: Marine sediment; feature: Surficial sediment; material: Deep marine sediment; isolation source: Hadal surficial sediment | place: Pacific Ocean | collected 2014-11 | depth...
AAGGGGGTTGCTGTAGTAATTGAAGCTTCACATTTGTGTATGATGATGCGTGGGGTACAAAAACAAAAAAGCGTTACAACAACATCTGGTTTTAGGGGTCAGTTTGAGAAAATTGAAACTCGTAGCGAGTTCTTGAAATTGATAAGTAGTGATTTAGCATAATTTCAGATTTACATTTGCTTTATAAAAATTGAGTTACTTTAATTAATGCCAATTTGTTTTAGTTGAAGGAGGAGAATGTTTTTTTGCTTGTAATGTTAGTTTTATTTAAAAACCAATCTTCATTTTTCTTTTAAAAATAAACCTAGCCCTAACTTACGTAGAATTTTCTTTTCCATTTCCCAAAAGAAGATAAATTGACCAAACAACCACCCAAAAAACACAAGTAATATTTGGTAAAATATAAGACTAATAAAAATAAATAATACCCAATATAAAATTGGATCTAGATTATCTTTATTAATGCCAAGGAGTTTTATTATAGGTTTTCCTATATATACACTGGAACTGCCGGTAATAGCAAACACTAAAAAAACTCGAATCATTTCCCATTTATAGGTAAAAACCCATTTTTTTTCTAATTTTTTAAAAATAAATAAGGTGAATTTTAATATGATAAATGATAGCACCAGAGTTACTAAAATAGAAACATAAAAAGAGGGTTCTTTAACAATAACTAGCGATAATTTATAAGCTGAATAAATTAAACCTACCATACCTAATAAAGGAAATATTAATTGCCAGTTATGTTGTATTTCCCAGCGTTCTTTGAATTTTTTCAATATATTTTCTGATTGTAAGTTTTTTCGAAAAATTTAAAGTAATTATAGAGTAGATAATTAACCTCTAATCCATAATGGACAGTAGGTTCGTAATCAATTTGTTGTGGATATATTATCCGGGAATACTGCATGTCTCGGACCCTTCTGTTATATCCTGAAACATAAAGACGATTCCTTCCTTCTAAATAGGATATTCCGTAAAAACTTCTTGGCGGCTGTGTAACTAACCAGGAATAAAAACCAGGTTCGATTATAATAATTTCATATTCCAACTCTTTATTAACAATGTGTATTGTATCATTTTTTACAATTTGTGCATTGGTATCATCTTTCATAGTAGATTTACTCGAATTACAACTGTAAAGTGATATTAATAAAACCGAAATTGATATAAAAAGTTTCATGCTAATTTTTCTTAAAATTACTAAAATCTAATTAGTTAGAGGCTACTTTAACTGCCTTTAACAAAAAATAATACTTTCAAATTCAATTTGAAAATTAAACCTTAAACGGTTTTTAATATTCTTTTAATTTGTTCTGCAAGTTCTGTACCAATTCTATCTTGGGCTTCTTTTGTTGCAGCTCCGATATGAGGAGTTAAGGAGAGTTTATCATTCTTTAAGACTTTGATGGCAGGAGAGGGTTCATTTTCAAAGGTATCTAATGCAGCAAAAGAAAGTTTATTACTTTCAAGAGCATCTATTAATGCAACTTCATCAATTAGACCTCCACGTGCAACATTAATTATACCAGCTCCATCTTTCATTGATTCAATTTCTTTTTCACCAATCACATAGTTTTTTTGTGAGGGTACGTGTAAACTTATAAAATCACTTTGCTTTAAAACCTCTTCTAAAGGTATAGTGAAAATTTCCATTTCAATAAATTGCCCATCGAAAAATTCGACTTTTATAGTTGCATTGTCCACTAACGGATCACAAGCTATAACATTCATTCCGCAACCTAAAGCAATTTTGGCCACTTCCTGACCAATTCGACCAAAGCCAATAATTCCAAGTGTTTTGCCTCGAAGTTCTCTTCCTTCAGCGTAGTTCTTTTTTAAATCCTTAAACTTTGTATCACCATCTAAAGGCATACTTCTGTTTGCATCGTATAGAAAACGAACGCCACCAAATAAATGTGCAAAGACCAATTCGGCGACAGAAGCAGAAGAGGCCGCAGGTGTATTAATAACATGAATTCCTTTATCACGAGCGTATTCTACATCTATATTATCCATGCCTACACCCCCTCGGCCTATAATTTTAATGCAAGGACAAGCATCGATAATATCTTTTCTTACTTTGGTTGCACTTCGTACCAAAACTACATCTATATTGTTTTCGTTTATATAGTTTATAAGTTCTCCTTGCTCAATTTTATCTGTAATAACTTCAAAACCCGCTGCCTTAAGGTTGTCGACCCCTGTTTGTGAAATGCCATCGTTTGCTAATACTTTCATTTTCTCAATTGAAATATTTAATTATGCTATTCTTTCTACCTCTTTCATTACATCAACAAGTACCTGAACGCTTTCAAGAGGTAATGCATTATACATAGATGCCCTGTAACCCCCAATATTTCTGTGTCCATTAAGACCATTTATTCCTGCTTCTTTCAAAAGGGTGTCAAAACGCTCTTTAAAGTGGTTGTCTGTAAGACTAAAAGTAGCGTTCATCTTTGAGCGATCTTCATGGTTTGCTACAAAGCCTTTGAATAATGAATTTTGGTCTAGTTCACTGTAAAGTAATGAAGCTTTTTCATTGTTTATTTTTTCTATTTGGTCAATTCCGCCCAAATCTTTAAGCCATTGTAAAGTTAACATTGAAACATATACAGGAAACACTGCCGGGGTGTTGAACATGCTTTCTTTAGCTATATGGACTTTATAATCTAACATCGATGGAATCGTTCGTGATACATCACCCAATATATCTTCTTTGATGACTACAAGGGTAGTACCTGCCGGCCCCATATTTTTTTGAGCACCTGCATAAATTAAATCAAATTGTGAAAAATCCATTTGACGAGAAAATATATCACTGCTCATATCACAAACCATTTTTACATTTGTTTTTGGAAAATGATTTATCTGTGTTCCAAAAATGGTATTATTACTTGTGCAGTGAAAATAATCGACATCTTCCGGAATGGTATAATTTTTTGGTATGTAATTGAAATTACCATCCTTAGAAGATGCTACCTCAACAATATCTCCAACCATTTTAGCTTCCCGAATGGCTTTATTGGACCAAGCACCTGTATTTAAATAAGCTGCTTTTTTTTCTAATAGATTATAGGCAACCATTAAAAATTCCAAACTTGCACCACCTTGCAAGAACAAAGCTTGATATCCTTTGTTTTGAAGTTTCATATGTTCCAAAACCAATGAGCGGGCTTTTTCCATCACATCTATAAAATCTTTACTACGATGAGAAATTTCAATCAATGAAAGGTTTAAATCATTAAAATTAACAATTGCTTCAGAAGACTTTTGCAATACGGATTGTGGTAAAATACAGGGTCCTGCGCTAAAATTATGTTTTTTCATACATTAAAAATTTTGCTTTTGCAATGCAAAGATGTGAATTCTCATCTCATTTGGGTCTAAAAATGCAATAAATTATTTTGGAAGTTTCAATAAAAAATCAATTGTATTTATCCCATCAGCATAATCCCAAATTTGTGGCTTTTGAGTGTTACCAAAACCTATTTCATTTTTTATATTTGCCTCGGCTACAATACATTGAATATTTTCTGATTCCTTTGAAATCTTTTTATCGACCTTGGTAATTGTGTTATAAGTTTCGTAGTAAATAACTGAAATAGGAGAGGATAAATTAATGTCTTCCTTTAAAAGCAGGAATTCATTATCAAGTAGCTTAATATTACTCATTAAATACACTGTTTTATTATAATCGTAATTGTTCATGTATTTGTTTTGGTTTATCACTTGTTTCCATTTAAACATAGCGTTGAAAAAAGAATCAAAATTATAGCCTTCAGGAACATACAATTTTGAAACATTACGGCAACCAAGTCCAAAATACCTGAAAATATCGTCTGCTAATCCTTCAAGCTGTGATTGAGTTTCATTGCCTGTAAGCACAGCAACCGAGTTTCTGTTTTTTCTGATTATATTAGGGTACTTTCCGAAGTAATAATAAAAATAACGAGCTGTATTGTTACTTCCAGTAGTGATAATAGCATTAAAATCGGTTAATTTTTCTTCTGTAAATATTATATAATCTTCAAATCCTTGTTCAACGGCAATTAAATACTTGGCTAAAAAAGGAAGGAGGTGTTTATCATTCGAAGAAAGTTTTATAAGCGCTTTGTTACCCGTGATTAAAACTGAAATAAAATCATGAAAACCCACCAATGGTATATTACCTGCCATGATCAATGCAACAGTTAACCCAGATGAATCATTAATAGTATAGCCTGAAAGCCACTTTTTTAAGTTTTTTTCTAAAAGCGTTTCAGACCAACATTGGCATGCAAACTGAAGGTTTTCGTCTGTAAACCATCCATTATGGTTTTTGGCAAGTTGAAATTGATCTTTCATACTATCAAAAAATGTATCGTTATAGGGAACATCTTCTAATTTCAGAAATTCACTTGAACCAAACTGACTTAAAAATTTGCCAAGTATCGAAAATGCGAAAATTCTATTATTTAATTGCATACAATGTTTGGAGTAGCCAACTAACCTGTTATAAATTCGCACAAAGTTAGAAAAAGAAAAGCTACGGCAATTATAATTACAACCTAATGTATAAATTGTGGGGCCAGTAGGCAGTTGTGTGCCAGGTGAGGGTATTATAGAAACCGAAGGGGAGTTATTAGAAAAACAAGGTTTATGAATCAAGTTTAATTATCTGTCTTTTTTTTGCCGCTTTTTTTCATTTCTTCTAATCTTTTCATGGCTTTGACCTCATCACGCTCATCTATTATTTTCTTCTCCATTTCATACTTTTTAAGTTGTTGTTTTCCGGATTCCTCGATTTCCCTTAGTTGCGCTTTTTTTAATTCTATAATTAAAGAATCGTTTAGTTTATTTGAAGAAACATCATCGGTAATAACCCTAACAGATTCCTTTTTTTCAGAAGAGAATACTTCATTTTGATTTTCTACTCCCGTATCTTCTATTTTAATAATTTGCTTTTCTATTTTAACTGTTTCGGTGACTTTAGTTTCAACTTTAGCACCTTTTACTACTACGGTTTTGGTTATTGTTTCCTTCTGTATATTTTTTAATTTAGTGCTGTCTTGAGCGTAAATAATGAAGTTTATAAACAGCATTGCAAATATAGTACTTGAAATCGTTTTCATAATAATTGATTCTTAATAGTTTACATTTCTAAAGATACATAAAAAAGGGATATGATATTTTTTGAAAATGAAATATATTTATAGAAAAACCATCCCTTAAAATAGATTATTTGTGTAATTGAAAATGTATATTTGCACCCGTAAAAATAATAATTGATGAAAGCAGGCATAGTAGGACTTCCCAATGTGGGAAAATCAACCTTATTTAATTGTTTATCGAATGCAAGGGCACAAAGTGCAAATTTTCCATTTTGTACTATTGAACCAAATATTGGTGTGGTCAATGTTCCTGATTCAAGGTTAGAAAAATTGGAAGCGCTTGTTAATCCTGAGCGTGTATTACCAGCCACTGTAGAGATAGTTGATATTGCTGGATTGGTTAAAGGTGCTAGTAATGGTGAAGGCCTGGGAAATCGGTTTTTAGCTAATATTCGCGAAACCGATGCGATTTTACATGTGCTTCGTTGTTTTGATAATGATAATATAATTCATGTAGACCTTGCTATAGATCCTATTCGAGATAAGGAAACGGTTGATATTGAATTACAGTTAAAAGACCTGGAAAGTGTTGAAAAGCGGCTCGATAAAGTTAAACGTGCTGCAAAAACAGGAAATAAGGATGCCCAAAAAGAAGAAGTCGCTCTTTTAAAAGTGAAAATTGGGCTTGAAGCAAGTATGTCTGTACGTGCAATTGATCTTACAAAAGCTGAAAGAGAAGAATATATTAACACGCTAGAGCTAATTACAGATAAACCTGTGATGTATGTTTGCAATGTTGATGAAGCCTCCGCAGCTTCTGGGAATGAATACGTAGATAAAGTAAAAGCAGCCGTTGCAAATGAAGATGCAGAAGTTTTAGTCTTGGCCGTTGCCACCGAAGCCGAAATAAACGAATTGGAAGAATACGAAGAACGTCAACTGTTTTTAGAGGATTTGGGACTCTCAGAGCCCGGATCTTCTAAATTAATAAGGAAAGCATACCATTTATTAAATCTTCAAACCTATTATACAGCTGGGGTAAAAGAAGTACGAGCCTGGACAATCCCAATTGGATCTACTGCACCACAAGCAGCAGGAGTAATTCATACAGATTTTGAAAAGGGATTTATCCGTGCCGAAGTAATCAAATACGATGACTTTATTTTCTACGGTAGTGAATCAAAAGTTAGGGAAGCAGGTAAATTAGGAATAGAAGGAAAGGATTATATTGTTCAGGATGGTGATGTAATTCATTTTAGATTTAATGTGTAATAAACAAATTCCTTTTATTTTTTTTCAACAATTCACCCCCTATTATTGTTAATTACTTTCCTTTTTTTAGGTTAATTTATTGTACTGAAATTTTATATTAGCCATGATCCCAATTTATGTAATTGAAAATCACCTAAGTTTATGGTTAAATCACAATATACAGAAGAAAACATCCGCTCACTCGACTGGAAAGAGCACATTCGAATACGACCAGGAATGTACATTGGGAAGCTTGGTGATGGCTCTTCTCCCGATGATGGTATTTACATTTTACTCAAAGAAATAATCGATAATTCTATCGATGAATTTGTTATGGGAGCAGGGAAGACCATAGAAATCAGAATTAATGATAAAGAGGTTAAAGTACGTGATTACGGACGAGGTATTCCGTTAAGGAAAGTTGTAGATGTTGTATCAATAATGAATACAGGAGGAAAATATGACTCCCGTGCTTTTAAAAAAGCAGTGGGTTTAAACGGGGTTGGTGCAAAGGCTGTAAATGCGCTTTCTTCATTTTTTAAAGTGGAATCTTTTCGGGATAATAAAATGAAATATGCCGAATTTGAAGTAGGAGTATTAAAAACCGATCCCAAAATAACTGCATCTACCAAACGAAAAGGCACTAAGGTTAGCTTTATCCCGGATGAAGAAATCTTCAAAAAATTCAAATATCGAAATGAATATGTTATACGCATGCTCAAAAGCTATGTATATTTAAATCCGGGACTTACTATAGATTTCAATGGAGAAAAATTTTATTCTGAAAACGGTCTTAAGGATTTACTTGAAGAGAATATAGCTATTGAAGATATGGTGTACCCATTAATCCATTTAAAGGGAGAAGATATTGAAATCGCTTTAACACACAGCAAAACTCAATACAGTGAAGAGTATCACTCTTTTGTGAATGGTCAAAATACAACCCAAGGAGGCACACACCAATCTGCTTTTAGGGAAAGCATTGTAAAAACGATTCGTGAATATTATGGTAAAAATTATGAAGCCAGCGATATTCGTAAATCTATTGTTTCGGCTATATCCATAAAAGTTATGGAACCTATTTTTGAAAGTCAGACCAAAACCAAACTAGGATCTACCGATATGGGAGGGGGTATGCCAACCGTACGATCTTATATCAATGACTTTATAAAAACTTATTTAGATAATTATCTTCATAAAAATTCTGATACAGCAGAAAAATTGCAAGCAAAAATAATGCAAGCAGAGCGAGAGCGTAAGGATTTAAAGGGAATTAGAAAACTAGCAAAAGAGCGTGCTAAAAAAGCCAACCTACACAATAAAAAGTTACGCGATTGCCGAGTACATTTAGGCGATATGAAAAAAGAACGCAGACTTGAATCCACTCTGTTTATTACCGAAGGAGATTCGGCCAGTGGAAGTATTACCAAGAGTCGGGATGTAAATACACAGGCTGTATTTTCTTTACGCGGAAAACCTATGAACAGCTATGCAATGAGTAAAAAAATTGTATATGAAAATGAAGAGTTTAATCTTTTACAAGCTGCTTTAAACATTGAAGAAGGCATGGAGGACCTCCGGTATAACAATATAGTAATTGCCACCGATGCTGATGTAGATGGGATGCATATAAGATTGCTGTTGCTCACTTTTTTCCTTCAGTTCTTCCCCGAATTAATTAAGGAAGGACATTTGTATATTTTGGAAACACCTTTGTTTAGAGTCAGAAATAAAACGGAAACCATTTATTGCTATTCACAAGTAGAACGCATTTCAGCTGTAGAGAAATTGAAGCCTAAACCAGAAATTACCCGATTTAAAGGACTTGGTGAAATATCACCCGATGAGTTTAAACATTTCATAGGCAATGATATTAGATTGGATCCTGTAATGTTGGACAAATCGGTAAGTATAGAAGAACTTCTTTCCTTTTATATGGGTAAAAACACACCCGACAGACAAGAATTTATTATTGATAATTTGAAAGTAGAATTAGATAAAGTAGAGGATTAATATAGATTACTTTATTTTTTGAGTATAAAAAAATGAGCGAAGAATTAAATAAAAATGAAGGTGATTTAAACTCAAATGAGGAAAATACTTCCAGTGATACTATAACCAAGGTTACCGGAATGTATAAGGAATGGTTTTTAGACTATGCATCGTATGTTATTTTAGAACGGGCTGTACCTGCCATTGAAGACGGATTTAAACCAGTTCAACGCCGCATTATGCAATCACTTAAAGATCTGGATGATGGGCGTTATAACAAAGTGGCTAACATTGTAGGGCATACAATGCAATATCATCCTCATGGGGATGCCAGTATTGCAGATGCCTTGGTGCAAATAGGGCAGAAGGACATTCTCATAGATACGCAAGGAAACTGGGGAAATGTTTTAACAGGTGATAGGGCTGCAGCCTCACGATATATAGAGGCTCGCCTTTCGAAGTTTGCATTAGATGTAGTTTTTAATCCCAAAATAACCGAATGGCAAGCTTCTTACGATGGTAGAAGAAAAGAACCCATCAACCTGCCTGTGATGTTTCCTTTACTTTTAGCACAAGGAGCTGAAGGAATTGCTGTAGGACTTTCTACCAAAATAATGCCTCACAATTTTATTGAACTTATCAATGCTTCGGTAAAACACCTGCAAGGAAAACGTTTTCAATTTTATCCAGATTTTCCTACCAGTGGTATAGCAGATTTTACCAACTATAACGATGGATTACGAGGCAGTAAAATAAGAATAAGAGCACGAATAAATCAACAAGGCAAAAGTACCTTGGTCATCACCGAAATACCTTTTGGAACAACTACCTCTTCGTTGATTGACTCTATTTTAAAAGCCAATGAAAACGGAAAAATAAAAATTACAAAAATTGAAGACAATACGTCTGCCGAAGTAGAAATATTAATTCATATTCCCGGTGGAATTTCTCCAGATAAAACCATTGATGCGCTCTATGCATTCACAAATTGCGAAAGTTCTATCTCGCCCCTAGGATGTGTAATAGAAGATAATAAGCCTGTGTTTATTGGGGTTTCTGAAATGCTACGACGTTCTACAGACCGTACCGTTGAACTTCTGAAAAGTGAATTGCAGATTCAGTTAGAAGAACTGGAATCTCAATGGCATTTTGCCTCATTAGAACGTATCTTCATTGAAAACCGAATTTATCGTGAAATTGAAGATGAAGAAACCTGGGAAGGGGTAATATCTGCTATAAATAAAGGATTGAAACCATTTATCAAACACTTAAAGAGGGATGTTATCGAGGAAGATATCCTAAGGCTTACTGAAATTAAAATTAAGCGTATATCAAAATTCGATATCGATAAAGCCCAGAAAAAAATTGAAACACTTGAAGACAGAATTGCTGAGGTAAAGAATCATCTGAAAAACCTTATTGAGTATTCAATTGATTATTTCAAGCGTCTTAAAAAGGATTACGGAAAAGGAAGAGAACGCAAGACCGAGATACGTATTTTTGATGATATCGAAGCTACCAAAGTAGTGATCCGAAACACCAAACTTTATGTAAATAGGAATGAAGGATTTATAGGTACAAGTCTTCGACGTGATGAATATGTAACAGATTGTAGTGATATTGATGATGTTATTGTCTTTACTCAAGAAGGTAAAATGATAATAACCAAAGTGGATACCAAGACATTTATTGGCAAAGGAATTATTTATGTAGCGGTCTTTAAAAAGAAAGATAACCGTACCATTTATAATATGATATATAAGGATGGTAAACGTGGAGCTACTTATGTAAAGCGTTTTGCTGTTACATCTATTACTCGTGATAAAGAATATGATCTAACCAAAGGCTCTAATGCTAGCAAAGTGCTTTATTTTACAGCAAATCCAAATGGAGAAGCAGAACTTGTTACGGTACTTTTAAGACAAAAAGGAAGTATTAAAAAGTTAAAATTTGATCTGGATTTCGCAGATATGCTGGTTAAGGGACGAGATTCAAGAGGAAATATTGTTACTAAATATACGGTTAATCGTATTGAGCTCAAAGAAAAGGGACTCTCTACCCTTAAACCTCGAAAGATTTGGTTTGATGACACCGTACAGCGACTTAATGTAGATGATCGAGGTGAATTATTGGGTGAATTTACCAATGAAGATCGATTGCTTGTTATTAATCAGTCAGGAATTTTGAAAACAGTGATTCCTGAAATCACTTTGCGTTTCGATGATGATATGATAGTTCTTGAAAAATGGGACTCTAAAAAACCATTATCTGTCATTTATTGGGAAGGTGAAAAGGAACTTTTTTATGTAAAACGGTTTCTTATTGAAAACCCCGATAGAGAAGAGAATATTATTTCGGAACACCCAAAATCTTACCTGGAAAAAGTCTTTACTGACTATCGGCCTATGGCAGAAATTGTTTTTGCTAAAAAACGAGGAAAAGACAGACAGGATAATATAGTCATAAACATGGAAGAATTCATTGCAATTAAAGGAATCTCGGCCTTAGGAAATCAACTAACAAAATATAAAGTGCTGGAAATAAATGCCTTGGAGGCACTACATTATGAAACTAAGGAACCGATTTCGGTTTCAGATATAGATGTTGTCGATGAAGAGACCGTATCTTCGGGAGAAAATGAAAGAAAAACTGATAAGAAAAAAAAACCCACAGTAAAAAAGCCTGAATCTGGCAATAAGGGGCAAACAACACTTTTTTAGTTGATTATCGTACCAATTTTACTGTAGATCGAATTAGGAAAAAACAAAATGAGTTTCTACGGAAGAAGAAGAAGTAAGGGAATCAATCGATTTTTTTTGCCTTCCCTTTTTGTTTTTTAGGGTTCCCGACCACATTATATTCGAAGATGTATTCATCACCTTTTGAAGATATGATCTTCATGTGGATTGATTTTGTTTCGGCCCGACTATGTGGGTTAAGTTTTTTCACAATGTATTCACAATCATTAATCCACCTAATAGATGATGTATCTGCTTTTCCTCTAAAGAAATCGATTTCTATAGTATCATTACGAGTAAAGGTAGTGGTAAGCATTTCTGTGCCAACCAGGGTTTTAAATTCAAAAGTTCCTGTTTTAAAATGAGCACAATTACGTTCAACTTCATAGCAATTGTTAAAGAGTAGAGACAATAAAAGTAGTAGTACTATTCGCATTTTGCATATTTAAAGCAAATTTCTGAAATAATTTTGTAAAAAATTAATTTTCAAAGGATTTAAAACTTCCGTCTTCGTATAAAATTATTATGCGTTCTATCTTTCTTATTTCAGTGATGGCGGGTCTTTCAGATGATTTATGTGACTTTTTAGGTAGGATTTTAACCTGTTGTTCTTTTTCTTTTTGATAATATTCTTCATTTGTTACAGGAGAAGTGGAGAAAGCCTTTCTTTTTTCTTTTGGAAAATTCCCCTTTCCATTTAATAACCAATATAATTCTACATCCGGAAATTTATGAAGCACCTTCATAACAAATTCTAAACTTGGTTTATTTCTACCTGATAGCAAGTGAGAAATAGTGGATCTGTTAAAGTTGATAGCTTCAGAAAAAGCAATCGCAGATAACCCATAAAAATCAAGTATTTTTTGTAATCTTTTTCCAAAATCAGTACTGTTTACCATTGTAACTTTATATTTATACCAAAACGTTTACAAAGGTAAAATATTATAGTATATTAACAAGAATGTACATTAAAAATAATGAAATAAATTAATTTATTACTTTAATTAAAATTATGTATAAATCTGAAAATAAGCTATATAACTATGTATATATATTGTATCAATAATTTAGGGACAATTTAATCAAAAATATCACGAAATGGGTTACATAAGTCACATGATATTACGCTAAACTGTTTACTAATGTAAACTTATCATTGTTTACCTTTGTAATAGTACTTCACAAAACATGAAAATAGAATCCTGGTATTCTCAACATTTTGAGTCTCGATTACAAGGCAGATATATTACTTTACAACATATACTTCCTTTATTAGAAATGAATAAAAATAATTTTGAAGTTTCTACAGCTGGAATTTCAGAATTGGGAAAAGAAATTCCACTAATTACTTTTGGAAAAGGAAATAAAAAAGTTTTAGCCTGGTCACAAATGCATGGAAACGAATCTACTACTACCAAAGCTATATTCGATTTTCTTAAATTTCTGGGACAAAACAAGGCATTTAAAGAAGAAATAAGCCACTTTCTTAATAATTATACCTTATATATCATTCCTATACTTAACCCTGATGGAGCAGAGCTCTATACGAGGGAAAATTCAAACGGTATCGATTTAAACCGTGACGCAAAGATATTATCTCAAACAGAAAGTATCGTATTACGTAAGATATATGATAATGTAAAACCTCAAATATGTCTTAACCTTCATGATCAAAGAACTATTTATGGTTTAAAAAATGGTTTGCCAGCAACAGTTTCATTTCTTTCACCTTCTGCAAATAAAGAAAGAAGCCTAACTCCATCTCGTAAAGTAGCGATGGAACATATTGTTAGAATGAACGCTATGTTACAGAAATATATTCCAGGGCAAGTAGGCAGGTATAAAGACACCTTTAATGAAAACTGTGTTGGGGATACTTTCCAAATGGATGGAACACCTACTATACTATTTGAAGCAGGGCATTATAGTAAAGATTACAATCGCGAGAAAACCCGGGAATATATTTTTTATGGATTTCTTTCACTATTCGGTATCACAGAGAAAATTGAAAATGATATTAATTTTGAAGATTATTTTTCAATTCTAGAAAATCAAAAAAACTTCAAGGATTTTATTTTAAGAGATATCAAGTTTGGAGAAAACGGAGAATCTACTTCAATTTCGTTACAATATTCAGAAATATTAATAGATAACCACGTTGAGTTTGTTCCTGCCATTGAAAACATAGGGAAATTAAATGAGTTTTATGGCCATATTGAAAAGGATGGGAAAAACGCGACAATTTTAGTAGATTCTCATGATTTATTTAATATTGGAGATGAAATTTCAATAATTGTCAATAAAGACGACCATTCTTTAGTTTATTTTGATAAAAATAGTTTTTTAATATAGCTATACTTACTAACTTTGTTGTCAATTTTATTAAAAAAACTATGACAAAGTTTAAACTTGATAAAACAGATCATAAAATTCTTGATATGCTTATTGAGAACAGTCGCGTTCCCTTTACAGATATTGCAAAAATTTTAGAAATGTCGGCTGGAACAGTGCACGTTAGAGTTCGTAAGATGGAAGATGCAGGTCTTATCACTGGATCCTCTTTAACTATAGATTACCAAAAATTAGGTTATTCTTTTATTGCCTTTGTTGGAATATTTCTACAAAAAACTTCACAAACCCAGTTTGTACTAGAACGTATTATTGAAATTCCATATGTAACGGTTGTAAACGTGACCACCGGTAAGTTTAATTTATTCTGTAAAATACGTGCAAAGAATACGGATCAGGCTAAAGATATTATTTATCAAATAGATGACATAGAAGGAGTCACAAGAACTGAAACTATGATTTCATTAGAAGAAAGTATTAATGATAAAACACGCTTAATGCATTCGATTTTTAAGGAAATAAAAATTTAAATAAAAATTATTCTAATGCCCTTCGTTAATTGGCAGAGGGTTTTTTACCTTTAAAGAAAAATGATTTTATGAAACCTTCAGAAATTACTTCCGTTGAATACTCGCCATATTTTAAGTCCTATATAGATAAGGTTGAAGATATAACTTTAATAGAAGCTCTTACAAAAGGAGCGATTGAAAGCAATCACTTTTTCAGCTCACTGTCTGAGGATATATTAGTGTACAGATATGCTGAAAATAAATGGACTCCTAAAGAAATATTATTGCATCTTATTGATTCTGAGCGGACTTTTTCTTATCGTGCTTTACACTTTGCACGTACTGACAATGCTTCGTTAGAGGGTTTTGATGAAAATGTTTTTGCAAAAAATTCTAACGCAAATAGTCGAACAATAGAAAGTTTATTAAAAGAATATAACACTGTTCGTGAGGCTTCCATTTTATTATTCGAAAGTTTTTCTAAGGAAACACTTTTACGAAGTGGAATGGCTAATAATAATTTGCTTTCAGTTCGTGCTGCAGGATTTCTAATTTGTGGTCATGAAATACATCATAGAAAAATAATAAAAGAACGATATTTATAATGCTATTTATTGAAATTCCTCATAATATTTAAATGCCTTGTAAATAAGTTCATTTGGCACCTCACAATCTATTTTATGATCCCCTATGTCTTTTAATAAAACAAACAAAACCTTTCCTTCTCTATTTTTTTTGTCATATTTAAGTAGGCTAATAATAGCATCAATGTCCTCTTTATTGAAATCGGTTTTATTAAATATTTGAATAATAATATTTGTTATCTCTTTAAGTTTATTCGACGGAAAATTTAAAAGATCATTCGAAATAAATGTTGTTAATATAATTCCAATAGCGACAGCTTGCCCATGAAGTAAAGGTTCCATAGTATTCTCTTGTAAACAGTACGACTCCATAGCATGGCCTAAAGTATGTCCATAGTTTAAGGTTTTGCGAAGATTAATTTCTAATGGATCCTTAGTAACAATATTGTTTTTAATAATTACAGATTCCCAAATTAGATCTTCAATTTTATCGAAATTACGAACCTCCAAATCTTTTACTTTATTCCAATATTTTTCTGAATGAATAAGCCCGTGTTTAAGCATTTCGACAAATCCAGATAATTTTTGTTCTTTAGGCAGAGTGGTCAGGAAATGAGTATCAATAACAACCATTATTGGATTTTTTATAACACCAATCTGATTTTTCAACACCCCTAGATCTACACCATTTTTGCCACCTACAGATGCATCAACCATAGCGAGTAGGGAAGTAGGTATATTAATAAATTCAATTCCTCTTTTAAAAGTTGATGCTACGAATCCTCCCAAATCGGTAACTACGCCACCTCCCAAATTAATAATGAGGCAATTTCGATCAGCACCCTTAATAGAAAGCTCTTCCCAAAGATCTAAGCAGGTATGTATGTTCTTGTTAGATTCACCTTCCGGCATCATTAATACCTCAGGTGTACTTCTATATACATACTTCTCTAAAAAAAGAGGCAGACAATATTGATGGGTATTATTATCAGTAAGAATAAAAACTTTAGTTGGCTGCAATTTTTTAAGCTGCTCATTTAAGATTTTCCAAGCACCTTCATTGCAATAAACGGAGCCTCTATTTTTGTAAATTGCTTTCATGTGTCAATATTAATTTTTAATTCGGTTACAATGAACTTTCCTGTTACTTATTCCCATGGATGGGATTAATTTCTCGTGAATGTTTCAAAAACATTAAGAATATGTTGATTTTAATTAGATACCAAATCTAACTATATTTGTTAACAATACTTTTAATTTATGGCATCAAAATCTATTTTTGAAAATACCGAAATCGCTTTTAAACTCAAGAATGATTCAGAACTGGAACGAGCTTATTTCCTTTTTAAAATGATTGCCAACGAACCATTAGTACGTATTGGGACTGCTGTTACTAAGTTTGCGTTAAATGTTCGTTTGCCAGTTGAGGGCTTGATAAGATCTACTGTTTTCGATCATTTTTGTGGAGGTGTAAATGAAATGGATTGTATGCATGTTGTTGATACCATGTCTGATGCGGGTGTACACTCTGTGCTAGATTATTCAGTAGAAGGGAGAGAAGGCAAAGACCAATTGGATTCCACCCTTAAAAAAGTTATAGAATTAACTCTTTTTGCTGAAAAAAAACAAGCTATGCCTTTTTCGGTTTTTAAACCCACAGGATTCGGACGTTTTGAGTTATGGCATAAAGTAACTGAAAAACAATCCCTGTCAGAAAAAGAACAAGCCGAATGGCAGCGTATAGTGAACCGTTATGATAAAGCTTGTAAAGTTGCTTCAGATGCGAACATTACTTTACTCATTGATGCTGAAGAGACATGGATGCAAGGCGCAGCAGATGTTCTATGTGAACAAATGATGGAAAAGTATAACAAAGAAAAAGTTGTTGTGTACAATACACTACAGTGTTATCGATGGGACCGATTTGATTATATGAAGGAGTTACAAAATAAAGCGATTCAACGTGGTTATAAGCTGGGATTTAAAATTGTACGGGGCGCCTATTTAGAAAAGGAAAATGAAAGAGCGGAGCTGTTGGGTTACAAAACTCCTATTTGTAAAGATAAAAATGCAACAGACATTAATTTTAATTCCATAATGCGTTATATTCTTGATCATTTAGATAACATATCACTTTTTCTGGGAACCCATAACGAAGCTAGCAGTTATCTGGCTATGGAAATTATGGAAGAAAAAAATATTGTTGTAAATGATCCCAGGGTATGGTTTGGACAATTGTATGGCATGAGTGATCATATTAGTTACAATCTTGCCAAAGCAGGTTATAATGTAGCTAAATACATTCCCTTTGGACCTGTTAAAGATGTTATGCCTTATTTAATTCGTCGCGCTGAAGAAAATACATCGGTAGCAGGGCAAACAAGCAGAGAGCTCACCTTAATAAAAATGGAAAAAAAGAGAAGAGGTATTTAATTAATACTCAATTTAGCCACCAACTTTTCTCTATCTTTTTTATAAAGTCTTAATACATATTCCACTGTTTTTTGATTTGGCTGGCCAAAATCATATTGCACGGTGCATTTTAAAAAAGTTGGTGTTGTATTTTCTTTTGACCTATTTCCCAAATATTTTACATTGATGATCCAAACTCCTTTTTCTGCACCAATAAGTTTAAATTCTTCTTTACTATATCCATTGATTATTTCGTCTCTTATCCGCTCACTATTTTCAAGATCACTGTGCTTCCATTTAAAAAACCTTTTTTGAGGATTTACAAATTGAAGCTCAAACTCTGAATCATTATTGCTCCAATCGAATACAATTCTCACATCATACCTGGTATTTTTCAAATATTTTGAATCAATTTTACTAATATCAAGCCTGGCACGATATTCATAAATAATACTTTTTAATTCATTAACTATGATTTTTTGTAATCCAAAAAAGTTTAAGGATACATTAATACTCCCTTTTGATATTCCATTGAGCATATTTAACGCCAATTGTAAATTTCCTGCGTATTTATTAGCCAGGGCTACATCAAGGTAAGATTCTATTCTTTGCGGGTATAGTTCTAATGCTTTATTTGCTGCATCTAAAGACAGCCTATAATTACCGTGTTTATGAGCTTTGAACATCATTGCTTTAAGAGATTCAATTGAAGGCTGTTCAATTTCTAAAACATTCGAAAGAATCTGGTATGCTAAAACTTGATTTGATCCATTAAAAAAATCAAAAACATCTATAAAATATTCTGAATTATTCCGATACTTTGCTCTTTGTTTGAGATAAATAGTAAATGCCTCGGAAATATTTTTACCTTTTTTAAGTTCCTTCAGATAAGGGGTAGTTAGCAGTTTATTATTTACTTTTATCTTTCCAGTATAAATATTATTGGTTAGTAATGCAAGATCTTTAGATACTGTATTAACATCACCAAAAACGGCTCCTTTTGTGGTAATTAAGATAACTCCATTTTTACCAAGGCTACCATAACTATTTGTAGCCGCCAGTCCTTTTAATACAGTTATATCTGCAATGTTATTTGGATCTAAAAAAGTAGTTTTCTGTATTGGCAGACCTATGCCTACTCCAGAATTTGATTGACTGATAACACTCCCATCAACAACAATTAATGCATAGTTGTTTAGCAATATCGAGTTAGCACCCCTTATTATTGCCTGACTTATATCGTCATTGAACCCATATTCGACCCCTGTAAATTTTCCCTGCATGGCTTGTGATACATCTGTCGTAATGTCCAAAATATTATCCTCCTGTATTGATTCTATTCCATATCCGATCCTCTCTTTGTTTTGTCTTCCGGAGGCTGTTATGATTTTATTATCTTCTACTGCTTTTTTACTGGTTGTGACTACTACTTCCTCTAAACGAATGCCCTCTTTATCTAACCATACGTCTATTCTTAGGTTTTCTCCTAAAACTTTTTCCACAGATCTCCTGCCCGGGATAGAAAAAACTAAAACATCTCCTGGAATTGCATCTATCCTATAAGTTCCATCTTCGTTAGAAGTAATAGTTTTACCGTCTTTATTTAATGTAATTTTTACATTGGGGACCAATATATTATCACTATAAATTATTCCTGAATAATTTTTTTTATTGTTATATAAAGCGTCAGTTTTATCTATGTTGATAAACTCACCATTATTTATTATTGAAAGTAAAATAATATTTTCTTTGTTATAATTATGATTGCTATTGATCAAATAAAGAACACCATTGAATTTTGGATTTGTGATATTATTATTTTGAATTCCGTCTGTAAACAGCAAAATATCACCCCCATTAATTTGGTCTTTTAAACCCCCATACGATGTTGACCCATTATAGATTACATCAGTTAGTTTTGATTTGATTGCATTCCAATTACCGGCTTTTACCAGGTATTTTTCATTGCTTATTGGGCTATTACTGAACATTAATAATGTTACATCGGAATCAGCATTCTTTGAAAAGTAATTCTCCAGAAAATCAAATTCATACTGAATATTCCTATCTAACATTGATAATGATGTGTCCCAACAAATAGTAACTTTGTTTTGGGAAGACACAATAATGGTTGATAATAAGATTAATATAATGAAAACTTTTTTTACCATGATCTATTATTTATAAAACAGAAATTAATTCTCGATTGCTATAATACCGAGAAAATTAATAAAAAGTGTAGCAATGAGTAATTACTTTTAAAGTTTTAACAAGAATTTAGCTAAGTCTTTTATTCAGTACTAAAAAATATAGCCATTTAATAGAATACTCGAGTTTCAAGTACCGTTGCTTTCTTATTACAGTTTTCCACTTTTATTTTCAAGTTCATTTCCGAAACGCTTCCTTTTATTACATATACCTTACATGAATCAAGTTTTGTGTTGCTTTCGGAAAATATAACCTCTCCCTTTAAAAGTAAGGTCGAGATGGCAGAAGTGTCTAATTGATATTCCGATAATACTATCAATGATATATCGGAAATCACCAAATCCTTACTTCTAATATTTTTAAGAGTTCGGGCATTAGCGCTATAATCACAAGATGCATTTTTACCGCTTAAAATGAAAAACAATAGCATTAAACCAACGATCAGACCTCCGGAATAATATCCCAATCTATGAATAAATTTCATTTAAAAAATTAGTAGGTTTATATCGCTGTATGACATGTCGAACCATTCTGCCACAGCTTTATTGGTTAAAATTCCCCTGTAAAAATACAAGCCATTTTTTAATCCACTGTCAAATCGGATCATATTCTCTACACCTCCACAATCTGCTATCTCTAACAAGTAGGGAGTAAATATATTACTGATCGAAATAGAAGCGGTTTTAGGATATCTGGCAGGTATATTAGGAACCCCATAATGAATAACTCCATACTTTAGCATTGTTGGATTGTCATGTGAGGTCATTTCGGTAGTTTCGAAGCACCCACCCATATCTACACTCACATCGATTATAACAGCACCTTTTTTCATGTTCTCAACCATGTGGGTCGTTACAATAATAGGTGATCGATTTCTACCACGAACTGCGCCGATAGCCACATCACAACGACGTAACGCTTTCATTAAGTTTTTGGGCTGGAGCGTTGAAGTGAAAAGTGGTCTACCTACATTGGTTTGTAATTTTCGCAATCTTGTTAACGAACTATCAAAAACCTTTACATTGGCTCCCAGACCTAATGCAGATCGCGTTGCAAATTCTCCAACAGTTCCCGCACCTATAATAACTACTTCTGCTGGAGGCATTCCACTAATATTTCCGAGAAGCAATCCATTTCCATTTTCAGCGGTTACCATTAATTCTGCCGCAATGAGTACCGAAGCCGTACCGGCAATTTCACTTAACGATTTTACTACCGGATAGCTGTGTTCTTCATCTTTAATGAACTCGAAAGCCAAAGCGGTTATCTTTTTTTTAGCAAGGGCATCAAAGTATTCTTTCTTCTGAGTCTTGAGTTGTAACGCAGAAAT
>SMUY01372456.1_pt1 | contig 20444 bp, 32 predicted proteins | sample 2456441 | NCBI WGS metagenome assembly SMUY01 (sample SAMN11095931, study PRJNA526329) | marine sediment metagenome | biome: Marine sediment; feature: Surficial sediment; material: Deep marine sediment; isolation source: Hadal surficial sediment | place: Pacific Ocean | collected 2014-11 | depth...
GCAGCTAAAGGCATTCCATGGATATTCCCAGAAAGAGAGGTATAGGGTGAATGAATATCGGCATGGGCATCAATCCATACTACTCCCAGACGTTTATCTGGATTTGCTGCCTTGATCCCTGAAATGGTCCCCAATGCTGAAGAATGATCTCCTGAAAGTACTATTGGAAAATGATTATCCTTGATATTTCTTAGTACTGAATTACTCAAACGCGTGCATTGTTCATAAACACTCTTAATTCGTTTTCCAAATGAATTTTTTACTTTGTTATAAATAGATTCATTTTCTGTTTCTATATCTTCAAAATCGAATTCCTTAAAATATTTATTATTCAGGTTGATAGCGGCAATTTCTATGGCATCAATTCCCAGATCTGAGCCTCGGGTTCCTGCTCCGATATCAGATCTATTCTTAATTATCTTAATCGTTCTTTTCATCATTCGAAGATAATAAAAAAGCGTGACCTCTTTTAAGTAGGACACGCTTCATTAAATTTCATTACATATTCTATCTATTTTCAATATTTTTAAAAGGACGATGTGTTTCCCCTATATATATTTGTCGGGGTCTTCCAATTGGTTCCTTACGTAAACGCATTTCGCGCCAATGAGCAATCCATCCCGGTAATCTTCCCAATGCAAACATTGGTGTAAACATTTCAGTTGGAATACCTAGTGATCTGTAAATAATTCCTGAGTAAAAATCTACGTTAGGATATAATTTTCTGTCTACAAAATAGGAGTCCTCTAAAGCTTCTTTTTCCAATCCTTTAGCTATATTTAGAATAGGATCATCAATACCAAGGTCGACAAGAACCTCATCTGCAGACTTTTTAATAATCTTTGCACGAGGATCGAAATTTTTATATACTCTATGTCCAAATCCCATTAAACGGAAAGGATCACTTTTATCTTTCGCTTTTGTCATATATTTTTTAGTGTCGCCCCCGTCTTCTTTAATGGCTTCAAGCATTTCAATAACAGCTTGATTGGCGCCTCCATGAAGAGGTCCCCACAGCGCATTTATCCCAGCTGAAAGGGATACAAATAATCCTGCGTTTGAAGAACCCACGATGCGTACCGTAGAAGTTGAACAATTTTGTTCGTGATCAGCATGTAAAATTAGAAGCTTATCTAAAGCATTAACAATCACTTTATTTGAAACATAGGCATCATTGGGTTTCTTAAACATCATCTTTAAGAAATTATCTACATATCCTAAAGAGTTATCTCCATATTCTAAAGGTAGTCCTGCATGTTTGCGATATGCCCAAGCTGTTAAAACAGGGAACTTACCTAAAATTCGAACAATAGCATTATACATTTCATCTTCAGAATCTACATTAACCGAAGAAGGATTAAACGCAACTAAAGCACTGGTAAGTGATGATAATACACCCATAGGATGAGCAGCTTTTGGAAAGCCGTCTAATATTTTTTTTACATCTTCATCAACTTGAGAATGTTCTTTAATATCTGAATGGAATTTCTCCAATTGTTCTTTTGAAGGTAATTCACCAAAAATGAGCAAATACGCTACTTCAAGAAAATTGGCATTTTCGGCTAGATCTTCAATTGAATATCCTCTATAGCGTAAAACCCCCTTTTCCCCATTTAAAAATGTAATAGCACTCTCACAAGAGCTAGTGTTTTTATAACCCGGATCTATTGTAGTAACACCACCAGTTACTCCTCGAAGGACCTTAATATCTATTGCAATTTCATTTTCAGTTCCTTCAATTATAGGGAACTCATACTTCTTACCGTCGATTTCGAGAGTGGCTGTTCTTGTCATACTATAATTTAGATAATTTTAATAAATAAGAGATGCTAAGTTACGAAATATTGATCTAAAATATTAACAATCACTAAGGTTTGTAGGGTTAAAATATCAGTAATTCTACCAATAGTGATTGGAATTAAACCAGAATCTATTCCTTTGTGATTATATACAAATATAAATATCGTTTATATTTTAAAGGCTTTTCGTTGGGGGTAATAAGCGAGTTTACCTAAATCCTCTTCAATTCGAAGCAATTGATTGTATTTAGCCATACGGTCACTACGAGAAAGAGAACCTGTTTTTATCTGACCACAATTTAGTGCTACAGCAAGGTCTGCAATGATATTATCTTCTGTTTCGCCTGATCTATGTGACATCACAGTGGTATAACCCGCATTATGAGCCATGTCTACCGTAGCAATTGTTTCGGTAAGAGTACCTATTTGATTTACTTTTATAAGTATTGAATTAGCTATACCTTCGTTAATACCCGTAGACAATCGATCTACATTGGTTACAAATATATCATCACCAACGAGTTGAATTGTATCACCAATTTTTTCGGTTAAATATTTCCATCCTTCCCAATCGTTTTCGTCCATACCGTCTTCAATTGAAATTATAGGATAACTATTACTTAATTCGGCCAAATAATCTGCCTGTTCTTTAGAGGAACGTACTTTTCCTCTTGCACCTTCAAACTTTGTATAATCGTAATTACCATTGATATAAAACTCAGAAGCAGCACAATCAAGTGCAATCATAATTTCGACGCCTAGTTTATACCCTGCATTTTTTACAGCTTTAGCAATGGTATCTAATGCATCTTCCGTTCCGCTTAAAGTTGGTGCAAAGCCTCCTTCATCACCTACTGTAACGCTCAACCCTCTATCCTGAAGTACTTTCTTAAGATTATGAAATATTTCAGTTCCCATTTTCATAGCATGAGTAAAATTTTTTGCTTTTACAGGCAACACCATAAACTCTTGAAATGCAATAGGTGCATCACTATGTGAGCCTCCATTAATAATATTCATCATAGGAACCGGAAGTGTCTTAGCTTTAACACCACCAACATAACGATATAATGGCATTCCTGATTCTTTTGCAGCAGCTTGTGCAACTGCTAGGGAAACTCCCAGAATAGCATTGGCTCCTAATACTGATTTGTTTGGTGTACCATCAAGATCAATCATATATGTATCTATTTGTTTCTGTTCAAAAACAGATACCCCATGCAAAGATTCAGCAATTTTATTATTTACATTTTTAACAGCTTGGGTAACCCCTTTACCCATATAATCACTCCCGCCATCTCTTAATTCAACAGCTTCATGTTCTCCAGTCGAAGTTCCTGAAGGGACAGCTGCACGACCTAGAAATCCATTTTCGGTGATTACATCTACTTCAATAGTAGGATTTCCCCGTGAATCAAATATTTGACGTGCGTGAATATCTACTATTTTGCTCATGCGGTTTGCAATTTGTGCTTTTTAATGTTTTCGATAAATTCGTCAAAAAGATAAGACGCATCGTGTGGTCCCGGACTGGCTTCTGGGTGATATTGAACCGAAAATACCGGTTTGTTTTTAATACGTATTCCAGCAACAGTATTGTCATTTAAGTGGATGTGCGTTATTTCAATATCGGGATGTTGCTCAGTTTCCTCTCTATTTATTGCAAATCCGTGGTTTTGAGATGTAATTTCTCCTTTACCTGTAATTAAATTTAGAATTGGATGATTGATTCCTCTATGACCGTTATGCATCTTAAAGGTAGAAATACCATTTGCCAATGCTATTATTTGATGACCCAAACAAATTCCAAACAAAGGTATACCACTTTTTATTATTTGTTTTGTAGCTTTTATAGCATTTTGAAGTGGTTGTGGGTCACCGGGACCATTAGACAAAAAATATCCATCGGGATTAAATGCTTTCATTTCTTCAAAACTTGTATCATACGGAAAGACTTTTATGTAACAATCTCTTTTTGCTAGATTACGAAGTATATTTTTTTTGATTCCCAGATCTAATGCCGAAATTTTAATAGTTGAATTTGTGTTTCCGAAGTAATAGGCTTCCTTAATGGAAACTTTTGAAGCTAACTCCAGACCATTCATATTAGGAATTCCTGCTAATTGTTTTTTAAGACTATCTAAATTTTCAACTTCTGTTGATATTACAGCATTCATAGCTCCATTATCCCGAATGTAAGCTACTAATGCTCTTGTATCCACATCGCTTATAGTTAGTAAATTATTTTTCGCTAAAAAAGATTCTAATGAATTTTGTGCAGCAGGACGTGAATACTGATAACTAAAATTTCTACAAACTAACCCGGCAATCTTTATGGATTCAGATTCTATTTCATCATCGGCAACACCATAATTACCTATATGCGCATTTGTTGCAATCATTAATTGGCCATAATAAGAAGGATCTGTAAAAATTTCCTGATAGCCTGTCATTCCCGTATTAAAACACACTTCCCCAAATGCGGATCCTTTTATGTTTCCAACAGCTTTTCCATAGAAGATGGTTCCGTCTGCTAATAAAATAATTGCTTTTTTTCTTTTTTGGTATTTCATATTTAATAATGTTATGCGAAATTACTTTAAAAGATAGAGTTTATGTACATTCATGTTTATAATTTTTAAACAAAAGATAAACTGTTACTTTCTTTAGTTCATTCTAAATAATTATAATTAATACGGAATGTATCTATATAAAAAAAGGGATAAACTTAAATCGCCTATCCCTTTATCCTTTTGTAAATATAAAATCATTTACTCTTCTTCTTTTGTTTCTTTAGATTTAGTGACAGGTATTACTGCTTTTGTTAATCCTCCACGACGACTTCGACGGGTAGATTTCTTTTTAGCAGTTTTTCCTGCATTATACAACTCATTATAATCTACAAGTTCGATCATTGCCATTTCTGCATTATCACCCAAACGATTCCCCAATTTAATGATGCGGGTATAACCCCCTGGTCGATCGCCTACTTTAACAGCAACCTCTCTAAATAATTCGGTTACTGCCTCTTTTTGGCGTAATCTACTAAACACAATCCGGCGATTATGCATAGTATCTTCCTTAGATTTAGTTACCAATGGTTCTACAAATTGTTTCAAAGCCTTAGCTTTTGCAACTGTGGTGTTTATTCTTTTATGTTCAATCAAGGAACAAGCCATATTTGCCAACATAGACCTTCTATGAGCTGTTTTTCTTCCTAAATGACTTACTTTTTTTCCGTGTCTCATTTTCCTAATCTTTTAGACTATTTAATCAATATAGAAAATTAATTAACTATTCTTTATCAAGTTTATATTTTGAAAGATCCATTCCGAAATTTAACCCCTTAACATCAACTAATTCTTCAAGTTCAGTAAGAGATTTTTTTCCGAAGTTTCTAAATTTCATTAAATCATTTTTGTTGTATGAAACCAAATCACCTAATGTATCAACTTCTGCAGCTTTTAAACAGTTTAGCGCACGAACCGAAAGATCCATGTCTATCAATTTAGTTTTGAGTAACTGTCTCATGTGTAATGATTCTTCATCATAAGTTTCAGTTTGTGCTATCTCATCTGCTTCAAGGGTAATGCGCTCATCACTAAACAACATAAAGTGATATATTAGTGTTTTTGCGGCCTCGGTTAAAGCATCTTTTGGGTTTATTGAACCGTCTGTGATGATTTCGAAAGTCAATTTTTCATAATCGGTTTTTTGCTCTACACGAAAATTTTCAACGCTATACTTAACATTTTTAATAGGGGTGTAGATAGCATCTGTAAAAATTGTTCCCAAAGGAGAACCTGCTTTTTTATTCTCTTCTGCTGGAACATATCCCCTACCCTTTTCGATTGTAATTTCGAAATTAAGATTAACTTTAGATTCCATATTACAAATAATCAGGTCCGGATTTAATATTTGAAAACCGGAAATAAATTTTTGAAAATCTCCTGCTGTTAATTTGTCTGCTCCTGAAATAGAAATAGTAACTGTTTCATTATCTATTTCATCTATTTGACGTTTAAAACATACTTGTTTTAAATTCAATATTATTTCTGTAACATCTTCTACAACTCCTTTAATCGTAGAAAATTCATGATCAACTCCTTCAATACGAACTGAAGTAATTGCAAAACCTTCTAGCGATGAAAGTAGAACTCTTCTTAATGCGTTACCAACTGTTAATCCATAACCGGGTTCCAAAGGACGAAATTCGAATTTTCCCTTGAAATCGGTTGAATCGATCATGATAACTTTATTGGGTTTTTGAAAATTAAATACTGCCATAGTGTGACTGGGTGTTTTAATTATTTAGAATATAATTCAACAATAAACTGCTCATTTATTTTTTCAGGGATTTGTATACGCTGTGGTATAGAAACATAAGTTCCTTGTTTTACATCGTTATCCCAAGTAATCCATTCGTAAACATGACTTGTGTTTGCCAATGAATTTTCAATTGCTTCCAAAGATTTGGATTTTTCTCTCACACCCACCTTATCACCAGCTTTTAACTGGTAAGATGGGATGTTAACTTTTTCACCATTTACGATGATATGTCTGTGTGATACCAATTGTCTTGCAGCGCTACGAGTTGGAGCAATTCCCATACGATACACCACATTATCTAAACGTGACTCACATAATTGCAACAATACCTCACCAGTAATACCATGAGATGCAGTTGCTTTTTTAAACATATTTCTGAATTGACGCTCTAAAATACCATAGGTATATTTAGCTTTTTGTTTTTCGGCTAATTGAATAGCGTATTCAGATTTTTTTCCTCTTCTTCGATTGTTTCCGTGTTGCCCCGGAGGGTAATTCTTTTTTTCAAAAGATTTATCTTCTCCGAAAATAGCTTCCCCAAATTTTCGAGCAATTTTTGTTTTTGGACCGGTATATCTTGCCATTTTTAAATTTTTAATTTTGAAGGGAATGCCAAATTAAGGTCTTATCCTTTGGCTTTCGTAATCCTTCTATTTATACTTAATTTTTTATATTTAAAAGATTCTGACCCCGAATACATGGGACAGAATAAATTAAACTCTTCTTCTTTTAGGTGGCCTGCAACCATTGTGAGGCATTGGAGTAACATCGATAATTTCTGTCACTTCAATTCCTGCATTATGAATAGAACGAATTGCAGATTCTCTTCCGTTTCCAGGACCTTTTACATATACTTTTACTTTACGTAATCCTGCACCAACTGCTACAGCAGTTGCATCTTCTGCAGCTAATTGTGCTGCGTAAGGGGTGTTTTTCTTAGAACCTCTAAATCCCAATTTACCGGCTGAAGACCAAGAAATTACATCACCATTTTTATTTGTCATTGTTATAATTATATTATTAAAGGAAGCCTTTATGTGGGCCTGACCCACTGCTTCAACAATAACCTTGCGTTTTTTTGTACTAGACCTTGCCATATTTCTAGGTTTTATTTAGTTGCTTGTTTTTTGTTTGCAACTGTTTTACGTTTTCCTTTTCTTGTTCTTGAGTTATTCTTAGTACGTTGACCTCTTAATGGAAGTCCTATTCTATGACGAATACCTCTATAACAACCTATATCCATTAAGCGCTTAATACTTATTTGAACTTCGCTACGTAATTCACCTTCAATTTTGAAAAACCCAACAGCTTCACGAATTTTACCAATCTCGTCATCGTTCCATTCGTTTACTTTTTTATCTTCGCTTATTCCGGCTTTTTCCAATATATCTTTTGCACGGCTTTTACCAATACCAAAAATATATGTTAATGCGATTACACCTCTTTTTTGTTTAGGAATATCTATACCTGCGATTCTTGCCATAACTTATCCTTGTCTTTGTTTGAACCTAGGGTTCTTTTTATTAATAACATACAATGTACCTTTCCTGCGAACAATCTTACAGTCGGCACTTCTTTTCTTAATAGATGCTCTTACTTTCATAACTTAATATCTATATGTGATACGAGCCTTTGTTAAATCGTAAGGACTCATTTCCAATTTTACTTTATCTCCGGGTAATAATTTTATATAGTGCATCCGCATTTTACCTGAGATATGTGCTGTAACAATATGTGTGTTTTCCAATTCCACACGAAACATAGCATTTGATAATGCTTCTTTAATTGTTCCGTCTTGCTCTATTGAGGGTTGTTTTGCCATTATGCTACTTGTTTTCTGTTTTTACCTGATTTCATTAAACCATCATAGTGACGATTCAATAAATATGAATTTACTTGTTGCATTGTATCTATAGCCACACCTACCATAATTAGCAGTGAGGTTCCTCCGTAGAATAATGCCCATCCTTGTTGAATTCCTAATAATTTCACTGCAAATGCAGGAAATATTGCAATAAAAGCTAAGAACAGAGATCCAGGAAAGGTTATTTGTGACATAATTCTATCTAATAAATCTGCGGTATCCGTTCCGGGTTTAATACCTGGAATAAATCCACCACTTCGTTTCAAATCATCTGCCATCTTATTGGTAGGTACAGTAATCGCTGTATAGAAATACGTAAATACAATAATTAATGCCGAAAAAACTATATTATACCAAAGCCCAAAAATATCACTAAAATTGGCCTGAATAGACTGAGCAAATTCACTGTCCGACAGACTCGCTACTGCAGAAGGAACAAACATTATTGCCTGTGCAAAAATGATAGGCATAACTCCTGAAGCATTCAGTTTTAAAGGAATAAATTGTCTTGCACCAAATAAATTCTTTTCATATCCACCACTAGCCGTCCTTCTTGCATATTGTACTGGTATTTTACGAACTGCCATGACAAGCATTATACTTGCCATTATAATAACAAACCATATAACTAATTCAATAAGAATCATAATCAAACCACCGTTAGACTCTATTACTCTTGAAGCAAATTCCTGAGCAAAAGACTGTGGCAATCTTGCTATGATCCCTACCATTATTAATATAGAGATACCGTTTCCAATTCCTCTATCTGTAATTTTTTCTCCTAACCACATTGCAAATACACAACCTGTTACTAATATAATGGTCGATGAAATATAAAACATTGGTGTTTGCCCTAAAATAAATGCTTCGGCAGGAACCCCCATTGCAGGTAGTCCAGCAAGGTAACTAGGTGCCTGTACTAAACAAATACCAATGGTTAACCATCTGGTAATTTGATTTATTTTCTTTCTGCCACTTTCTCCTTCTTTTTGTAATTTCTGAAGATAGGGAACCGCAATTTGCATCAATTGTACTACAATAGAAGCAGAGATATAAGGCATAATTCCCAATGCAAAAACAGATGCATTAGCAAAGGCTCCTCCCGTAAATGCGTTAAGTAATCCACCTATACTACCGTCATCAAAATTACCAGCGAATGAAGCCAATTGATCTGCATCAATACCGGGTAGCACAACTTGTGCTCCAAAACGATACACTAACAAAAGCCCAAGAGTAAGTAAGATACGGTTACGTAGCTCCTCTATGCTCCAAACATTCTTTAAGGTTTCAAAAAATTTCATCCTTCGATTAAAAAATTATAATGTTATTACTTCACCTCCTGCAGCTTCAATAGCTTTTTTTGCCGAGGCAGTAAACTTATGTGCTGTTACTTTTAATTTTGCTTTTAATTCTCCTCTTCCTAAAATCTTTACCATTTCATTTTTACGGGCAAGACGCAGACTCACTAATAAGTCAAAATCTATGTTGCCTTTTATTTTTTTATCATCAACTAATTGTTGAAGGCGGTCCAGATTTACACCTTGATATTCCTTTCGGTTTATATTTTTAAAACCAAATTTTGGAACGCGGCGTTGTAATGGCATTTGTCCCCCTTCAAATCCTAATTTTTTGGAATATCCCGAACGAGACTTAGCACCTTTATGTCCACGTGTGGCAGTACCACCTTTACCAGAACCTTGTCCGCGACCAATACGCTTTCCTTTATTTTTTACCGATCCTTCTGCCGGTTTTAAGTTGCTTAAATCCATTTCGTTTATTCTTAAATAGTTTCCACAGAAACTAAGTGTTTAACTTTATTTATCATACCAAGAATATTAGGTGTGTCTTCATGTTCCACTACCTGACCCATCTTTCGAAGGCCCAAAGCTTTTAGGGTTCTCTTTTGGTTTTTTGGACGGTTTATTTCACTTCGAACCTTTGTTATTCTTATTTTTGACATCTTTTTTCCAGTTTATCCTTTAAACAATTTTTCAAGAGAAATCCCTCTCTGATTTGCAATAGTTTGTGCACTTCTTAATTTTAATAAAGCATCAAAAGTAGCTTTTACCACATTGTGTGGATTAGACGACCCTTGTGATTTAGACAAAACATCGTGGATTCCAACTGCTTCCAATACTGCCCGTACGGCACCCCCTGCGATAACTCCAGTACCTGGTGCTGCAGGCAATAAGGTAACTCTTGCACCCCCGTATTTTCCTTTTTGTTCATGAGGTAATGTCACTTTATTTAATGGAATACGAACCAGGTTTTTCTTAGCGTCGTCAATTGCCTTTGCAATAGCACTTGCAACATCTTTTGATTTTCCAAGGCCTTGTCCTACAATACCATTTTCATCACCAACTACAACAATAGCCGAAAATCCAAAGGTTCTACCTCCTTTAGTTACTTTAGTTACACGTTGTACCCCTACTAAACGGTCTTTTAACTCTAGACCACCAGGTTTAATTAATTCTACATTTTTATAATCTTGATACATATTTCTTAGAATTTAAGCCCTCCTTCACGAGCCCCTTCAGCTAATGATTTTACTCTTCCGTGATAAAGATAACCGCCTCTATCGAAAGTAATATTTTCTACTCCTGTCTTAAGAGCCTTTTTGGCGATAGCCTTACCTACTAAATTTGCTGCTTCAGTTCTATTTATTTTTGAAGTGTCTATATCTTTATCTCTTGAAGACGCAGCTGTAATGGTTTTTCCATTTACATCGTCAATAAGTTGTGCATAGATTTCTTTGTTACTTCTAAAAACTGCCAAACGAGGAAGTTGTTTAGTTCCTGAAACAGTTTTTCTGATTCTGAAACGAATGCGATCTCTTCTTTCGGTTTTTGTTAATGCCATAACTTTAATTATTATGCAGTTTTACCTGCTTTTCTTCTAATTTGTTCTCCTACAAACTTGATCCCCTTTCCTTTGTAAGGTTCAGGCTTACGGAAACTGCGAATTTTTGCTGCAACTTGTCCTATTAATTGTTTATCGTGAGATGTCAATTTTATTATAGGATTTTTTCCCTTTTCTGAGATAGTTTCAATTTTTACCTCTGGGGCAATGTTTAATACTATGTTATGTGAAAAACCAACTGCTAATTCCAATTTTTGACCTTGATTTTTAGCACGGTATCCAACACCAACTAACTCAAGTTCTTTGGTCCATCCATCGGTTACACCTATGATCATATTATTTATTAAAGCTCTGTATAAACCGTGTTTTGCTTTATGTTCTTTCATTTCTGAATGTCGTTCTACAATAACATTCCCATCATCTACCTTTACTGTAACCCCTGAATAATCTTGTGTTAAATCTCCCAATTTTCCTTTTACGGTAATTACATTTTCTTTAATATCGACTGTAACACCTTCTGGGATTGCTACCGGGCTTTTACCTATTCTTGACATTTCTAGTCTTTAATTTTAGTATACGTAACACAACACTTCACCACCTACATTTTGAGCTTGGGCTTGTTTACCGGTCATTACTCCATGAGAAGTAGAAACGATAGCAATACCCAATCCATTTAATATACGAGGCAGATCTGAAGAACTTGTGTATTTACGTAAACCTGGTTTACTAATTCTTTCTATCTTTTTGATCACTGGATCTTTCGTTAACTTGTCATATTTTAAAGCAATTTTAATAGTTCCCTGAGGACCATTATCATCTTCAAATTTGTAACTTAAAATATATCCTTGATCAAATAAGATCTTTGTGATTTCTTTTTTAACTTTTGAAGCAGGAATTTCTACCACCCGATGGCCAGCTTTCACTGCATTTCGAACTCTGGTTAAAAAATCTGATATTGGATCTATATTCATTTTTATTTTCTTTTAAAATAGTATTACCAACTTGCTTTTCTAACTCCAGGAATTAATCCTTTGTTAGCCATTTCACGAAACATTACACGTGAAATTCCAAATGTTCTCATATACCCTTTTGGCCTTCCGGTTAATTTACAACGGTTATGCAAACGTACCGGAGAAGCATTTCTTGGTAGTTTTTGTAATCCAACCCAATCACCTGCTTCCTTTAATGCTTTACGTTTTTCGGCATATTTAGCGACCATTTTTTGTCTCTTAACCTCTCGGGCTTTCATTGATTCTTTAGCCATCTCTTAGTTCTTTTGAAAAGGTAATCCTAATTCTGTTAATAATGATTTTGCTTCCTTATCGGTTGAAGCAGAAGTTACAAACGTAATGTTCATACCATCGATTCTCTTAACTTTATCAATATCGATTTCAGGAAAGATAAGTTGTTCGGTAACACCCAAAGAATAATTACCTCTACCATCAAAACCTGTTGCTTTAATACCGTTAAAATCTCTTACACGAGGCAGAGCACTTGTAATAAGTCTATCTAAAAATTCGTACATACGCTCACCACGTAAGGTTACTTTAGTACCAATTGGCATTCCTTTACGAAGTTTAAAGTTTGCAACGTCTTTCTTAGAAAGAATTGTAACAGCTTTTTGCCCTGTTATATTTGTAAGCTCATCTACAGCGTACTCTATCAATTTTTTGTCGGCCACTGCAACACCAACTCCACGAGACACAATAATGCGCTCTAGTTTTGGAACTTGCATTACATTGTTATAACCAAACTCTTCTTTAAGAGCATTTATAACTCTGCTTTTGTATTCTTCCTTAAGCCTTGGTGAATATCCCATAACTATATTACTTGATTCGATTTTTTTGTAAATCGCACTTTTTTACCATCTTCTATTTTATATCCTACACGTGTTGCCTCTCCAGTTTTTGGATCGATAAGTGATAGGTTTGAAATATGTATAGGAGCTTCCTTTTTTACAATGCCTCCCTGAGGATTATTAGTGCTGGGTTTCTCATGTTTAGAAACCATATTTACCCCTTCTACTATTGCTTTGTTTTTTTCAAGAATCACACGCATTACTTTACCTTCAGATCCTTTATGGTCTCCGGTAGTAACAACTACTGTATCTCCTGATTTTATTTTGAGCTTTACCATCTTAATTTTCGTCTTAAAGCACCTCAGGTGCCAATGATACTATTTTCATAAATTGTTTATCTCGAAGCTCTCTAGCAACAGGTCCAAACACACGTGTACCAATCATTTCACCTTGTGGATCTAAAAGCACACAGGCGTTATCATCAAAACGTATGTAAGATCCATCAGGTCTTCTAACTTCTTTAACAGTACGGACTATTACTGCTGTAGCAACAGATCCCTTTTTTATAGTTCCATTTGGTGTAGCTTCTTTTACAGTAACTATAATTTTATCACCAATAGATGCATATCTTCTTTTGGTTCCTCCTAACACGCGTATAGTAAGAACTTCTTTTGCTCCAGTATTATCTGCTACTTTTAGTCTTGACTCTTGTTGTATCATAATTATTTAGCTCTATCAATTATTTCTACCAATCTCCAACATTTCGTTTTGCTTAAGGGGCGCGTTTCCATAATCCTTACTTTATCACCTTCGTTGCATTCATTTGATTCATCATGTGCAACATATTTTTTTGTTTTCAACACGAATTTTCCATACATAGGGTGTTTTACTTTTTTTACTTCAGCAACTACAATAGATTTATCCATTTTGTTACTGGTAACAACACCGATTCGTTCTTTTCTTAAATTTCTTTTTTCCATCTTTCAGCTTCGTACATTATTGTACCTCTCTTTTAGTTAGTTCTGTCGCAATTCTCGCAATAGCTTTTCTTTGCATTCTTAATTGAATTGGATTTTCCAACGGTGTAATTGTGTGAGCCATTTTTAGGTCTGAGAATGCTTTCTTCAATTCAGCAATTCTTTCCTGTAACTCCTCTGTTGGTGATTCTTTTATTTCAGTTTGTTTCATATTGACAAATTCAAAATATTAAGCTTGATAAGTTCTTAAGACTATAAACTTCGTTTTAACAGGTAGCTTTTGAGCTGCTAAACGTAAGGCTTCTTTAGCGGTTTCAATAGTAACTCCAGACACTTCAAACAACACTCTTCCTGGTCTTACAACTGCTGCCCAATATTCTACAGCGCCTTTACCTTTACCCATACGTACTTCAAGAGGCTTTTTAGTGATGGGTTTATCTGGAAAAATCATTATCCAGATAGATCCTTCTCTTTTCATATAACGAGTAGCTGCAATACGTGCTGCTTCTATTTGACGCGATGTCAAGAATTTTGAATCTAAAGACTTTATTCCAAAAGTTCCGTAAACAAGTCGGTTTCCACGTCCGGCATTACCTTTCATGCGCCCTTTTTGTTGTTTACGATATTTTGATCTTTTTGGTTGTAACATTTTTAACTGTTTAAAAATTTACTTTCTACGACGTGATCTGTTTCCACCTCTTCTATTACCTTTTCCACCCTTTTTAGATAAACCTATAAGAGGAGAAAGTTCTCTTTTTCCATATACTTCGCCTTTCATAATCCATACTTTTACACCCAATCTACCGTAAGTAGTGTGTGCTTCTACTAAAGCATAGTCAATGTCGGCCCTAAATGTTGATAAAGGAATTCGCCCATCTTTATAAGATTCTGAACGAGCCATTTCAGCACCGTTTAATCGACCTGATATTTGTATTTTAATACCTTCTGCATTCATACGCATTGCAGCAGTAATTGCCATTTTAATAGCACGACGATATGAAATTCTATTTTCAATTTGTCTTGCTATGCTAGCTCCTACAAGGTGCGCATCCATCTCTGGTCTCTTAATCTCATGGATATTAATTTGTACATCTTTACCAGTAATTTTCTTAAGTTCTTCTTTTAGCTTGTCTACCTCCTGACCGCCTTTACCAATAATGATACCAGGTCTAGCTGTGGTGATAGTAACGGTTACAAGCTTTAGGGTGCGCTCAATAATAACCCTAGACACACTAGCTTTATTCAAACGAGCATGAACATATTTTCTAATCTTGTCGTCTTCGGCAAGCTTATCACCATAATCGTTGCCTCCGTACCAGTTAGATTCCCATCCTCTAATGATACCAAGGCGATTTCCGATTGGATTTGTTTTCTGTCCCATTTATTAATTGCTTTGTGTGTTATCGTTAGCTCCAAGCACGAGTGTTACGTGATTGGAACGTTTTCTAATTCTGTGTGCTCGTCCTTGTGGTGCAGGTCTAAGTCTTTTTAACATACTTCCACTGTCCACCCGAATTTCTTTTATAAAAAGATCTGCATCTTCTATAGAGGCATCTTCATTTTTTGCTTGCCAGTTTGCAATAGCAGACAATAATAATGTCTCTAAACGACGCGAAGCTTCTTTTGGAACGAACTTTAAAATATTAAGCGCATTGTCTATTTTTTCTCCTCTAATTAGATCAGCAACTAAACGCATCTTTCTTGGTGTTGTTGGACAATTATTCAATTTAGCAAAATACATTGTCTTCTTTGCTTCCTTAATTAGTATTGCCCTCTCTCTTTTACGAACTCCCATAGCTTATAATTTTTTTCCTTTGTTCTTAGCTCCTGAATGACCACGGAATGATCTTGTAGGTGAAAATTCTCCTAATTTATGTCCTACCATATTTTCAGTAACATAGACTGGTACAAATTGACGCCCGTTATGTACTGCAATAGTTTGTCCAACAAAATCTGGAGTAATCATAGAAGCTCGTGACCAAGTTTTAATCACAGTCTTTTTATTAGACTCTATATTCTGTTGTACTTTTTTATCTAATTTAAAATGAACGTAAGGTCCTTTTTTTAATGATCTTGCCATAATTTCTTATTTCTTTCTACGTTCTATAATATATTTATTACTCGCTTTTGTTTTAGAACGGGTTCTATATCCTTTTGCAGGAATACCCTTTCTAGAACGTGGGTGACCACCAGAAGATTTACCTTCACCACCACCCATTGGATGATCTACTGGGTTCATTGCAACCGGTCTTGTACGAGGCCTTCTACCTAACCATCTTGATCTACCCGCCTTACCGGAAACTAACAATTGGTGGTCACTGTTTGAAACAGCACCAATAGTTGCAAAACAAGTAGTTAAAATTAAACGGGTTTCACCAGAGGGTAATTTAATTGTAGCGTACTTACCATCTCTTGCCATAAGTTGTGCAAATGCACCTGCACTTCGTGCCATAACAGCACCTTGACCAGGATGTAATTCAATACAAGAAATGATGGTTCCGAGAGGAATATTTGCTAAAGGCATTGCGTTGCCAATTTCGGGTGCGACTTTCTCGCCAGAGACTATATTTTGTCCTACCTGAAGTCCACTTTGTGCTATCACATATCGCTTTTCACCATCTTGATAATTTAGTAATGCAATAAAAGATGTACGGTTTGGATCATATTCTATAGTTGCAACAGTAGCAGGAATTCCTGTTTTGTCACGTTTAAAATCGATAATTCGATATCTTCTTTTATGACCACCACCAATATAACGCATGGTCATTTTTCCTTGACTGTTTCTACCCCCAGTTCTTTTTTTCGGAGTTAATAAACTTTTCTCCGGCTTATCAGTTGTTATGGCGTCAAATCCATTTACAACTCTAAATCGCTGTCCTGGGGTGATAGGTTTTAATTTTCTTACTGACATTTTTGTCTAATTATATCTAAGTATTTCTTAGATGTTATCGTAAAAATCTATTGTATCACCTTCCGCCAATTGTACTATTGCTTTTTTATAAGCATTAGTTTTACCAGTTTGGACCCCCGTTTTTGTATTACGGGTTTTCCTATTTGGGCGGACATTTATAGTACGAACTTTAGAAACAGAAACATCATATGCAGTTTCCACTGCTTTTTTGATTTCGATCTTATTCGCCTTAGAATTCACTACGAAACCATATCGATTAAAATCCTCAACATCGGCTGTAGCTTTTTCTGTAATAATAGGTTTAATTAAGATAATCATCGTTTCTATTTACTTAAGTTTGATTCAATTCCTTCTAATGAACCTTCAAACAGCACTAAACTGTTTGCATTCATAATTTTGTAAGTACTTAATTCTGAATTAGTTATGACTTCAGTTCTTTTCAAATTACGAGAGGACAAATATAGATTATTATTTGACTCTCCCAACACAAATAAAGATTTTTTAGTATCCAGTCCTAAAGACTTTAAAACCGATGTAAATTCTTGTGTTTTTGGCTCATCAAAACTTAAATCTTCAACCACAATAATTGCTTTTTCATTTGCTTTGATACTCAGAGCAGAACGACGAGCTAAACGCTTAAGGTTTTTGTTAAGTTTGAAAGAATAACTTCTTGGTCGAGGTCCAAAAATTCTACCACCACCTTTAAAAATACCAGACTTGATACTTCCTGCTCGAGCTGTTCCAGTACCTTTCTGTTTTTTTATCTTTCTGGTACTTCCTACAATTTCAGCGCGTTCTTTTGCTTTATGTGTACCCTGTCTTTGGTTTGCAAGGTATTGTTTAACATCAAGATATACAGCATGATTGTTAGGCTCTATTCCATACACTTCTTTAGAAAGGTCTACCTTTCTACCCGTGTCTTTTCCGTTTTTGTCTAATACTGTTATCTTCATTATTTCTGAATTGTTAAATAAGTGTTTTTATGACCGGGAACACATCCTTTAACTACTAGTAAGTTCTTTTCGGGAACTACTTTTAATACTCTAAGGTTTTGTACTTTTACTTTTTCATTTCCCATTTGTCCTGCCATTCGCATTCCTTTAAATACTCTTGCAGGATACGATGCTGCACCAATAGATCCAGGAGCTCTTAAACGGTTGTGTTGCCCATGAGTAGCTTGACCCACACCTGCAAAACCGTGACGTTTTACAACTCCTTGAAATCCTTTTCCTTTAGAAGTTCCTGAAACATCCACGAACTCACCTTCAACAAAATGCTCTACTGTAATAGTATCGCCCAATTTATACTCCTCTTCGAATCCTTGGAATTCAACGACTTTACGTTTTGAAACGGTTCCTGCTTTTTTAGCATGACCAGAGGCAGCTTTATTAGCAGTCTTTTTGTCATAGAAACCAAGTTGGAGAGCTTCGTACCCGTCAACCTCTTCGGTTCTGACTTGGGTAACAACACAGGGACCTACTTCGATAACGGTACAGGGAATATTCTTTCCGTTCTTGTCAAAGATGCTGGTCATTCCTATTTTTTTTCCAATTAACCCAGACATAATTATTAATTATTGATTATTAGTATTATTATTATTTCTGAAAAAACTTTTCAGTCTTCCTCACCTTAGGCGGAAATAAATCAGGGTCAAAATAAATTCAACCCTGAATATTATTTTGTTCCCGTTTTTCCTTCGCTATCAGCTCCGGACATGTTCTTTGAAACTTTCGTTTCAATTTAGATTCCGAATTTAATTCGGAATTAATTCACTAAATATTTAGATCACACCTTAATCTCTACTTCAACACCGCTTGGCAATTCAAGCTTCATTAAAGCATCGATTGTTTTAGAAGAAGAACTATAGATGTCCAAAAGTCTTTTGTAAGAACATAGTTGAAACTGCTCTCTACTCTTCTTATTTACATGGGGTGAACGTAAAACAGTAAATATTTTTTTGTGAGTTGGTAATGGGATTGGGCCCGTTACTACTGCACCTGTACTTTTAACGGTCTTAACGATTTTTTCAGCAGATTTATCCACTAAGTTGTGATCGTAAGATTTTAGCTTTATTCTAATTTTTTGACTCATTGCTGAAATATTAAACGTTAACGGTTCCTCTTACCGCTGCAATTACCTCTTCAGAAATATTTGAAGGTGTTTTTGCATAATGTGAAAATTCCATAGTAGATGTTGCTCTTCCGGAAGACAACGTTCTTAATGTGGTAACATAACCAAACATTTCAGAAAGTGGTACTTCTGCTTTTATAACTTTAGATCCCGAACGATCGCCCATATCATTTACATGGCCACGACGACGGTTAAGGTCTCCTACAATATCTCCCATGTTTTCTTCAGGAGTTAGAACTTCTAATTTCATTATTGGTTCTAGGATAACAGCACCTGCTGCTTTTGATGCGGTTTTAAATCCTAGTTTGGCTGCTATCTCAAAAGATAATTGATCTGAATCCACATCGTGGTATGATCCATCTGTAAGAGTTATTTTCATACTGTCTACCTCGAAACCGGCTAGAGGGCCATTTTTCATAGCCTGCTTAAATCCTTTTTCTACAGAGGGTATAAATTCCTTAGGTATATTACCTCCTTTAATTTTATTTATAAATTCAAGACCGGGTTTATCCTTTTCTGCAGGTTCAAGAGTAAATACAATATCTGCATATTTACCACGACCTCCAGATTGTTTTTTATAAACCTCTCTATGTTCTGTGGTTTTAGTAACAGCTTCTTTGTACTCTACTTGAGGTTTTCCCTGGCTTACCTCAACTTTAAATTCTCGTCTTAAACGATCTACTATTATATCTAGGTGAAGTTCCCCCATCCCAGAAATAATAGTTTGACCAGAAGCTTCATCTGTACGTACTTGAAAAGTAGGATCTTCTTCAGCTAATTTTGCCAAAGCTATTCCTAATTTATCAACATCGGCCTTAGTTTTAGGCTCCACAGCGATACCAATTACCGGGTCTGGAAAGTCCATACTCTCTAAAACAATTGGGTGTTTTATATCGGTAAGGGTGTCGCCGGTTTTAATATCCTTAAAACCAACTGCTGCTCCAATATCTCCAGCCTCAATAAAATCTACGGCATTCTGCTTGTTTGCATGCATTTGGTAAATACGGGAGATTCTTTCTTTTTTTCCTGAACGATTATTTAACACATATGAACCCGCTTTTAAACGTCCAGAGTAAGCACGGAAAAAAGCCAATCGCCCTACAAAAGGGTCTGTAGTAATTTTAAATGCAAGAGCAGAAAATGGTTCGTTAACATCAGGCTTGCGTGAAATTTCTTCACCAGTATCTGGATCCGTACCTAAAATCGCTACTTTATCTATTGGAGATGGTAAGTATCTACATACCGTATCTAATAAAAATTGAACTCCTTTATTTTTAAATGCAGAACCACAAATCATAGGTATGATAGACATATCCATAACTCCAGCTCTAAGTGCAGCATGAATTTCATCTTCAGTTATAGAATCTTCATCTTCTAAATATTTTTCAAGAAGAAGCTCATCATATCCTGCAACTTCTTCAATAAGTAATGCTCTATATTTAGATGTTTCTTCTTTTAATTCTTCTGGAATATCTATAATATCGAATGTTGCCCCCATATTTTCCTCATGCCAAATAATAGCACGATTTTTTATCAGGTCTATTATTCCTTTAAAATCTGCTTCATCACCAATTGGCAAAACGATTGGTACAGCATTTGAACCTAACATTTCTTTTACTTGTCTGCATACCATCATAAAATCAGAGCCTTGACGATCCATTTTGTTGACAAAACCTATACGCGGTACTTTATAATTATCGGCAAGTTTCCAGTTAGTTTCAGATTGGGGTTCCACACCATCAACTGCGCTAAATAAAAAAACTAAACCATCAAGTAC
>SMUY01232063.1_pt1 | contig 20419 bp, 16 predicted proteins | sample 2456441 | NCBI WGS metagenome assembly SMUY01 (sample SAMN11095931, study PRJNA526329) | marine sediment metagenome | biome: Marine sediment; feature: Surficial sediment; material: Deep marine sediment; isolation source: Hadal surficial sediment | place: Pacific Ocean | collected 2014-11 | depth...
CTCGTTGAAGAAGTGGAAGAGAAGGATTCAACTTCTTATGTCGAAAATATCACGATTGACGATCAAACGACTTCCAACGTGATAAAAACAATCAGAGCAAAGACCGGAGAAATTCACTTTTCCCGCCAGACCGGCCTAATCGAAATCACGCTTTTTGACGGCGAGCTGCAAGAGGTCAATATTGATTACGCGGAAACATTCAAAAAAGTAAAATTCACAAAACATATTATCAAAATCCCAATGACAGAGATGCTTTTAATGCGCAGTCAATCCGAATACCGCGGGGATAGAGAAAAAAGCGCTGCGGCCTTGATGGAAGGGGTTAATAAAAATCGGCAGCGGATTTTAGAAAGGCGCCAAAAGCTTAATGACAAAGTGAATCAGCAGCTTGCCAAATATATCTATTCCAATTCCATGGAGAATAAACCTTTTTATATGATTATACAAGATCACGAGCGGTTGAACCGACAAATTAAAACCGAAATAAATTTAATTAACAGCTATAAAAAATCAATTGATCGCGATCTTGTCGAGGTTCACAAAAAATATTCAATTCCGGCGGTATGCGTTGTTTTTGTTCTGCTTGGACCACCTCTTGGAATCATGGCTCGTAAACGCGGTTGGGCTGCCGCAACGGGACTAAGTATGGGCTTTTTCATACTTTACTGGGCTTTCCTGATTGGAGGCGAAAGCTTGGCGGACAGGCAAAAAATATCGCCGTTTTGGGGAATGTGGACCCCAAACATTCTGGTCGGTGGATGTGGCATTTTTCTTATTCTGCGGACAGTTCACGACTCCGCAACTTTCGGTTGGCCACATATTTTTAATTTCCTGAGAAACAAAGACATGAATAAATAAAGGAACTCTCATTTAAACGAATCATGTCTTTAAAAGAAAAACGGCGATTCTTTCTTAAACCTAATTTAAAATACAGTAAGCTTATTGTCTTAATTTAGGACCTCAATTTTATAGAGTTTTTTGTGACATTCAGTCTCCTTTGGTGTTTAAATTTCTTATTTGCAATTTGAGGCCACGAATCCTTATGCGAATACTCGATTGGTATATCCTGCGCCGATTTTGCTTTATTTTATTTTTTGCCTTACTCTCCTTCCCTCTAATTGTGATTTTTGTTGACATGGTCGGTAACTTGAGCAAATTTCTAGATAAAGACGTTCCCCTGTTTATCATTTGTAAATACTATATTTTTTATATCCCTCACCTTATTATTTTGGTTCTGCCAATCGCCATGCTGCTGGCGAGTTTATTTAGTTTGAGTCAAATGGCTAATCATAATGAATTAACTGCGATAAAGTCCGCTGGTATCGGTTTGCATCGCATTTTGATTCCGCTTTTTATTTTTGGATTACTGATTAGTGCACTCGCTCTCGCTTTTGGAGAAAAAATTGTCCCCCCGGCCAATCAGGAAAAAACCAAAATAGAAGATGAATATATCGAAACTGTTAAAAGAACACAGACCAGGATTACCAATATTTTTTGGAGAGACAGCATCAACAGGCGGGTGTTCATTGGAGATTTCAACACCGTCACTAAAACAGCCCGCAAAGTCAGCATCCAAAAGTTGGATGGTAATAAAATCATCGAGAGACTGGACGCCCGCACTATGAAGTGGGAAGATGGTACCTGGGTTCTTCGCCACGGCTACAGGCGAATATTTTCAGATGAAAAGGAAGAGGCACTTGCTTTTGAGGAAATCAAAGATGAATTTCTCGGTTTCAAACCGGAACAATTACAAAGCTTTCATACAGATCCAAACGATATGTCTTACGACGAATTGAAAAATTTTATTCAAGAAGTTAGAAGAAATGGCGGGAATCCCAAGAAATGGCTTGTGGATTTACATTTTAAAATTTCGATTCCATTTGCTAATTTTATTATGGTTTTATTTGGAGCACCCCTCGCGACCAGCAGAACCCGGGGGGGGGCAATTTTTAGCTTAATTATAAGTATCTTGGTCTGCCTTATTTATTACGGGCTAACAACAGTGGTCCAGACTTTAGGTCAAACAGGTGTAATGCCAACTGTGTTCTCGGCCTGGTTTGCAAACGGCATTTTTCTGATAGCAGGAATAGGCGTTTTGTTCTTTGGCCCCGAGTAATCCCGTGAAGCGAAGAGTGAAAAAACTTATCTTTCGCGCTCCTCGCTCTTCTCTATTCACGCTTCGTTTTTAGAACCTGAACATCCAATTATAGGCAAATGCCAAACCTTTGCCGGAGAAGCCGCCGGGGCTTGCAACCGCAAAGTCCCAGGAAAACAGCGAAAAATCAAAAGCAAACCCGGCAGAGGGCGTGAAACCTTGTTTCCCTCCGAATGAAACGCCGGATCTTAAAGGTAGAAAATGGATGAGTCGAAATTCCGTGCCCAAAGCAAATCTGGGTTTTGTAGACACGCCTGGCGCTTGTTTGAAAGCTTTTCTGAAATCAACTCCAAAGGTGAATCTTTTGGTTGCCCGCGCAAACCCGAATCTTAGTTCAGCGGGAAGCTTGGTCGTAAATGGTTCAATGGCGACTGTTTCTGCGGAATCGATAAAAATGGAATCGATATCGGAATCGGCTATTCTTTCGACGGAGACAGAATCCGCGCTAAATTCATAAATGAAGCTCTTGGTCTCCTGATTCCAGGTAATATAGTTGGAAAAATTGGACAGACCTAAACTAAGCGACCAGTTTCCTTTCCGCGCTGCAACTCCTGCATCAATCGCAAATCCGCTGCCGCCAAAGGCGCGATCGATCACAACCCGTCCCTGGGTCTGAATACCATCGAAATTGGAGGACATCGTCGTCGTCGCCTCTTTTACTTTAGCATATGCAAATCCGCGCAAATATTTAACAGAGCCTCCGACAGCAAATTCAAAGTCAGCATTTTTAATAATTGCCAATCCCAGCGACACACCAAAACTTGACGCGGCCCAACCTTCTCCGCCGGTATCGCCAATATTATAAACTCGATTAAACTCATTGCCGTTAAGAACCAAATCCACAATTTCCTTCGAAAGAGTCAAATCGGAAACTGCAAACCCGGAGGCATTAAGAGCCAGCGGGCCGAACGCTAACCCCAGGGCCTGCACCTCGGTTGCTAAATCAAAGCGTAAACCTTCTGCAGGTATGTTGGCTAAGATGCTTCGCTTATCTTCGGAGGTTAAATATTTGCCGTTATAAAGATCATATTGACTTTTATTAAAACTATTATTATTCAAGCCAAGGCCTAGAGAAACCAAGTTGAAATGGTATTTATTTTCACCTGAAAGAGCAAGGTTTGCCGGATTCCAGGATGGTGATTCAACCCCGCGTGCGAGGGCGGTATACGCTCCGCCCATAGCAACACTGCGTGCGTTCGAAATCCCGGATTGCCCGTAAACTAACTTGCCTGGCAATGAAGAACTTAAACCAAATACTGCTGCTAATGCTAATTTTAAAAAAGTCTTTGTCATTTTTGGATTTTCCCTCGGGTTAGTCTCGGTTTACGGTTACGTTAATTCTGCTGTATGATTTGACCTGAATGTAGTCAGAGCCTCGCAAGGTTACAAACTGACCATTGGTACCATCCAGGGAAATGCGAATCCCGGCATGTAGTGGAGAAAGCAAGAATATCCGCATTTGCTCCTCGGACAATCCAATTGTAGATTCGGCAGTATTTGCACTCTGTACCAGACCGGAAGCGTCAACTGAAGCTGCATTTGCCCGAATTGCTGAAATCTCCAGAATCGGATTTTGATATAAGTTAGTCTTATCCTGAGAAAAGACGATTTCAAGAGACGCGCCTATCGGCAAATGATTTGAAATTTCCATAAAAAGTACTCCGGCACCAAGGTTATCTATAATCTCGTCTTTCACCTCATCATCAATTTTCAATTCAATAGTTTCTGTTTCGATACTTTGGGAAGCTAGCCGCAATGCAAATGGCGCGGTAATTTTTATTGAACCAGTTACAAAATCATTCTTGGAAACCGTGCCTGCAATATTTTGATCGCCTATAACAATTTTGCCTGAAACGCGCAACAGATTTGGCACAATACTGATGAAATCTTTGATGCTGCTGTTCTGGTTATCGAGCACAATAATTGAAGCAGTTGGCAGGCCAGGCGCTGATGCAGCCTGTATCGCATGATTAATGTACATCTGAGCTTTTGTCCCCGACTCATTTTCTCCCTCTATCACTAACTCAATGTTAGCAGGAAAATTAATGCCGTTATTTATCAGCAACTCCAAACGGGCGGTTTCAAAGAAAAGGCTGTCTAAATCGATGGGAATATCAAACTCAATATCATCCTGCTCTATGTCAAATTCTTTTTGGCCGATTTTGCCGGTAAGTTGATAAAAACGGATTTCTTCAACATTGAAATTTACGTTGATCATATCGCTGCTCTTAACCAAAACCCTATTGGAACCGGAATCAACCGTTCTGGCCCTCCAGGAAAACCGCACTTTCTGTTGACCAAATCCGGCCAGCTCAGGTTGAAAAGAGTAATTATACAGATTAATCGAAATACTGCTTGGGATACTTCCGGAGATAAAAACTGAATCCACTAAAACAGAACCGGTTGGCGAAAAAAAATCGGGGAGCTCATATCTGACCCAGGCATCAACTGCAAAATTTCCGCTAATTGTAAAATCAACTGAACCCGATTCAATTTTTGCATCCATAACGACAACTGAATCTGTTATCGATAACTGCTCTTCTCCAGAAATAACCTGGGCAGGTATTTCAGCCAGGGCCTCCGCAACGGTAAGATTCATAATACTAGAGGTCATTCCGAAATTGCTATTTTTATCTACCAAAACAGCTGCCCCGCTGCTGCCTGGCGAATCTCCAGTCATCCTCACCGATAACTGATTCGGAATTTTTTTCCCGGCCAAGTCTACCAGAAAAATTTGGGAACCCCCGGCAGCTATTTGTGAAGAACTGGTTGTTGAAGAAATTAAAGTGTCCTGAGCGGTATTCCAAATTTCCAAAGTCAAAGGACTGCCTAAAGGAACGGCCAGGTTATTTTGGACCTGCAAGGATATGTTGCCGGTCTCAATAGTAACATATGAGAAAGTATCATATGGATCCAAAGATTTTTTGTCCGTCTGGAAACTGAATGATGGTACGATCACCGTTAAGCCGTGCAAAGCTTCCGCCTGTGAAAAAATTTCGCTCAAACTTACACTGGTAGCGACAGATGAAGGAGGATCAATAGAAAAAGAGCCAAAATTGAGGGAAAAATCGTCTTGTAAACTCTCTAAATATAATTCATCACCAATATAATAATTGTCGAGATCAGCATCGACTTCGAAATAGAGATTGCCTGTGCTATCCAAACTGATGGAGGATTCTTTCTCTGCCAGTTCAGCCATAGTGTACGATTTATTAATCAGCGGAATAGAAACATTTGTATCCCATGAAGGCGCACTTGGCTTATCAAAAGAGCAATTTAATGAAGTCAAAAGAAATGCTAATGTAAATGAAATGTAAAATATCGAATGATTGGATAGATCAGTCATTGATGAGAACAATATCTTCCCGGCAGTTCTTCTTGATTTGGGCATATTCTACCTTACGTTTTAAAGATTATGACATTTCTGAATTTGATTGCTACATCATTTCTTCGGTAGCCCAAAGCGCAAACTTTAGAGAAATATCACATTTTTGTTATGTGATGCCACAGGGCTTGCTTTACACAGTTGCGGCATGAAAACTATTTCAATTCGGCTGGAAATTACAGAAGAAAAGTGTGAAATGTTTCGTTTAACTATCTGAAAGCGTTGGATAAGTTCAAAGTCCCTGAGAAGGGAAAAAGTGAGGTCATCGGAAAAACTCTAGCAGGTTTTACAAATATTTTGTGTAAAAAAAAGACCCTGAAATAATACCTGGTTGAGCAAATTCGTAATGTGGAAATTATAAACAAGAAACAATTCAGCGATTAATAAAAAAAGCCTCATGCTGCAGTAGCAAGAGGCTTGAATTTTTAAAATTCATTGAGTTAAACCTACGTCCCCATCTCCCAGGATGATAAATAATGCTTCTGCTCCTCGGTCAGCTCATCGATTTCAATGCCCATCGATTTGAGTTTCAAGGTTGCAACCCAATCTTCGATTTCCTGAGGTACGTTGTAAACTTTTGCTTCAAGATTGCCCGCCTCTTTAATCGCCCATTCTGTCGCTAAGGTCTGGGTGGCAAAGCTCATGTCCATGACCGAGGCCGGATGGCCTTCGGCAGCGGCTAAATTGATAAGTCGGCCTTCGCCCAACAAGTTGATTCTGCGGCCATCATCCAGGACATACTGGTCAACAAAGTTTCGGACGCCTTTGCGGACTTCTTTTGCAAGCTCGGTTAAGCCTTCGACATCTAACTCAACATTAAAGTGGCCGGAATTTGCGACGAGCGCGCCATCTTTCATCAAAGCGAAGTGCTCTTTACGAATCACGTGAATATCGCCGGTTAAGGTTATAAACAAATCACCGATTTGGGCGGCTTCTTTAATGGACATCACTCTATATCCCTCCATGACTGCTTCAAGAGCGCGTACCGCATCGACCTCGGTGACAATTACATTCGCACCCATGCCCTTTGCCCGCATCGCGACACCTTTGCCGCACCAACCAAAACCAACGACCACAATATTTTTGCCCGCCAGCAACACATCTGTCGCGCGAATAATTCCGTCTATCGTTGACTGCCCCGTGCCATAGCGATTATCGAAAAGATTCTTGGTTACGGCGTCGTTCACTGCGATAACCGGAAATTTAAGCGCGCCATCCCGTTCCATGGCTCGCAGCCGTATCACACCGGTAGTTGTTTCTTCCATACTACTGATCACATTCGCGCCAATTTCAGGATAATCCGAAAGAATTTTGGAAACCAAATCTGCACCGTCATCCATGGTCACAACAGGTTTGTGTTCAATGGCAATATTTATATGCCGGTAGTAAGTTTCATTGTCTTCCCCTGTAATCGCAAAAACCTGAATATCGTAGTCTTTGACCAAAGATGCGGCGACATCGTCTTGAGTTGAAAGAGGGTTCGATGCACATAAAAGCAAGTTCGCACCTCCAGCTTTCAACGTGCGGGCCAAATTCGCTGTTTCTGCTGTCACGTGCAAACATGCCGACATATTTTTGCCTTCCAACGGTTTTTCCCGGGCAAACTTTTCACGAACTTGGCGCAGAACAGGCATATCATTCTCGGCCCATTCAATTCTCCTCTTTCCTTCCGTTGCTAAGTTAATGTCTTTTATATCGTAATTCACAAAACCTCCTGTTTATTCAACTACAGTTTAAATTTTAAGATCCTAGCCTTGTGCCAAGTCTTTCGTTTTGTCCGTTTTTTCCCATGTAAACCCTTCTTCATCGCGGCCGAAGTGTCCGTAAGCCGCGGTTTTCTTATAAATAGGTCGGCGCAAATCGAGCATTTCTATAATTCCCTTGGGGGTTAAATTGAAAGTCTTTGCCACACGCCTCGCCATTTCCTCATCAGGGATTTTTCCTGTTCCAAATGATTCGACAAAAATTGAAACCGGCTCCGCCACACCAATGGCGTAGGCCAATTGAATTTCACATTTATCTGCCAATCCTGCTGCCACGATGTTTTTTGCTATATAGCGGGCGACATAAGTTGCGGAGCGGTCAACTTTCGTCGGATCTTTTCCGGAGAAAGCTCCGCCGCCGTGACGTCCATAACCGCCGTATGTATCTACAATTATTTTCCTTCCGGTTAAGCCGGTGTCGCCATGGGGACCGCCGACTACAAACCGACCGGTTGGGTTGACATGATAGGTAATACTACTTTCATCAAAGAAATCGCTGGGGATAATAGGCTTAATAACTTTGCTGATAATATCATTATGTATAGTTTGCTGATCAACGTCCGGGGCATGTTGAGTTGAAATAACAACCGTATCCACTTTTACAGGCCTGCCGTCTTCATAACGAACGCTCACCTGTGACTTCCCATCCGGTCTGACATAAGGAAGGGTGCCATTCTTGCGAACTTCTGCCAAACGCATGCATAGTTTGTGCGCAAGCATGATTGGCAACGGCATCAACTCCGGTGTTTCGTTGGTCGCAAAGCCAAACATCATTCCTTGATCGCCCGCCCCATCTTTATCTACTCCCATCGCAATATCGGGAGATTGCTGCTGAATGGTATTGAGTACCGCACAGGTCAAATAATCAAATCCAAAACTGGCGTCCGTGTAGCCAATTTCCTTAATAATTCCACGAACTAAATTTGGAATTTCGATATAAGTTTTGGTGGTGATCTCGCCGCCAACCATCACCATGCCGGTGGTGACATAGGTTTCACACGCGACTCTTCCAAAGGGATCCTCTTCAAAAATCGCATCAAGAACACCATCGGAAATTTGATCGGCAACTTTATCCGGATGTCCTTCAGTTACAGATTCAGAGGTGAAAATCATGGAAGACATGAATTACTCCTTTCACTATTTAGACTGGGATTTTAACTTTATCCTACTTCAGAAATAAACAGCTGCTAAGCCGACAACAAACCTTGTTTCAAGAAATCTATGTTTTCAATCAATGTGGGGTCGACTTGATTTTCTACGGCAAGGTACAAACTTACCATATCGCCCAAAAAGATCAATGAAAACAGACGAGTCAGCAAAGATTCTCCCTGGCTTTTAATTTCTATGATAGAATCAACCGTATGTTTTTCAACGATTTTTCGCGTCAATTCCATCCGTCTGCCAGCTTGAAAATCATCACCCCGATCTGTTAAATAGATAACTTGAAATTTTTTATTAATTTCATCCAAAGGTCCCCACCCCATAATTTCATTGTGATTGAGTTCAGGGAATACATTCCCGAAGGCCAAAACTTTGCTGTTTTCAGAAAGCTGCCCCTTCCATCTCCAGGTCACAGGCTCAAAACCTGCGACCGAGGCGTAAATCAACGGAATTTTCCCCTTCAGTGAACGACTGATTTGCTTGGGCAAATTATCGTTTTCATCCGGATCATATTCAGCTGCTAAATTCTCCAGAACTTCGATTGTTTCTAAAATACCTTGTTCGGGATCCGAAATTTTCCCGGTTGAAAACAAGCAATAGAGAATTGGAACCAATAAATAACCCAGGGCAGATCTTGGTGGATATCCCGACGGCACTGAAAAAACCGGGTGGTTATTCAAGGCGGCTTTATCACTCAGTAGCCCGCCCGAAGTCACACAGACGATTTGGGCCTTTCTTTGGTGAGCATCCTCATAAGCGGCCAAGGTTTCTTCGGTATTTCCTGAATAACTGCAGACAATTACCAAAGAATTTTCATTGATGAAATTAGGCACCCGGTAATACCTGTTCACGGAAAAGGGAATATCGATATAATCATTAAAACAGGACCGAACTAAATCCCCGCCAATGGCTGAACCGCCCATCCCGCAGACGCAGATATTTTGAATTATTTCGTTATTTAAAGAAACTTTTCTGGACTTAGCAAGCTCGAGCGCATGACTCAATTGTTGGGGAAATTTTAAAATTTTCTCCAGCATTCCGTCTGCATCAAATTTTGCGATTTCCAATCTATCTATATTCGGCATTCTTAAATCAAATCTTTAAACTTCTTTCGCACGATTTTGGTCATAAACCGCTCCACCTCCGAGGGCCTTTCAAATTGCAGAACCTTCTTGGCAATTCGAGCCGCTTCGCGATACTCCGTTGAACGAATCATTTTTTTTATTTCCGGAACTGCTATCGGGCTCACGCTAAATTCATCTAAATCCATACCGATTAAAATCAAAGTGGATAACGGGTCGCTGGCCATTTCTCCGCACATACCAACCCAAACACCTTCCTGATGACCGGCTACAATGATTTGTTTTATCATTCTCAGAACTGCCGGATGCAAATGCTGATACAGATAGGCAATGCGCTCGTTTCCACGATCCACAGCTAACAAGTATTGAACGAGATCATTAGTGCCGATGCTAAGAAAGTCTACTTCCCTAGCTATTCTGTCGGCTAGCAGAGCAGCGGATGGGACTTCAATTATAGCGCCAATTTCAATATTAGGATCGTACTTAATACCTTCTTTTTGCAGCTCCGATTTCGCGCTCTCTATAAGTATTTTACACTCATGAATCTCATCCAACCCCGAAATCATTGGCAGAAGAATTTTCACGTTCCCGACTGCTCCGACTCTCAGAATTGCACGCAGTTGAGTATTAAAAATATCCTTTCTCTCCAGGGAAATCCGAATTGCACGCCAGCCTAAAAAAGGATTTTCTTGAGGCGGAATCAAAAAGGATTCCGGTAATTTATCACCGCCCAAATCCATAGTACGGATAATGACCGAATCCGGGGCAATTTTTTTTACAATTTTTCTGTACTCCTGAAATTGCTCCTCTTCAGTCGGTAATTCCTTTTTTGCAAGATAAATATAATCGGTGCGATAGAGTCCAACGCCTTTTGCACCATGAGATTTTACTGACTCTACTTCGTCAGTGAATTCCAGATTTGCTGAAAGCTCGATCTCTTTACCGTCAAGAGTGAGACTCTTGAGATTGCGAACCTCTTCTAGCTTTCGGTTGGTGTCATAATACTTTTCCTGTAACTGTCGGTAGTGTTTTATGGTCTTCTCGTCCGGTTGAACAAGCACTTTCCCTTCACTACCATCGATAATAATTCGGTCTCCTTCCTGAACCAAGGCAAAAACCCGCCGCAATCCTACCACAGCGGGCACCTCCATTGAACGGGCCATGATAGCTGCATGAGAAGTCCGGCCGCCTAAATCTGTGGCAAACCCAAAGACTTTCCGCCTGTCCAGCATAACTGCATCGGAAGGCGTTAAGTCATTCGTCACAATAACCGCTGATCCGGAAAGTTGATTCAGGTGATCTGTACGATCTCCTTGAATGTGTCGAATTACTCTTCTTTTTACATCCCTCAAATCTGAGGTTCGGTTTTGGAAATGGTCAGCAGTGCTGCCATTTAAAGTGTCCTCATATTTTTGCATAACATTATAAAATGCAAACTCAGCGCTTCTGTTTTCTTTGGTAATAGCATTGATAGTTTCTTCGATAATCACACTATCTTCAAGTAAAAGTTGGTGCACATCAAAAATTTTTGCGTTTTCCTGGCCTACCCTGTGGGCTACTTTGCTCTGCAGTGACTTTAACTCGCTCTTTGACCTCTCAACCGCCTTCACAAATTTCTCAACTTCATCATCTACGCTTGAATCTTTTAAGATTGTTGGATCAATTCTGATCGATTCGCCTTTTAGCTTGAATACTTTTGAAATAGCAATCCCAGGTGACGCGGGAACACCCTTCAGAAAGTATTTACATTTGATTTTTTTATTTTTAACGGCCACTTATCAAACCTATTCTTCATTAAACTTGTTTTCAATTAATTCAATGAGCGCCTTTATGGCTTTTTTTTCGTCCAGGCCCTTTACTGTAATGGTCAATTTACTTCCCATTTCCGCAGCTAACATCATGACTCCCATAATGCTCTTTCCGTTCACCTCATGATCATCTCTGCCAAGATAAACGTCGGCCTCAAATTTCGCTGCCGTGTTGACAAAAAGCAATGCCGGCCTTGCATGCAACCCCAGCTTGTTTTTTATTTGAACAATTTTTTTAACCATCTGAAATTCTAATAAATTAATCCGCCGACAACCGTACTGCCCAAAATAAGGACAATTAATGCAACAGGAACTGAGACGTTCAGTTTTAACAAAATCAACATCAAGAGAAGTCCCGCTAAAAACGCCGCCCCTTCCGGGAAACTTGTTATGAAGTCTGAAAACCCGAGCAGAGTTATCAAAACACCCGTAGATAAAGCAGCAAACTTATCAAGACTTTCAAAAATCTCTTTATATTTACTCAGCGATACAACCTTTGCAAGATCAAATCCAAGTTTGTATCCCCTCAAAAGCCCCGTTATTCTCATATAAAAATGAGGCAGATTATACAAAAAAAGAAAGACACAGAAACCAAGCACTTTATTATAAAGGGTCAGCGCGAGGCCAAGCATTGCCGCAATCGGTTTAAGTTTACCCCAGAACAATTGGTCTCCGATTGCTGCTAACGATTCACTCATCCGTTTTTTAAAACGGTCCATTTGCTTTGTATCAAACCTGGCTTCCTCGATTGATTGTTCTTCCAATCTGATTGTTGCACCCATAATCCAGGAAGCCATGTAAGGATGCGTGTTAAAAAACTGTAAATTCCTTTCGAGAAATATAGCTCGGTCCTCACTTTTGGAGAAAGCTTTTTTAATAAATGGTACCAGGCAAAAGCAAAAGCCGAGACTCAACATTCGTTCAGAGTTCCATGCGGCCTGTATATAAAACGAACGCCAAATTATTCTAATAAAATCGGACGGTTTTAAAATCGCCATCGGTTTAGTATATCCAGACAATTAACAAAGCAACCGCTGACATCACTGTTCCTATCAAAGTGTATCGAAAGGTCGTTCTTTTCAGAAACAACCAAAACATAGTTCCCAGGCCAGCACCCAAAAGTGTAGGCTTCAGAAATGGCAGGCTGATTTTAAACGGAAAACTGATTATGGCGGATTGCATAATATACTTACCTAAAAAAAAGAAAATAGCAGAAAATAAAATACCAAAAAATAACGAATTAAGAACTCCAAGGTAATTCAGCCGAGAAATCTTAGCCACATTTCCGTGTTCAGCAGCCAAGTCCGCCTTTCTTAATAAAACCAGGTTGAAGCGGCGACTCCAATTCTGAAATGGAATCGTTAATCGGCTCAGTGCAACACCATATAAAACAGTAAACAATAAAATCAGATTGGTCTGCCCGGGAAAAATCTGGTTAAGTTTCACGGCCAGCCCCGCAGAAATGAAAACTCCCATGTTTCCCAAAGAAACCCGGGCTCCGCCGACTGGCATCTCTGCCAAATAAGGTAACTGTAATAGCATGCCGACGACAGATCCCAGAACCAAATCGCCCATCAAAATGCCTGCAATCGAGCAAGAAACCAGAGGCTGTGACACCATTGACTGCCAGGCTGAATCCGTATCAGCAGAGACAATACCCCCCATTAAACAAAATAAGAGAACATCCATTTCCATCTGGGTAGAAAAAATAAATGATTAATTATGCATTACGATTTGAGATGTACTTCAGAAAGCTTAACAGCAACTCCTTTCCTTGAGTCGAATGAAGTTCATCGAGATTACTTTTTGCGGAAAGAATATATTTGTTAATTGCGAATTTTGCCGCATCAATTGAGCCGGCTTTTTCAAAGAGGACTTTAACTTCGTTGATTTGCGTTCGATTAATCTCCTGTTTAGTCAACAAGAATCTCAATTGCTCTTTTATGCTTGAGTCAGCCTCGGATAAAGCGTGTACCAACAAGTAAGTCTGTTTTTTTCGTTTGACGTCGCTGCCGTAAGTTTTACCCATTGTTGCTTCATCAGAAGTGATGTCCAGCAAGTCATCTTGAATTTGAAAACCACAGCCCAAATTATACCCAAAATTTCCCAATGCCTGCACTTCCGCTTCATTGCCGTTGCCGATAAGACCGCCGAGTTTCGCTGATACATTTAACAGCCGCGCCGTCTTCCTGCCGATCATATCCAAATAATCCTTGAGATTCACATCTCCATTTGTTTCAAATTCTAAATCAAAAGCCTGGCCCTCGCAAAGCTCGATGATCCCTTCGGTAAAAACAGTGGCGATTTCGTGAATTTTCGAAGATTGGGTTCGCAGCAAGGATTGAAAAGCTAATGCAACAAGCCCGTCGCCCGCAAGAAGGGCGATATCCGAGTTCCACTTTTTATGTACCGTCGCCCGTCCTCTTCGGGTGTCGTCACGGTCCATAATGTCATCATGCACCAAAGTAAAGTCATGCAGTAATTCAACCGCCACTGCAGCATCCCAGCATTTCTCCAGCACACCATCTACTGCTTTGCAGGAAAGGGCCAATAAAATTGGCCGAATCCGTTTGCCGCCTCCCTCCAAGACGTACTGAATCGGATCATACAAAATAGCTGGATGATGTCTATCCAGAACCTGGAATAACCTTCGATCAATTTGCTCTCTCCACTCTTGAAGCAGAAATTTGAATTGGTTATCCACCAGTTAAATGTCTTCAAATTCGAGTTTAATTTTTTGCACCACAAGTTTAGGGCAAAAAAGGTAACGATTTTTTGGGTCATAATCAAGCAAAATTTTTTGGATATACTTTGTTGAATTTATTTATTTTTAAGGAGTTAGGGTGAGAAATGCTTAACAACAAAAAAGGAGTTACTGACTGCGCAACAAGCGTTGCTGGCTCTGTCAAATCCTCAATGAAAGGGGTACGGGTTCATGCGGGAAAAATATATGTATTGATTTGACCGAAAAGTGGCAAAACTAATTTTTGCACTCCAATTCAACATTTTTAGATTAAATAAAATACAATGTGCTGGGTGTTTGCTGGAGTGCGATGCTCAGACATCGCGAAAGCACTTTTCGGTCAATCACTATTTAAATTAAATGTTTTCCGTTTTTCTTAATCTCATCGCTCTCTATTAAACCATCACGCAGGCGAATAATCCTTTTGGCGTGCTCTGCGATGTACTCTTCATGTGTCACAAGGATGACCGTGTTGCCATGATCATGAAGCTGTTGGACAAGTTCCATAATCTCTTCGCCGGTTTTTGTATCAAGATTTCCGGTGGGTTCGTCAGCCAAAATTATTGAAGGGTTGTTTACAAGTGCCCGAGCAATGGCGACTCTCTGGCGCTGTCCGCCGGAAAGTTCGTTGGGTTTATGATCGACCCGGTCACCAAGACCGACTTTTTCCAAAGCTGTCCGAGCTAAATCCTTTCTTTGCGAAGAAGGAATGCCAGCGTAAATCAGCGGCAGCTCCACATTGTGCAAGGCTGTCGCCCGGGGCAGCAAGTTAAAAGTTTGAAAGACAAATCCTATTTTTTTATTGCGGATGGAGGCCAATTGATCATCGTTCATTTGGCTCACGTCTTCCCCGCCGAAATCGTACAACCCTGTAGTCGGCGTATCAAGGCAACCAATAATATTCATCAAAGTAGATTTGCCTGAACCGGAAGGTCCCATAATCGCGACATACTCATTCGAATCGATGGCGACATCAATCCCACGCAAAGCGGGGACCTCAACCGAGCCTAATTTATATATTTTCTCAAGGGATTTGATATCTATTAGCATAGTCTTGTGAAGTTTAGATTAATATTATTATGAATTATCTTGTTCAATAATTCCCATTGCGGTTTCTAATTGAGCCTGGGAAATCATAGCATCATACTTTGCTCTAACTAAGGTGACTCTGGCACGAGTTAAAGAAACTTGTGCCTCGGTTACCTCTAATTGAGTACCTGCTCCGACACGGTATCTTTCTTGTGCCAGGCGATACTCCTCTTCAGCCGCTCTTAGATTTCTTGCATTTATTTCTGATATGCGATGGAAAGCCTCCATGCTGATCAAAGCCTGCTTGACATTGAAATTCATGCGACGCTTTTCATCGATCCAACTTTCTTTTGCAATCGCATGATTAGCACTTTGTCTGCCTACCTCAGCTGTATCTGAGAATCCATTAAAAATATTAAAACTGACCTGCCCTCCTAACGAAATACTAAAGTTTTTATCATAACCTCCGTAAACACGGTTAAATTCACTGTTGTTTCTGGAATAGGTTGCCTGGACGCCAAATGAAGGCCAATAGGCACTTTTTGCTATTTTCATGCCATACTCAGCACTGCGCATATCGTTTTCAAAACGCTTCAAGTTGGGATTATTTTGTTCGGCAATTGCCAGCGCTTCTTGCAACGGGTATTTGGAAGGATTCGTGGAAACCCCGGCTTCCACAATTTGCAGAGGTGTGTCCGGATCGCGCCCCATGACCATATTCAAATTACCCCGCGCAATCTTCACAATATTTTGCTGAGTAATATAACTAATTTCATCGGTTCCCAGTGTTACCTCAGAGCGGTAGACATCGATCTTAGCTACGGAACCAATTTCGAACATACTCTGAGTTCTGTTCAGTTGCTTATTGCTCCTATCGACCGCTAATTTATATTCCCGCTCTAAATTAGTGGCTTTGAGCAGCTCAAAGTAACGTCGTTTCACGTTGCTATAAACATCATATCGTGCTGAAGTCAAGCTATTTGATGAGGCTTCAAAGGAAGCTTTCGCTTGTTTGATTGAATTCCAGCTGCGCCCAAAATCGAAAAGTGTTTGCGTGTAAGATATTTGCGCAAAATGAGAATTTCTCTCGGAGCCTTCCTGAGTTATAGTACGTTGATCAACGATTGATTCACCGGTGGTTGTATCAATGCCAACCAGAACATCACCCAAAAAGGTCGCATCTCCAGTTTTCTGTCTGCTGGACGAAAAAGTCGTTTGAATTCGCGGCAAAATACTTGAATAGGACCCCATGACATTTGCACCCGAGCGATCCACTTGCGAGGCGGCAATTTTGAATTGCGAGTTATTTTGTAAACCCATTTCAATACATTTTTCAAGAGTCAAGACTTTGCCATTTTGCGCATGAGACATATTCACTACCACTGTCAAAATGGTCAAAGTGAATAATACTGATTTGATATACTTAAACATAGTGTGCTCCATTTTTTTACTTACAAAAAAAATTGTAGAAAGGTTTTATTAGCCTAATCAGAATAGTCGTTTGTAAAAAACGTAACTTGTTAGAAAAAGTTTCGACTAAAAAAATATTCAATTAGTTTAATTAACAAATCTTTTGTATTAGAGTCTATGAAAAATGAAAATGTTGCAGGGCAGTTTATGTTTATGAGCTTAATTTTATTGTTAGGCAATCATCAACTAGTATATTCCTATGCGTTACTCATATCTCAAGGCCACAATTGGATCGAGTTTGGCCGCCTTTTGCGCCGGGAATATCCCGAAGAAGAGGCCTATCCCTACAGAGATTACGACCGAAAAAATAAGCCATCCAAGCGGCAGCACAAACGAGAATCCCACCAATTTTGCGATAAGTAAAGCCAGGCTAAGTCCGACCGCAATACCCAGGAGACCGCCGATGCCGGACAGGGTGGCAGCCTCAACTAGGAATTGCAATACTATCTGGCCCCGAGTTGCGCCAATGGCTTTGCGAATGCCTATTTCGTGTGTTCGTTCAGTCACTGAAACCAACATGATCACCATCACGCCGATGCCTCCAACCATGAGCGCGATTGAAGAAAGCACCACCAAAGCCAGAGAAACTTTGTCGGTGATATTTTGGGTAAATTCTATCACCGCATCAATTGAGATAATAGCAAAATCATCCGGCTCACCCAGTGGTACTTTGCGCCGCATACGCATCAATGCCCGCATGTTCTCCGTAACTTCGTCCACATAGGCCATGTCATCAACAATCACGTTGATCTCAAGTCCCTGCCGACGAAACAAAAAATCACGTTCGAAAGCTGTGTAAGGAATGATCATAAAATTCTCGGCAAAGCCGCCAAAAATAGTTTTTCGGTCTGCAAACACTCCCACGACCTTGTATTCTCTACCTTCGATCCGAATGTTTTTCCCAATGGGGTCTTCATTTTTAAACAGGGAGTTTGCGGCTTTCGCGCCCATTGCGACGATCTTGCGGCGGTGATCTTCCTCAAAGGTTGTGAAATACCTGCCTTCGGCTACATTCATACTTTGGATTTGCAAAATCGGCTGATTCGAACCTATCATGTGAATCAGGTTTGCCTTTCGTTCTTTATATTTTACAGACACACTTCTTTGGTATTCAACTTCGACCCCGCGTACATGCGGCAACTCCTCCAAAGCAAAGGCGTCATCAATAGTAAAGTTCTTTCGCTTCTCCCATTCCTTTGTCCCTTCACCGGCCAGAAAGTTAACTTTTTGCAGCGACAAGATCGGCGTGTTTTCAGCGCTTATTGAATCGCGGATGAAGTTGTTGAGACCAGACACCGTCGCGACCATTCCCAGCAAACTTGCGACGCCAATTAGGACCCCCAGAATCACCAGGCCGGAACGCATTTTATGACTGCGTAAAGTTGACCATGCTTCTCTTATGGCCTCGTTAACTTGCGCTACCATGATTTCGCGAGATTTAGATTGTTCTTTGTTCATTCGTATGATTCATATTTCATTCATATCTCAATGCTTCTACAGGATCTAACCCGGCTGCCTTTCGCGCCGGATAGACTCCAAAGAATAAACCAACGACAAATGAAATACCCAAAGCGACCAAAACAGACCACAATGCGATGCGATACGGCAAGGGCGTAAATGCCGCGACCAGATTTGCCGCGGTAAAACCAAAGGCGATGCCGATGACGGCGCCGGCAGTTGTCAACACCACGGACTCGATAATGAATTGCAACATGATGTGGCGCCGTCTTGCACCAAGGGCTTTGCGAATACCGATCTCTCGAGTTCGTTCAGAAACCGCTACCAACATGACATTCATGATAATGATACCGCCGACAACTAAAGTTATGCTTACGACGCCGACCAACGATCCAAAAACCGCCCGACTGATGTTTTCCCATAAGGAAACAAGATTCTCCGAAGTTGTAATGTAAAAATCATCTTCCTCCGTTGGTTTTAGTTTATGCCGAATACGCATGGCCATCCTGGCTTGCTCTTGAGCCGTTTCGAAAGTTTCCATGCTGGCTGTTCGTATTGGAATGGAAAGTGACCGCTGCCGCGAACCAAATTGCTTCATAAACGTGGAGATTGGGATAAAGGCGAAGACGTTTTGATTTGAACCGAGAATTGAGGATTTCTTTTCACATACACCGACAACAGTGTAGTGACGACCGGCAATTTTCACCGTCTTAAATAAGGGCTCCTCTTCAGGGCACAGACTGTTAGCGACGTCCCAGCCTAACACACAAACGTTCTTACGCTGCAGCAAATCAATTCTAATTATATGCCGGCCTTTTTCGAGTGGAAACTCGCCAATGGCAGAATATTCCTCGGTACGACCTCGAATGTCCACTTCATCCACGAACCGCCGGCCACGTTTAATTCTTTCCTTGCGACTGATTGAGGCATCTGTAAATTCAGCAAGCCTTACTTCATGACGGAGCGCTTCCAAATCATCCAGAGTTAGTTTAGGATTTTTGAGAGATTTGAGGAATTTATCGAAATCAGTTAGAATTTCCCATTCATTGACACGCTTAATTGTAAAAACATGACTCCCTTGCGAAGCAATTTTCTCCTTGACGTACGAATCCATGCCATCGACCACAGAAACGACAGCTATAATGGACATGATGGATATAATGACACAAAGGATCGTTAATGATGACCGCAGTTTATTGGCCCAAAGTGCCATTAAGGCAATAACAATGTTTTCCCAAATCAGTTGCATCTCTTATTTGAAGATAGTTTGGAGTTTCAAGTCCAAAGTTACGAGTGTTATTTCCATTCCGAATTGGCTAGAACTAGAAACTTTAACTCGAAACATTACTCCAGATTCTTTTTCTTCTTCTCGACCTTGACCGGATCTTCGTTGCGCAGACGCCGAAGCGCTTTAAAAGGTCCTATGACGACTTCGTTGCCAACTTCTAACCCTGAAATCACTTCAAAAAAGCGATCGCCCGCGATGCCGGTTTTTACTTTATGAAAAGTAACTTCACCATCATTAATCACAAACACGCCTTGTGATTCTTCTTCCCTGGTCATATCATTGGCGGCTTCGGAGATTCGGCGTCTCCGCACTCTTTTCTTTTCTTGTTTGAGCTCCGAGGGTTTGCGCAGCGTTAGCGCCTGGATTGGTACGGCAATGGCTTTTTCGCGATATCCGGTGGTGATTTCGGCTTTACAAGATAAGCCCGGACGAACATTAGGAATCGTTCCGGTTAGTTGAACGACTACTTCAAAGCTGGTAGCCTGTTGTTGAGAACCCAAACTTAGAATCGGACTGTGACCGACTTTCGTCACGACTCCCTTAAATGAGCTGTCCGGGTAGGCGTCCACTTTGATAACCGACTCATGGCCCACTCGAACATCCACAATATCGGTTTCATCGACTTCGATCTCCGCCTCAATTACGGAGAGATCCGCTATGGTTAAGAGTATAGTCGCCGGATTATTAAACGCACCGACAAAAACATTCTCACCCTCTTCGATATTACGCTTGGTTATCACACCGGAGACATCCGCATGGATATTTACCTTGCTCAGCTCATGACGCGCTCCCGACAGCATGGCCTGCAGACGCATGATTTCCTGTTTCCTTGCCTGGGTTTGCAGCTTCTGTACATCGTGAGCGGTGCGGGATTTTTGCAGGACATCCTCAGAAATCAGGTCCCGTTTAAAAAGTGTCTCCTTACGATCGAGCTCCACTTTAAGCTGTCTTAGATTGGCCTCGTCCAGCTCCATATTGGCCCTGGCTGCGGCGATACTGGCCTCAATCTGCCGCACATTGGCTTCTGCAGGTGTCGGATCGATCTGCATTAGAAACTGACCTTTTTCGACAATATCA
>SMUY01223931.1_pt1 | contig 20403 bp, 21 predicted proteins | sample 2456441 | NCBI WGS metagenome assembly SMUY01 (sample SAMN11095931, study PRJNA526329) | marine sediment metagenome | biome: Marine sediment; feature: Surficial sediment; material: Deep marine sediment; isolation source: Hadal surficial sediment | place: Pacific Ocean | collected 2014-11 | depth...
CGGCAAAAACAAAAAGCTCGCCCTCACCGCTTGTGTGCGAAAAATGGTCGTGATACTCAACGCAATGCTCAGAGATGGTCGAAAATGGAATCCTTCACCCGCCTAACACTTGACTTCTCAACACAGTCGCTTGTTAGGCGGGCTCGTCCCTCTAGAGGGAACCATCGGCGTCGTGTACTTCATGACCTGTCAGGGCTGGACAAAACGTACAGAAAATCCGCATGCGAGTCTTCGCCGTGATTCGATGGCGATCGTGATTGTTCATTGCATAGAGTGTTCCTGGCCGCACCTCGTGAATAGTCCCTGAATCCACTTCTTCCACTGTTCCTTCACCTTCTATGCAGTAACATGCCTCAAGGTGATTCTTCTGCCACAAATCCATTTTGAAACCAGCTTCGAGAATCGTGTCCGTCAATGTGACACGCATACCATCCTCTTCATGAAGCAATCGAAGGCTATGCCAGCGCTCGCCACTAATATCGCCTTTTGTACCTACTACGTCCTCCTTTCTCCTTACGATCACGCTTATAGCCTTCGCTAGGTTGAATTTTGCCGACCAGATATCGTTACCGCCTAACGACTATTAGACGGAAACATTCCATGTTGAAGTATGGAATATTTCCGTCTACCCCGCTTGTGGCTGGTTGCCAGTCAGTATGGCTGGTTTGTTGGCCGTTTCAAAATCCCATCAAATCAATTATTTGTGCTTTATTCACGGATCCCTGTGCCCTAGAGACGGGGCTCTGGCCTACGTGCATTGCGGACATTGTCGTCATATTGCGATTGCCCTTGTCGATGCTGGCTTTGTACGGTCATCGCTTCTGGAACTCAAGGCGCTGGCGATGAAATATTGTAGACGCCCCTCTCCATTTCTGGAGTCCCTGCGTGAAGCAATCCGGGTACGCCATTATAGTATTCGGACCGAGGAAGCCTACATGGGGTGGGGGAGGCGTTTCATTCTGTTCCATGGCAAATGCCACCCGAAAGACATGGCCGAGGCGGAGGTCGCGGCATTTCTTTCCCACTTGGCGCTTGACCGCAAGGTGTCGCCCGCAACACAGAACCAGGCATTGAGCGCATTGTCTTTCCTCTATACGGTGGTGCTCACTCGACCGCTCGAGGAAATGTCGGGAATCGTCAGGGCGAAGCGTCCCCGCAGGTTGCCGACCGTTCTGACGCAAATCGAGATCGGTCAGATTCTGTCGAGGCTGAAGGGCATGCACTGGCTGATCGCGTGCATTCTTTATGGGTCCGGACTCAGACTCATGGAGAGTGTACGTCTACGTGTCAAGGACATCGACTTCGCGCACCAGGCGCTTTTCGTCCGCAACGCAAAAGGGTGGAAAGGATAGAATCGTGACGTTGCCCAGTGAGCTCAATGTCCCGCTCAAACGCCACTTGGCCGGCCGCCGTACGACGTTCGAGCGGGATATTCTCGACGGAGCGGCAACCGTCTACTTGCCATACGCGCTCGAGCGAAAATATTCCGGTGCAGCAAGTGCCTGGGGCTGGCAGTACGTCTTTCCTTCTTCTCGTACCGGCCGGGATCCCCGTTCCGGGTCCGTTCGGCGTCACCACATCGACGAGAGCGGGGTGCAACGAGCGATTCGCCGTGCGGTGCGTGACGCGGGTATCGAAAAGCCGGCCACCTGCCACACGCTGCGGCATTCGTTCGCCACACATCTGCTCGAAAGGGGAATGGACATCCGCACCGTGCAGGAGCAGCTCGGGCACGCCGACATTCGGACCACACAAATTTATACGCACGTGCTCATGCGAGGTGGAATGCCGGTGAAAAGCCCCGTTGGGGATGCGCTGCGATTCTCCGATACCTGACGCTGATGCCATGACCCGGCTGGATCAGTTCGGAAAGCGCCAGGAGCCGGCCTGGACCCCCGTCTCCCCGGTGGTCGCACCGGCATGCTCGCTTGCCAGATCTGCGAATCGACTCAGCGTGCTCCGAATCTCGCCGTCTTTGGTCGACGCGGGCGCATAGAGCAAGATCAGAACCTCTCGAGAGTCTTCCGAGATCTTGGTACGGTCGGAGTCCGCGATGGGACTCCCGAAGGCGCCTTCGCTGTCGGCGCTGACGAGCTTGCCGGCGATGTTGATCTCCTTTCCGATTCCGTGATAGACCTCATCGCTCGCACCCAATCGTATGGTGACGTCGCCGATAATGCGCTCGCGATCGTAGGCGCCCAGCGGGAACAATGACTCTATGGAGCAGATATTGTTGATGTCGACGATGCAATTGATGTGGTAAAGCCCCTGGCCCTTGAGAACGCGGCGCACAAGGGCTTCACCCGATGGCCGGTGACGCGATGGGTCGATGCCTGCCGACTTGAACAGACGGCGAACGCCACCTGCTACCGGATGCTCGCCGAGTGGAGTATCGGTAAAACGCTCCCTGGCCGTGTTCGCTACGCCGTCATAAATTTTCCGAAGTGCGTCACTGCTCGTGACTATGCGGCAGTCGCTCAGGTGTAGAAACCCCAGTTTAAGCGCAATCGCAGGGTCGATCGTGAAGTTAATGGCGGACACCGGTGTTCGGCCGCTACGGATCTGTCTTGCGGGCGCGATGGTCGATGATGGCGCCGACGCTCGACGCAGTGGATACGCAATAGGGCACCAGCAATGTCAATATCATCTGCACCACCCGGGTGGAATCGACCGTGCCGGCGGCAATCGCGTTTCCATGATTAATGACAATGAGAATCGAGCCGACCACGAGCGCGTATTTCAACCCCCGCATCACGATCGGTGTTCTGCTGGCGATGTGCAACCACTCTCGAATCATGGCGTCAAAACACTCCGTGTAAGTTTCATTGCGGTCGGACGGTTCGATTTTTGGTCTCTCAGAGTCGGATAGAGAGACAGGTCAAGCCACCGTCCATCTTTCTGAATTCACTCACTTGCGTTTCTATGGTTTCGATACCGATCCGTTCGATCAACTCCCTCGTCGCGGGAAAGCCGGCCGGCACGATGACATGGCCGTTCACCCAGAGGCAGTTCCCGGCGTAGGACTCATCGGCGGGAACTCGAACCCGTTCGAACCCGCCCAGTTCCGTGCATTCCGAGAACTCTTTGGTCACGAGCAGGCGATCGTCAGCGAGCGCATTGACGCTGGATTTCAGATGCAGACCGCCGCCGGCTGCCAGCGTAATGCAACGCATCCCTCCGGCTTCGAGGATATCCGTCAGTTGCCTGGCGCCTTCTTCATTGGTGCGCGCGGATAGTCCGATGAGCACGCGTTCGCCCATCACCAGTATGTCGCCGCCATCGACGGTGCCGGGTGCAACGATACGGGCGATGGGCCGATGCACGGCAAGCAACGGCTCGATGGCGGCTTCCTCGCCGCGGCGCGAAGGGGCCCCTGAGCGGGTGATGACGGCAACTTCCCGGGTCACGACGGCGGAGTCTTCTACGAAGCAGCCGTCGGGAAAGCTCTCATCTCCATCGAGTACCGTGACCTGCAAACCGAGTGACTCCAGAATCCGTACGTAGTCTCGGTGTTGCTCGAGCATGCGTTCGAGGTCGGGTGCGCCGAGGCCGGCGCTCGTCAGACCCTCGTCGGCATTCGCAGCCGGTTGGCGTGCGATAGCGTGAGTAAATGTCATTTCCCTGCCACTCTCTCGATCATGGCGCGTACTTCGCGGCGTTGCACCTTGCCAACCGCGCTTCGCGGCAGACTGTCCATGAAATGCACCTGTTTCGGCGCCTGTACCGATCCCACCTGTTGCTTTGCGAATGCGATGATGTCTTCGGCGCTGGCGTCGGCGCCGTCGCGCAATTCGATGGCCACCTGCACCGCCTCGCCCCACTTCTCATCCGGACGGCCGAATACGACACACTCGTGTATGGCGGGGTGGGCGACCAGAGCCGCTTCCACGTCGCTGGGGTAGACGTTGAATCCGCCGCTGATGATAACGTCCTTCAACCGGTCCTTGAGAAACAAAAAACCACGTTCATCCAGATAACCCACGTCCCCGGTGTGCAGTCGGCCGTCCAACATGGCCTCGGCGGTCTGCTCTGGGTTGTCGAGATAGCCGCTCATGAGCAGATCGCCGCTGACCACGATCTCGCCCTGCTCGCCCGCGGATAGAAGCGCTCCCGCGGCATCGACGACGCCAACCCGGGTCATGAAGCTGGCCCTGCCGACCGATGCGATGGTGCTCTCGTCCATGGCTTCCTCCGGAGTGAGCGCCGTGATGATCTGCGGCGCCTCGGTAAGGCCGTAGTTGGTGGCGATCACGGGCCCGAACAGGGCGCGCGCCTGGCGGATCTTCTCGGCAGGCATGATGGCGGCGCCGTAGATCAGCAGCCGCAGGCGTTCGAAGCGGCGCGGCTCCTGCTCCATCGCCGGCATCATCATGTAGATGAGGGTCGGAGGCAGAAAGCTCGTCGTGATGCCCTGTTCCTGGAAGGCGTCCAGAACCTTCCCGGGCGTGGTCTTGCCCTCCATGAATACCAGCCTGCCGCCCGCGGCCAGGATCGGCGTTACGTAGCACGAGGTGCCGTGGGTGAGTGGCGCCGCCACCAGATAGCGATCCGCCGGACCGAATCCGAAAGCGTGAATCATGCTGCTGGCACCGGCGATCCACGCCCGGTAGGGCTGCAGCACCCCTTTTGGTTTGCCGCTGGAACCGCCGGTGAATTTGATCGCCTGGGTAAGCGCTGGCGGGAGTCCCTGTCGGCGCGGCCGCTGGCCCCGATGCCGGACGATGAGATCGTCGATGCGCGGGGCGTCGGCGTTCGCGCCGTCTTTGTCGCGAGCGCCGATCAGGACGGTTGCCGGACCGGGATCGAATTTGTCGAGACACGCTTCGTCGGCGATCAGCAACGATGGCCTGGCGGCCGCAATCTTGGTACCGAGGTCGCGCGGAGCGTCCAGGGGATTCAACGGCACCCAGATCTTGTCCGCTGCCATCACGGCAAGCAATGCGATCAAATGCTCGACGTTGTTGTAGGCGCAGACTCCGACACGGCTTTGAGGCTCAGGATCCACGGCCTGCAGGGCAACCGCGAGCGCGTCTGCCCGTGTCACCAGCTCCCCATAGTCCAGGGAAACTCCCGGTGCCTCGACGGCAACGGCATCCGGGTGGCGCGCGGCGGCGCGGTAGATGAGATCGACGGGCTGCATGCTCGTCCGGCTCCCGTCAGTCGCCCGTGTCCGGCTCCGCGTCGTATGGCACGCCCTCTTCGACGAGTTCCCATATGTAACGCATGCTCGGTGTGCGCTGCTCTTCGGCGATATGGGCGACCAGACCCGCCGAGCGTGAGATAACGGCGATACCGCGCATGATGGGCGCGGGGATCGCGATCTCGCCAAGCAGTGCACCGACGGCGCCGGTGGCGTTGATGGTGATGTGTTTGCCGAATCGCTGATCGACGGCCGCCGACAGCGTGCGCAAAGCGGCGATGTGATGCCCGGGCAGGCCTTCGGATTGCGCAAGAGCGAAAAGTTTGGGCGTGCGCGGATCGTCGGGCTTGTGCATATGGTGACCGAATCCGGGGATCGGTTTGCGCACCCGTCGGTACTCGTCGGCGATGTCGCCGGCGGCTTGTTCCCTGTCCGGCGCCGCGAGAATGCGCTCGATCAACGCGGCACAGCCTTCCATGGTGCCGACGAACATGCTGCCGACGGCAAGCAATCCGGCGCTCACACCCGCCTGCAGTGACTCCGGAGTGCTGCCGTAAATCATGCGAGTAGCAATAGCGCTGGGGGTCAGGCCGTGTTCCATCAGCGTCACCAGCACCGCATCGAGAATGCGGGTCTGGGCGCGCGTCGGCCGGCGTCCGGTGATAGCGAAGTACGTCATCTCGGTGAAGCTGAGCTCGCCGATCAATTCGTCGACGAGATCCGCGCCGCGCACGGTGATGGCGTCGGTGCTGTGGGTACAGAGGCGTGTTGTTGGTTTTCTGGCTGACTTCATAAGGGCATTTTTTCGCGAGCTTGCTTAATGGGGGCAAGCTCGCTCCTAGGATAGGACCGGGGGGACCGATGCTCGGCCATCCTCGTCGACTAGTCGTCGAACTGCAAGCCGTGCTCTTTGATCTTGCGCGTCAGGGTATTCCGTCCCCAACCGAGCAGACGCGCCGCATCCTGGCGCCGGCCGCCGGAGGCGTTGAGTGCAGTCTCGATCATCACTTGCTCGAATCGGGGCACGGCAACATCGAGCAGCGCATTTTTGCCGGTCGACAGATGGTGTTCCGCCCAGCGCCGCAACTGTGCCTGCCAATCGTCGTCACCCGGCGCCGATTGCGGCTTGTCGCGCAGCTCGGGCGGCAGATCGACGAGCTGAATCTCGTTTCCCGAGGCCATCACCGTGAGCCAGCGACACAGGTTTTCGAGCTGACGCACATTGCCGGGCCAGGCCATGGTCGTGAGATAGCGCTCCACGTCGCCACCCAGGGTCTTGGTGGCGGCACCCAGCTCCTCGGCGGCCGCGGACAGGAAGTGGCGCAGCAGTGGGACGATATCCTCGCAGCGATCCCTGAGCGCCGGGACGTGCACCCGGATGACGTTCAGGCGGTGATAAAGATCTTCGCGGAAGCTTCCGTCGCGAACCCGGGACTCGAGATTCTGATGGGTCGCAGCGATGATGCGCACGTCAACGCGGACGGGGGAGTGGCCGCCGACACGGTAGAACTCGCCCTCGGCGAGCACCCGCAGAAGCCTTGTCTGCAATTCCGGCGGCATGTCACCGATCTCATCGAGAAACAGCGTGCCGCCATCGGCCTGCTCGAAGCGCCCCAGCCGTTGGCTCTGGGCGCCGGTGAAGGCACCGCGCTCGTGTCCGAATAGTTCGGACTCCAGGAGATCGCGCGGAATCGCCGCCGTGTTGAGCGCGATGAATGCTGCGTTGCTGCGCGGGCTATGGCGGTGCAGGGCGCGTGCTACCAGCTCTTTGCCGGTGCCCGACTCACCAGTGATGAGCACAGTGATATTGGAACGCGACAGCCGGCCGATGGCACGGAAAACCTCCTGCATGGCCGGAGCCGATCCGACGATGCCGCCGACGGCGTTGGCGGAATTCTGCGCTGGGGCCGACCATTCGGTCTGTTGTCCGTGACGGCCGAGCGCCCGGCGCACCAGCGCCACCACTTCGTCCACATCGAAGGGTTTCGGCAGGTAGTCGAAGGCGCCGCCCTGATAGGCCGACACCGTGCTCTCCAGATCCGAGAATGCCGTCATGATGATGACCGGTAGCTGCGGATGGCGCGCGGAAATGTTTTCCAGAAGGCTGAGCCCGTCCATCTCCGGCATGCGGATGTCGCAGACCACGACATGGGGCTGTTCGACGGCAAGCTGTGCCATGGCCTCGGCACCATTCTCGAACACAGTCACCGCCATGCCGGCCTGCGTCAAAGCGCGCTCCAGCACCCAGCGTATCGAGCGGTCGTCGTCGATTACCCAAACCTGCGCGTCACTCATTGACCATTCTCCACCGGCAGAATGAGACTGAAGGTGGTGTCCCCGGGAACGCTGGCGAACTCGATCAATCCATCGTGCTGGTGCAACAGAGACTGGGCAATGGACAGGCCCAGCCCGGTACCGTCGCCACGGCCCGTGACCAGTGGATAGAACACCTGCTCGCGTAAATCATCGGGCACGCCGGGGCCGTCGTCGTGCACCTCGATGCGCACCACTAAGCGGTGACAGGTCTGACCAATCGTGAAGCGGCGTTGGATGCGCGTGCGCAACTGCAGCGCGCCACTGCCGTCGAGGGCCTGCACGGCATTGCGGGCCACGTTCAGGGTTGCCTGAATGAGCAACTCGGGATCGGCGTGCAGCGGCGGGATGCTTGGATCGTAGTCCCGGGTCACGTGCACCCCGGGCGGCGCCTCCGCGCTCAGCAACGCGCGCACCCGCTCCGTCACTTCGTGGACATTGATGCTGCGCTTATTGGGTAGTCCCCGGGGACCCAGCATGCGATCGAGCAGATTCTGCAGGCGGTCGGCCTCGTGGACGATGACCTGGGTGTACTCCTTGAGGGCATCGTCGACGAGTTCCCGCTCCAGGAGTTGCGCGGCGCCGCGAAGCCCCCCCAGGGGATTGCGGATCTCGTGGGCCAGGCCGCGCATCAGCGCGCGCACCGACGCGTTGCGGGCGACGCCCTGCTCGTCGCGGGTGATCCGCCGCTGGCGGTCCACCGCCACGAGTTCCACCAGCAGCCGCGCTCGGTCGCGGCCCTCGCCGATGGGCGTCACGCTGCAATCCACGCGGATGGTCTGTGCCGCAAGCGTGAGGCGCATCTCACGCTCGGTGAAGGGCGCGCCGCTGGTAGCCGCCCGGCCAAGGGCGGCGGCGAACAAGGTGGTCTCGGGAAACAGCCGTTCAGCGCTTGCGCCCAGCACCTGATTGGCGCTCAGGTCGAGCAGCTCTTCTGCGGCAGGATTCATGGCCAGCAAACGCAGATCCGTGCCCAGCAGCAGCACCGCCGTGGTGAGGTTGTCGATGATGGTCTTGGTGCTGTCCACGGGCTCGCTCTGACCCTGCCTGATGACGGGCTGTCTGGCCGGTCGCATGGACGGCTGCGTGTTGGCGGCGGGTACGGTCATGATTTCCATTGAGCAATAATCGGACCAGCTCGACCGCCGCCTGCCATTGGCGCCGCGCACCGAAGAAGCGCCGCTCAAGCCGCGTAACTACGGGAGATCACGTGTTCTGCCTGCCACCAGGCGTCCCGCCGGTGATCCACGGCATGCCCATGGGGAGGAGAGTATGCACCAAAATGGTGCGCGAGTGAACCGGAGATGCGCCAGGCGGGTCCGGGCGGGCCGTGTCAGCCGCCGCCGCGTTTCAGGTGGAAGATGACGCTGTTGCTGCGGGCGATTTCCTTGCCTTCGCTGTCCTTGACCGCCGCCTGCACCGTATGGGTGCCGCGGTCGACTTCCGTAAGAGTGATGGAGGTGCCGCTACCGCTGCCGATGGGCTGGCCGTCCATCATGACCTCGATACGGTGCCCGCTGCGCAGTCCCGGCGTGAGAGTCAGGCTGACACGCACGTTGCCACCGTTGTCGCGGATGGTCGCGTCGTTGCTGGGGCTCGTGACCTTGAACTCCTTGTAGCCGACGGGCTCGGGCTCTTCTTTCTTGGCGGTCGAGCCCACCAGCGGCGGCGGGCGGGGCAGACTGAAGCCCTGCAGGGGCTCGAGGGTGATCTCTTCGCCCTGGTTCGCGGGGGGCGGCTTGTCCGAGTACACGACATCGCCGTTGGACAGCGTGTACTTATAGATCTTGCCGGCCTGGGCAGCACCCACGGCCAGCATCAAACACAGCAAAAAAGCCATCTTGGACATTTTCTGAGCATAGACAACGCCCTGGGATGGCACAACAATTCCCCCGAAAACCGTGGCTTAGGTCGCATTCGATAGTGTATTCGGGGCTTTGGCAGCGGGTTCACCGACCATTTCCCGCGGCTCAAGATGCACAGAAGATCAGCTGGCGCGGCCGCCGCCGAAGGGAACCGCCCTGGGCCGGGCAGGTTGGAGAATGGCGCTGCGCCGCTGCAGCGTGAATGTGACACTGTTGCTTCGCGCGACCACCTGGCCGTCCGCGTTCTTGACCACCGCCTTGATGCGGTGGGAGCCCCGGTCCATATCGGCCAGGGTGATCCCGGTGGCCTCACCGCCGCCGATGGACTGACCATCCAGATAGAGGTCAATCTTGTCGCCGCGTCTGAGACTCGGCTCGAGGCTCAGATCGACGTTCACATTGCCGGCGTTGTCCCTGATTGCCTCGCCGTCCGCGGGGCGCGTGATGCGGAATTCCCTGTAGCCCGTCGGCGCGCCGTTCGCCGACTGGGGGGAGCCGCCCGACGGGGGTGCCAGTGGCTCGGAAGTGTTCAGCGGCGGTACGTCAATCCGCTGCGCGGGCACATCCGGCGGCGGCACATCGGTGAATTCGACGGTGCCATCGGGTTGTATGATTTTGTAGACTTTCTGCGCCTGGGCGGCGCCGCTGGCGAGTGCCACACAAAGCACCAGTAAGAGCTGTTTCATGCCCCACAGAATAGTCAATGGCTTCCGTGCCAACAACAAAGAGCCCCCGGAGTCGGGGGCTCGAGCGTGATCCGCCCACACCGCCCCGGTGACCGGGGCGGTGTCCCCATCAAAGGCTGTAGTACATGTCGAACTCCACCGGATGGGTGGTCATGCGGAAACGCGTGAGCTCCTCCATCTTGAGCTCGAGGTAAGCATCGATGACGTCGTTGGTGAACACATCGCCGGCCAGCAGGAACTCGCGATCGTTGTCGAGCGCCTCCAGGGCCTCCTCCAGGGACGCGCACACGGTGGCGATGCCCTTCTCTTCCTCGGGCGGCAGATCGTAGAGATCCTTGTCGAGCGGCGCGCCGGGATCGAGCTTGTTCAGGATTCCGTCGAGGCCCGCCATCATCAGTGCCGTGAAAATGAAGTACGGATTGCCGCTGGAGTCCGGAAAGCGCACTTCCAGCCGGCGTCCCTTCGGATTTGCCACGTGGGGCACACGCACCGACGCCGAGCGGTTCTTGGCCGAGTAGGCCAGCAGCACCGGCGCTTCGAAGCCGGGCACCAGGCGCTTGTAGCTGTTGGTGCCGGAGTTGGTGAAGGCGTTCAGCGCCCGGGCGTGCTTGAAAATGCCGCCGACGTAGTGCAGCGCGGTTTCCGAGAGCCCGGCATATTTCTCGCCGGCGAACACGTTCTCGCCGCCCTTAGCGAGAGACTGATGCACGTGCATGCCGTTGCCGTTGTCACCCACCACCGGTTTCGGCATGAAGGTGGCCGTCTTGCCGTAGGCGTGGGCCACATTGTGCACGCAGTACTTGAGGATCTGCAGCTCGTCGGCCTTGCGCACCAGGGTGTTGAAGACGGTCCCGATCTCGGCTTGGCCGGCGGTCGCCACCTCATGGTGGTGCACTTCCACCGGGACCCCCATCTCCTCCATGGCGAGGCACATGGCGGAACGAATGTCGTGCTGAGCGTCCACCGGCGGTACCGGGAAGTAGCCGCCTTTGGGACCGGGCCGATGGCCCATGTTGCCGTCCTCGTAGGCGCGGTCGGAGTTCCACGCGGCTTCTTCGGAATCGATGCGGTACATGGCGCCCGCCGAGGTCGCGGACCAGCGCACGTCGTCGAAAATGAAGAACTCGGGCTCGGGACCGAAATAGGCGGTGTCAGCAATCCCGGTGGACCGCAGATAGGCCTCGGCGCGCTTGGCAAGGGATCGCGGATCGCGCTCGTAGCCCTGCATGGTGCTGGGTTCGATGACGTCGCAACGCAGGTTCAGCGTCGGCTCGTCGGTGAAGGGATCGAGGATGGCACTGTCGGCATCGGGCATGAGGATCATGTCCGACTCCTGGATCCCTTTCCACCCGGCGATGGAAGAGCCGTCGAACATCTTGCCGTCCTCGAAAAAATCGCTGTCCACCATCGACGTCGGCAGGGTCATGTGCATCTCCTTGCCGCGGGTGTCGGTGAAGCGCAGATCGACGAACTTCACCCCTTTATCCTGAATCGATTTCAGCACGTCATCTGCGGACATGGCTGCTTCCTCCCAAAAATTGCCAAATTTAAAAAAAGGGGCCTGACCGACACCTCCCGGTGCCGTTCGCCTGACAAATCCCTGATAGCAGGAAGCGTGCCAGGCACGGGATCAGCACGCGGTCGCCGGCTCCCTCACGGCACCCGCCGCTGGTGGCGCGGGCCGGCGAGCCGAGAAGCGAGGATTTTCAGGTGCTTGGGTGGAACGGCGCAGGGCCGGGAGGCGGTCCGGGGTGGCCGCCGAAGGTGGCTTGAAAGCCGCCCGGCACAGCGTCCGGGAATGCCGAGCAGCATCACGCCCCATAATAGTGCGTCAAATCACTCTATGCACCAATACAGTGCTACTGTGAGTAAAGCACCCGGATCTCGGCGATGTCCGGATCATCGGCCGCGGCCTCGTTGAAGGCGGCGGTGTTGCCGGCGGCCTGCTCGGGATCCGCGCCCAGGGCCAGGGGCAGTTCCACCTCCACGTGAACGTGGCCGTTCAAATAGTGCAGGTTGACCCGGCGGATCTGACGCGCCGCCGGCAGGTGCTGCCAGCGCGCCTGCAGCCGGCCGAGGAGCTGGTCGCGCAGGCCCAGATGTTTTCCCGGGGCTGCGTGCTCGTCGTCTTCCGGGTCGATGTGCACGGTCACGTCGATGATGTTCTCGAAGCGTCGCATGAGCGCGCCGCGCACGGTCTCGCTGATCTGATGTCCCTCGGAGACGCTCACTCTGGCGTCGCTCAGGATGAGATGTACGTCCACCAGCACCCGATGGGCCATGCGGCGGGTGCGCAGCAAATGCAGGTTCTCCACCCCGTCCACCGACTGAATGGTGTCGCGGATCCCCTCCAGGTAAGTGGCATCCAGGCCCGTGTCGATGAGCTCGCTCATGCCGTTCTTGGCCACGTCGAAACCGATCTTGCCGATCATCAGAGCCACCACCAGCGCCGCCACCGCATCCAGGTAGGTGAATCCCAGCAACGCGCCGCCCACGCCGATCATGACGACCACTGAGGAAATGGCGTCGCTACGTGAATGCCAGGCATTGGCGCGCAGCAACTCCGAGCCCAGGCGGCGCGAGTAGCGCATGGTGTAACGGTATACCGCCTCCTTGCTGACCACCGAGAGCGCCGCCAGGGCGATGGCCCAGGCCTCCGGCACCACCGGCACCTCCGGGCTCAACAACGCGCTCACGCTGTCGTAGGCGATGCCGATACCGACGAGCACCAGCACGCCGCCGAGACCGACGGCGGCCGCGGTCTCGATGCGGCCATGACCGTAGGGGTGATCGGCATCGGCCTCCACGTGGGCGTGCTTGGCGGCATACAGCACCAGCGCGTCCGTGGCCAGATCGGAAAGCGAATGCACGCCGTCGGCGACCAGGGCTTGAGAATGGCTGAACCAACCGCCGACGATCTTGACCAGGCCCAGCGCAAGATCCACCCCGGCACCCACCAGGGTCACGCGGCGCATCTGACGATAGCGCTCGTTCAAGGCTGTGCCTGCGGTGGCTTCAGTCATAAGGGGATCCGGGCGCCGTGCTCTCGCCAACCTCGAGCGTCAGCGTAAGCTCGCCGTCACTCTCGCTGATGCCCAGAAGCCGGTGACCGTTGATCCGGCACCAGGCCGGTATGTCGTTGCGCGCTCCTGGGTCGGTGCACCACACTTCCAGCACGTCCCCGGGCGACAAGCCGGAAACTTTTTGTTGCACCCGGATCACCGGCATCGGGCACAACAGCCGCCGCGCATCCAGAGTGTGCTTGTCCCCCATCCGCCGTTACCTGTTGGTGACCACCAGCTTTGCGGGGCCGGTGGTCGTCAGATGTACCACGCTTTGGGAATGTCGTCAGCAGGAAAGGGCGTAACGCTCATGAGGCGCGGCTCGCCGCCGCGCACCGTCACTTCCACCTGGACCACGTCGGCGTCGCGCCCCTGACTGTAGCGCGCCGTCAAGCGAGCAGCCAGCAGCAAATCGTCCTCACCAACATCGCCGTCCACGAGCGTCAGCGGCCCACCGTGACTGGTGACGCAAATATGTGTGAATTGCCGCCGGTAACCGGAGAGAAAGTTATTCTCGCCGTCCTCGCGCGCGATGATGAGCTTGAAGTGCGGACGCGGCCTCAAATGACGGCCCACCTTGAGAAGCATGATGTCATCGAGCTCGTAGTCACGGGCGCCGCGAGACTGCCACAGATCCTTGAGCTTCACGGTGTACTCGCGGTTGGTGAGGAAACAGCAGCCGCCCGCCGGTTGTGCGTAATCGCTGAAACCAAAGCGCGCCGCCAGCGCCATCTGCGGCTTGCGCGAACGGCCGTGAAAATCGAACATCGCTTCGCGATTCACCCAACCCTCACGCTCTGGAAGCGTCTCCGGCAGACGCTTCGCGCACAGGGGCCGCAATAGACGATCACCGGCACCCGATTCACGGGCGACCACCGGCATCGTGTCTTTGCGCTGGGACATCGGCCGTTGCCCGACGACCTCACCGGTGATGACGAAATCGAACCCGTGCTCCTGCATCCATTGATGGGCTTTGCCGACCATGAATGATTTGCAATCCAGACAGGGGTTGAGGTTGGCGCCGTATCCGTGGCGGGGATTGATGACGATATTCTTGTATTCCTCGACCACGTCGACGAAATGCAGCCGGATCCCCAGCTGCTCCGCCACCCACAGGGCATTGTTGCGCTTCGGAACCGCACGGTCCTTGTTGCGGATGGCGTGGGTATGACCCTCGACGCAAAAACCGGTGAAGAAATTGAGCCCTTCCACGTGGATGCCCTGCTCCATCATCACACGCGCAGCGAGCATGGAATCGAGGCCGCCGGAGATGAGCGCCACCGCCTTCGGCGGCGCTTGCCCCGACGTCGCCGTCGTGGGCACGTCCTTCAGGACTGCAGATATCGGCATGGAAGGGTGCCCTCGTGGAAGCCCGTGACCGTGGATGCCATATTACCTCCTGCGGGGACGAATCCCACGCCCGGCGTCAATCCGGCAACCGGGATTCTCCGGCAAAGAGACACTCGACCCGCTCACGGGCCCGCACCAGATGCACGGCGCTACCGTCCACCATGACCTCGGCTGCCCGCGGGCGGCTGTTGTAGTTGGAGCTCATGACGAAACCGTAGGCGCCCGCCGAAGCGACCGCGATCAAATCACCGGCGCCCAGGGCCAGGCGCCGATTCTTGCCGAGAAAATCCGCGGATTCGCATACCGGGCCGACCACATCGAATAGCGGCGCCGCGCTATCGTCCATTGCGGTGCGGCTGACGGGAAGGATGTCCTGCCAGGCGCCGTAGAGCGCGGGGCGCAACAGATCATTCATGGCGGCATCGACCACCGCGAAGTTGCGTTCGCCTCCGAGCTTCAAATACTCGACCCGCGCCAGCAGCAAGCCTGCTTCGGCGGCGATGACGCGCCCGGGCTCCACCAGGAGCTCCAGATTGCGTCCCTCGATGCGCTCAGCGATAGCGGCCACATAGTCCGCTACCGAGGGCGGCGTCTCCTCGCGATAACGCACACCCAGACCGCCGCCCACATTGAGATGCGCGATGGCAATACCGGATGCCGTCAGCGTATCGATGAGCGTCAGCACCCGACCCAGCGCGTCGACGAAGGGCGCAAGCGTAGTGAGCTGGGAACCGATATGAAAGTCGACGCCCTTGATGGTGACATTATCGAGGCTCGCCGCCCGGGCAAACAGCGCCGGCGCATCGCCGATAGGCACACCGAACTTGTTCTCCTTCAAACCGGTAGCAATGTAAGGGTGGGTGTCGGCGTCCACATCGGGGTTCACGCGCACCGAGATCGACGCGACCATGCCGAGGGTGGCAGCCACCGTGTCGAGCCGCGCGAGCTCACCCTGGGATTCGATGTTGAAGCAGTAGACTCCGGCTTCCAGGGCGCGGCGCATTTCCGCCTCACCCTTGCCGACGCCGGAGAACACCGTCTTCCCGGCATCACCGCCCGCCGCCAGCACCCGCTCCAGCTCGCCCACGGAAACGATATCGAACCCGGACCCCAGGCGCGCCAGAACGTCCAGCACGCCCAGGTTGGAATTGGCCTTCACCGAGTAGCAGATGCGATGCGCGAGTCCCGCCAGGGCGTCGTCGAAAGCACGCCATTGGGTCTCCAGAGCCGCCCGCGAGTAGACGTAACAAGGCGTGCCGTGGCGTTCAGCAATGGCCGCCAGCGGTACCTGCTCGGCCAGCAGGTGGTTGTCCTGGTAATGAAAAAACTGCACGGAGCTGCTCGATGGAAATCCGATGGAGACAGGGACGGGGCTGGTGCCGGCGCCGCGCCGTCAACTATGGCGTGATCGTGCCGGCGCGGGCTGGTGCCGCGAGGTTTTCTCTCCGTCCTTCTGCTTCTGCTTTTCCTTCTCCGACTCCGTTTCCTCGGGCAGATAAAGCGGCCCCTTGACGCCGCATGCCACACCGAAGCCGCTCACCGCCAGCACCAGGGCGAGGCTGAAGAATGACCGGCGATTGCACGCGACTTTCAATGGCAGTTTCTCTCGTCGGTCCGGGAGTATAGCAGCACCGGGACCTTGATCTGACTTGGGTCTCGCGTACACTGCCGCGGCGCAACCCCTGGAACAGGCACAGATCTGTGAACGACGATCCGCCACTCGTCATCGAGCCACCGGAGCCCGCCACCGCCAGCATCATCTGGTTGCATGGCCTGGGGGCCGACGGTCACGACTTCGAGCCCATCGTCGCCGAATTCGGCGACAGCGTAACGCGCGACGTGCGCTACGTGTTTCCCCATGCACCACGCATTCCCGTGACCATCAACGGCGGCACGGTGATGCGCGCCTGGTACGACATCACCGATGCCGACCTGTCCAACCGCGCCGACGAATCGGGTGTGCGCGCCTCGGCGGGAATTTTGGAGGGGCTCATCGACGAGGAGCTGGGCAAGGGTTTGCCCTCGACCCGCATCCTGCTGGCGGGATTCTCCCAGGGTGGTGCCATCGCCCTGCACACGGGACTGCGCTTTCGCCAACCCCTGGCGGGGATATTGGCCCTGTCCACCTATCTTCCGTTGCAGGAATCGGCAGGTGAGGAGTTCCAGGAAGCCAATCGCAACATTCCCATCTTCCTGGCCCACGGAAGTCAGGACCCCGTTATTCCCCTGGCGCTCTCCGAGCGCACGCGGCAATTTCTCGCCTCACTGGGTTATCGCCTGCAATGCCACACCTACCCCATGCCGCACTCGGTCTGCCCGGAGGAGATCCGGGATATCACCATCTGGCTGCAGCGGGTAATTGGGGACGGGTAATTGGGGACAGATCTATTTTTTCCTTTGGCCGGAGTCCGGCCAAAGGAAAAATAGATCTGTCCCCAATTACCCGCGCCCAGGTCACCGGGAATGCGCGCGTCCCTGGGAGCCGCGGGAGCGGCCTCGTCCGGAGCGCGGCGGTGGCCCGCGGCGGCGTTCGCGTCGCGCGGGCGGCTTGGGTTTTACCAGCAATCCATCGGTGATCGGGGCGGTGGGGATCTTGCTGCCGATGAACTCCTCGATATCCATCAGCGAATAGACGTAGTTCTCGCAAGCGAAGCTCACGGCGTCGCCGCTGGCGCCGGCGCGCGCGGTGCGCCCGACCCTGTGCACGTAGTCCTCCGCGTCCTGGGGCAGGTCGAAGTTCACAATGTGGCTGACATCCGGTATGTGCAGCCCCCGGGAGGCGACGTCGGTGGCGACCAGCACCGGCACCTTGCCGGTGGTGAACTTCTCCAGCAACGCGAGCCGTTTACGTTGCGGCACGTCGCCGGTCAGCATGCCCGCGTGTATGCCGTTGCCCTCGAGATAGGCTTCGACTCTCTCCGCGGCACGTTTGGTGTTGACGAAAATCATGGTCCGCGTCGGCTCCATACGTTGCAGTATGCCGATGAGCAGCGGGATCTTGTCATCGTTGGAGACGTGGTAGAGCACCTGACTCACGTTGGATACCGTCACCTGATCCGGATTGGCGTTGATAACGGTTGGTGAGTTCATGTGCTCGTAGGCAAGCTCGGAGACGCGCATGGAGAGAGTCGCCGAAAACAGCATATTCAGACGTTCCTCCGGCGGCGGCATACGCCGTAGAACGTAGCGGATGTCCTTGATGAAGCCCAGGTCGAACATGCGGTCGGCCTCGTCCATGACCACCACCTGAATGTCGTCGAGGCTGTACACCCGTTGCTTCAGATAGTCGATGGCACGCCCCGGCGTGCCGATGAGAATGTCGAGCCCGGCCTGCAGCATCTCGCGTTGCTGCTCGTACCCCGTGCCGCCGAAAACGACGCCGATCCGCAGACCCGTGTGCTTGCCGAGCACCAGCGCGTCCTTGTGGATCTGCACCGCGAGTTCGCGCGTGGGGGCAAATATGAGGGCCCGCGGGTTGCCTTCCTTATGACCTTTCCGGGGTGGGTGGCGCAGCAGGTGATTCATGGCCGCGAGCAGAAACGCGGCGGACTTGCCGGTCCCGGTGTGGGCCTGGCCCTCCACGTCATGGCCGTCCAACGCGTGGGGCAGGGCTTCCGCCTGGATGCGGGTGCAGAATTCGAAGCCCGCGTCGTCGATCCCCCGCAGGAGCTCAGGCGGCAACCCCAGGCTCGCAAAGGTCACCGTTGTCATTAGTTGGTCACTCATACGTATAATTCGCTTTGCTTTCTGTTATCGGGACGCGTTCGGTACCTCGTTGCTCTTCGAGGCCTTGATATGGTGTCGCGTTGCCCGTATATCAATGATTGTGTGGCTGCTGTGCTCCAATTTTTGGTGGCGTCGACCGATTTCAGGAGATATAAGGTTTATGCCAAATCAACCTGTTTCCAATGAACTTCGAATAAGTGCCTGAGTTAACGGCTTTTATGGGGAAGGCGCTGTGGATGGCCCTGTCCGGGCACCAACAGCGCCCACGAGCACGATGGCAAGGGCCGGCGCCGAGCGGGTTGCAATACATTTGCGATTCGGCTCAAATGGTCCGCAACAGCACTTGGAGAGGCTCCTGATGAGCGATAAGATTGTCCACATTACGGATGAAAGTTTTGAAGACGAGGTGCTCAAGGCAGAGCACCCGGTGCTGGTGGACTATTGGGCTGAATGGTGTGGTCCGTGTAAGGTCATTGCGCCGATTCTGGGCGAGATCGCCGAAGAATACGCGGGAAAACTGCGGGTTGCAAAGCTAAACATAGACGAAAATCCGGCCACACCACCGAAATACGGCATCCGCGGCATACCGACATTGATGCTTTTCAAGGACGGGAATGTGGAAGCCACCAAGGTTGGAGCCCTCTCGAAGTCGCAGCTGTCGGCCTTTCTGGACAGCAATCTCTAGACTACGGGGCCGAGCCTCCTGACGAGGTTCCGGTATCCAATCAATCAGCGCCGGCTCAGGCTGGACGCGGCGATAATGGCGTGCTAAGTTAACTTGACTGAGGCGGGTTCCCCGCCATGCTCATTCGCTCAAAACATCCCTGGCTGTTCCAGATCTAACCTTTGCCGGTTTTAGTGTGCGCATATGTCGCGCGCTGCCCCCTTCTCATTTTCCATTGCCCGAATTGACCGCACATGAACCTAACTGAACTCAAGCAACTGACCCCCCCGGAACTGCTGTCGCTGTCCCAGGAATTGGGAATTGAGGGCGTCGCGCGCACGCGAAAACAGGACATCATCTTCGGCATCCTCAAGGCGCATGCCAAGAAAGGTGAGGACATTTACGGCAATGGTGTGCTGGAAATCAGACAGGACGGATTCGGGTTCCTGAGATCGGCGGACAGTTCCTACCTGGCAGGACCGGACGACATTTACGTTTCGCCCAGCCAGATCCGCCGATTCAGCCTGCGTACCGGTGATACGGTTACCGGAAAGATCCGGCCACCGAAGGAAGGCGAACGTTACTTCGCGCTTCTCAAGGTCGATGAGATCAACTTCGACAGCCCGGAAAATTCCAAGAACAAGGTCGCCTTCGAGAACCTGACACCACTGTTTCCCAACGAGCGTTTCACGCTCGAGCGCGGCAACGGTTCCACCGAGGATCTCACACCGCGCATCATCGATCTGGTAGCGCCCATCGGAAAAGGGCAGCGCGCGCTCATCGTGTCGCCGCCCAAAGCCGGTAAGACCATGATGCTGCAGAGCATCGCGCACTCCATCGCCGCCAACTATCCGGATTGCGATCTCATCGTGCTGCTCATCGACGAGCGGCCGGAGGAGGTGACGGAGATGTCACGCACGGTGCGCGGCGAGGTGGTGGCGAGCACCTTCGACGAGCCTGCCAGCCGCCACGTGCAGGTTGCCGATATGGTCATCGAGAAGGCCAAGCGGCTGGCCGAGCACAAGCGCGACGTCGTCATCCTGCTCGATTCCATTACGCGCCTCGCGCGCGCCTACAACACCGTCGTGCCTTCTTCCGGCAAAGTGCTGACCGGCGGCGTCGACGCCAATGCGCTGCAGCGGCCGAAACGATTTTTCGGCGCGGCGAGAAACATCGAAGAAGGCGGTAGTCTCACCATCATCGCCACGGCGCTGGTCGACACGGGCTCACGCATGGACGATGTCATCTACGAGGAATTCAAGGGTACCGGCAACTCCGAGATCCACATGGAGCGCAAGATCGCCGAGAAACGTATCTACCCGGCCATCAACATCGATCGATCCGGTACCCGCCGTGAAGAGTTGCTCACGAGAGCCGATGAACTGCAGAAGATCTGGATCCTGCGAAAACTCCTGCATCCCATGGATGAGGTCACCTCAATGGAGTTTCTCCTCGACCGGCTGAAGGCGACAAAAACGAATGCGGAATTCTTCGACGCCATGAAGCGTCAATAAAAGGATATTCCTCATCCCCATCGCGCCTCCCTCTCCAGGGAGGAGAGACCAGGGTGAGGGGGCATTCGTGCCCCCCCCCCCCC
>SMUY01112619.1_pt1 | contig 20380 bp, 20 predicted proteins | sample 2456441 | NCBI WGS metagenome assembly SMUY01 (sample SAMN11095931, study PRJNA526329) | marine sediment metagenome | biome: Marine sediment; feature: Surficial sediment; material: Deep marine sediment; isolation source: Hadal surficial sediment | place: Pacific Ocean | collected 2014-11 | depth...
GAGACCCCCCGGCTTTGCCGGGGCGGCACCCAGAGTTTGACAGTTCCGGGATTGAAATGAGGAACTCCCCCTCGTGAGCCGCAACGCATCACGAAAGGGGAGTCCCCATGACGCACTATCGCAGTCTAAATCACTCGAAGTGGGCATGTCAGTATCACGTGGTCTTCATCCCGAAATACCGGAAAAAGGCGATCTACGGAGAGCTGCGCCGGTATTTGGGGGAGGTGCTGCGGCGGTTGGCGCGGCAGCGAGAGAGCGAGGTGGAAGAAGGGCATCTGCTGGCCGACCACGTCCACATGATGATCTCGATTCCGCCGAAGTACTCGGTGGCGCAGGTGATCGGGTATATCAAGGGGAAGAGCGCGATCCACATCGCGCGGGAGTTTGCCGGGCGGTCGCGCAGCTTTGTCGGGCAGCACTTTTGGGCTCGCGGCTACTTCGTCTCCACGCTGGGTCGGGACGAACGGGCGATTCGCGCCTATATTCGGACGCAGGAACTGGAAGATCGTCGGCACGAGCAGCTTCGGTTGGATGAACGCAGCCACCCGTAGGGTGGCCCAAGTGGACGCGTAGCGGCCACGTCAGGCCGCTTTGAGCGGCTCACAACTAAAGCCCCCGGCTTTGCCGGGGGATACTTACTTATTTTCGCGTATTGAGATGGCCTCCTCGACGGCGTTGGTAAGGTGTTTCTTGATCCAGGCGTATCGTTCCTTGCTGTTGCCCCCAGCCGGGTTGTAACACTTCACGATCGACGAGAGTTTCGTTCCGTCACTGCCGTACGGAATGGAGGCGAACGGGTTGCTGCCCTTGGTTGATATTTCGTCGTCCAGGTTCCTCAGGCCGTGTATGTGGATGCCGGCCACGCCCATTTTGTCGTTCCAGGACTTAATGATCTCGTGATTAATCCACTTGCGCCCCGCCGTGTTGCTGCCAACGAGGACGACCGTACAGGAACGACCGCGCATTTGCCCGGCAATCCAGTTCTTGATAGTGTGTCGCCGCCTCCCTTGACGGTTTCCCAATCGTTGTCTGACACCGGATTGTTACCATCGACCATCCCCATGTTCCTTACTTGAGCCGCCCGCGAGTTGTCGGGCTTGTAGTGGAAGCTGTAGAACGCCCTGCATGCCATCGCGCTATCCTCCTGTTCTTAAACTGACGGCCATCACCACGATTATGGCCAGGATCAGTACGCCGTGAAACGGAACGAGGGTTCTGGACAACGTGGCCTCGGGCCAAGTCAGGCCTTTGCCGCCTTTGAAGCCGCTCGTGTCCATCGAAAAGTCGACATCCTCTTCCTTCAGCCGCCGCACGTTGTCGTAGAGTGCACGGTACAGCCGCTCCTGCCAAAGGAAGTACCCGTCCAGTCCCCAGAAGATGAGAACGGGGAAGTAGGCGAAATAGACAAACTCGACCCGTGAATTTGGAACGGACAGGGCGAACAAGGCGGAGGTCAGAACCACACTCCAACCCTTGAGCAGGAAGGAATTACCCGCGAGGCGATTGATGACGCCCTGTATCAATTCGAGGTGCTTGCGCTTGTTCTCCATCGCCCTGGGCGTCGCACTGGCTGCTGGCGGGGACAATCACGGGGACAATTTTCGGATTTGGACAATTCTAGGGCGTCTAGCCAAGACGATAAATCTTTTAAACTGAAGTAGATGAATGGTGGGCCGCCTGGGGATCGAACCCAGGACTCCGTGATTAAAAGTCACGTGCTCTACCACTGAGCTAGCGGCCCAGGGAGGTTAGACGCGGCGATCTTTTCTGAGATCCCGCATCTTCATACCGCACCGGCGCAGGTGCTGATAGACCTGCGCCGACCCGCCGTCCGGTGTGCCCACGAGATCGTAGACAGGTAAACCTCCGACGCATGCGTTTCGGTGGCGTCGAACGAGATCACCAGCCGGGGAACCTGCTGTTCGCGAGGCTGCACCTGACACCGACGAGCGAAGACGGCGCAGCCTCGCGAGCAGAAGCGTTTCTGATGGCCCGGCTTCGCGGAGCCGAGACTTCTCCGCGTGTCATGAACAGGTGATTCACACGTGACGCTGTCACCCGTCGGAGATGTCTAGTGCACCATGATCGGCACCGAGGCGACCGTCGTCCCCCATTCGAACCGGAGCTCGCTGTGTTCGATGTGCAGGGTCAGTTGCTCGGCGGGGGTGTCGAGCGTGCCGACCGTCATCGGGGTGCGCCCGAGGTCCCTCGACGCGTCATAGTCGGTGCCCCACTGCCCGGTCTCGTGATTGACGATCAGCTCGGTGGCGTCGCCGTTCGAGATGGTCCACAGTGTGTACTCGCCGGCCGGAACGTGTGCGGCGCCCAGCATCAGATCACGGTCGGTGATCAGGGTGGTTGCCTCATCGGCACCCAGCCGCCAGACGCGGCCGTCGAGCGGATCGACCGAGTCGCCGACGATCCGCCCCTTCAAGAACGGCCGACCGTAGGCGATCGTGATCGTGGCGCCGCTGACGTCCCACTCGACGCTGACATGCGGGCTACCCGCCTGTCCGTCATGAATCGGCGTCAGGGCGCCCCCGCCGAGCATCGCACCCGGTGCTGCCGCGTCGACCGGGGCCGCCGCGGGGTCGTGTGGGGCTCCGTCCTCGCCTGCGCCGCCACAGCCGACCACAGTGATCAGACCGATCACGATCACCACTCCACACGTCGACAACGACATCTGAGGCACCTCCAATCGCGCGCAGTCTCAGACTATAGCACTCAGGTTGTGGCTGTCTCAGGGAGACGCAGGGCAGCTGACGGTTCCCTGACACTGACCACCGCTACAAGATCTGCTGACCGAGCGCCGAGAGCGCGAGCTCGACACCGAGCTGTGCCGTCATATTGTGAGTGTCGAGAATCGGATTGACCTCGACGAGGTCCAGCGCCCGCAGGCGGCCGGTGTCGGCGACCAGCTCCATCAGCATGTGCGCTTCGCGATAGCTCAGCCCTCCACGCACGGGGGTGCCCACACCAGGCGCAATCCCCGGGTCGCAGACATCGAGATCGAACGAGACGTGCAGATCGGCGTTGCCCCGGAGGATGAGCGCCAGGGCCCGACGGGTGACCCCGGCGAGACCGGCACGGTCGATGTCGCTCATCGTGAAGACATGGACGCCTGAGGCGCGGACGAGGTCCTTCTCCTGCTGGTCGAGACTGCGCACGCCGACCAGCGCGACCCGATCGGGCCGGACCGCCGGAGTGCCCTCGCCGATGGCCGCCAGCTCGGCCGGCTCGGGGCCGAGCAGGGCGGCGAGCGCCATGCCATGCACGTTGCCGCTGGTCGTGGTGGACGGGGAGTTCATGTCGCCATGGGCGTCGACCCACAGCAGCCCGAGCGCACGGCGCCGGCGGCGCGCGCGCGCGGCCGTGGCGGCGACCGACCCGACCGCCAGACTGTGGTCGCCGCCGATGACGATCGGCGTGACATCGTCCGCCAGCGCGGCCGCGGTGGTCTGATACACCTGCCGGCACACCCGCGCGATCTCCCGGATGTATTTTTTCTCTGGCTGACCCGGCGAGCGTGTTTCGCGTACTGGGTGGCGGAGGTCGCCCTTGTCGACGACGGTGTGGCCGAGCGCGGCGAGCCGGGGGCCCAGCTTGGCGATCCGGAAGGCCGATGGGCCCATGTCGACGCCGCGTCGCCCTGAACCGAGGTCGAGTGGTACGCCGACCAGTTGCAGGGCCCGTGTACGTGGCATCAGGGTGACGGAAATGGCATCGTCAGCGTGCAGTGGCGCGGCACTCAGCCGCCTTGACGATGCTCATAACATTCTGATAATATTTGAGTTCCGGCTCCTGAAGTACCTTCCCACGCTGCTCCCGCAGCAGAACATCGAGAGGAACGGGCGAGCATGAAGCGCTTCGACGTTGGGTCCAGGGTGCACGAACCGACATATGGGCACGGGTCCGTGATTGCCGTCGAAGATGCCTTCACTCGGATTCAGTTCGACGATAACACGGTCAGGAAATTCCTGACGAGTCTGGCCAAGATCGAGCCTTCGAGCGAGCCGGCTCCGGTGAAGCGTTCACGGGCGCGCGCCCGGAAGACCGCGGGGGCGACAGCCACGAAGTCCGCCGCGAAGAAGACAGCGAAGACGGCCAAGACGGCTGCGGACGCGTAGTCGCTTCTTCCGCATATCCCGGCATCATGACACGCGCGGCGTCGTGGGGGAGGGCTGCGCGCGTTGCCATGCGACCACGGCACGCGCGGTCGCTCGCCCGTCGGCGACACAGTCGGGAATGCCGACCCCGCGGAACCCGGCACCCGTGACGAAGAGCCCGGGTAGTTGGCTGAGCCGGGCCTCGATGGCGGTGACCCGTTCGATGTGTCCGACGTCGTGTTGGGCGCTGGCGCGGTCCCATCGGTAGACGCGGGTCAGGTCGGGACGCCGGTCGATCTCCAGCAGTGCCGCGAACGTCGTGTGGGCCAGGTCGATCAGCTCGTCGTCCGGGCGCGAGAGCAGGTCCGGGTCGCGGGCGCCTCCCATGAAGGCCCGTAGCAGCACGTGTCCCTCGGGCGCGCGGCCCGCCCACTTCGAGGTGACCCATGACCCGGCCATCAGCGGTACGCTGCGCTGGATACGTGGCACGACAAACCCGGACCCCCGCATCGGCCGGTGCACCGCGGCCCGCGGGTAGGCCAGTAGCACGGTCGCGGTCGACCTGTAGTTGATCTCCGCACACAGTGTCGCGAGCCGGTCGTCGAGCCCGCGCACCAGGCCCGCCGTGGTATAGGCTGGGGTCGCCAGGATGACGGCCCGGGCCGAGACCGGGGGACCATTGGCGACTCGCACCGTGTAGGGTGACGGGCCGCTGAGGTCGAGGGCGCGTGTGCCGCGGAGGATGGCCGACTCTGGTAGGGTCGCCACGAGCGTCGTGACGAGCTGTTCGATGCCGCCAGGGAGCGACCGAAAGAGTCCGTCCGTGGGGCGCGGCGCCGTCGCACGCGCCGCCCGCAGGGCGCGAATCACGCTGCCGTGGGTCTGCTCGGCCTCGACCAGCCGCGGGAACAGCGAGCGCATCGAGAGCCGGTCGACATCACCGGCATGGATGCCCGCCAGGAGCGGCTCCGCGACACACTCGACCACTTCACGGCCGAAGCGCCGTCGAAAGAAGGCACCGACCGATTCCTGCGTGGCATCGCCGCGGGGGATGAACACCTCGGCCGCCATCCGGACCTTGGCTGCCGGGGAGAGCAGGCGGCTCGTGACCCAGGGGGCGATGGTGGTCGGGATGCCGAGGACCGAGCCCTGGGGTATCGGCAGCAGGCGGTCGCGGAGCACATAGGCAGTTCTGGGTTCCAGCGTCGGCATCAGCTGCTGGCCCAGTCCCAGCTCTTCGCACAGCTGAATCGCGGCCGGCTTCTGCACCAGCAGCGAGTCGGGACCGGCATCGAGGGTGAAGCCATCCACCCGCTCGGTGCGGATGACACCACCCAGGCGGGACGCCGCGTCCAGCAGGGCGAAAGAGGCGCCGTGCTTGTGGAGCTCGTACGCCGCGGCGAGTCCGGCGGCTCCGCCACCGACCACGGCGGCGTCAACAATCGCCATTGGGAAGGTCGTCGCGCAACCCAGGTTGCCGAGCCGTCTCCCCGCATGCCTCGCGGCGCCGAGTGAGACAAGACGGCCAGCTCGCGTTCACGCCGTTTGTTGGTGGACGAACTGGGTCAGGGTCCGCACGTGCTCGAGATCGGTGTTCGGGAGAATCCCGTGGCCCAGGTTGAAGATATGCCCGGGACGCCCGTGGGCCCGTTGCAGCACGTCGTAGGCGCCCCGCAGCATGCGCTCGATCGGACCGAGCAACAGCGTCGGGTCGAGGTTGCCTTGCACGGCGCGGTCCGCACCCACCAGGTCCCAACCGGTATCGAGGGGAATCCGCCAGTCCAGGCCGATCACGTCGCCACCGGCGTCGCGCATCGCGGGAAGCAGGGTGGCGGTGCCGGTGCCAAAATGGAGCGTCGGCACCCCGAGCGGCCGCAACGTCTCGAAGATCTTCTGCGTGTGCGGCAACGCAAACTCGCGGTAGTCCGCTGGGGACAGCGCCCCGACCCAGGAGTCGAACACCTGGACCGCCTGGACACCCGCCTCGATCTGCGCGCGCAGATAATCGGCGATCACAGTGGCGAAGGTGTCGGCCAGTCGGTGCCAGGCGTCCGGTTCGCCATACATCAACGCCTTGGTGCGGGCGTAGTTGCTCGACGGTCCGCCTTCGATGGCATAGGAGGCGAGTGTGAACGGCGCCCCGGCGAAGCCGATCAGCGGCACGCGGTCGGCAAGACGGATCCGGAGCAGGCGAATGGTGTCGAGCACGTGGACGAGGGACTCCCGGGGCTCGAACCGGCGCAGACCGTCGATCTGCTCCACCGACCGGATGGGCGGGTCGATGACCGGGCCCTCGCCCTTGACGAAGTCGAACGGGATGCCCATCGGTTCGAGGGGAAGCAGCAGGTCCGAGAAGAGGATGGCCGCGTCCACGTCAATCGCATCGACCGGTTGCACGGTGACCTCGGCGGCGAGCTCCGGCTGACGGCAGATCTCAAGCAAGGTGTGTCGTTCCCGGAGTGCGCGGTAGACGGCCATGTATCGGCCTGCCTGCCGCATGAACCAGACTGGCGTCGCATCGACCGGTTCGCGCCGGCAGGCTCGGAGAAAACGGTCGTTCACGCAGGTCCCCGTGAGGATGAGGCGACGGACTGTACGTCGTGCATGCCGTTAGTGTCCCGAGTCAGCGGGCACCGCGCTTCGGAGCATGTGTTCGCTGTCTGCCCCGGGACACTAGCCGTCCGTCAAGCCCCGCGCGAGGGCCACGAGATCATCCAACCAGAGCGGTTTGAACAGGACCGACGCGCCCAGCGACTCGATCTGTGACGTGGTGCCGTCGTCGACGAGGTAGTCGCCGGTCACGATCGCAACCGGAATGTGCCGCAGCGCCGGGGCCTCGCGTAGGTGCCGGAGGAATTGCAGGCCGCTCAGGATCGGCATCCGGAGATCCACGATGATCGCATCGGGCTGTTTGTCGGCTGCGACTTCAAGGCCGCCCTCCGGTGTCAGAGCGGCGTAGACCGTGAAGCCTTCGAGCCTCAACAAGCGCGAGAAGGTGTCGGTGATGCGCGGGTCATCGTCCACAATCAGGATTGCCTGGGTAGACTGCAGGGTCATGGGTGCTCACACGACGATACGATTGTCCGGCGCGAAGGGCGGTCACGTCAAGCACGCGCCGTCGTCGCGGACCTGTTGTCATCCATGCTAGTGTAGACACCCAATAGCGAGTGTCGGTCTGACGTGACCCGAGGGGTGCTGATGCCCCAGGGTTTGGGTATTTGACCGAAGGAGACTAATTGAGCCCGATCCTGTTGCGACCGATTCGGGAACAGTTCGAGCACAACCGCGTGATTCGGTTGCTCCAGACCCGTCTGCGACGGCGATACCTGGTCGGGGTCAATCTCGAAGATGAACCCGAGGCGACCGGCGTGCGCTCCGGCACAGGTCTGGTGTACCCGGACCTGGTGCTCACCAGCACCACAGGAGCGAGGAGGCTGCATGGCGTCGTCGAGGTCGAGACGGCCGAGTCGGTCAACCATCTCGAAGCGATGACCGAGTGGGTGCACTTCGGGAAGGTGCGGGGGGCGTTCTACCTGTATGTTCCAGCCGGCGCGACCGACATCGCCCTGCAGCTATGTGAGGGATATGCGGTCGCGGTGACCGAGATCTGGAGCTATCACGCGGTCGGCGACCAGATGCGGTTCACAAGGACACACCGCTCGGCGCGGGCGGCGTCGAGGGCCGCGGCCGCCGCCAAGCGCGCGACCAAGAGCGCCAAACAGACGTCGAAACGAGTCCCGCGGGGGGCGGGACAGCGGGCAGGCACGTCGACACCGCGGAATGCCAGGAGCGCGCGGCGTTCCCGCAAGACCGTCAAGCGTCCGCGCAAGACGGCGCAGCCTTCGGCCAAGACCGTCAGTCGGACGCCCAGGACCGCGAAGCGCGCGGCAAAGACATCGGTCGCGAAGGCGGCCAGCGCCACCAAGCGAACGGCCAAGAGCGCCAAGCGTCGTACCTCGCCAGGCGGCACGACCTCATCCCGCGCGCGCACAGCGGCCGCCAAATCGGCGTCGAAGACGCGTAGGCGATCGACAGCCGCCGGGACGAAGAAGACGGCCGCGTCCCGCCCGTTGCGGAAGCAACGCTGACGGGCGATCTGCACTGCCGGATGCCTTTTCTGCGGTTCTCCCGCGACAAGCGTGGCTACGAGAACACCTACCTGTGCCACACCTTCCGGCGCGGTGGGAAACCACAACTGCGAGTACTGTATTGGTTTCGGACGCCGGCCGACGTGAAGGTCGGGCGCCTGGCACTCGACCCCGTGGCGATCCGCGCCATCGAAGAGAACAACCCGACCCTGCAATTCGACTGGGCCAAGATCCTCAAGGTCAAACCACCCCCGCCGCCGACCGAGTACGGCCGCGAGGGGCGTGAGGAGCGCCGCGCGCGGCGTCTCCGAGGCCGCGACACGGGCGAGACCAGTGATCGTCCAGCATCGGACGCGACCGCCGCGACCGGGCAGGTCGCGACGCACGAACCGGTGGTGTCGGTCGAGTCGGAGACGGAGCGGTCCGGGATGGAATCGACGTTCGACGAGTCTGTCCCGGCGATCGCGGCCTGGGATGACCAGGCGCCTGGGGACGCGCCGGCCGGTGCGACCGAGCACGGACCGACCCACGTGGTGATCGGGTTGACCGACGAACAGGGGTTGGCCCGGCTGCGGGCCCGTCACGCCGAGATCCAGGCTCGGATCAACGAGCGGGTCCGGGAGCCAGCCACGCTGGAGGCTCTGCAGGCACAGGCCGCCCTGCTCGACCCGGACGCGTGGCGCACGGTGGATGAGGCGCGCGAACGCCTGGCATCGCTCGACGCAGCGACGAGCGCCATCCGCAAGGTGCTCGGACGCCGGCGCCGGACGCGGCGAGGAGGGGCACGTCGGCGGCGTCGGCGGGAGGGTCACGGGGGAGAGACGAGCGTGGCCAGCGACAGCGATCAGGCCGACGCGCACACCGCTGCCTCGCCGGTTGCACCGTCTCGGCCGCCGGGGGACGAGGACGGCGACCCGCGGGACGAGTGAGTTCGCAGGAACGCCCCGACCATGGCATGCATCGACCAACTCGGTTGACAGCGGCTTTGCTATAATGCAGCACATGCGACCTAAAATTTCGAGACGTCACAGCGGTGTCGGTGCGGCTGTGATCGTCGCAACCGTGGCCTGTTCCGCGCTGGTGCTGGCGCAGACATCGCGGCAGAGGCCGCCCGAGCCCACTGCCACGACGGTTGGACAGATTCAGCAAGGGGTGCCGCAGCCGACGTTCCGCGCAGGGGTCATTCTGGTGACGACCGATGTCATCGTGCGGGATCGGGACGGAGTCTTCATGCCCGATCTGGGCAAGGACGACTTCCGCATCTTCGAGGACGGGGTCGAGCAGGAGATCGTGGAGCTGGTGCTGGTACACGGCGGACGCGTCTACAACCAGCTCGTGCTGCCCTCACCGGTGCAGGAGGGCATCATCCTGCCGTCGTCGAGGCCGACCGACGACACGGCCGGCCGCATCTTCGTGGTATTCATCGACGACCTGCATCTCCTCACCTCCTCCACGCCGAAGGTGCGCCAGGTGGTCAAGATGATCGCCGACAACCTGGTGCACGAAGGCGACCTGTTCGGCATCATCTCCACCGGTCCGTCGTCGATCTCGATCGACATGACCTACGACCGGACACTGCTCTACGAAGCGGTGGATCGGATCATGGGCGATGGCCTGAGCGTCAGGGAGATGATCATGTCGCAGGACAATTCACGTGGTGTGACAGAACTCCTCTATCGGGCGCATGTGGCGTTCAAGACGGCGCGCGAGGTCCTGCGCAACCTCGAACAGGTGACCAACCGGCGGAAGGTGTTTATCTATGTCAGCAACGGATACGACTTCAATCCGTTCCCCGAATCGCGGATGTACAGCGGGTTGCTCGAACAACAAGCGCGGGCTGCCCGGAACCAGCTGACCAGTGGCCAGATCACCCAGGCGGAGTTCGACGACAGCTATGCGGGAATCCCCGACCCGTTGACCGACCCGTTCGAGGTGCTCCAACGACAGGGGCAGCAGTTCGCGTTTGCCGACCTGAGTGCGGAGCTGGCCGAGCTGACACGGGTGGCCAACCGGGCGAATACCTCGTTCTACGTGTTCGACCCACGCGGCCTGATTGCGGGTATGCCCATCGATGTGGACGTCCCGGCGGCGGAGTGGTCAGACTACGTCTTCAAGACCCAGAGCAGTCTGCGGATGCTGGCGGAGCTGACCGGCGGGATGGCCGTGGTCAACCGGAACGACTTCGTCGACGCGCTGCGGCAGATCGACGCCGAGACGAGCGACTACTACATCATCAGCTTCTACTCCACCAATCCCGACCCGACGGTCCGGACACGGCGTCTGCGGGTCGAGGTCGTGGGCCGGGAGGACGAGGATATCAACGTCCGGTCACGCACGCAGTACACCCTCCCACGGGGGCCGGCCTAACAGCCCGTGCGCGGGTTGCGGCGGTGACTCCGGACTGGCACCGGCACCCTCGTGCACTTCCGAGTTCCGTGTCCGGTCCGCCGCGGGCGCTGCGCACGTGCCTCCTCCACGCGCGTGATCGCGTCATCGAGAGACGTGTGATCGATGTCAACGCCCGGGACGTCGATGCCGCGACAAGGCAGGCCGTCACCGGCCGCCTGTCAGCGGCGCACGTTCGACCTGTCCTGATACGGCCCACCGATGGCCCGGCGGTCGAGCCGGGTACGCCCGGCCGTGACGGCCACATCTCACACGTCCCAGTGTTTCGAATGTGAAGCTCGTGCAGGTTCCGTCGCCGGCGCCAGGCAATTTTGGTAGAATGCCTGACACTTTGCGCGACAGATATGCAGGTGGAGTGGGAGCGGGATCCCGGACGTAGGCGGCAGACCGTGGCGAGTGTTCCGAGTCAGGGGTTCGCGGGCAAGGTGTCCGGTGCGCGCCGTGGGCTGCGCGCCTGTGTCACGGCAGCTGGTCTGACCTGTCTGGCGTTGTCGGTCGTGGTCGACGCCGGCTATCGCCCGAGCGGCAGCGAAGTCGCGAGCACGAGCGGCGCGGCAGTGCTCACTGCGGCCTCGGGCGTCCCTCCGCTGGCGGCCGGCGCGGCGCCGGCGCCGCGTCGCGTGCCCAGTGTCCCGGTGCCCCGGGTGCGCGCGCAAGCAGCCATCATCCTCGACCCGGTGACCGGCGAGACGCTCTGGGAGCGGAACTCGCGCGAGGTGCGTCCGATCGCGAGCATCACGAAGGTGATGACGGTGCTGCTCTTCCTCGAGCAGCAGCCGGACCTGTCCCGCGAGGTAGTGATCTCACGACGGGATGTGTACCGCGCGTCAACCACCTACCTGCGACGCGGCGAGCGGGTCACCCTGCGGGACCTCGTGCATCTGGCGCTGATGGCGTCGGACAACGCGGCGGCGCGGGCGCTCGCACGGGTGTCGCCGTGGGGCACGACGCGATTCATCGGGCGGATGAATGCCAAGGCGGCCGAGCTTGGGTTGCAGCAGACACGGTTCACGGACCCCTCAGGGTTGGACGAGGGGAATGTGTCGTCGGCGTACGAGGTGTCCCGTCTGATTGCCGAGGTGAGCGAACGACCGCAGGTGTCCCAGATCATGCGGAAGCGCTCATATCAGATTCGCACGAGCCGTCGAGCGCGGACGATCCGGAGCACCAACAAACTGTTGGGCACCCGCGTGGATGTGATGGCCGGCAAAACAGGGTACATCGACTTGGCCGGGTACTGTCTTGCCGCGCTGGTGCAGCTCGATGACGAGCGGTCAGTGTCGATCGTGGTGCTGGGCGCCAGGTCGAACGCCGGGCGCTTCGCCGAAGCACGCCGGCTCGTGGACTGGCTGTCGACCCAGGCCAGCGTGCTCCTCACATCGGCCGCCGAATAGCCCTGCAGTCCGTCGTGAAAGTCCCGCGTCGCACCGAGACCCGTCCTGGGAAATGCGGCGTCCGGCGCGTGCAAGGCGCGACGAGGGAGCCTACCGCCAGTCTTCGACCGAGAAGCAACGCCGCTAGTCGGGATGCAGCGCCGGTCGAACGCAGCGGGACTTGCACCACGGGCTGCTCACCGTCGCACTGCTTGTCATGTCCGACACCAGGTCGTCGTCCGCCTTGTCGGTCCTGATGGTGGCCTCCGAGGCGCAGCCCTATGCCAAGACCGGAGGGTTGGCGGATGTCACCGGCGCGCTGCCTGGCGCGCTCGCCCGGTTGGGGCACACGGTGACGCTGGTCATGCCGCGGTATCGAGGGGTTGGCGCGGTCGGACGGCCCGGGCGCCGTCTCGCAGTGACGATGGGGGGCCGGGTGTTCGATGTGGGGCTGGTCGAAGTCGCGCACGGGCCCCGCGAGCGAGTGGTGCTCGTCGAGTGTGACGAGCTGTATGACCGGGAGGGCCTCTACGGCGCCGGCGGGCAGGACCATCCGGACAACGCGATCCGGTTCGGGGTCCTGTCGCGGGCGGCACTCGACTACGCTGTCGGGCTCGACTCACCGCCGTCGATCGTGCATGCGCACGACTGGCAGACAGGTCTGGTACCGGTCCTGCTCCGAACGCGCTACTCGGCGGACCCGGTCTGGCGACGGATTCCATCACTCTTCACGATCCATAACCTCGCCTACCAGGGCGTGTTCCCGGCCGAGACGCTGAAGGCGCTCGACCTCAACTCGGCACTGCTCTCGATCGACGGGCTCGAGTTCTGGAACCAGGTCAGTTTCCTGAAAGGCGGAATCAATTTCGCGGACGCGGTGACGACCGTCAGCATGGCGTACGCACGCGAGATCCTCACCCCGGAGTACGGCGAGGGGCTCGAGGGGCTCCTGGTCCACCGGCGGCATCTGTTGACCGGCATCCTCAACGGCATCGACACCGATGTGTGGGATCCCCAGACGGATCAGTATTTGCCAGTGCCGTTCTCGGTGTCGGATCTCGAGGGGAAGCGGTCTGCCAAACGAGAGGTCCTGACGCGCTATGGACTGCCGGATGATGCCGCCGCGATGGCGCGTCCCGTGATCGGGATGGTGTCCCGAATGGTCGATCAGAAGGGGCTAGACCTCATCTGGGAGGCGCGCGGAGCGTTGGCGGCGATGGACGCGGCGTTCGTCATTCTGGGCACCGGTGAGCGGCGCTATGAGGAGATGTGGCGTGACCTCGCGGCAGTCCACCCGACGCGGATCGGCGTGCGCATCGGCTTCGACGAGCGGCTGGCGCATGTGATCGAGGGTGGCGCCGACCTCTTTCTGATGCCCTCACGCTTCGAGCCGTGTGGCCTCAACCAGATGTACAGTATGCGTTACGGCACGGTGCCGGTCGTCCGGGCCACGGGGGGTCTCGCCGACACGGTGCGGCCATTCGACCCGGAGACGGGCACCGGCACCGGGTTCACGTTTCACGAGTACCGGGCGTCGGCGATGCTGAGTGCGATCGAGACGGCGCTCGCCGTCTACGCACGTCCTGCGTCCTGGCGGACGCTGCAACAGACGGGCATGCGGCAGGACTTTTCCTGGGACGCCTCGGCCGCTGCCTATGTCCACGAGTACAGGACGGTCATCAGTCGCCGGCGAGAGGCCGGTGGCGATCGGGAGGACTGGTCGTATGCGTAACGTGATCATCATCGGGTCTGGTCCGGCCGGGCTCACGGCGGCGCTCTATGCCGCCCGGGCGAACCTGGAACCCCTGGTTATCGAGGGGCTGGAGTCGGGCGGTCAGCTGATGCTGACCACCATGGTGGAGAACTTTCCTGGGTATCGCGAGGGGGTCATGGGCCCTGATCTGATCGCCGAGTTGCGGACGCAGGCGGAGCGGTTCGGCACGGAGATCATCAGCGGGGACGTCACCGCGGTCGAGCTCGGGTCGCGGCCGTTCGCCGTGCGGCTGGGTGACGACGTGCAGGAGACGACGGCGCTCATCATTGCGACCGGCGCGTCGGCGCGGCTGCTGGGGTTGCCATCGGAGCGGACGCTGATGGGACATGGTGTGTCCACCTGCGCGACCTGCGACGGCTACTTCTTCCGCGACAAGCCGATCGCCGTGGTCGGCGGAGGCGACTCGGCCATGGAGGAGGCGATCTTCTTGACCAAGTTCGCCTCGCGGGTCACCGTCTTGCATCGGCGTGACCAGCTGCGCGCATCGAAGATCATGCAGGACAAGGCGTTTGCCAACCCGAAGATCGCTTTCGAGTGGAACACCGATCTCGCCGAGGTGAAGGATGTCGATCAAGGGGTGGTGACCGGCGTGGTCCTCCGCAACAACAAGACGGGCGAGACCAAGGAGCTGGCGGTCGAGGGGGTGTTTGTCGCGATCGGGCACACCCCCAACACGAGCCTGTTCACCGACCAACTCGAGCTCGACGACAACGGCTACATCGTGGTCGGTGAAAGCACACGCACCCGGGTGCCCGGGGTGTTCGCCTGCGGTGACGTGCAGGATCACGTGTATCGCCAGGCGATTACCGCCGCCGGGACCGGCTGCATGGCGGCGATTGACGCCGAGCGGTATCTGGAGTCGCTCTGAGTGCCGGCGAGCTCCAGCTCGTGATCCAAGACCACCATGCCAAGCAACCGCACCGGTCCGACAAGGCGCTGTCGAACGCAGCCGCACCCCGACCAAAGTACCGCCACGCCCTGCCTCTTGTCTCCTGCCTCCTCGAGAGCGATCCGTCAATCGATCCAGCCGCCGCCCAGCACCGTGTCGCCGTCGTAGAAGACAACCGCCTGACCGGGCGCGACCGCGGACTGCGGCTCCTCGAAGACCACCGCCACCCGGTCGCCAGGGAGTGGCTCCACGGTGGCCGGGGCGTCGGGATGGCGATGCCGGATGCGGGCGGTGACCTGGCACGGCGAGATCGGTGGGGTGCCGGAAATCCAGTTGACCGATGACGCGGTCAAACTGGTCCGCTCCAGCGCCGGCCGGGGACCCACGGTGAGCGTGTTCTCCGCGGCGTCGATCGACAGGACATACAGCGGCACGCTTGTCGAGAGACCGAGCCCCTTCCGCTGACCGACCGTGAACCGGTGCACGCCGCCGTGGTTGCCGACCTGCCGTCCGTGTTGGTCTCGAATCGGCCCGACACGGGCGACCGCCGGCTGCCGCGACTCCACGAAGTGGGCCGTGTTCCTATCCGCCACGAAGCAGAGCTCCTGACTGTCGGGCTTGTCGGCGACACTGAGGCCGCACGCGCGTGCGTAGGCGCGCACCTCCTCTTTGTGAAGATGCCCCACCGGAAAGAGCGCCCTGGCCAGTTGCGCCTGGGTGAGGGTGAAGAGGAAATACGACTGGTCCTTGCCAGGGTCGAGGCCACGGCGCAGCTGGGTCCGGCCCGGGTCGGTGTCGCGGTCGAGACGCGCGTAGTGGCCGGTCGCGACGGCGTCGGCGCCGAAGGCGGCGGCGCGGTCGAGCAGATGGGCGAACTTCAGCTCGCCGTTGCACTGCACACAGGGGATCGGGGTGCGACCGGCAGCATACTCCCGGACGAATGCCGAGACGACCTTCGCCTCGAATTGCCGCTCGAAGTTCATCATGTAGTGCGGGATACCGAGCGTGGCGGCCGTGCGGCGAGCGTCGTGCAGGTCATCGAGCGAACAGCATCCGCCGAACTGTCGTTCGCCCGCCTGCTGGTCGTAGAGCTGCATCGAGAGCCCGATGACGTCGTGGCCCTCCTCGACGAGCCGCGCGGCGGCGACCGACGAGTCGACACCTCCCGACATGGCGACCACGACACGCATGACGTTCACCTGCCGACCGCGGCCGCCGGGCGGGGCCCGCGACCGGTCAGCGCCCGGAGCCGGTCGACGATGCCGGGCAGTACCTCGACCACGCGGTCAATCTCGTCGGCGGTGTTGCCGAGGCCCAGGCTGAAGCGGATGGAGTTCTGGGTCCGGTGAGGCGAGAAACCCATCGCCCGGAGGACATGAGACGGCTCGAGGGCGCCGGAGGAACAGGCGGAGCCGGTCGACACGGCGATCGCGTCGAGGTCGAGCGCGATGAGGAGCGATTCGGCTTCGACCCGGTCGAAACTGATGTTGCAGGTGTTGGTGACACGTCGAGCCGGGTCACCGTTGACTATCGTGCCCGGGACGCGGGTTAGGATGCCGCGTTCGAGCCGGTCGCGCAGCGCCGCCACGCGGTCCGTATCCGCCGAGCCCTTGTCGAGCGCCAGTCGCGCCGCGGCCCCGAAACCGACGATGGCGGGGACATTCTCGGTGCCGGCCCGGCGATTCCGTTCCTGCTTTCCGCCGGTCAGCTGCGATGTGAGCTGGGTGCCGCGCCGTACCCAGAGTGCCCCAACGCCCTTTGGGCCGTTGAGCTTGTGGGCCGAGAGCGAGAGCAGGTCGACATCGAGCGCGCGGACATCGACCGGCAGCTTGCCGACCGACTGGACCGCGTCGGTGTGGAAGAGGGCACCACGCGCATGCGCCACCCGCGCCAGGTCCGCGACTGGCTGAATGGTGCCAATCTCGTTGTTGGCGTGCATCACCGAGACGAGCGCGGTCTGGTCCGTGATCGCCTCGGCAATCCGTTCGGGTGTCACGACACCGCTGGCGTCGACACGTACGAGCGTCGTGGTCCAGCCCTGCTTCGACAACGCCTTCAGGGTCTGCAGCACCGCTTCGTGTTCGATCGCGCTCGCCACGAGATGGCGGCGCCCGGAGCCGGCGCGGGCTACGGCGGCGCCGCGAATCGCGAGGTTGTCGGCCTCGGATCCGCCCGACGTGAATACGACCTCGGTCGGCTCCGCGCCGAGGAGCTGGGCGACCGCCGCGCGTGCCTCGTCGAGGGCGGTCTTGGCCTGCTGCCCATGGTGGTGCACGCTCGACGGATTACCGAACGTGGTGCGCAGCGCGGTGGCCATGGCGTCCGCCACCTCGGGCGCGACGGGCGTTGTTGCGTTATGGTCGAGATAAATGTGCATCGTCCCCTCGATTCTAGTGCAGAGATCACAAAATAGCTTGGCATTCGGCTGCTGCTGCGTCCCGTCTTCCGGCGCTGAGCCACTCGCTCAGCGGGGTCGAATACTGCCGGGATGCTCCCTCTTCGCCCTTGCCAGCCGGGCGCCTCGACACCCACGACAATGCGACCTTGGTTTCGACCGGACCCTTCCTGGGTCGTGCGCGGCGTGGATGTCGACGGCACTCGGTGCACGAGCGACTGTGCGCGCACTGCACCGGCCTCGGAGCGGGTGGCGCGCGCGCCGTCGAGAGAAGCGGCTGGAACGGTCGGTGGACACGTTTTGGAGCCTCTCGTATACTGTGCCCATCGTCTCGCGAGGCTTCGCCTCGCGAGATGAGTTTTTCTCACAGCCCCGCTATGCGGGGCCTGGACGTGCTCCGGCGGCGAATGTGACGGCTCTGTATGCATTCTTGCCGGGCAAGTGCGACCAGGGGCGTGGTCGAGATTGAGCGCGGGAACAACCTGCGCCGACCACGTGACGTGGAGATTCTGTCATGTGGAAGCGGGAAGAGGCAGCCAAGCCAGTGAACCCGGCCCCGGCGACCAACGATACGGTGGCCGGCGTGGGCGGTGCCCGCACAGCGGGTCGGGGGGGCGACCGGGACTTCATGAACATCGGCAAGTCGGTCGTGATCAAGGGCGAGCTGAGCGGGAGTGAGGACCTGACCATCGAGGGGCAGGTCGAGGGCGAGATCCAGCTCAAGCAGCACGTCCTCACGGTCGGGCCGCACGGTCGGATCAGGGCGCAGATATTTGCGAAGGTCGTCGTGGTGCTCGGTGAAGTCGTGGGGAACATCAAGGCGAGCGACAAGGTGGCGATACGCGACACCGGCGCGGTGGAGGGGGACATCGTCGCGCCCAAGGTCGCCATCGCCGAAGGCGCCCGGTTCCGCGGCAAGATCGACATGCAGCGGGGTGTGAGGCCAAAGGGCCAAGAGAAGCCAGGCTCGGAGGCCAAACCGCCGGGGACCCACCTGCAACCGCAGACGGCGAAGGCGCCCGCACCGGTCACCGCCGGTCAGGACTAGACTCCTTGAACAACGTTGAACGTGACAATTGAGTCGAGGTGTGTCCGTGTTTTTCGCTCTCACCACGACAGCCTCCATTCAAGGAGTCTAGCCCCCGCGTCGCGGGGTTGTGAGACAAGCTGGGCGAGCGAGGCGGAGCCATCCGGGTCGGGACGGTCTGCGAGGGAGCCTCGCTAGTGCCTTATACGGGTCGCGAGCCATCCGAGGCCCGGCGTATCGGTCCGCAGCGCACTGTCCCACACTCGTAGTGACACCATCGGGACGACCGGCCCGCTGGTCCGCGTCCGCCGGTTCTCCCAGATATCATGGCTCGTCCAATTATTGCGCTGCTCAGCGATTTTGGTCACCGCGACCACTACGCTGGCACGATGAAGGGCGTCATCCTGGGGATCTGTCCGGACGCGACGCTGGTCGATATATCGCACGATATCCCCCCACACGACCTGCAGTTGGCCGCGCTCGAACTGGCGGCCGCCTACCGGTTCTTTCCGACAGGCTGTGTCTTTCTGGTCGTGGTCGATCCAGGGGTCGGCTCGGCCCGCCGGGGGGTGGCAGCCGACACGGGGGACTATCGGTTCGTGGCGCCGGACAACGGCGTGTTGACGGCGGTCTTTCAGCAGACGCCCCCCACACAAGTGGTCGAACTGACTGAGCGGCGCTACGCGAGACCAACCGTCAGTCGTACCTTCGAGGGGCGGGATCGGTTTGCGCCGGCAGCGGCCTGGCTCGCGAAGGGGATTCAGCTGTCGGCGCTGGGCCGACCGCTGAACGATTACCAGTCGATCGACATTCCGGTCATGCAGGTCGGCGACGGCGGCATCGACGGTATGGTGGTGCGCATCGATCGATTCGGCAACCTCGTGACGAACATCGACCGCAAGGCGTTCGACCGCCTGGCGTTGGACGGCGAGATCGAGATCGAGGTCGGAGGGTACTCGGTGGGGCGGCTGGTGGAAACCTATGCCGACATCGCCGATGACGAGGTCTGTGCGCTGTTCGGAAGCACCGATCATCTGGAGATCGCCGCCAACGCCGCCAGTGCGGTCGAGCGGCTCGGGATCGATTATGGGGCGCCGGTCCGGGTGACACGGCGGTGAGAGGTTCGGAGTACCAGAATGAGTGACAGCGACGACAAGCAGACGCCTGTGGATCTGAGCTCGGCGTTCCTGGAGGTGGTGGAGCGGGCGGCTATCGCCTGCGCGCACACGATGGGACAGGGGGATCGGCACGGCTCGGACCAGGTGGCGGTCGAAGCGATGCGCGAGACACTTGACCACGTGCCGATCGATGGTCGGATCGTGATCGGTGAGGGGGAGCGTGACGAGGCCCCGATGCTCTATATCGGCGAGCGGGTCGGCATGGCGCATGCGGCATCGGGTGTCAGCGGCGGACCGCTTCCGGAGATCGATATTGCCGTCGATCCGCTCGAGGGGACCAATCTGTGCGCGACCGGTTCGCCGAATGCAATCGCGGTGCTCGCCGCCGCCGAGCGGGGGGGGCTGTTGCACGCGCCGGATCTCTACATGGACAAGCTGGTCGTCGGTCCAAGCTCCAAGCACGCGGTGAGTCTGGACGCCACGGTGGCAGACAACCTGGGAGCGATCGCGGAGTGCCTGAGCCGGCGCGTCGAGGATCTGGTGGTGATCGTGCTCGACCGCAGCCGGCACGAGCGGTTGATCGCCGAAATCCGGGAGACGGGTGCGCGGATCCAGCTGATCGGCGACGGCGATCTCTCGGCAGGCATCTCCGCGGCGGTGCGGGGCAGCGGGGTGCATGCCGTCATCGGGACCGGAGGTGCGCCCGAAGGGGTGCTGGTGGCGGCGGCGATGCGGTGCCTGAACGGGGAGATCCTGGCACGACTCATCGTCGACACACCGGAGAAGGAGGAGCGCTGTCGCGCGATGGGCGTCACCGACATGAACCGGGTCTATCGCTCAGCCGATCTGGCCAGTGGCAAGCAGATCGTGTTTGCGGCGACCGGGGTGACCGACGGCACGCTGATGAAGGGGGTACGCTTCTTCGGGGATGGCGTGCGTACGAGCTCCTTGGTCATGCAGACCAACCCGCGTTGCATCCAGTTCATCGACTCCATACATCTGCGGCAGGGCTCGGACGTCACGATTCAGTTCTAGCAGCTCACCGGCATGTGGCGGCGGGTCATCAGATCCGCGCTGACGGACCCACACACCGCGGTCTCGGCCGGGGTGACATACCGGTCGCCCGAAGAGAGGATGTGTCATTTCGAGCAGATCGCCCGCACACAGACCGGTGTCCTGTTTGCCGGCGGCTGGCGCCCGATAA
>SMUY01403216.1_pt1 | contig 20367 bp, 15 predicted proteins | sample 2456441 | NCBI WGS metagenome assembly SMUY01 (sample SAMN11095931, study PRJNA526329) | marine sediment metagenome | biome: Marine sediment; feature: Surficial sediment; material: Deep marine sediment; isolation source: Hadal surficial sediment | place: Pacific Ocean | collected 2014-11 | depth...
CATCACAAGCCGTATTTCTAGGTTATTTTTGGGTCCCTTCCTGCGTAGTTAGCTACCATGAGTTCGCGATTTCTCTATCCTGTTCCTCAAAATAATAGAGACCTATCGCAACTGTGGTTTTTTCACTTGAGGAGTCGTTCGTCTCATGAAGCTTCTCATATGCCATAAAGAGATCATCGAAAGACTCCGCAACACCAGCTAGTCGATCTAAACTGATCCGCCGAAGCCTGACCAAATCGGCGCTTCTCACATCCGGCGTAAACGCCGTAAGTTGCGGCCACGTATTATCCTTAATATTTGGACTTGAATTATGAGCGATATTTGACAACATGGGGTATGCGCCATGCATCAGCGCGAGAACTAAATTCTCATGCCGAAGTTTCGGATGAATACTCCGTCTGATTGCACGAAGTTTTCCTTCGCTATCCTCTTCTATTGCGCAAACTCGCTTAAGTTCGGTTCGCATCGCTCCGGGTGGAATGTCACCTCCGAACTTTTTTACCAACGATGAAAATGATCCTGCATCACCAGCAAACGGCAGGGCAGCCGGCCGGCCCACTGAATCGAGAAATTCATCTTCTGCAAACCATCCATGAAGCACTTGGGCTAGTGGCGTCGACTTAACAACAACAGCGATACTGCCACTAGAAATCTTGTCTCGCAGTCGGCGAACCTCTTTTCGTGTCAACCCGGTCATCACAGCGATCCGGGAAATATTTGTTGGCCGGCCACGGATGCCATATTCTCTGCTCGCAACATCGACAAATGCTGTCTTGGCTATCTCAGCAAATTCTCGGAACCCGATTCCGCATCGCAGCATAATTTTTGCGACTGGCCTCAAGACAACCAAGAACGCGTTGAGGATTTCTTTTTGAATCTTGTCCTGCATGCCACGGGAATATATTGATCTGTTGAGGATAATGCCATGCAAATGTGGCACTTGGGAAAAATTGCCCAAGCATTGACAGGGCCAAAGATAAAAAGCCATACCTGTTTCTAGACGAATTACCTGGATTCACCTCCCCGGAACCGGCAAAACCACTGGTGGGCCAAACAGCTTCCCGGCCAGCTACTCAGTTGGTCTTCAGGAGCTTTTGAAAATGTGGCTCGTCCAGAGTGACGACGTCGAGCTCTCGGGCCTTGGTGAGCTTGGAACCCGGCTTGTCTCCATAGACCACATAGTCTGTTTTCTTCGAAACGCTGCCGGTGACCTTGCCACCGAGCTCCTGAATGCGTTGTTTGGCCTGATCCCTTGTCATGCTTGCCAGGCTACCTGTAAGCACGAAGGTCTTACCATTCAGGGGGCCGTCTTCAGGGGCCATTTGCGGCTCCATCTCGGTCCAATTAACCCCCGACTCACGCAATCGTCCAACAATGTCGAGGTTGTGCCGCTCGTCGAAAAACGCCCGGACCCGTGACGCCACGATCGGCCCAACGTCACTGACGGCAAGTAATTCCGCTTCTGTCGACGCCATCAGCGAATCGAGGTTGCCAAAATATGCCGCCAGAGAAGCCGCTGTAGCCTCTCCGACCTCGCGTATTCCCAGCCCAAAAAGAAACCGAGCCAATGTCGTCGATTTGCTCTGCTCAATGGCCGAAATCAGATTTTCCGCGGATTTCTCGCCCATTCGCTCCATGGCCGCCAGTTCGTCCCTGGTGAGCACGTAGATATCCGCCACTGTTTTTAATCGGTCTGCCGCGACCAATTGCTCGATAAGTTTGCCGCCGAGCCCTTCGATATCCATCGCCCTCCGAGAAACGAAGTGCTTGATGGCTTCAGCACGCTGGGCTGCGCAAAACAGGCCACCGGTGCAACGTGCCACAGCCTCACCCTTTTCGCGGGTTACTTTGGACCCGCATACCGGACATTTTCTCGGCAGCCGTATCCGCTTGGCGCCCTTGGGTCGTCGCTGTATGAGCACGCTGACGACCTCCGGGATGACGTCGCCCGCGCGCCGCACAATGACCGTGTCCCCTACCCTTACATCCTTGCGGGTTAATTCATCGATGTTGTGCAGCGTCGCATTACTGACCGTCACGCCGCCAACAAATACAGGTTCCAGTCGTGCTACCGGCGTAACAGCACCCGTCCGACCGACTTGATACTCAACACCCCTGACCACCGTCAGCTCTTCTTGCGCTGGAAATTTATGGGCGATAGCCCAACGTGGTGCACGAGAAACAAACCCGAGTTCGCGCTGATGCGCCAGACTGTCGACCTTGTAAACGACGCCGTCGATTTCGTAGCTCAACGACTGCCGGCGGCGGCCCAGATCCTCGTAAAACGCCAGGCAGCCCTCCACTCCTTTGACGACCCTGCGCTCCGGGCAGGTCTTGAAGCCCCATTCCTGCAACCGGTCCAGCGTTGCGCTGTGACGGTCCGGCAATTCGCCGCCTTCCACCAACCCAACGGCGTAGACGTAAATATCCAGCGGCCGTGCCGCGGTCAGTTTCGGGTCCAGTTGCCGCAAACTACCGGCTGCCGCATTGCGCGGATTGACAAAGGTCTTTTCGCCGGCCGCACTTGCGAGCGCGTTGTAGGTCGCAAAGCCCGCTTTGGGCATGAAGACCTCGCCACGAACTTCCAATCTCGACGGATAACCTTTGCCGATCAAGCGCAACGGGACTGCGTCGATCGTGCGCACATTGTGCGTGATATCCTCGCCTGTATTCCCGTCTCCCCGTGTCGCGCCGCGCTCGAGTCTGCCATCGACGTACAGCAGGCTGACGGCGGCGCCATCCAGTTTCGGTTCCGCCGCATAGGCCAGAGCTTCGTCCCCGCTGTCGAGTTCAAGTCGATCTGCCACCCGACGATGAAAATCGCGCAACTCTTCGGCAGTGAACGCATTGTCGAGCGACAACATCGGCAATGCATGATCCACGGTTCCAAAAGCTTCGACAGGTTGGTCACCGACTCGCTGCGTCGGGGAATCGGGACTGATGAGCTCGGGATGCTGTCGTTCCGCCGTCTGAAGCTCGCGCATCAACCGGTCGTATTCCGCATCCGGAATTTCCGGATCATCCAGAACATGATAACGATAGTTGTGGTGTCGAATCTGGTCGCGAAGAGCTTCGACTTTCTTTCGAATTGCGTTTGACGCGGTCATGGGAGCATCCGAGCCGGGCAGGACTCAGGCAACCTTGATGCTGTGCTCGAACTTGATAATTTCCTCGCGCATATACCTCTCGCGCTGAATACTGAGCGTGCTGCCGGATTCGTCGAGCAATTCGGCATTGAGCGCCCGCCCGAGCGCGCGAGCCGCGACTATCATCAGATCGAATCCCGCGGCACCATCAATGTGCCCCGGTAATACGAGAAACAGGCTGATTCCGGGAATCTGCTGCTCTTTGATATTGGCAAGATCAAAACTTCCAGGCTCAACCAGGCTTGCGGCGCTGAATATGGTTTTGTCTTCGTCGCCGCCCTCAAAGCGGTGAAAAATACCAAATTTACCGTGTCGCATGCCGATGCCGCGGAGGCTCAGAATCAACTCATCCCCGCGAAAAAATCCCTGGTCACGTGCGACGAGTCGCAATGTCACGATTTTCTGGCGCGTCGCATCCGTGTCCGTTTCAGCCGCATCCGACGCGTCGGACTCCGCTTGCCCGCTCTTTGTATTCTCGCCGTCCAGCGAGGGCTCAAGCCGACCGGCACGATGCCGGGTATCCGGCTTGCTTCGTTCGCGGCGACTGTAGATATACACACCCGCGATCGCAATCATTCCGAACAACAAAAGTAACCAGCGCAGACCGTCCATCTCTTCAGTTTTGTGACCGTGAGGCTGTTCGATTATTCATCAATTGGCGCTAACTTGCTGCCATTTTCACCGCTTCGTCGAGGTCAACCGAAACCAGTCGCGACACACCGGGCTCCTGCATCGTGATGCCGATCAGCTGCCGAGCCATCTCCATCGTGACCTTATTGTGCGTGATAAAGACGAATTGTACTTTTTCGGCCATCGTCTTCACGATGTCACAGAAGCGGCCAATATTGACATCATCAAGCGGCGCATCGACCTCGTCGAGCAAGCAAAAAGGCGCAGGGTTGAGTTCGAAGATCGCGAAGATGAGTGCCACAGCGGTCAGCGCTTTTTCGCCACCGGAAAGCAATTGAATTGTGCTATTGCGCTTGCCCGGCGGACGCGCCATGACCGTCACACCCGTCGACAGGAGGTCATCACCGGTCAGTTCCAGATAGGCGTGTCCGCCGCCAAACAGTTTCGGAAATAATCGCTTGAAACCGGCGTCAACATTATCGAACGTTTTGCGGAAGCGAGTGCGCGTTTCACGATCAATTTTGCGGATCGCAGTTTCGAGCGTCGCAAGCGCATCATGCAGATCTTCGAGCTGTGAATCGAGATACTCCTTACGCTCGGATTGCTCTTTAAATTCACCGATCGCGGCAAGATTGATCGGACCCAGTCTGTCAATGCGGCGGTGAATCTTGTCGAGTTTCTCTTCCCAGCCCTCAATGGTCGCCGCCTCATCCATCTCATCGAGCAACGCCTCGAATTGAAAATTCGTCGCCGCCAGTTGCTCGGCGAATCCCTCTCGCCGCACGCGAACTTCCTGCAGCGCCATTTCGGCCTGGCCAACCTGACCCCTGGCGTCCTCTACAGACTGATCCACTTCCATCCGCCTCTGATCCAACTCGCGCAGTTCTGCGTCGATATGCTCGACCAGTTTGCGGGCGGCCGCCAATTCATCTTCGACATCGATGCGATTTTCGAGCTGCTGATCCAGCAATTCCTTGTTGTCGGCAAGCGGTGTTTCGCTCTGCTCCAGCTGTTGTCGAATTTCCTGCTCGCGCTTTTGAAACTGGAGAGATTGCGATTGCATGCGTTCCAGGCTCTGCGCTGCCGATTCCTTGCTCGAACGGCGGCTTTCATACTGGATCGTGATGGTTTGCACCGCCTGTCTGGCTTTGTCCGCCTGCTCGCGGACGCGGCGCAGCTCCTCGCGCAGCTCATCACGATGTGCCATCAGGCTGGTCTGTTGCGCCTCAAGCTCCGACAGCGTCTCTTCCGCTTCGTCGAAACCGCGACGCGATTCGCGCAACTGGTCTTCGGCTGAAATTTGTTCGTTGTCGACCTCGCCGGCTTCCTCAGCGATCGCAACCTGACGTGCTGTCGCCTGGTCGATCTCAAAGCGCGCCGAATCAAGCGCTGCTTTGATTTCGGAATACTCGCTCAGTATCGATGTCGCCTCCTGCTGCAAAGCATCGCGACGCTCCTCGAGCTGCACAAGCCGTGTTCGGCCATCCTGCACAAGCCTGGACGCGCTGTCGAAACGGGCCTGAAGCTTGCGAATTTCATTTTTCAGCCGCCGCAAATCGTGCCGTCGCGACAGCACGCCGGCGTTTGCTTCCTTATCCCGGGAAACCCGTAACCATTGTTTGCCAAGCCAGATGCCGTCTTGCGTCACCACCGAGCCGTCGGCACTCATCGAATTTCGAATTGACAATGCGTTGTGCAAAGAGTCTGCGACATGCACGCGAGCGAGTATTCGGTGCACAGACTCCGGAGCACCACTGACTTTCGATGCCAGCGAGGTGCCGTCTGTTTTGCCCTGATCGGCTGCTATGTGGTCCTGCAAGATTGTCACATTGCCGACTCGCAGCTCGGCGATACTCGACGTTACCGGGTCAATTTCCGGCACACAGATGGCTTGCAGATAATCGCCCAACACGGTTTCAACGGCATTTTGCCAGCCGTCCTGTACATCGATGGACTGCGCAACGCGTCGATTCTGATCGAGACCCGCGCCTTCGAGCCAACTCTTCACACTCTCGTCGCCCTCCCCCAGTGCAGCCTGTTGCAAGGCTTCCAGTGACGCATGTTTTCCCTGGGCAAGCTGTAATTTTTCACGGCGTTCGTCCACGAGGTGAGTCAGCTTCTGATCCTGCTCGCGCAGCTTGCGAATTTTCTCGGCCAGTTCGGCCAGATGACGATCGAATTCGTCGCGCGCCTGACGATTATGCAACTCCTGAACAGCAAGCTTCTCGAACCGTTCCTTGCTTTCGGCCTGGTTCGTAACCGTCTTTGCGTCATCCAGTTTCTTGCGACGTTCAATGTAGCTGTGGATGCGTGACTCGATTTGCTCGGAACGCATCTGCTCGACATTGCGCTGTTGCTGCGCTTCGTTGGACCTGGCCGCGAACTGATCCCACCGCTTTTGCCAATCTGCCAGGGCCGCTTCGGCTTTTTGCACGGATTCTGCCGAGGTTTTCTCGCCTTGCCGTGCCTGTTCCAGACCCGGTGTCAATTCACTCAAGGTCAAATCGAGTTGCTCAATCTCGCTCTGGTCCTTATCGATGTGCTCGGCGATTTCACGGCCCCCCTGAATCGCCTGCCGGAGATCCGATTCTTGCCGCTCTCGCAACTCGCGGGAATGCTCGATTGTCTGCTCGAGACGCGCAATCTCGGCCCCGGATTTGTAGTAACGCCCTTGCACTTCATTGAACGCATCGCCCTGCTCGCTCTGGCGATCGCGGCCGTCTTCAAGCTGCGCCTCGAGTTTGCGCTGTGCGGCGATCGTTCCCTCCAGGCTGGTCCGACGCTGCAATAAGTGAGCATTTGCGCCGCTCGCCTGCTCGTCCAGATCCGCTGCTCTCAATACCAGCAATTCAGCCGCCATTCGGCGCTCACTTTCTTTGTGACGGCCATAGCGCTCGGCCGTCTTCGCCTGCCGATTGAGATGTTGGATCTGTTTTTCGACCTCATCGAGCACGTCCTTGAGCCGGTCGAGATTGTCTTTGGTGCGTTGAATGCGGGTAGTTGTCTCGCGACGGCGCTCCTTGTACTTCGAAATACCGGCAGCTTCCTCCAGAAAGACGCGCATGTCCTCAGGCTTGGCTTCGATGAGGCGCGATATCATGCCCTGCTCAATGATCGAATAACTGCGTGCGCCCAATCCGGTACCAAGAAAAACACCGGTGATATCCTTGCGACGGCAGCGCGTGCCGTTCAGGTAGTAGTTCGAGATGCCGTCTCTGCTGACTTCACGACGAATCGCGATTTCGGCGTATTTGGCATATTCGCCTTCAAGCGCGGTCTCACTGTTGTCGAACAGCAATTCCACCGATGCGCTGCCGACCGGCTTGCGCGCGCTCGAACCACTAAAAATGACGTCGGTAATCGAATCACCGCGCAGGCGGCTCGCTGAACTTTCGCCCATCACCCAGCGTACCGCGTCAATCACGTTCGACTTGCCGCAACCATTGGGCCCGACGACGCCGACGAGGCTACTCGGGAAAGTGATGGTTGTGGGATCGACGAAGGATTTGAAGCCGGCGAGCTTGATCTTGCTTAGTCGCATGTGCTGGTGATAACGCCCTTAGCCCGTCAAATCGGGCTAGTCTAATGTAATTGAACTCATAAGACGATTGCCGCAGATACCGGACACGCAGCCGGAAATACGCCGCCAACAGCCGATTTCCGGCCTTATTCACGGTGCGGCGGCAGGGACCGGGCAGGGCCGATTCTACCCACCCTGAAGAGAACTCCGACCGCTTGTCGGTGTGTCAATCAAGGGTCGCTCGGATCACACAAAAAACCTTGCAAATAGGCTTCCATGTTCGCGCAGGCAATGTATAATCCCGCCCTTTTCTCGATCCGGCAGGAGTTGGAAATGCCCGCAAAGAAGACCGCGAGCAAAAATCGGAAGCAAGTTGCAACCTCTCGCAAGAAGGTTGCAAGGAAGCGTAATGTGTCCCGGAAAAAAGTAGCCGCACGCAAGAAACGGCCCGTGGCCCGGAAAAAGATCGCGAAGAAGAAAGTCAGCAAGAAAAAAGTATCTGCCAGGAAGAATAAGGTCAGCAAGAAGCGGCCCGTGACCCGGAAAAAGATCGCGAAGAAGAAAGTCAGCAAGAAGCGGCCCGTGACCCGGAAAAAGATCGCGAAGAAAAAAGTCAGCAAGAAAAAGGCGGTCAGCCGCAGGGGGCCGCCCGCTCGCAAAACATCCGTACAACGCACGAGGTCGCGCGGCGATTTGTTGTCCGGCCCAATCCACGGCATCTCGCCGTACAAGCCGCGACGTGGCGAAGAATACATGAGCACCGGACAGCAGCAGTATTTCAGTGAAATTCTGGGTGCCTGGAAGGGTGAACTCATGTTTGAGGTGGACCGCACCGTGCACCACATGCAGGACGAGGCCGCCAATTTCCCCGATCCCAATGACCGTGCAACACAGGAATCGGAATTCGGACTTGAGCTGCGGACCCGTGACCGGGAGCGCAAATTGTTGCGCAAGATCGACTCGGCGCTGAGTCGGATCGACGAAGGCAGCTATGGCTTCTGCGACGAGACTGGCGAAGAGATCGGCCTGAAGCGGCTCGAGGCCCGCCCCGTCGCAACTCTGTGTCTCGAGGCTCAGGAGCGTCGCGAGCTCGCGGAACGTCAATTCCGCGACCGGGACGACCGCTACCGCTAACGGACCGTTTGGCGGCTCCGCCGCCCTGCCCCCATGCGAATCAGTGAACCAGCCCCATACGTCGGCCGGTTTGCGCCATCGCCCACCGGCCCACTGCATTTCGGCTCCTTGCTCGCTGCCGTCGCCAGCTACCTGGAGGCGCGTCAGAAGCGTGGTCAATGGCTCGTCCGGGTCGAGGATATCGACCCGCCACGCGAACAGCCCGGTGCAACTGCGGCGATCCTGACCGCTCTCGAGCGCTACGGCTTCGAGTGGGACGGATCTGTCAGCTACCAGCGCGCCAGCTTGCCGGCGCATCAGGCCGCCATCGAGACCCTCGTAGCCGCACAACAGGCCTACCGATGCGGCTGCTCGCGCAAGGACCTTGCCGATGCCGCAAAAGGGCCGCTTGGTACGATCTATCCCGGCACCTGTCGCACACGCTGCGATGCCACCGAGACTGCAATCCGCGTACTCACCGATGACCACCCGGTCGCCTTCGTCGACGGCCTGCAGGGTCCCCAGGAGCAGCGACTTGAATCCGAGTCGGGCGATTTCATCATCCTGCGGCGCGATCGCCTCATCGCCTACCATCTCGCGGTTGTGGTCGACGATTACGGCCAGCAAATCACCGAAGTGATTCGCGGCATCGATCTTCTGGATTCGACGCCGAGACAGATATGGCTGCAGCGTCTTCTTGGCTACCCCACGCCGTCATACAGCCATATACCGGTCGTGATTCACCCCGATGGCCGCAAACTCAGCAAGGCGACCGGTGCCAGCGGTATTTCGCCAGATCATCCACGACGGACGCTGGTCGCGGCACTGGGGGCCCTCGGGCAGAAGCCGCCGGCCGACCTGCGGGCATCGTCGTTGACGGACATATGGCGCTGGGCCACGGACCATTGGCGGATGAGCGTTATGGCGGGTCGCGCTGTCATCAGCACCGGCACCAGTGCATTGGCGGCACCCCGAGATGGAGGACCGTAGGTACCGCTCAAGCTGCCAGGTTTGCCTTTCCACGGCTTGTCGGCGGACAAATTCACTGCGACGCGAGCTGAAAACGAACAACGGCATGAGGTTCGAAAGCCTCTTGACATCGGGGTGTACGATGCCCTAGCTTGATAAGTGCGACAGGGATATGCTCCCCCGCCCCCTGTTGCAATGCCTGAAGGAGTTTTACACTCCATGGCGGGCCCCCCGCGCCAGCGGGGGGCCTTTTTCTCATCAAGGTAGCTTGGCGACGGCGCCGGCATGACGACCGATAGTAATGACAAGCGCATCTTCGCCAGCGAGTTCCGCCCTGCTCGATGGCTCCGCAACCGCCACGCTCAGACGTTTTTTCCAAGGATGCCATGGGCGTGGCGTCGGCGCCTTAATTTGAATCGGGAAGTCCTGGAATTGCCGGACGGCGATGTTACCGCCGTCGATTGGGTTGTCGACGCCCATGACATACCGTCCATGGCGCCCTTGCTGGTCATCCTGCATGGCCTCGAAGGATCTGCCGACTCAATTTATGTGCGCATGATGATGCAGGCGGCGGCCGACAGGCGTTGGCGTTGCTGTGTGCTGCATTTTCGCGATTGTGGCGACTACCGTAATCGGCTGCCGAGGCGCTATCACGCCGGCGAAACCAATGACATGCACTTTTTTATTGAGAGGTTGCATAAACGCGGTCAATTCGGGTCGATTGTCGCAGCCGGTTACTCTCTGGGCGGCAACGTATTGCTCAAATACCTCGGGGAGATGGGCTCCGACACACTATTACAGGCTGCAGTTGCCGTGTCTGTGCCGCTCAACCTGCACAAATGTTCTGAGGCATTAAATATTGGTTTTTCAAAGCTTTATCAGAAGTACTTGTTAAAACGCATGAAGGCGGCCATCGCCCGAAAATTCGATCCGCACACGGCCGCCTTCGACTGGCAGCGCGCGATGAGTGCAACGACGTTTGCGGATTTCGATGACGCCGTCACAGCACCGCTGCACGGTTTCGAAAACAAGGATGACTACTACGATCGATGCAGTTCGGTGCACTTTCTCAAAGATATCCAGACGCCCACGTTGATCATAAATTCGCTGGACGATCCGTTCATGACGCCCGACGTCATCCCCGATGCCAGCCGGCTCTCCGAGCATGTCTCCCTCGAAGTCAGCGAGTCAGGCGGGCACGTGGGTTTCATCGAAGGCGGCACACCGTGGCGGCCGCGGTATTACCTGCCGCGGCGCCTGATGGGTTTTCTCGAGCCGTTTGCAGCGTAGGAGCGGCTCGTAGGAGGGCCTTCAGGCCCGATCCATGGGACTACCTACCTCCTACGCCGCCTCGACCTCTTTCATCGACAGACGGACACGACCCTGGCGGTCAACTTCCAGCACTTTCACCCTGACCATGTCGCCCTCAGACAGCTTATCGCTGACCTTGTCGACGCGCTCGTTCGAGATCTGCGAGATATGCACGAGGCCGTCCTTGCCCGGAAGAATCGTGACAAATGCGCCGAAATCCATCAACCGAGCGACACGCCCTTCGTAAATGCGGCCAACTTCGACGTCGGCCGTGATCAACTCGATGCGGCGGAGTGCCTCCCGGCCCGACTCGCCGTCCACCGAGGCGATACGAATAGTGCCGTCGTTGTCGATATCCACGGTCGCACCCGTTTCTTCGGTGATGGAACGGATAACGGAGCCACCTTTGCCGATGACGTCGCGAATCTTGTCGGGATCGATCTTGACCGTCATGATGGTCGGCGCCCACTCGGACATTTCTTCGCGCGACTCCTTAAGCACCTTGCCCATCTCGCCAAGAATGTGCAGGCGGGCGTCCCGGGCCTGACTTAGCGCGATATCCATGATTTCGCGCGTGATGCCCTGGATCTTGATGTCCATCTGCAGCGCGGTAATTCCGCCCTCGGTGCCGGCCACCTTGAAATCCATGTCGCCGAGGTGATCTTCGTCACCAAGAATATCGGTTAGTACGGCGAAGTCGTCGCCTTCCTTGATCAGGCCCATCGCAACACCGGCGACCGGCGCCTTCAACGGCACGCCAGCATCCATGAGTGCCAGGCTCGTGCCACAGACTGAGGCCATCGAACTCGAGCCGTTGGATTCCGTAATTTCCGACACAACGCGAATGACGTAGCTGAAATCGTCGGGGCTCGGCATCACGGCCTGAATTCCCCGGCGCGCCAGTTTGCCGTGGCCGATTTCGCGGCGCTTCGGCGAACCGATGAAGCCCGTCTCTCCCACGCAGTACGGCGGGAAGTTGTAGTGCAGCATGAACGGTTCTTTGTACTCGCCGTCGAGTGCGTCGATGATCTGGGCATCCCGTCCCGTACCAAGCGTCGTAACAACGATTGCCTGCGTCTCGCCACGAGTAAAAATAGCCGATCCGTGGGCACGCGGAAGCACGCCGACCTCGACATTGATTGGCCTTACGGTCTTGCGGTCACGACCGTCAATGCGCGGCTTACCGCTGATGATGCGCTGGCGAACCACCTGCTTCTCGAGTTTGGACAAAGCACTCTTGACCTCTTCGGCACTCCAGCGGGCATCCTCGCCGTCCTCGGCCAATGCCTCCGTGGCAGCCGTCTTCGCGGCTCCAACCGCCTCCTGACGAAGCATCTTGTCGCTGATCTGGTAGGCCTCGATCAGGCTGCTCTCAGACAGTTTGGCAACCGCCTTGGCCAAGTCCTCATCCTCGGCAGGCGCTTCCCACTCCCAGGCCGGTTTGCCGGCCTCGGCTGCGAGTTTGTTGATCGCATCGATCGCCGCCTGCATTTGCTCGTGACCGAACATCACCGCGCCCAGCATGACGTCTTCCGCCAGGCAATCCGCCTCCGACTCAACCATGAGCACGGCCTCTTTGGTGCCGGCCACGACCAGATCCAGATCCGAACTCTCAAGCTCCGTTTTGCTCGGGTTCAGGATGTATTTACCGTCCTTGTAGCCGACCCTTGCGCCGCCGATGGGACCGGCGAACGGTATGCCCGAGATCGCGAGTGCGGCCGACGTGCCAATGATTGCCGGTATGTCCGGATTGACCTCGGGGTTCAGCGACAGCACGGTCGCAATCACCTGAATTTCGTTCATGAAGCCCTTCGGAAACAGCGGACGTATCGGCCGATCGATCAGGCGCGCGGTCAGTGTTTCCTTTTCGCTCGGGCGGCCCTCACGCTTGAAAAAGCCGCCTGGAATTTTTCCGGCGGCATAGGTCTTTTCCTGGTAGTTCACGGTTAACGGGAAAAACGGACGGCCGGGATCGGCGGTTTTGCGACCAACTGCAGTCACGAGAACTACGGTATCCGCCATTTTGACAATGACGGCGCCGTCCGCCTGACGTGCGACGGCACCGGTTTCGATGGTTAGCTGATGTTCCCCATACTGGAACGATTGTTTGATTACATTCACGATGCTTGCTCGTATTGAATAGGATTATGGCAACAGCGGCTGGTGGCGTGTCCTGCGAGGAAACGTCAATTCATCCAAGATATTGCCAGAAATGACCGCTGAATCAGCGGCGTAGACCGAGCCGGGAAATCAGCTCGCGGTAGCGATCCTGGTCCTTGGATTTGAGATAGTCGAGCAACTTGCGTCGCTTGTTGACCATTTTCAAAAGACCCTGACGGCTATGGTGATCCTTCTTGTGCTCACTAAAATGATCGGTGAGTTCTGAAATTCTTGCGGACAGCAGTGCTACCTGTACTTCCGGCGAACCCGTGTCAGCCTTTGCGCGACTGTACTCGGCGATAATGCCGGTTTTTGCTTCACTCGATAGTGACATCTCTTCATTTACTCCAAAACGTTCTTTCGTCTCTTAGCTCCTTTTTGCAGCGCGGTATTCTAGCGCCTGAAAGAGCCCATTAACAGCCCAACATCGATTATCCAGGTGATTCTTTCAATGCCTCCGCGGACACGGTCAGAGGCGCTCCTGTGACGGGCTGTCGGGCACCGCAAATACGCGCCGCGGCGCAAGCCTGCCGTCGTTATCCCGTTCACCAACGCCCAGGAATCGGCCGCCACTACCGTAGACCCTGCAAAGCCCGGCGACACCCGCAGGTGACGACGCAACCACCTGGCCACCACAAAACCTGAACCCGGCCGCAGACTCCAACCGAACCTCTGGCAATCGTGCCAGTGCACGGTCGGGGGGCAGCAACAGCTCCCTAAGCGCGTCGGGTCCTTCGGCCGCAACAGCCTCGACACGCTGCAAGTCCAACATTTCGTCAGCCCGAAAATCGCCGACAGTCTCACGATGCAATTGTGCCGTGTGGGCCACGGTGCCCGCAGCCAAGGCAATGTCCTCAACCAGCGTTCGCACGTACATTCCCTTGGAACACCGCACGCGGAAAACCAGCCGCGAAGCGGCGATTTCGAGCAAGTAGATCTCGTGGATCCGGATCGGCCGTGCTTCGCGCTCTACAACCTGACCCTTTCGGGCCAGCTCGTACAGGCGCTTGCCATCTTTCTTCAATGCCGAATACATCGGCGGCACCTGCATCGATTCGCCGCGAAATTGCAGCAGAATTTCAGACCACTCATCGCTGGACAGCGTCGGAACCGCCGCCTCGGCTGTCTCTACACCGGTCGCATCACCCGTATCCGTCGCCGTACCGAGCCTGGCGCTGACGCGATAGGTCTTGTCCGCGTCGAGCAGGAACGCGCAGACTTTGGTTGCTTCACCGAAACACAATGGCAACATGCCGGTCGCGGCCGGGTCCAGGGTACCGGTGTGACCGGCCTTGCGTGCCCGCAGAAGGCGTTTGACGCGCTGCAGCGCCTGGTTGGAGGTCAGACCCTGAGGCTTGTTCAGCAGCAACAGGCCGTCGATCGCCTGCAATCGATTTTGTGCGCGTTGCATCACTGGGGTCACCGTGGTTCGTCGCCGGACAGCGCGCGTTCGATCAACTTGCCGATTCGTACGCTTTCCGCCGCGCTGTCATCGTGGGCGAACCGAAGCTCGGGAACGTGGCGCACTTTGATCGTGCGGCCCAGCTTGCCGCGAAGAAATCCGGTAGCGCTCCGCAATGCCTCAAGCACCGTCTCAGGGTCGCCGTCCGGGTCGAGTAAACTGAAACCTACCTTTGCGATGCTGAGGTCGCGCGACAGGTCCACCGATGTCAGGGACACGCCTTGCAGACGCGGATCCTTGATCTGAAAGCGCAACAATTCGCTGAGAATGCGCAAAACCTGGTTGCCGAGCCGCTGATTGCGGGAAAACTCACGAGGCATTATGGTTGACCGACCCGTTCAGCGTTGACTAGTCAAGTGTACGGGCGACTTCGATGCGTTCGAAGCATTCGATCTGATCGCCAACCCGCACGTCGCTGTAATTCTTGACGCCAATCCCACACTCGGTACCGGAGCGCACCTCGTTAACATCGTCCTTGAAGCGCCGTAACGATTCCAGTTCGCCCTCGTAGATCACGACATTCTCGCGCAGTACACGGATCGGGTTGGCTCGCTTTACAAGCCCCTCGGTAACGATGCAACCGGCAATGTCACCAAATTTCGGAGATGAAAATACTTCTTTGACCTCGGCCACCCCGACGATCTGCTCACGAATTTCCGGTGACAACAGCCCACTCAATGCCGCCTTGACGTCATCGATTGCCTCGTAAATGATGCTGTAGTAGCGGACATCGACGCCGGATTCCTTGATCGCCGAGCGCGCGGCGGCGTCGGCACGAACATTGAAGCCGATGATGACAGCGTTGGATGCCGCCGCGAGCGTTGCATCGGTTTCGGTAATGCCACCGACGCCGGAACTCAAGACCTTGACCTTCACTTCCTCGTTCGACAACTTGGTCAAAGAGTCTCTGAGTGCCTCGGCACTACCGTGCACATCCGACTTGATAATGACAGAGATGGTCGAGCTGCTGGTGTCCTGCATCTGGCTGAACATGTCCTCGAGCTTGGATGCCTGCTGCAGCGCCAGCTTGGCCTCGCGGGCCCTGCCCTGACGGTACTCGGCTACTTCGCGCGCCTTGCGTTCGTTCTTGACGACGAGAAAGTCATCGCCCGCGCTCGGCGTTTTTGACAGGCCAAGAACGGCGACTGGAGTTGAGGGCCCGGCGGAATCAATTGGATTCTGCGCTTCATCAAACATCCTGCGGACGCGTCCGTACTCCTCGCCCGCAATGATCATATCTCCCTGCCTGAGCGTCCCGGACTGCACGAGCAGGGTTGCAACGGCACCGCGCCCCTTCTCCAGGCTCGATTCGATGACGAGGCCCCGTGCCGGGCTGTCTTCGACAGCCGACAGGTCCATGACCTCCGCCTGCAGCAGAATGGAGTCCAGCAGCGCATCGACACCTTCACCCGTGCGCGCGGAAACGTTCACGAACAATTGCTCGCCGCCCCAATCTTCGGCGACGACTTCGTGCTTCGAGAGCTCTGTCCTGACGCGTTCCGGATCGGCATTTTCAAGGTCGATCTTGTTGACCGCAACAACAAGCGGCACCCCGGCCGCCTTGGCATGCAGCACGGCCTCAACCGTCTGCGGCATGACGCCATCGTCGGCCGCGACCACGAGCACGACTATATCGGTGGCCTGCGCGCCCCGCGCACGCATCGCGGTGAATGCAGCGTGACCGGGCGTATCGAGGAACGTTATTCTGCCCTTGTCGGTATCGACCGAGTAAGCGCCGATATGCTGCGTGATTCCACCGGCCTCCCCGTCTGCAACCTTGGTGCTCCGTATGTGATCGAGCAACGATGTCTTGCCATGATCGACATGGCCCATGATCGTAACGACCGGCGGCCTTGATACTTTCTCGCCACTGACTTCCCTTTCGTCAGCCAACAACTGTTCGTCGACGTCCGCCGCGGATATCGGTCGCGCGATGTGACCCAGCTCCTCGACAGCAAGCAACGCCGTATCCTGGTCAATGACCTGGTTGATCGTCACCATGGCGCCGAGATTGAAGAGCACTTTGACGACTTCATTGCCCTTGATCGCCATACGCTGCGCGAGTTCGGACACTGCGATATTTTCCGGAACTTCAACCTCACGAATGACCGGCGCCGTCGGTTTTTCGAATCCGTGCTGTGAATCGGAGCTAATCGACGCTCGGCGCCGCCGCATGGGTGTCTTGCGCCTGCGCCGGCCGCTCTTGTCACCGGCGACGTGCAATTCCTTGCGGCCGTAGCGTGTCTCACTCGGCCTGGACTTCGCCTTCTCCTTCGAACGGCGCGTGCGCGCGTCTTGCTCGGCTTTCTCTAACCGGGACTTTTCTTCGGCCGCCGTGGCCGCGTCCTGCTCTGCCACCTTTCTGGTTTCTTCTTCGGCATCGATTCGTGCCTGTTCCTGTTCGCGTCGCTTTTCTTCTTCCAGTCGCTCCGACTCTTCTTTCTTCGCCTGGATTCGTTCCTGCTCGCGTTTTTCTTCTTCGACACGTTCCTCGGCCTCGAGGCGCTGGCGGTCGAGCTCTTCCTGTTCTTTCTGCGCCTGCTCTTCGAGCACATCCCGTTTGATGTAGGTGCGCTTGCGACGCACCTCGACGTTGACAGTGCGTGAGCGGCCCTGCGCGCCCGACAGCCTCAACTGCGATAGCGTCTTACGATTCAGCGTGATGCGTCTTGGCGCTGCATCACCGACCGACGTACCGGTCTGACCGTGGCTGCGCCGCAAATGCGTCAACAGCTCGAGCTTCGCATCGTCGCCAATTGTATCGTCCGAACCACTGACCGTTATGCCGGCCTCGTCGAGCTGTGAAAGCAACTTATCGACCGGTACTTTCAGCACCTCGGCAAATTGTGAAACTGTGACATTAGCCATTCTTTAAACTCCGCGTAACCCAGCGCTCAGGCTTGTTGTTCCGCTTCGAACCAATGCGCCCGCGCCTTCATGATCAATACCCCCGCCAACTCCCGATCCATTTCTTGGATTTCGAGCAGATCATCGGTGGCAAGCTCAGCCAGATCTTCGCGCGTCACGACGCCTTTGCTTGCCAGCACATACGCCAATCCCTTGTCCATGCCCTCGAGGCTCAGGAGATCTTCGGCCGGCTCGGTCTCGTCGATCTTCTCTTCCTGCACGATCGCCTGCGTCAACAAAACGTCACGCGCGCGATTGCGCAGCTCGGTGACAATATCTTCATCGAACTCCTCGATTTCGATCAGCTCCGACGCCGGGACATACGCCACTTCTTCCATCGTCGAAAAACCTTCCTGCACAAGGATCAGAGACACTTCTTCATCCACATCGAGCTGTTTCGAGAACAGCTCGATCAGCTCGCGCGTTTCGGATTCGCTCTTTTGCTCGGCGTCGGCGGCCGTCATCACATTGAGCTCCCACCCGCTGAGCTCGCTCGCCAAACGGATATTTTGGCCGCCACGACCGATTGCCTGGGAAAGTTTTTCTTCTTCGACCGCGATATCCATGCTGTGCGCATCCTCATCGACCACGATCGAAACGACCTCGGCCGGCGACATCGCGTTGATGACAAATTGCGCCGTGTTTTCATCCCACAGAATAATGTCGACTCGCTCGCCGGCAAGCTCGTTCGATACGGCCTGCACGCGGGAACCCCGCATGCCGACGCACGCGCCAACCGCATCGATCCGGCTGTCGTTGCTCCTGACGGCGATCTTGGCGCGCAGCCCCGGATCCCTGGCAGCGCCGAGAATATCGATGAGTCCCTGCCCGACCTCCGGCACCTCTATTTTAAAAAGTTCGATCAGGAACTGTGGTGACGTGCGCGTCATGAACAACTGCGGGCCACGGGGCTCGGGTCGTACTTCCGTCAGCAGCGCCTTGATGCGATCCTGCGGCCGCACCGGCTCACGCGGAACCATATGCTCGCGTGGCACAAAACCTTCGGCGTTACCGCCAAGATCGATGAACACGCCGTTTCGATCGACGCGCTTGACGAGACCGGATAGCATTTCACCCTCGCGGCCTGTGAATTCCTCGACGACCTGCTCACGCTCGGCCTCGCGCACCTTCTGCACGATGACCTGCTTCGCGGTCTGTGCCGCAATGCGGCCGAATTCGACCGAGTCCATCGGCACCTCGACATAACCGCCCGGCTCTGCGGCCGGATCGACATCGACTGCGTCGATCATGCGCAGTTCGCGATCGGGAAATTCCAGTTCGGTCGACTCGTCTTCGAACACGAGCCAGCGCTGGAACGTTTCATAGGTTCCTTCCTCGCGATCGATCGCGACACGGACGTCGATATCGTCGCCATGCTTTCTGCGTGTTGCGGTCGCCAGTGCTGCTTCGATGGCCTCGAAAATAATGTCCTTTTCAACGCCCTTCTCATTCGAGACAGCATCGACCACCAACAAAATCTCTTTGCTCATTGCCTGAAACTCCAAATCAGCCCGGGGACCTCAGGTCCTCGCGGGCACCAGTCGCGCGGTGTCTATCATCGCCATCGGCAACGTATGCGACTCACCGTCCACATTCACTACAATGTTCTCGTCATCCGACGACACCAGCGTGCCGCGGAACCGTCTGCGTCCTGCTATCGAAAAGCGCATCTGCACTTTCACTGTTTCGCCCTTAAACCTTTGAAAATGCTCAGTTTTTGTCAACTTTCGGTCAAGCCCCGGCGATGACACCTCAAGGTCGTACTTGCCCGCAACAGGATCCTCGACATCCAGCAGGGCGCTAACCGCCAGGCTGACCTTCTCGCAGTCTTCCAACCCGATGCCGCCGGGCTTGTCGATGAACACCCGGACGACGTCGTGTCCCCCGGAGAGCCTGGCCTCGAGATCGGATAATTCGTAGCCCAGACGCTCAATGGCCGGCTGCAACAGTCTCGCGAGTTCCTCGCTGCCCATAAAATCAACTAACACTCTGTTTCAAAACAAAAAATGGGCCAATGGCCCATTCCAACAGCGCGATGTCGTTGCCCTGCAGACAACAAAAAACCCCTGAGCGGGGCCTCTTCTACCAAGACTTTGGTAGCGGGAGCGTAGCACCGACTATGTCGGCCAATCCGAAACCCGCCGGTTTCGGCCCCACCACCGCGCTGGCGCGGGATTATACGGTAATCGCAAGCCCCTGCGCAATGCCGAAAGCGACTACTTTACGGCACCATTTTGGCCCACACTCCTCTGTCAGGCACGCCCACGCCATTCTCGCCGGCGCTACGTTGAGATCGACGGGGGTTGGCCAATGTTGCGCGGCACAATCGAAGGAAGAATTGACAATGTCTGACAGTGAAATATTTGGCCCATTGCCGGTTGATGAATGGGATGACTCTTTGGCGCAGGTTGTCGCCGACATGGACGGCCGGCCGATCAACCTTCACCGCCTGATGGCGCACCATCCCAAATTGCTCAAAGCCTGGTGGAATTTTCGCAACCATGTGGTCACTGGTGGGGATCTGGGCCGCCGACATGGGGAACTCGTGATCTTGCGCGTCGCCCTGCACATGCGTGCCTGGTACGAGTGGGCCGCACACGTTCAACGCGCCCTTGCCTGCGGCATCACGCTCGAGGAAATCGAGCGCGTCAAGCAGGGAGCGTCGGCTTCCGGGTGGGAAGCCGGCGAAGCGCTGTTGTTGCAGGCGGTCGACGAGGTCGTTGCGGACCGGATGATTTCGCCGCAGACGCTGCAGGATTTGAGCGGCCATTTCAGCAACCGGCAGATCATGGACATGATGGGCATTTACGGGATGTATGTGACCGTCGGCTGCATGGCGAATACGTGGCCACTCGAACTCGACCAGCACGTGGCAGCGCAGCTGCCAGACACTGTTACGCGTGACGATTTTCAAGACGCGCTGAATGCAATTCTTTGATCCGCTGACCCCGGTGCGGCGTCATTCCCCGCGAAAAAAAGAGCCCCGGCACAATCGATCGTGCCGGAGCTGCAAGCGTCGGGGGGTATGACGCTTGTTCGAAATTCAAGCCAGATCGTCTAACTGTGCCTCTTCGGGCCTCTGTCGAGAGGCAACGGTAGCGCAGCGGGCGACCCCACCCAATCGTGGTAAATACGGATCAACCGATTGA
>SMUY01033498.1_pt1 | contig 20359 bp, 19 predicted proteins | sample 2456441 | NCBI WGS metagenome assembly SMUY01 (sample SAMN11095931, study PRJNA526329) | marine sediment metagenome | biome: Marine sediment; feature: Surficial sediment; material: Deep marine sediment; isolation source: Hadal surficial sediment | place: Pacific Ocean | collected 2014-11 | depth...
ACCAGGGAGACGGCGTATATTCTCAACTCATATGTACGCGCGTCACTGCGCTTTGACGAATCGTTGCTGGAACGCGACTGTGGAGAGTGGTCGGGTCGTTTGCTGTCAGAAATTGAAACGGAGTATCCGCAAGCGTGGAAGGCGCGCACCGAAGATGGCTACCACCATCGCCCCCCGGGTGGTGAGAACCAGGAAGACATGTTGCAACGGGTACAGGCGTTGCTGGATTCACTGGGCGAGTCACAGGCTGAGGAGATCGGCCTTGTGACCCACGGAGTGATGTCGCGGGTGATACTCAGCCATCTTCTGAATCTCACCCCGATCGAGTCCAGCCGCGTCCGTCACCCCAACGATCTATTTTACCGCTTGCAGTTCGATCGGCAGGAAATCCGGGTCAGCCGCTTTCTAAATGGTAACGGCCCCATTTCCGGATTGATTCACCGCACGGACAGTGGAACAATCCTGCGTCCGAATGCGCACAAGACATAAAAACGATTCGTTGAGACTGGTGGACGGGCACCGATCAACACTCTGATCAAATATAAGGGAGCGACGAATGAAAGTTGATGGTGGTGTGGGCTGGGAGCTCCATACAGTGGGCGCACAAGCACAGGAACTGGAAGAGATGGGATACTCGGGAATCCTGTCAGCAGAGACTTCTCACGATCCGTTTTTGCCGCTGCTGGTTGCGGCGCAGAACACCGAGCATGTGGATCTGATGACGAGTATTGCGGTTGCGTTCAGCCGCTCGCCGATGACTTTGGCGAACATCGGCCATGATCTGAACGCGGCATCCAGAGGTCGCTTTGTACTCGGCATAGGTTCGCAGATCCGGGCCCACATAACGAAACGATTCAGCATGCCGTGGTCGAATCCCGCAGCCCGCATGAGAGAGTTCATTCTCGCAATGCGCGCTATCTGGGCGAACTGGCACGAAGGCGCGCCGCTCGAATTCACCGGTAAGTTTTACACTCATACATTGATGACTCCGTTTTTTGCGCCAACGGATAACGATTATGGCGCGCCGAGGGTTTTCCTGGCCGCTGTTGGCCCGCTGATGACTGAGGTGGCCGGTGAGGTGGCAGACGGCGTGATCTGCCACGCATTCACCACCGAGAAGTATCTACGCGAAACGACCTTGCCCGCGCTCATGCGCGGTTTCGACAAAGCCGGGAAGAGTCGAGAGGATTTCGAGATCAGCTATCCGGTTTTTGTCGTCACCGGGCAAACCGAGGAGGAGTTGGCCACAGCCAAGGTGGCGACTTGCCGGCAGATCGCTTTTTATGGGTCCACACCAGCCTACAAGCCGGTTTTGGACAGTATTGGCGTGGGTGAACTGCAGGCTGAGCTGAATGCCATGTCGAAGCAGGGCCGTTGGGTAGAGATGGGCAATCTCATCACCGAGGATATGCTTGAAGCGTTTGCGGTCATTGGTGAACCCAGCACTATTGCAGGTCAGATCAAGAACCGTTACGGCGATATCGTGGACCGCACTTCTGCCGCTTACGCCCACATCCCGAAGGAAGACCGGATGAACATCATTACCGAGCTGACGGCAGCGTAGGGGACTCATTATTAAGCCGCTCAAGGCTGGTTAGTGACATTACCCAAAGCGATTGCACTGTCTGGCGATCAGGTGGACGAACTCATGCTTGCACAGTGGAACATGCGAGTTGCAACGCTTGGGCCACGCGAGCGAATCAATTTGACGCCGATGTGGTTCGGCTGGGCGGGAGGCGCCGTTTACTTCTTTGGTCGTGGGCAAAAAATTGTCAACCTCAGACGTCACCCCGATTGCACGGTAATTGTCGATAGGCACGAAAAATTCCCCGAACTGCAGGGCTTGATGATTCAAGGCGTTGCCAGAATTCTGGAAGACGCCGATGCGGAATCCAAGGACCCACATCTGCAAGCGATCAGAGTGCAGATGGGGATCAAGTACAACGGGGGACACGGACAGCCACCTGCGGATAGTCCACCGGCGTTTGCCGCAACCGCACGGGGTCGCAATCGGCGTTGGGTGGTACTGGCCGCCGAACACACCATCAGCTGGGACAATAATAAGCTCAACTAGAAGTCTGCGCGGTAGAAAAGATTCCTACTACGAAATTTTCTACCGCGCAGACTCCAGCAGTGCTGCTCAGATGGTTCGGCGATGTAGAGATATTTTTTTAGACTATTTTCGCATAAGGAACGAAGGATTCTGAGTGCTAAACACAAACCGACTCCAGGAATTTTGTCCTCCGGAGTTAGTGGGTACTAACAATTCGTTGCCTTACATAGCTGGCATACAATTCCAGGGGAGTGTGACTAAGATTAGGTTCACTGTGTGACGCAACGCACGTAGACTACGCCGCCAAGTGGGGATGGGGCCGCGAGTGATCGGCCGCCACATTAAGGGAGAAGGGGAGCTGGTAGTTAAAGGAAGGCAGGTAGATGGGCGAGATTGAAGATCAGAACATGACGCGGCTAATCGCAATACGAAAGAGCTGCAGCAGAATCTGGAGCCATCGCAACCGTATTCCCCTACTGTTCAAACTACAGGGGGTCGCGGTTTTGTCGGCACTTGTAGTAGCCCTCGGTATTGCCAACGTCGGTGTACATCAGGGTTATCAAGTGGTTGCCTTTGCAGTTCCAGCGGCAGAAGTAATCAGTGTTCCCTGGGATCTGGAAGTTGCTGCCTTCGGCTCGAAAGTCAGTCAGGCGTTTGGTGTGCGGCGCAGCACCGCCACTGAGTTTGCCGGGTGGATTCTCGAAGCTTCCCGACGTCAGAACATGGAGCCGGAACTCATTGCGAGCCTGGTGTTGACAGAAAGTTCGTTCCGCAAAACTGTGCGCTCCAACGTTGGTGCCGTGGGACCGGCACAGATTCGCCCGGATTATTGGGGTGGTTTTTGCGGCAGCTCGGATCTATCGGATCCCGCGGAGAACATCTACTGCGGCGCACAAGTGTTGTCATACCTGCAGGAGCGCTGTGGTGACGTGAATTGCGCGTTGCAAGCGTATAACGTTGGTATTCACAGTAGTCGTGTGCAAGCTGCACGCCGATACGTTGCCAAGGTTGATCATCATCGCGACCAGTTGCGTAACTTCCCCCTCTGAGCCTCAAAGTTACTGGTGAAACCGCTTCTATTGATACGCGGTGCGTGCCGCGTGTTCTCTAACACCTCTCGCGTGGGAATTTCTCGACAAGTCGTAGTAAGGTTCAATTCACACTCGTACAGGTAGAGATTCTCATGGCCGACTTCGGAGTTCTCATCTTCCCGGCACACTACGCGGTGGCCCCGGATGTATTGGCCAAGGCCGCGGAAGCTCGCGGGTTCGAGTCGTTGTTTTTGCCTGAACACACACATATTCCGGCGAGTCGCGAAACTCCGTGGCCGGGTGGCGCGGAATTACCCCGTCAATACTGGCACAGCCACGATCCATTCATCGCACTGGCTTGCGCGGCGACAGTCACGACCAGTCTGAAACTCGGAACCGGAATTACCCTGGTTACCGAGCGTGATCCGATATTGATGGCCAAACAGGTCGCATCGTTGGATTTTCTGTCTGGTGGTCGGGTTCTGTTGGGAGTCGGAGCGGGCTGGAATGTCGAAGAGATGGCCAATCACGGTGTGGACTTCACGACACGGTGGCGAGTTCTGCGGGAGCGGGTGTTGGCTATGCGTGCCATATGGTCTGAGGAGGAGGCTGAGTTCCACGGCGAGTACGTCGATTTTGACCGTCTCTGGGCGTACCCGAAACCGGTGCAAGTGGGCGGTCCAAAAATTTTGCTGGGTGCCTCCTCCAAATGGACTTACGCTCGAATTGCCGAATACGGTGATGGCTGGTTCCCCATTCACCAGGATGCATCTCGCGCCGCTGCCCAGGGCGGGGTCGATTATGCGGCCGGTATAGCCGCGACGCGAGAAGCATGGGACGCCGCGGGCAGGGATGGGAAGCCCGACTTCAGTATTTTCGGTCTTGGCCCTGATCAGGGTCGGGTTGAGGAGTTGCTCGAGATGGGTTTCAACCGAGTGATCTTCGGGCTACCTTCCGCCGACGCGGACACGGTGATGCCGTTGCTCGATACTTATGCCGAGATTGGACACTCGATCAACGGGTAATTTTGGGGTCACACTTCCCTAGTACTCGATCGAGCACGTTGACGACATCCTCTTCCGATTTGATCCGCGCGGTCTGCATTCCCGCCACTTTGGCGCCGTGGATGTTGTCGCGGCTGTCGTCGACGAAGAGGATTTCTTCGGCTGCAAAGCCCATATCACGCGCCACGAAGTCGTAAGCTTCGCGGTCGGGTTTGCGCAAGCCGATCTCGGAGGACACATAAATTTTACGGAAGTGAACCAGCACTTCAGGGAATTGTTGGCTCCAATACCGATGATGCACTGGGTTGGTATTGGTGAATGCGAATACGGGTAACGAGTCGGCAACTCGAGGCAGGCGGTCGTGTACTTCAGGATAGACGGCAACAAACAACTTGTTCCAGCCTGTTAACCAGTGTTCCATAGGGAGATTAATCGCGAGCTTTTGTTCGAGTGAGTGGATGTATGTGGCAAAGTCGATCTCACCCACTTCTTGACGCTTGTAAGGATCGTCCAACGACCAGCGATCGTACAATCGATCAACCTCTACTTTGGCGTGAGATGCCCAGTAGTCGAACACGCGGTGGAAGTCGATTTCCAGCACGACGTTACCAAGGTCGAGGAGTAGCGCGCGGATCACTTTGTTAGTAGATCCTTGCCTCGTTGCGATAGCTGATAGCCAGTTTCGAGGCTCATCGTCAGTCCCAGTTGTTTGAGCTTACGGACATTACTTTTGAAGTGCTGAGTTTCCCAACCGATCTGTGCTGCTAACCTGGCGGCGCGGATTCCCGATTGTTCGTTGATCAGACAAAGCGTACGCCAAGCCCAGGGACCCCGGCTCGAGCGCTCGTCCATACGATCCAGACGATCACGCATGCGCGCTCGCTCGCTGTCGGACAGCTTCGATTTGGGTGGTTGCTTGACGCTTTTGTTGCCGAGGTAACGCAGGTCCACCCGGTATACGTCGTCGTTGTCTTCCGCCTTAAGATACCGGGCCAGGGCTGATCGGTCTGCGAAGCCGGAATATCGTGCGTCGCTGTCGGTTACCGTCGAGAAAGTAACCAGGCGTACCGAAGTCACCTCGATTGCTCCCACAGGGTGTAGGTTGTACTGCCCCCCAACTTTCGCTTGAGGCGAGCGCCACTTGCGAAAGGAGCAGGTAATTGTTCCAGCGCGAATGCCTTCTTTGAATAGTTTCTGAAACTGCATTCAGCTTCCGTTCAGGGATAATCCGTAGACTTGTTCATAACGGTGGCGGTTCAATGACATCGAGAAGTCGACACTCAGTCGGTAGTTTGCATGTTATCGAGCCTTTGCCTAGTACTCCATCAACTTGGTGGAGTACTCGTTCGCCACGGCGTACCCACGTTGGGTCATGCTCCCTCCCGTCCTTAGCCGTTGGCGAATGGACCCCGGGTTTCAAAACCCGGGGTTTTTCTTTCTGTGGGATTAGTGGAAGATTCCCGACTCAGATGTTTTTGGGGATACTGTATGGAACTCTGGACGCTAACGCATTCGAATCCGCACCACGCCTTTGCTGTGGCGAAGCGGGCAGAGGCGCGCGGTTGGCACGGTATGCTGGTCGTAGATTCGCAGAACCTGGCGGCCGATTCATACGTTGCGTTGACCTTGGCTGCGACCGGTACTGATCGTATCGGACTTGGCACGGGTGTGACAAATTCGGTAACCCGCCATCCAGCGGTAACGGCATCGGCGGCGATGGCGGTGCAGATGGTGTCAGGTGGTCGTATGGTCCTTGGCATAGGTCGGGGAGATTCTGCACTTGCGCACCTTGGCCGTTCCCCTGCTCGTTTTCTGGGCTTCGCGAGCTACGTGGAAGTACTGCAGAAATACCTCCGGGGAGAGGCAGTAGCATTCGATGAATTCCCTGTTCCCGACTCCATGGCGGCGCCCGTCGCTGACCTCAAACTCGCCGATCATCCTACCGAAAGTCGCATTCGCTGGGCGAAAGGGGAGTTACCTAAAGTTCCCGTCGAAGTGGCAGCAACCGGTCCGAAAGTGATTGCTATGGCGGGACGGCTCGCAGACCGGGTGATGTTCACATTAGGTGCCGTGCCCGAGCGTATACAGTGGGGAATGTCGGTTGCCCGCGAGGCACGCATAAGCGCCGGCCTCGACCCGGCTACTCTATGTTTCGGCGCTTATGTGAATCTCGTTTGCCACATGGATGTAGCGGTCGCTCGTGCATTGGTGCGAGGGGGACTTACCACGTTTGCACGTTTTTCGGTGATGCATGGCGATGTTTCGGGTCCGGCGAGTGAAAACGATCGAGACGTATTCCAGCAATTACACGACGGGTATGACATGAAAGCGCACACTCGGGCGGACTCCAATCAAGCGACATTGTTGACCGACGACTTCATAGACCGGTTTGCCATTGCTGGTCCGCCGGAGCATTGCAATACAAGGCTCGAAGAGTTGCACTCGCTGGGCCTGGACAAGATCGTGATCAGCGGACCGACAGCGGGTGTTGATAGGTTTGACGCACGGACTGCGATGGCGCTTGTGGATGACGCCGTTGTACCACAATTTAATTGAGGCGGACGCTTGCGATTGGTACGGCGCTTAACAAGGTGGCTAACTTGGACTATTCATGAAGAAGCGTAGCGACCGCAGTAATTTGTTCATGAATAATCCGGGCTAGTACCCGGCAGAGCCATCATTGATGCGTGCTGCAAACTCTGCATCGAGTTGTTCATAAATTTTTGCTCCCGGTTTGAGCACGTAAAGCGGGTCCACCACGTGTTTGAGATCGTAACCCTGCCTACGCAGATCGCCCTTGAGCATCTTGAAGGTCCCGGTCACGTCGATGTCTTGCTGAAGTCGTATGAACACGGGGCGTGCGTAGGGCGGTAGCTCCTTAGCCACGTATTGTGAGAAAGCCTCAACATCCAGATCTTGGGTGTTGTCATTTAGGGTGATGGCGGCCATACCGGCGCGGCCGTCTGTCCGGGGTACCTCCACACCGTAAACGTTGCAGAATTTTACTTGCTCGAAGCCATTGACGATCTCGCCAACTTCGTTCGTTGAAACGTTTTCCGACTTCCAGCGGAACGTATCGCCGATTCGGTCCACAAACTGGTAATGCGTATACCCGAGCGTAAAACCCGCCTCGATTTCTTTAATGAGATCGCCGGAATTGAACCAAGCATCGTCGTCTTCGAACGCGCGGCGGATGATTTTTTTCTCCGTAGCCTCCTTGTCAGTGTATCCCTCGAAGACCGCTTCGGTGTTGATGTGTGCGAGCAGCAAACCTGGTTGTCCAGGCTTCACCTCGATGCAGTAGCCGGCCTCGTCTCTGACGATTTCATCGGCGTCAACGTCGTACTCGACCAGGGCGATTTTTGCGGTCGTCATACCAATAGTGCAGTTCTTGTTAAGTAGGTTGGCAAACGCGACGTTGCCCTCGCTTGCGGCGTAGAGTTCGGTGATCCGCTCTATACCGAAGCGCTCTTTAAATTCCATCCAGACGTCGGGACGCAACCCGTTGCCCATCATCCGCTGCAACGGGTTTATATGATCGTCCGGCAATCTGGGCGTGTTGGTCAGATATCGGCAGAGCTCGCCAATGTAGATGAGGCAAGTAGTTTCGTGTTCGCGCACTTCCTTGAGAAACTGGCTCGCCGAGAACTTGCGTCGGATGAACATGCTGGCACCCGAGCTGAACGCGGCACCCACACCAACTACCAGGCCCGTGGCGTGATACAGGGGCAGGCAGATGTAGAAGCGATCGCGCTCGGTGCATTTGAGCCCAGCTTTGTGTGACAGATCCGCGCTGCTCAGAAACCGCCTGTTTGAGAGTATCGCGGCCTTCGGCATTCCTGTGGTGCCAGATGTGAAGACGTACAGGGCGTTGTCTCCCAAGGTGATCTGCCCAGTCTGGGGGGGGTTGTCGACGGCGCTATTGGCGCTGATTTCATTGAGATCCTGGGCCCAATTGGGTGAGGTGTCGGTAGCTGCATCACCAACGTAGTAGTAATCGCTCCCTTCGCGCAAGTTGAGTTCTGCTTTGACTTGCGCTAACGCGGAGGCGAGTTCCCCGCCAACAATGCACTTTTTGGATTTGGTGACCGTGACGCAGTGAGTGAGCGGACGTCCTTTCAGGTTCGTATTGATGAGCGCGGCGATGACGCCGAGCTTGTTGAGGGCCACGATAACGGCGAGGAATTCGATGCGATTTTCCATGAAGAGGCTCACGGTGTCGCCGCCCTCGAGGTCGGTTGTTCTGAAGTAGTTGGCGTAGCGATTTGCCCGCTCGTTGAACTCACGCCAGGTAAGTGACTTGCCTTCGAAGATGATTGCTATGCGGTCGGGAAAATTCTCTACGTTACGCTCTACCCGTGCGGCGAAGGAGTCTTTTTCATCAAATGACCGGGGCTTCATGCCTTTTTTCAACGCCAGCAACGTCGGCACTTGAACCAATGTTGCTGTGATGTCTTTGATGGTTTCAACAATGCCCATCGATTCTCCCGATGACTGGTGTGTGCAAGCGTCCTCAAGCCACCTACCAACTTGAGCACTCGCGCTTGAAGATAGCCATTGCACCTCCCCCTATCAAGGCGGTTGTGGCATCCTCTGAAATCATGTGCAGAGCTCAGGAGTTTAGGCGATGAACCAATGGCAGGTCGGTAACGTAAAGATTACCCGGATCGTGGAGATGGAGATTACCGGTGGCACCCTATTCATATTGCCGGATGCCACGCGCGATGCCTGTTTGCCGATCGAGTGGCTTGGCCCGCATTTCATGGACACGGCGGGCAATCTGATCATGAGTATTCACGCGCTTATCGTCGATACGGGAGACCGACGAATCATCGTGGACACCTGTGTAGGTAACGACAAAGAGCGATCGATTCCCAATTGGAGCCACCTGCAGACCAGTTTTCTCAAGGATCTCGAGGATGCGGGCTATCCCCGGGAGAGTTTCGACACGGTGCTGTGCACCCATCTACATGTCGATCACGTCGGATGGAACACCATGTTGGTGGATGGCGCTTGGATACCAACGTTTCCGAATGCCCGCTACCTGGTGGCCGAAAAGGAGTGGCGCTACTGGGATACAGTTGCTGACGAACAGGAATATGGGTCCGTGTTAGCCGATTCGGTTCGTCCAGTCATCGATGCAGGATTAGTTGATTTCATCGATTGGGAGTACAAGCTCTGCGACGAGATCTGGCTGGAACCGACACCCGGTCATACCCCGGGCCACGTCAGCGTACGAATCAGTTCCGACAACAACGAAGCGCTGATAACGGGCGATTGCATTCACCACCCCTGTCAGATGACCCGGACAGATTGGTGTAGCTCCGCGGACTACGACCAAGCCCAGGGTCAACGCACCAGAGAAGGACTGTTAGCCAAATATGCTGACCAGGACATCCTGATTATCGGCACTCACTTCGCTACACCCACTGCCGGTCATATCAAAAAACTCCCAACTGGAGGCTACTGGCTGGACGTCGGTTAACTTCTGACTAAACAGGCAGTCTTAACTAAACTAACGAAGTCACTTTGCTTCCAACCCCGCTTGTTGCCGCAGCCGCTCGATCCAGGCATCCGTTTTCCTGCGCGCAGGTGGTACATCCAATGCGACGAAAGCGATTCCAAGCGGCAACATCCAGAAACCCAGAATCGGTAGAAACCCGAAGACCCCACCAACCATAAAGGCAATACCGATAATCGAGCGCACGCCGGGCGGAACGTGGTTCTGCCCCCAGTACAATATGCGGTACATATATTCGGCGATCCGCCGTTTAATCTCGCCCGTTTCCATCTCGAATCCGCGTTGGCTAAACCAACACCGGGCCGTCGCTGGGCACATCATGATCTAAAGGATGCGATCGCCGTTTCAGATTCGGGTCGATAGATCGAAAACGATACAGACCATCTTCATGAAGGGTGCGCTCGATCCGATTGCGGTACATCAGCAAGTGCAGATGAGCAATCGCTTCTCCGAGCGCCATCATCATCTGCCGGGGATCGAGTTCGCGTTTGAACAGCACAGGTAACAGATCTTTGGCAATCGCGGGCACCTCCAGACAATGTTCCTCGATGGCGAGCATTCGATCCTCGTGATGATCGATAAGTTCGGCCAAGCGCTCACGCACGCCATAAAACGGCAAATTGTGAGCGGGTAACACCAGTGTGTCTGCCGGTATCTGATGGAATTTGTCGTGTGACTCCATCCACACCTTCAATGGATTGGCGTTAGGCTCGGTCGGGTGGACGCTGACGTTGCTTGTGATGATCGGTAATACCTGATCCCCGGAGATGAGGATTTTGAGCGTTGCAGAAAATAGACAGGCATGTTCTGGCGAGTGACCCGAGCCGACAACGATTCGCCACTCGTTGCCAGCGATATTGAGCACATCGTTGTCTTCCAGGCGGGTAAAGCCGCCCGGCAACTGCGGCATGGACATACCCGTTGAGGCACGCTTGGACCACATGAGCGCAAGCTGCTCCATATAGTCTGCGGGCATTCCGGCGCGCTGGAAGAACGCCTGACCGAGCCAGCTGGAATGCGACGATCCACTCATGGAAGAAAACGCCCTTGCCTGGTAATACTCGGCCCGAGTCATATACAGGGGGCAGCGAAATTCGTCGGTGATCATCAAAGCCTGACCGATATGATCGGGATGCATGTGGGTACAGATCACGCCTACGACGGGTCTGCCAGCGAGTTCGTTGGCAAAAATTTCCCGCCACAACGCTTCGGTTTGTGGCAGGGCGAGGCCCGTATCCACCACCCACCAGCCATTGTTATCCTCGAGCAGGTATAGGTTGATGTGATTCAGCGAGCCACCCATCGGCATGGTCAGCCAGCGTACCCCGGGGGCAACTTCCATGGTGGTTCCGGCCGCGGGATGTTTGTCCCAGGGGTATCTGAGCTCGCTCATACTGGCGGAGTTCCGTGTAGGCAGAAAGATCCAGTATACCGACTACGCGTAAAGAGATGTGCAATGGCGCTACGCTTGGATTAAATTAGTGGGTCGTGTGCAAGGTAAAAATGGAGGGAACAACCCATGGCGATGAACATCAAGCCGGTTCCGACGCTGGATGACGAGGTAAACGAAATCCGCCTGGCGACTGCGGAAATCGTCAATCAGGACATTCTGCCGATTGAGAAAAAGCTCTGGGGGTGGGTCTCCGACAGCGCCAGCGCGTCGAAGGAGGTCCTCGAGGAAGCTAAAGAGTTGCGTCATCAGGTCCAGGACAAGGTAAAACGCGAGAAACTCTGGGCACCGCATCTGCCTGAGGAATTCGGCGGCATGGGTCTGTCCTTCATGCAACATGCCTACATGAATGAGGTGTTGGCATACAGTCCTGGGGCAGCTGCATTGTTCGGTGTCGTCGCGCCCAACTCCGGCAACCAGAAGATTCTGGTCAAGTATGGGACTCCGGAACAACACGAGAAATGGCTGAAGCCACTCACCGAAGCGAAGATGCAGTCCGCCTTCTCGATGACCGAACCCGACAACGCAGGCTCGGATCCGCGTTCGCTGATGACCCGTGCCGTGTTAGATGGTGACGAGTGGGTAATCAACGGTCACAAGTGGTTCACGTCCAACGGGCATGCCGCCGATTTTTACATCGTGATGTGTCGCACGGCCGATCCGGACGCCCCAGGGGACGCTAACGACAAGATGACTCAGATCATCGTGCCGCGGAAAACGCCAGGCGTGAACATCATCCGTGGTGTACCTGTCTGGGGCAAAGCGTCCAGCCACTGCGAAATCAAGTACGAAAACGTTCGCGTACCGAAGGAGAACCAGCTGGGTCGTACGGGTACGGGTCACCAGGCGGCGCAAGACAGGCTCGGCGCCGGGCGCATATTCCACTGCATGAACTCCGTCGGTTCCATGTGGCGCGCCTTCGACCTCATGATCGAGCGGTTGATGAGCCGCGAGGTACACGGGGGCGAGAAGCTCGAAGAAAAGCAGTTCATGCAGGGTTTCATCGCCGACAGCTACATGGACATCCAGAGTGCCCGTTTGATGACCATCAACTGCGCCGAAAAGATGGAAAGCGGTGCGGATCCACGCACCGATATCTCTTCAATCAAGGTATTCGTACCCCATGCGTATCACCGGGTTGTGGATCGTGCCATTCAGGTGTGGGGTGCAGCCGGAGTGTCCGGTGACCTGCCGCTCGCAGGAATGTATCAGGGCGCACGAACCCTGCGAATTGCCGACGGTCCGGACGAGGTGCATAAGATCCTCATTGCCAAGATGGTTTTGCGGCGTTACCACGGTGGCGAGTCCTGGGATTTCGGCAACTGATAACCCGATACTTCCACCATCAATAGTTTGGGTATGCCTCTCGCCGGATTGCGGGTGATTGAGCTTGGCGACAGCGCCTTGAGCGGTTTATGCGCCATGATGCTCGGCGACTTTGGTGCCGAGGTTCTCTGGCTGGACCCGAGTGAAGACACCGGACCATACCAGGTCTGGCAACGCGGTAAACAGCGTCTCAACGTTGACCTTGAAGCCGAAAGCGATCGTATTCGCAAGCTGATCGTCGACAGCGCGGATGTGTTCCTCGCCGCAAAAACCTGTGCTGAGCTCAACACGCTGGGGTTGGATTATTCGACCCTGAAAACGTTGCGGCCGAATCTGATCATGGCTCAACTAAGCGGTTTCGGAAACGACAATCCCTATTCGACTCTACCGGGCACGGAAGGTCTTGCAGCGGCAAAGTTTGGACGCATGATGACCTTCGAAGGGGTCGCGTCGCGCCCGGGGCCTGTTTTTCCAGCCTTGCAGGTAGGCACACACGCAACAGCACAAGCGGCCTGTGCGGGAGTGCTTGCTGCAATCGCGGCGCGCGAAACCTCAAATCAGTGACGCTATCTGGAAACGAGCCTGTTGCGTGGCCTGTTACCGTTCGAGATGCATTTTCTGCTCGCCGAACAGCGCCGCGAGCACGACGCAGCGGGACCACGGCTGGATCCGCACAAGTTCATGCCGAGCCTCAACTATCAACCTGTGCAGACCCGGGATGGACAATGGCTGCAACTCGGCAACCTGCTGCCTCATTTGCTGCGTGCCTTCCTCGATGTAGCCGAATTACAGGAGATTTCCAATGATCCCGACTTCGACCAGCCACCCTGGTCAGCAGAAGTCATGGAACGTTTCCGGCGGTTGTTGTTCGAGCGGATGCAAAGCGAAGATCTCGCGACGTGGATGGACCGTTTTGTCTCCCACGGCGGGGTAGTGGCGCATCCCTTCCAGTCGGCCCAGGTGGCGATGGACGACGCAGATATTGTCGCCAATGGCCACGTTGTGACGGTGGACGATGTGGAACAACTGGGGCTGGTCGCGCGGCTTACCCAAACTCCGGGTCGAGTCGGTGGTAAGCCGGGTAAAGCCGACTGGGCACAGGCCCAAACATATAAGCTCGTTGCTGGTGACGGTGGTGGTGGTACAGCCGCCGACACGTTGCCGTTAGCCGGTGTCACTGTGCTCGAATGCGCCACGATTATCGCGGCACCGCTGGCTGCGGGTATGCTGGCTGATATGGGCGCTCGAGTGATCAAGGTCGAGCCGCTGGATGGGGATCCGTTTCGCAGCATGGGTGCAGGCTTCGGCGCCGCGAGAGTTAATACCGGTAAAGAGAGTATCTGTCTCGACCTGAAGCAACCACAAGCGCGGGATATAGTTGCTCGACTGGCTGAAGGCGCGGATATTTTTATTCACAACTACCGTCCCGGTGTTCCAGAGCGGCTTGGCCTCGATTACTCCACTCTGCAGGCTGGAAATCCCAAGTTGGTTTACCTTTCTGCCAATGGTTATGGCCCGTTGGGTCCGGGAGCAAAACGCCCATCAACTCATCCGATTCCCGGCGCCGCACTTGGTGGGGTGCTTCACCAGTTTGGTGGCGGCTTGACAGATACACTCATGGAAGTCGAGGAATTGCGCGATTACACCCGCCGGTTGTTTCGCGCCAATGAGGTCAATCCCGATCCGAATACGTCGATGGTAGTCGCCACCGGCGCGATGTTGGGATTGGTAGCGGCTCGGCGTTGTGGTGTTGGGCAGGAAATTTTCGTCGACATGTTCGGGGCGAACGCCTATGCAAACTTCGATGATTTTCTCCGCTATGAAGGTAAAACGCCGCGGCGCGCCCTTGATTCGCAGCTGTACGGCATACAAAGCTGGCAGAGACTTTATCGATGTAGCGAGGGGTGGGTTTTCCTCGGGATCAGCACGGACCGGGATTGGCAACGTTTCACCGCGGCTGCAGCACCACAGCTTGGGGAAGCATTTCCGGATCTTGCTGCATGCGAGCGCGCGGAATCTTTGCTTGGGTTGCAGCTTGAAGCCGTGTTTCTTACACGTACCGCCGAAGTGTGGGAGACGAAACTGCTGGCGGCAGGTGTAGGTTGCTTACGCGCGGATGCGGGAACACCAGGCGAGTTATTGTTGCATGACCCTTTCTTTCGCGAGCAGGGTCTGGTGGTTGAGGTCGACCATCCAGTGTGGGGCCGTTATCTACGACACGGCTCGTTGCTCTCATGGAACAACGCGCCGGATCGTCTTCCGGGTGCGGGAACGGCCGGTGACAGTACCGACCTGCTTCTGGGTTCGATGGGTTTTACGGTTAAGGAGGTTGAGGCGTTGAAAGAACGCGGCGTCGTGGCTTGAACGGATCACGCAAGGCTTAAGCCCAGGAGTTTACGCGGTAGGAATCTTTTCTACTGCGCAGACTCCTAACTGATAATATCGGTTGAATGCCGCAGTTGAATACCGACGAGCGCAGCAGTTTCCTTGCGGAGCGAGGGGTGCTCATGCGCGTATCTGTGGTTCGCGAGAATGGCAGCCCGTTGGTGACGCCTATCTGGTTTCTGTGCGAAGACGAGGCCATCTACTTTACCCCACGGGCTCGCTCGGAGTGGTTTGGTTGCCTGAAAAACGACCCGCGGGTGGCTCTCTGTATCGATGAACAGCCGCTACCCTATCGCAAGGTGATCGTGGAAGGGGTCGCAGAACTCGTCTTCGATGTGGGTTCTGACGATGAGTGGCGCGACCTCTACCGGCGCATCGCCTGCCGTTACGTTTCGCAATCGGAAGCTCAAGCCTATATTCAGAACACTATCGAACAACCACGGGCGCTGTACCGGGTCCCCTTGGCTGGAGCGCACGTTAAGACGTGGCGCATGCCGATAGAGGGTGAGGCGGCGGACGGAATCTGGCACCATCGGTATTATGTACGTGGCACACAACTATAAAACTTAGGAGTCACAATCGTGGAATGTCCCAAATGTACAGGAACGCTCGAGCCGAAAACCTACGGACGCAAAATCACCATACATCGTTGCTCGGAATGTGCGGGTCTGTGGTGTAAGCCGGAAGTTTTATTGGAGATGAAGAAGGAGTGGATGTCCGAAGCGGTGCTCGATTCAGGAGATCCCCGCGTCGGTCACGAATACAACAAGGTGGACCAGATCAATTGCCCCGAATGTGGGACCGAGATGGAGAAGGCGTCTGACGACAGGCAGACCCACATCTGGTTTGAAACCTGTCCACAAGGTCACGGCTCCTTCTACGATGCCGGTGAATTCACTGACCTGAAGTACGATACGTTCATGGATCGCCTGCGCGATCTGGTTCGCGGCAAACGTCCGGCCGACTAGCTGCGCCGCGCAGAGCAAATAGGCACGTGATTAAGCCGTGGATTTTCGCCGTTGTGTTTACCGTCGGCTCCTCGGTCCAGGCGGAGGTGACGGCCGTTTCCACCCGAGTGGTGGCAGCGTTCGGCATATGCAGGTGGTGTTTGCCGATCCAGGCAAACAGTTACGATTATCCGGCGGTCTGAGTCCTCTGCAGGCGATGGGTGTTGCTGGGAGCATGAGCTTTGTGCTGATCGCGCAAGGGGAGGGAACACGGCTCATGTACCGCTACGAAGTAGGTGGATATACGGCCGGCGGACTAGCGGCGCTTGCCGGACCCGTCGACCAGGTGCAGTTGGGTCAACTGAACCGACTCAAGGCATATGTCGAAGAGTAAATTACTCAAAACAACGCCGTGAAGTCCGGCCTCTCGTTGCTGGTGCGTGTCTCCCGAATGCAACGGGCAAGTACTGGAATACCTTCACCGATCTGGGTCTCGTTCAGGTGTCCGAACGCCAGACGCAGATAAGGCACATTCTTATTGGCGTAGTGAAAGCTGATCCCCGGTAAGTATTTTACCCCTCGCGACTCCGCGAGTTCATAAAGTTTCTTCCGGTCAATGTCGTCGGGAATACGCACCCAAATGAATAAACCTCCGACAGGTTTCGACCAAACGCAGATATCAGTGAGTTCCTCGGCCAGCTTTTCGAGCGTCAGATCGCGTTTTATCTTCAGTGCGGTATTCGTATAAGTCGCGTGGTCCCATATCCCATCCTCATAGAACTCGGCGACGATGGCTGCAGCCAGCGTATTGCTGCCGGCATCGTGTCGGCTTGCGACTATGCGCTCTAACATGGGTGGACGCGCAAGCAGGTAACCGAGGCGCACGCCAGGGCCCAGAATTTTCGACAGCGAGCACAGGTAGATCTGGTTGGGATCGTCGCTCAATGCATACAGAGCAGGCTCAACCGGACCTTCGTAGTGTACATCGGCGTAACAGTTGTCCTCGACGACCGGTATCTCGTAGCGGGCTGCTAGTTCTATCAAAGCCAGTCGATTCGTTTTTGGCATCACGAACCCCGATGGATTCTGATAGGTGCTGATTGCATAAATGAACTTGGGTCTTCGGCCCTCTTGCTCGAGTTTGACCAGCCGGTCTTCGAGGGCATCCAGACGCATGCCATGTTCATCGAGTGGGATGCCCTGCATATCGAGTTTCAGGCTTCGGTAGGCGGCGAGCGTGCCCGGGTAGGAATACTCTTCGAGGATCACGGTGTCTCCCGGAGCTTCCTGCAATGCCTGAGCCGTCAGCGTGACCGCCTGCATGGAACCGTTAGTCAGAACGATATGATCGGGATCAACGGGTATACCTTCCCGATCCGATTCTCGGCGGGCCATGGACTGACGCATGCCCAAGTGCCCCAGACCGCCCGGATAGTCCGCCAACGCGTCTGCTAATTTGTCAATCGCTTTTTCCGCTGCTCTTTTTAGAGCTTGAGTCGGAAAGGTGTAGGGATCGGCGCGACCGCTACCGAAGTCATAAAGTAATTCAGACATGCTCGAGTACTAGTTCGTTTTCAGTGAGATATGTAGATTCATAGCTGCCGTCATTATTGTCGGGAGCAGCGTGGCTTGCTCAAGCTCCCCTCCCTGCGAGCAATGAGTTATCGTATCACGGACGATGGGGAGGCCAGGTATGTCGGGTTTGCTGAGTAGCATCAGGTGATCAAGCTGCGCATGGGTATGGTGGGCGGTGGTGAGGGTGCATTCATCGGCCCCGTACACCGCATGGCGGCAGAGCTGGATGGCGAGATCGAGCTTGTTTGTGGTGCTTTCGCTAGCGACCCGGAACGCTCGATGCGCAGTGGCCGGGACATATATAGGCTGGCTCGCGAGCGGTGTTATCCGGATTACGAGGAGATGTTTGCTGTTGAGGCTGCCCGCCCGCCTCAAGAGCAGATGCAATTTGTGGTAATTGCCACGCCGAACCATATTCACTATCCAGTGGCGAAAGCAGCATTGGAAGCTGGTTTTCACGTGGTTTGTGACAAACCCGTCACGCACAGGCTCGAAGAAGCCGAACACCTTGCTGAACTCGTGAGCAGGAGCGGCTTACTGTTCGTGCTAACCCATAACTACACTGGTTATCCGATGGTCAAGGAGGCTCGTAATCTAGTTCGCAGCGGTGCGTTCGGTTCGATACGACGGGTGGTTTGTGAGTACCTGCAGGGCTGGCTCGCGGAGGACGTAAGTAACAAGCAAGCGGATTGGCGAACCGATCCAGAGAGGGCCGGTGTTGCAGGTTGTTTCGGCGACATCGGCAGCCATGGTGAAAATCTTCTGGAGTACGTAACCGATCTGAAAATCGTTGAGCTTTGTGCGGATCTATCGAGTTTTGTCCCTGGCCGTCAACTTGATGATGATGGCAACGTGTTATTGAGATTCGGTTCGGGCGCAAAGGGGATATTGTTTGCAAGTCAGGTAGCGGTGGGTGAAGAGAACGGATTGAGGTTGCGGGTTTACGGTGAACGTGGCGGACTCGAATGGTCGCAAACCGAGCCTAATTCGCTCATCGTACGCTGGCCTGATCGCCCCTACGAAGTACGTCGCACTGGCGGTAGTGGGTTGAGCGCGGCCGCGTTGAATGCAACTCGGCTTCCGGCGGGTCATCCCGAAGGTTACCTGGAAGCATTTGCTGTGTTGTATCGAAATTTTGCGAGCGCGCTGCGTGCCACGCTGAGTGGTACAGATCCCAACCCCGAGATGTTGGATTTTCCAACGATCGACGACGGTGTACGCGGCATGCGGTTCATCTCGGCTGTTGTCACAAGTTCAGCACGAGGCGGACAGTGGATGTCGTTATGAGTGCATGGTAAGAACAATAGAGGTGATGTTATGAAAACCCTGAAAGGTCCCGCCATCTTTCTGGCCCAGTTCATGGCCGATGATAAGCCGTTCAACTCAATAGTTGCGATGGCGGGGTGGGCCGCTGACCTCGGCTTCGTTGGCATGCAAGTACCTATCGGTAATACAGCTTTTATCGATGTCTCACAGGCTGCTGAAAGCAAAACGTATTGTGATGAGCTGAATGGTCGTGTAGCAGAGTGCGGCGTGGTCATCACCGAGTTATCTACCCATCTCGAAGGGCAACTGGTGGCGGTACATCCGGCATACGATGAATTGTTTGACGGCTTCGCGCCAATCGAGGTCAGAGGCAAACCCGCCGCACGCGCTGAGTGGGCGGTGGAACAGGTCAAACTTGCCGCTCGAGCGAGCGCTAATTTGGGTCTGAGTGCGCAGGCCATGTTTTCCGGCGCCTTGCTCTGGCCGATGATGTACCCCTGGCCACAACGTCCCGGGGGGCTGGTAGAGATGGGTTTTGCCGAGCTTGGCAAACGTTGGCGTCCGATTCTTGAAGTTTTTGAACAAGTTGGCGTGGATTGTTGCTTCGAGTTGCACCCCGGGGAAGATCTTCACGATGGCATTACTTTCGAGCGATTCCTGGAAACCGTGGATGGGCATCCCCGAGCCAACTTACTCTACGATCCAAGCCACTTTGTACTTCAGCAGTTAGACTACCTTGCCTTTATCGACATTTACCATGAACGCATCAAGATGTTCCACGTCAAGGATGCGGAGTTCAATCCGACCGGTAAATCCGGTGTCTATGGTGGCTACCAGGATTGGCTGGATCGGCCTGGCAGATTTCGCTCGTTAGGCGATGGGCAGATTGACTTTCGAGCGATCTTCTCAAAACTTGCGGGATATGACTACGATGGCTGGGCGGTGCTGGAGTGGGAGTGCTGCTTGAAACATCAGGAGGATGGTGCGCGCGAAGGGGCGCAGTATATCGCCGAGCACATTATTCGGGTTACTGACAAAGCGTTCGACGATTTTGCGGCTGCAGGTACCGATGAAGCGGCAAACAAGCGGTCGCTGGGCCTCAGCTGAGCCTGCTAACGATCAAGTATTATGAATCATGAAAATATTCTCGATCGCGAACCGGCGCTCCTGAAGCAGGAAGATCGCATCTGCTATTTCGAGCGGGGTTATCTGGGCGTATCTGGTTTGGTTAGCCGCGATTGGCTAGAGCGGCTGAACAAAGTAACAGACGAATTTGTCTTAGCGAGCCGCGAAGTAACAGGTAACGATGGTCGGTTCGATCTGGAACCCAACCACTCATCGGCTGCACCCAGAATTCGCCGTCTCAACGCGCCGGTGGAATTACACGAACTGTATTGGGAGTTTGCGAACTCAGGTCCGTTTGTGGATATCGCCGAGGATCTGCTGGGTCCGAATTTCAAGTTTCATCATTCGAAGCTCAATTTTAAGTGGGCGGATGGTGGGGAAGAGGTAAAGTGGCATCAAGACATCCAGTTTTGGCCGCACACGAATTACGATGTACTCACTTTGGGGGTCTATCTCTCAGACGTAACAGAAACCATGGCGCCTATGGGGGTATTGTCGGCAAGCCACAAAGGCCCACTTTTCGATCTCTATGATGAGACTGGTCAATGGACCGGCAATATCCGTGATGTGGACCTACCGCGGCTGGACATAGGCAGCGCTCGTTATATCACCGGTCCGGCCGGTACCGTCACAACTCATAACTGTCGTTCTGTGCACGGTTCCGCACCTAACTCGA
>SMUY01241341.1_pt1 | contig 20335 bp, 15 predicted proteins | sample 2456441 | NCBI WGS metagenome assembly SMUY01 (sample SAMN11095931, study PRJNA526329) | marine sediment metagenome | biome: Marine sediment; feature: Surficial sediment; material: Deep marine sediment; isolation source: Hadal surficial sediment | place: Pacific Ocean | collected 2014-11 | depth...
AGCGTACAGCTACACGTGGTGACCGTGCAGGCGGGCTCACAACCCGTATTGAATACGGGATCGACCGACGGGTTGAAGTTCTCTAAGTCGAGGATGCTCGCCAGCTCCTTGCGATTTGGCACGCGCCAGTCCGTGTGCCCGGCGAAGGTCGAGCTGTTCAGTGTCGCCACGTGCACCGTAAAGGTGTTATCCCAGGTGTAGGAGGTGTCCTGGTCGTGGATGCTGTCGTCATCACTCTTCTTCTCCCACATCAGCCCCGTATTCAGATCCGTAATGGTGCCATCGCCGTTGTCCACGTAGCTGAGCGTCGCCCCCGCCTGGATCTCCCCGTCGTGATCCGTCCCCGCACACATGACCACCGACCCTCCGCTGTCCCAGCAGGTCATCTGGCCCGTGGCCGGAAAGAAGCCAGCACTAAATGGGACGCAACCGCTCACATCCAACCCGCATCCCACCGAGCACGCGAGTGTGCCGCTCTCGAAGCCCAGGCTCTCACAAGTGGCTCCACCCAGGTCCGGGTCATCGCAATCATCGTTACCGTCGATCACGCCGTTACCACACGTCGGCGGCGCGACACCGCAGCTACAGTCCACCTGACATAGGCCCGGACAGGCACTGTCATCCGTGGGCTCGCACACCTCGCTGCCGTTGACCGTGCCGTCCCCGCAGAACTCCGTCCCCTTCACCGCGAGCGTGCAGAGCAGCTTCGTCTTGAACTTGGTTAGGTTCTGCGTGCCGAACTGGTCCGTCACCACCTGATCGGGCGGAAGCGCCCCTGGGCACTTCACCTGCCAGCAGATGCGATCGCCCGGGGCCGGTCGGCCACTCAGGGGAAGCGGCGTGATCGGGTCCTTCGTCTTGGCATCCACCACATCCACGTTGCTCTTAGTCGCCGGTACACAGAAGAACTTGGCCTTGGTGATCTTGCAGTCCGGGTCGAGACCGAACTGCGCTGTCTCGATATTCACCAGGCCCTTGAGCTTGAGGTCCCCCTTGATCTTGTAGCACTTGAGATGGTCTTCGGTCTGGGCCTGCACTGATCCGGCAATAAGGGCCGCTCCCAGTGCCAGCCCCAGCCGGATAAGACGGATGGATGCACGCATCGTAGATCCCTCTTCGTGCAGGCTACTGGTGGTGCCGGGGACAGGACTCGAACCTGCACGCCTTGCGGCACTGGCTCCTAAGGCCAGCGCGTCTGCCAGTTCCGCCACCCCGGCTCGAGGGGCGAGAGTAGCAGGCGGTGGCAGCGCCTCAAGACAGAGCTGCTGGAGGGCTGGCGAGACTTGCGCGCGCGTGGATCGTACCCGCTTGCCAGACCTCTGGGGGAGGAGCTCCCGTGAATGCCAGGCAAATGAGCACTCGCATGAGTGCGCTGATGCTTTCGATCGTGGTCGGCCTTTGCCCGCTCGCGTGCGCTTCGTCAGCTTCGTGGCCTACTCAATCGACCTCGAGATCTACGCCTACGTGAGCACATCGGACTGGAACGAGTTCCTGTCCGTCCGCGAGGACCTGATGCTGCGCATCATCGACATCGTCCAGGCCAGTGGCACCGGCTTCGCGTTCCCGTCGCAGACCCTCTACCTGGGGGAGGACGACGGGCTGGATGAGAAGCGAAGCTGAGCAGCCCGAGATCCGGAGGACCCCCTCCTACCCGGACGAGGGCTCCGCCGTGACCTAGGAGGGCGACTCAAGCGTCGCCCGACGCGCGCGCACCAGGCGCGCGCGAAGTCACGCGCCGTCCCGGCAGGCCGGCTGCGCCGGCCGCTATCCGGGTAGTAGAGCTCAGCTCGCCGATAACGCGCTAGTACGGCTAGGAGCGGACCCAAGACGAAGTCTTGGGTCGGGCTCCTAGGTCCGGCTAAATCCCGGCGACCACGATTGCGGGATCAGGGACCGGGAGAGGCGTCGGGCGTAGGCGGCGCTTGAGCTCGTCCAGTTCGCGCTGTGCGGCCTCGGTGCGCACCTCGTTGCGGATCTCGCGGATGCGGGACTGCAGGTCGCGGTCGCCAAGCTCCTGATCCACATTCCCCTCGGCTTGCAGCTGTGCGATCTGCTCGCGCACGCTCTCGAGCGCACGCATCTCCCCTTCCACGGAGAGCCCCTGCAGGGCCTCCTGGAAGCGCCGGCGGGCACGCGCGTTGGCCAGCGTGGCCAGCATGCGGATCTTCTCGCGCTCGAGCTGCTGGATCTCGCCCCGGAAGCGAACGAGGTTGTTCTTGGCGGCGTCGCACTCCGCGTACACCTGCTCGAGCTCGCGCTCGGCGCGCTCGAGATCGTCGACGAACCCGTCCTTGTGCGAGATGAGCTCGAGCGCAGCTGCATCATCTCCCCGCTTCACAGCGCGGAAGATGTCCCCCTGGCTACGCGCAATCTCGCTGCGACGCTCACGAATCTCAGCCTCGAGCTTGTTGCGCAGGTAAATGACGCCGGCCACGGCGCGCTTGAGCTCGCCGTACTGCCGGGTGCGCTCTGCGATCGCCCGCTCGTAGACGGCCCGCGGGCTCTCGCCCTCCCGGTCCTGGACCCAGGTGGCGAAGAGCCCATGGATCAGGTTGCGAAGGCGACGAATCAGTCCTCCTTCTCTACGGATTGACATTGGCTTTCTCCTCCTTAGCGGTCCTCGCCCCAGTCCTCGGAGCGAAGGCCGAGCTCGCGAATCTTCTGCTGCAGGCTCTGGCGCACCATGCCGATGGCCTCGGCCGTACGGGATACGTTCCCCCCGTGCTCGCGCAGGGCGCGGATCAGGTACTGGCGTTCAAACCCCTCGATCAGCTCACGCTTGGCATCGCGAAAGGTCATGCCCTGCTTCGGCTTGGCGTTATCGGGCGCGGGCTCGCCGCCAGCTCCCGGCCGCAGGTCAAGGGCGTCGATCACCGGACCCGAGGAGAGCACGGATGCCCGCTCGATCACGTTGCGCAGCTCGCGCACGTTGCCACGCCAGGGGTTGCGCGCGAGCTGGGCCAGCGCGGCCTCGCTGATGCCTTTCTTCTCGCGCTGGAGGCGCTCGGCCACCTGGGTCAGAAAGCGCTGCACCAGGGCCGGCAAGTCCTCGAGTCGCTCGCGCAGCGCTGGAATCGCGATCTCGATCACGTTGAGGCGGTAGTAGAGGTCCTCGCGGAAGCCTCCCAGCTTCACCTCGCCCTCGAGGTCGCGATGGGTGGCGGCCACCACGCGCACGTCCACCTCGACGAGCCTGTCGCCGCCCACGCGCTCGAACTTCTTCTCCTGCAGCACGCGCAACACTTTGGCCTGGGTCTCGGACGCCATGTCGCCGATCTCGTCCAGGAAGATGGTCCCAGCGTGGGCGGCCTCGAACTTGCCCACGCGCCGTGCGTCGGCACCGGTAAAGGCTCCCTTCTCGTGGCCGAAGAGCTCGCTCTCAACCAGCTGCGGGCTGATCGCCGCGCAGTTCACGGCCACAAAGGGACGTGTGCGACGTGAGCTGCGCTGATGAATCGCTTGCGCAACCAGCTCCTTGCCCGTGCCGCTCTCCCCGCGGATGAGCACCGAGAGATCGGTCTCCGCCACCTTCTGGATGGTCTCGAAGACCTGCCGCATCGCGGGTCCCGAGCCCACCAGGTTTTCGAAGCCGTAGTCGCGCTCGACCCGCTCGAGCAGCATGCGGTGCTCGCGCTTGAGCCGCGTTCGCTCGAGCGAGCGGGCAACGACCAAGCGTAGCTCCTCGTTGTCGAAGGGCTTGGGCACGTAGTCCTCCGCCCCGAGCTTCATCGCCTCGACCGCGATCTTCTCCGAGCCGTAGGCCGTGATCATGACCACGGCCGTCTCGGAACGATGCTGCTTGGACGCCTTCAGCACGTCCATGCCGCTCGTGCCCCGGCCAAGCGCGAGATCCGTGAGAATCAGATCGAAGGGCGTCTCCTGGAGCATGCGCAGGGCCTGCGCGCCCGACTCGGCCAGCTCCACGTCGTAGCCCTCGCGGCGCAGCAGGCCGCGCAGCGCGAGCCGAATGCCGCTCTCATCCTCGACAATCAGGATGCGCGCGCTCATGCGCTGACCTCCGGGGTGGGCAGGCGCCTCGGGAAAGTCAGTACGAACTCGGAGCCTTGTCCCGCTGCGGAGTGGACCTCGATCGTTCCGCCATGGGCGTCCACGAGCTTCTTCGAGATCGCCAGGCCCAGCCCTGTACCGTTGGACTTCGAGGTGTAGAAGGGCCGGAACATCTTGGCCTGAGTCTCGTCGTCCACACCGGGACCGTTGTCCTTCAGGCGCAGCCAGACCTCATTGCCCGCCAGGTTCTCGCCCAGCCCAACGTCCAGGCACGGGTTCTCGGTGCCCGACTCCTCGAACGCGTCGAGCGCGTTCCCGATCAGGTTGATCAGCACACGGCGCAGCTTCTCGGCATCGCCCTCCATCTCGCCGTCGGCGTCGAGCGTGGGACGCACATCCACACCCAACTTGGCGAGGCGCTCACGGAAGCTCTCGACCGCTCCTTCCAAGACCTCGCTCAGACGGATGGGCTCGACCACCATGTCCTCCTCGCGCGCGTAGCGCAGCAGGTGCGAGATCGAACGCTCGACCCGGTCGAGCTCCTCCAGCGCCACCTGCGCATACTCGACGTTCTCGGACGAGGCGGGATCCTCGCCCATCTGCTGCAGCAGACTCTTGGCCGCGGTGATGGGGTTGCGAATCTCGTGGGCAATGGAGGCCGAGAGCTCCTCCAGCGAGCGACGCTGCTGCCCCTCGAGCGCGCGACGCTGCTGCGAGACCGTGTTTTGCACGCGGCCCTCGACCTCGCGCTGAATCCACTTGCGCCGCAGCTCGGGCTCGACAAAGGCCTTGAAGAAGTGGGACGCGAGACCCACCCCCCACGCCAGGCCCACGATCGTGGTCACGAACAGGCTGCGCGTAACGAAGAGCAGGAAGGTGCACACGAACATGTAGGGCACCAGGTGGGCGATGAACGCGAGCTTGCGCTCCGCCAGGCGGCGCGCCTCCTCGTAGGCCACCTCCTCCGGAGTGGGCTCGCGCGACTTGTCCCGCGAGCGGCGTCGCCGGCGGCGGGTTTCGGTCACCTCGAGCGTAGGCGAGGGCTCAGCGGAGGGGGGACGAGGCGGCCATCCGTGCTTACGCCATCCATGCTTGCGCCAACCATGTCGCACCGAGCCCTCCCCGGAAAGGTCGCGCGCCGTCCCGCAGCCCACCGCACCGGTTCCGATTGTAAACGTCCGCATGCCCGGAGGCTTGAGCAAGCCCCGTGCCCAGGCGCGAAGCCTGTAATTTCAGTGGCTTAGGCCCCCGGGGTGCAGTGTCCCGGCTTCAGCTGCAGGCTCTTTCTTGCACCCAGAAACATGGGGAGGCAGCTACACAGATGGGGTCGATCCGTGGTAAAAGGGAGGGTTCTTAGAGCTGTACCTGCATCTGGAGCTAGCGCATGAGCCAGGTTCGAGGCTTTCCGTCTGTGCTGAGGCAGGCGGCGGTAACGCTGCTGCTGGCGGGCGGACTGGCGCTAGGGGGCAGCGCTCAGGCTGCATCCTTCACGAACGGGGACTTCGAGTCGGGTGCGCTCGAGCCCTGGACAACCTTTCTCACCGACAACGGGACCATCGGGGTTCCCAGTATCGTCGAGTTCGACCTCGATGGTCCGGGCGGCCTGCCCCCCAGCCTCGCGCTCGAGCTGCGCGCGGGCCAGATCACCCACTTTACCGGTCTACCGCCGGCCGGCGGGGGGATTGAACAGATCGCCTCCTTCAACGCCGGGGACCTCTCCATCGCGGTGGACATCGCAGCCGTGAACCCCGCCTCAACGGACAACATCTCCGGTGGGATCTTCGAGCTGCTCTTCGACGGCGTGACTCTCGACACGCTCGACTTCGGATCGCTGGCAGGGAACGAGAGCGCGTTTGGCGTGCTCTCCGGCCTGGTGGTCGGTGTCATCGCGGCCGATCACACCATCGCCATCCGGATCACACGCCCCAGAGAGATATCGAGCAACCCACCGGCAACACCGCTTCAGTATGTCGACAACGTCGAGCTCTCGGGCAACGCGGTCATCCCCGAGCCCGGGAGCGCGCTGCTGCTGGCCGGAGCCCTGCTCGGCCTGGCCACGCTCCGGAAACGGTCGCGCAACCGAGCCTGAGCGCGCACACTGCGCGCAGCTCGGAGGTTCCATGCACTCAGCTGCGTTCGCGCTCCCGTTGCTCCTCAGCCTATTCCTGGGCCCCGCCTCACCCGTGCGCGCCCAGGGTTTCGAGCAGGTCGAGATCGAGACCCTCTCCGTAGCTCCCGGCGTGTACATGCTCACGGGTCGGGGCGGAAACATTGGGGTCTCGGTGGGAGTGGACGGGGTGTTCCTGATCGATGATCAGTTCGCGCCCCTCACGCCCAAGATCCAGGCCGCCGTGACCGCACTCAGCACCCAGCCTATCCGCTTCCTACTGAACACCCACTGGCATGGCGATCACACCGGCGGCAACGAGAACCTGGGCCGGGCGGGGGTGGTGATCGTGGCGCACGACAACGTGCGCACGCGTATGAGTATCGCGCAGTTCAGCAAGAGCACAGGCCGCAGGACGCCCGCGTCTCCCCCGCAGGCGCTGCCCGTGGTCACCTTCAACGACCAGGTCACCTTTCACCTGAACGGCCTCGAGGTGCACGCGTTCCATGTCGAGGCCGCTCATACCGATGGTGATGCGATCGTGCACTTCCGCAACGCCAACGTCATCCACATGGGCGATACCTATTTCAATGGCCGTTACCCATTCATCGATCGCGCCAGTGGCGGCTCGGTCGAGGGCACCATTCTCGCCGTGGAGCAAGTCCTGGCCCTGATAAACGCGGACACCCGCGTCATCCCCGGACACGGACCGCTCTCCGACCGTGCGCAGCTCGTCGCGTACCGCGACATGCTGGTCAGCGTCCGCGACCGCGTGCGCGCGGCCATCGATGCCGGCCAGACGCTCGAGCAGCTGCTGGCCGCCCGGCCCACGCGCGACTTCGATGCGAAATGGGGCGGCAGCTTTGTCCGCCCCGAAAGCTTCGTCCGCACTCTGTATCAGGACCTTTCGAGCGACTGAGCGTATCTGGTAGCTTGGGCCGATGTCCGACTCCCGCGCGATCGCGAATGGCCTACGCGTGCTCGAGCTCGGAAGCGGTCTTGCGAGCGCTTTGGCCGGCATGGTCCTGGCCGACTACGGCGCCGAGGTGATTAAGCTCGAGCCCCCCAGCGGCGACCCGAATCGCAGCGAGCCCGCCTTCCTGATGTGGAACCGCGGCAAGCAGAGCCTGGTTGCGGACCTCTCCCAGCCACCGGACATCGAGCGCATACAGGAGCTCGCCGGCGGAGCCGACGTCGTGCTCTCCACCTGGCTGCCGGGCCAGGCCGAGGGGCTCGGGCTCGACTACAACTCGCTCGAGGGCCGTAACCCGCGGGTCATCGTGTGCTCGATCACCGGCTTCGGCCCCAGCGGACCCTACGCGCATTACCCCGCACACGAAGGGGTGGTGGTGGCCAAGGCCGGGCGCATGCTGGAGTTCGCCTGCATGCGCGGGGGCGAGCGGCCCGCGTACTCGGCAGTTCCCATCGCCACCTACGCCGCCTCACAGCTCGCCCTGCACGGCGTGCTGGCCGCGCTGTACGAACGCGAGCGTTCGGGACACGGACAGCGGGTGGAGACGAGCCTGGTCCAGGCGCTCACCGCCTACGAGCTGGTGAACTGGCTGCCGAGCGTGCCCACGAGCTTGCGGCTCCATGACATTCCGTACCTGCCCTACTTCGTGGGCTGCACCAGCGACGGGATCTGGCTGCAGTTCGCCCAGCTCTCCAGGCGCCAGTTTTCGGCGCTGCTGCGCAATCTGGAGCGGATGGAGGTATACCAGGATCCGCGTTTCAAGACGGCGCCCGTGCTCACCGACCCCGAGCACATGCGTGCACTGAGGGCCATCCTGCTCGAGCGCCTACACCAGAAGACCTATGCCGAGTGGACCGCGATCTTCGAGCAGGACCCCGACATCGCCGTCGAGCGTCTGCGCACCACAGCCGAGGCCTTCGACCACCCCCAGGTCGAGCACAACGTACTGATCGAGGTCGATGATCCACGCGTGGGGCCAACGCGTCAGCTGGCGCCGCTGGTCGCGTTCGAGAAGACGCCCGCGCCAGCACCCCGGCCCGCGCCTGAGCTCGGCTCGCAGAGCGAAGCAAAATGGCGCAGCCCCGCCTCATCCACGCCTGCTGCGGCCGCCAAGCCCGTGGCCGATCCGTCGCGTGTGCTCGACGGTGTGCTGGTGCTGGAGCTCGCCACCTGGATCGCGGCGCCTTTCGGGGCCACGTTGCTGGCGGACCTCGGTGCGCGCGTGATCAAGATCGAGCCGCTCAACGGCGAGCCCTTCCGCCAGGTGATGAAGGGTCTGCCCTCCACCAAGACGGTCATGGGCAAGGAGAGCCTGGCCATCGATCTGAAGACCCCCCCAGCGCGCGAGATCGTGCACAAGCTGGCCGCGAGGGCGGACATCTTGATCCACAACTACCGCCCGGGGGTGCCCGAGCGGCTCGGGATCGATTACGCCACCCTGCGTGAGCTGAACCCGCGCCTCATCTATCTGTATGGAGCGTCGTACGGGTCAACGGGTCCGTGTGCAACCAAACCCGCCTATCATCCCACCGCGGGTGCGGTGTGCGGCGGTGCCCTCGCCCAGGCGGGCGCGGGCATGCCCCCGCCGCCCGGGACGGCGCTCGATGCAAAGCTGTTGGCGCGCATCTCACGCCATCTCGAGCTCGCGAACGAAACCAATCCCGATCCCAGCGCGGCGGTGGCCGCAGCCACCGGCATGCTGCTGGCGCTCTACCACCGCGAGCGCACGGGCGAGGGTCAGGCGCTCGAGACCTCCATGTTGCGCTCCAATGCCTACACCAACTCCGCGGACTTCATCGACTACAAGAAGCGCCCCCCGCGCCGCCGAGCCGACCCCGAGCTGCGCGGGCTCGGAGCGCTTTACCAGCTCTACCCCGCGCGAGACGGCTGGGTGTTTCTCGCCTGCCCCTATCCCGAGGACTTCGAGCGGCTCTGCCGGGCGCTCGACCGCAGCGAGTGGCTTGGCGATGTGCGCTTCCGCGATGGAGCCTCGCGGCGCAGGAACGAGGCCCAGCTCGCTCAGGAACTGGCTGCCCTCTTTTCCGAACGCGACGCCGACGAACTCGAAGCGGAGCTCACGCGCCAGGGCGTCGGCTGCGCGCGCGCAGACCGCGGCCCCTTCGGCACGTTCATGTACGAGGAGCCGTCGATGACCGAGCAGGGCTTCGTGGTGAAGGTTCAGAGCGAGCTCTGGGGGGAACACCGGCGCTTCGGACCCAGCGTCAACCTCTCCCGCGACTCGGGCGAGGTACGCGGCTCTGGCACGGCCGGGCGCGAGACGCGCCAGATCCTGCGGGAGCTCGGCTACACGTACGCAGCGATCGCGGATCTCGGGCGACGGGGCGTGGTGCGCGGCCCCGACCTCTAGAGCTCAAACCTCTAGAGCTCTAACGCGTCCGGAATGTAGTCGAGCCCATAGAGCTGCTTGCAATTCGTGTGAATCATAAGCTTCACCTCGCTTCTGGGCACGCCCCGAAACACACGCTCGAGCGTGACGCGCGAGTCAGGCCAGTCGCTGCCACTGTGCGGGTAGTCGGTTGACCACATGATGTGGCGCAGATTCATGCGGTGGCGCATCTCGACACCCACGCTGTCCAGCATGAAGGTGGCCCAGAAGTGGCGCATGAAGATCTCGCTCGGCATGAGCTTCATTTTGTCGACGGCCCCCGAGTACCAGCGATAGCGCCGGTACATGTCGTCAGCCTGCTCGAGCAGGGTGGGAATCCAGCCGATGTTGGCCTCGACCAGCACGATCTTGAGCTGTGGGAAGCGATCGTAGATACCCGCGAAGATCAGGTCGCAGACCACGCCCAAGGTCTGCCCTCCCGCCTTGGTCCACGCCGCCATGCCCAAGAAACGCAGACTCTTCCAGTCGATCTCTTTGCGCCGTCCCATGCCGGCCGGGAGAAAGCTGCCGATATGCACCGCAACCGGAACGCTGGCCTCCTGCGCCAGTCCCCAGAAGCGCTCATCCTCGGGCTGCGGATCCAAGCTCCCGTTCGGAAAAGAAGAGATCACGATACCGCGATGCCCGGTCTTGAGGGACCAGTCGAGCTCCGCCACGGCGTCGTCGAGCCCGGTGGTGGGAATAATCCCCTGGCCAATCAGCCTCCCGCCGGAGCCCTCACAGAACTCCGCCAGCCACTCGTTGTAGGAGCGCACGCAGCAGAGCTGAAGCTCCCGCTCCCCGGAGTACACGCTGGCGCCCTTGAGCGTGACGCTCGGATAAAGAATCTGGGCGTAGATGCCGTCCGCGTCCATGTCCCGCAGTCGCTCTTTGGTGTCGAAGCTGCCCGGGCGCATCTTCGCGTAGGTCATGCCGAACGGCTTGTACTCCAAGTAGCTCAGCCCCGCCATGGCCGTAAGACCCACCGGCCAGAGCTCTTTTCCGTCCTCGAACGACCAGAACTCACCGCGCTCCGTGCTCAGGACCTTGGGCGCGCGCGTCTTGAACTTGGCGGGCACACGGTCCTGCCAGAGCTCGGGCGGCTCATTGACGTGAGAGTCCGCGTCGACGATCGGATAGTCGATGCTGGAGGCGTCGTAGAAGAGCTCAGACATCGCGTGCGTTCCTTTCCTTCCCCGCAACGGGCTCGCTTGCTGGGGTGAACATGGGAGCCATCACCTGGCGCTCCGTATCGGGGAACACCAGCGGCCGGAAGACCACCCGCACCGGCATGTCGACCTGCAGCCCATCCGCCTCACAGTCTACCAGGTTCGTCACCAGCCGGACGGCGGGGGCCTCTTCGAGTGTCACGAGTCCGGTGACGTACGGCACCTTCTTCGCAAAGGGTTTGAGGAAGCCGTGTCGCACCACGGCCCAGGAGAAGAGGCGACCGCGTCCACTGACCGCCGTCCAGGAGAATTGCTTGCCGCCGCAGGCCTTGCAGGCGGGGGCGGGGTACCACTGATACACGGCGCACCCCCCGCAGCGCGGGATCACGAGCTCGCCGCGCTCGGCCCCGGCCCAGAACGCACGCGTGGCATCCCAGTCAGTGTCGGGCAGAGGGAAGAAGCTCGCTGCCATCAGAGCCGCCTCAGGATCAGGGTGGTGGCCATATGGCCCGTGTACCCGCCATACACACCGACGCGGGCACCGGGCACCTGCGCCGCCGCCTGGCCTCGCAGCTGCCGCACCACCTCGACCACATGTGCGATCCCGAGTACGTAGGCATGCGACAGCAGACCCCCGTGTGTGTTGTAGGGCAGCACGCCACCGTCATGGTGGAGCGTGCGCCCCTCCACGAAGGCGCCGGCCTCCCCTTTCTTACAGAAGCCCATGTCCTCGATCTGCATCAGCGCCACGATGGTGAAGGGATCGTAGAGCGTCAGTACGTCCACGTCCTTAGGCTCGAGCCCGGCCATGGCGAACGCGGGCGGCGCCGAGAAGACCTGGGGCGTGGAGGTAAAGGCGCGTTGCTGGCTCCAGTGGGTTCCGCTGTCCGAATAGCCCTCCCCCACTCCGGCCACGACGATCGGGGGCTGGGCCAGGTCGCGCGCTCGCTCGAGCGAGCTCATCACGTAGGCGGCCCCACCATCGGAGATGAGGCAGCAGTCCTCGACCCGCAGCGGGTCCACCAACATGGGACGTGACAGGTAGTCCTCGAGCGTGAGCGTCTTGGAGCGCATGATCGCGCTCGGGGTCAGGTTCGCGTGTCGCCGACACGCAACCGCGATCGCGCCGAGCTGTTCGGGGGTGGTGCCGAACTCGTGCATGTGCCGACGCGTGATCGTGGCGAAGTAGACAGGCTGCGGAAACCAGCCGAATGGAAGCTCGAGGTTGAATTTGAAGGGCTCGGCCGCGTGGAACGCACCGGGGCCTCCCAGCATGCTCGAGCGCTGAGTGGCCCAGGCCACGGAGAAGACGTTGAGCACGTGGCGCGCCTTGCCCGCTCGAATGGCGCGAGCCGCGATGTAGGGAGCGGATCCGGCCCAGGCCATGCCGCCGCCCTGCTTGGAAACGAACATCGAGTGCCGGGTGCCGAAATGGGCGTGAAAGGCCTCCTCGTCGAACTGCTCGCTCATGCCACCGCTGTACATGAGCCCGTCGATGTCCGTGGGCTCGAGCCCTGCGTCAGCGATCGCGCGCTCGATGGCCTGAGCGGCGATCTCGTGCGTGGTGCGCCCGGACGCCTTGCTGTGCTCGGCCTCGCCGATCCCGACGACCGCGATCTCGCCTCCCACGGGCTCGAATCGAGATGCGTGACCCCAGTCGCTCTCGTACGCGCCCATGTCCTCCTGCATTTCGCCGCAGCGGAGCGGCCCGGCGATGTTACCGACCCCCCAAAAAACCTGTCAACGGGATAGAATAACCCTGCGCAGTCAAAGGAAGGGGGTCATGCTCGATCTATTGATACGGGGCGGGACCTTGATCGACGGAACGGGCGCCGAGGGGCGTCGAGCGGACGTGGGCATCCGTGACGGGCGCGTCGTCGCCGTGGGGAAGTGCGGGGAGCCCGCCCGGCGCACCCTAGATGCCACGGGCCTGGTCGTCGCGCCCGGATTCATCGATATCCATACCCACTACGACGCCCAGCTCTTCTGGGATCCGGCCGCCAGCCCCTCGCCACTGTATGGCGTCACCACCATCGTGGGCGGGAACTGCGGCTTCAGCATCGCCCCCCTGCGGCCGGAGGCGACCGATTACCTGCGACGGATGCTGGCCAAGGTGGAGGGTATGCCGCTCGAGAGCCTGGAGGCAGGTCTGCCGTGGGATTGGACCTCGTTCGGCGATTGGTTGAGCCGGCTCGACGATCGCGTGGTCTTGAACGCCGGCTTCCTCGTGGGCCACTCCGCGCTGCGCCGCGTCGTTATGGGCCAGGCCGCCGTGGGCGAGACGGCGAACGAGGCCCAGCTGGCCGAGATGGTGAGCGTCCTGCACCAGGCGCTCGAGCAAGGCGGGCTCGGCTTCTCCTCCTCGAGGGCACCCACCCACAACGATGGCGACGGAAATCCGGTCCCGTCCCGCTTCGCCACGGACGAAGAGATCGTCACGCTGGCCGGGGTCACGCGCGACCACGCCGGCACCACGCTCGAGTACATCCCGACCGTGGGGGCGTTTCAGGAACAGCACATGGAGCTCATGACTGCCATGTCCCTGGCCGCCAACCGTCCCCTCAACTGGAACGTGCTGCAGCCGAGCTCACTGCTGCCGGAGCTACACGTGAGTCAGCTCGCGGCCTCGGACCATGCGGCCCAGCGCGGTGCGCGCGTGGTCGCCCTGACCCTGCCGCAGGTGATGACGGTTCGGCTCAACTTCAGGAGCGGCTTCGTGCTGGACGCGTTCCCGGGCTGGGCGCAGACGCTGGCGCTGCCCCTGCCCGAACGAATCCGCGCTTTGCAGGACCCCGAGATCCGGAGCCAGCTCAAGCAGGGAGCGGAGTCGGAGCAGGCCGGCCCACTGCGCGTGTTGTCTCACTGGAAACGGATGACGATCGCGGAGACCTTCGAGCCCGCGAACCAAGGACTCGTCGGGCGCACCCTGGGGGAGATCGCTGCGGAGCGAGGCCGGGATCCGTTCGACGTCTTGCTCGATCTGGCGGTATCGGAGGATCTGCGTACCTCGTTCACGCCCTTCATTCCCGGAGACGACGAGAAGAGCTGGCGCTTACGTGCCCAGGTCTGGAGGGATCCGCGGACCCTGATCGGCGCTTCCGACGCGGGTGCGCACCTGGACATGACGGATGGCTTCCAGTACACGAGCTGGCTGCTGGGCACCGCGGTGAGGGAGCGCGGCTTACTCGCGCTAGAGGAGGCGGTGCAGAAGCTCACGGATGCCCCCGCGGCGCTCTATGGGATCCGCGATCGCGGCCGCATCGCGGAAGGCGTGCACGCCGATCTTGTGCTCTTCGACGCGGAGCGCATCGCACCCGGGCCGCTGCAGACGCGCAGCGACCTGCCCGCAAACGCCGCGAGACTCTACGCCGAGCCCGAGGGGATCGAGCACGTCTTTGTCAACGGGACCGAGATCGTCAGCGGCAAGAACTTCACCGGAGCGCAGCCCGGTACAGTCCTGCGCTCGGGACGCGATACCGAGACCGTCGAGATTCCCGGAGGGAGATAACAGCATGTCCATCGTCATTGATGCCGACGCACACATCATCGAGGGGCCGGTCTTCCTGTCTCAGGCTCAGTCGCGCTGGCCCGAGCTGGTGCGGCTGGGAGAGGGGGGCATCTTCATCGAGGGCCGACGCTATCCCGAGCCGGAAGGGCCAGGCGCGGGCTGCCCGCCGGCGCACGCCATCAACCTGGCCGCCGGCAGCAACCCCCTCACGGTCGAGGGGACACTGGCCGACGCCTCGCGTGAGGGCATCGATAAGATGGTGCTCTTTCCCAGCTTCGGGCTGGCCGTGCCGAGCTTCCGCGATCTGAGCTTCGCGGGGGAGATCGCGTCCTTCTACAACGGCTATATCCGGGACTGGTGCGCGGAGGCCCCCGAGCACCTCTTCGGCGTGGCCGTCGTCCCGCTCGAAGACGTCGAGACCTCGATCAAGCTGATGACGGAGGCCAAGCAGGCCGGGCTGGTCTGCACGGCCGTCCCGCCCGCATTGCGTGAGCGCAACCTCGATCACCCGGACCTGGATCCGTTCTTCGCCGCGGCGCAGGACCTCGATATGCCGGTCGGCGTGCACGGAGCGCCGGGCGTGCACCTGCCGAAGATCGGCGTCGACCGTTTCACGAACTACATCCAGGTGCACTGCATCAGCTTCCCCTTCGATCAGATGCTGGCGATGACCGCCCTGATCAGCGGCGGCGTGCTGGAGCGTCATCCGCGACTGCGCGTCGCGTTCCTCGAGGCGGGCGTGGGCTGGGTCCCTTACTTCATCGATCGCTTGCACGAGCACTTCGAGAAGCGGGGGGACTGGATCGAGAACGGCTGGAAGCGCGACCCCCGCGAGTACGTCGAACGCGGTCAGGTCTACGTCACCTGCGAGCCGGAGGAGCCGATTTTGCCAGCGGTGATCGAGGACCTCGGATCGGACTTCATCATGTACGCCAGTGACTACCCGCACTGGGACTCCGACTTTCCCGAGAGCTCGAAGCCACTGCGCGAGCGCAGCGACATCGATGACACGGCTCGAACTCAGATCATGGGCGGAAACGCGCAGCGCTTCTTCCGCATGTCCTGAGCGAGCCAACCGAAAAAGAAGCCCCTGCGCCACGCCATCCTCTCACCCAGCCATGCGCGTGCCCCGCAGGCAGCACCCGCCTGCTGCACGTGATCTGCGCGCGCGCGAAAGGCCTCTTCCTACACTAAAATAGGTCATTCGAGCCGCCGAGAACGGATCCGGGGGGAAGGACGGCCCCGGCGGCGGCGTTGACGGGGCCAGCGACTCGTAGTAAAAACGCCACGGGTCGCTGATGACCCCATGGAGGTGCCCCCCCGGATGGGAATCCCTGCATCCCATCTCGTGGTCTTCACCCTCGCTCTCCTCCTCTCCGGCACGGCTCGAGCTACGACCTTCGTGCTGGCGGATACGCCTGACCTCGCTCGGGCCGCCGATGCCATCGTGATCGGTCGGGTGAGCCTGCTCGAGAGCGTGACCACGTCCCGTGGCCGGATCCACACGCGTGTGACCGTGCTGGTCGAGGAGACCCTCAAGGGGAGCTTTCCGTCCGGGGTGCTGACGCTGCGTGAGCCGGGTGGCCGCCTGGGCAGCCTCCGTCGCGTCACCCACGGGGCTGCCCGCTTCGAGCCCGGCGAGCGCGTGTTGCTGCTCCTACGACGAGGACAAGACGGGACCCTTCACACGCTGCATATGGCGATGGGCAAGTTCGGGATCGAGCTGGACCCGGTCACCGGCGTGGAGAACGCGGTACGGGACTTCGGCCGAGCACGTGCCTTCACACCGCAGCGGCGCAGACTTCCGCGGCGCGATCGGAGGCGCCTGCAGGAGGTCGTGGATGAGATCCGAGGGGTCGTGCGGCAGCGGGCTCGAGCACGCAACCTGGATCCCGTCAGCGTTCCGCTGGACGATCCGGCAGTGATCACGCAGCCGCCAGCGGCCTTCACCATCTTTCCCACGCCCGTGCGCTGGTTCGAGCCGGACGCCGGGCTCCCCGTGGGCCTGCGCCTCGACCCCGCCGGCGACCTCGAGCTCGGACCCGCCGTGAGCACAACCGCGGTCGAGGACGCGCTGGCCGCCTGGTCGGGCATCGCGAGCGCGAGCATCGTGCTCCAGAACGCCGGCTCGGCGACGCCGAGTCCGATCAGCACCTGCGACGGCGAGAGCAAGATCGTCTTCAACGATCCCTTCGACGAGATCGACCCGCCCATAGGCTGTTCCGGGACGCTCGCGCTGGGCGGCGGTTGCTTCACCAGCTCCGAATCGACCCTCGTCAATGGCACGGTCTTCTTTCGCCGCACCGAAGGAGACATCGTTTTCTCGGATGGCTTCGCGCTCTCATGCAACTTCAAGACCCCGTGCAACTTCGCCGAGGTGGCCACGCACGAGATCGGCCATGTGATCGGCTTGAATCATTCTTCGGAGGATCTCCTCGAGCCCGTTCCCGATCTGCTGGACGCCACCATGTACTTCCGCGCCCAGTTCGATGGTCGCTGTGCCGAGGTTCGAGCCGACGACATCCTGGCAGCCACCTTCATCTACCCCGTCCCCGGCGGATCCTTCTGCGGCGATGGAATCACGGACTCGGGCGAGGGCTGCGATGACGGAAACTCCAAGAACGGCGACGGCTGTGACAACAACTGCACGACCACGAGCTGCGGCAACGGGATCCTCACGCTCGGGGAGCAGTGTGACGACGCCAACCTGACCTCGGGCGACGGCTGCAACGAGCTGTGTCAGCTCGAGGACAATGCGCCCAACTCCGACCGCCAAGACTGCATCAACGTGCTCAACAAGCACGCAGCGAGGATCGCGAACGCCCAGGGGAAGCAGGTCATCGACTGCATCAAGGACTACGAGAAGAACAAGCTTCCGGGAACGATTCAGGATTGCATCGATGCCGATCGCGGCTCGAGGGTGGCCAAGGCGATCGCGCGGGCACAGAACGACGAGTTCAAGAAATGCCTGCGGGCTCCACCGAGCTTCGGAGCCAGCAATGCCGCCAGCGTCGCCAGTGGAGCCACAACGGAGAGCGTGGAGCTCGTCTATGACCTGTTCGGCGCGGATCTGGACCTGGGGATGATCAGCAACGACAAGGACCGCGCCGCCGCCAAGTGCCAGCGCTCGGTCCTCAAACAGGTCGAGAAGTGCCGGGCCGCCTGGTTCACGGAGTTCAACCGCTGCAAGAAGCTGGGCATGAAACACCTCAGCATCTTGAGCTCCGACGCACTCGAGCAGTGCATGGGCAAAGACGCGAGGGGAAAGATCGCTGTCTTCTGCAATGCCACGTTCGGGAGGGTGGTGACGATGATCAGCAAGCGTTGTGGAAACGTCGACCTGGTCGACGGCTTCCCGGGCTGCGCCGCCGCGGATCCCGTCGGGCTCTCCAGCTGCATCGAGCGGAGCGTGAACTGCCGAGCGTGCCGTACCATGAACGAGGCCGATCACCTCAACCGGGACTGCGATGTCTTCGACAACGGCAACGCGGATTCGAGCTGCCCGGGCTGCGGAAACGGTGTACTCGAGCCCGATGAGGACTGCGACGACGGCAACACGAACTCATGTGATGGTTGCTCGGCTCTATGCCAGGTCGAAATCGGATTGGTGTGCGGGGACGGGATCCAAAACGTCGGGTGCAGTGAGGAATGTGACGACGGCAACACGATCAATGAGGACGGCTGCTCCGCGGTCTGTTTGAAGGAGGTCTGCGGCGACGGCGTGCTTCAGACCCTCCGCGGCGAGCAGTGCGACGACGGCAACACGCAGGACGGGGACTGCTGCTCCTCTGGCTGCCAGATCGAGCCGCCCAGCACCCTCTGCCGACCCGCGGCGGGATCCTGCGACCTGGAGGAGTTCTGCACCGCCGCGAGTCCCAATTGTCCCTTCGACGTAAAGAGCAGCTCGGTCTGCCGTCCCTCGAGCGGCAGCTGCGACCTGGCGGAGGTCTGCGACGGTATCAACAACTTCTGCCCGATCGACCAGGTGTTACCCGGCGGCAGTAGCTGCGACGACTTCAGCAGCTGTACAGGTCCCGACCAGTGCGTGAACGGAAGCTGCATCGGCGGCTTGCTCTGTGGCGACGGGACCAAACAGGGCTTGTGCGGCGAGGAATGTGACGATTCCAACCTGCTCGATGGCGACGGCTGCTCGTCCCTCTGCATCCTCGAGTTCTGCGGTGACGGAATCGTGCAGACGGGGATCGGCGAGGTGTGCGACGATGGCGGCGTCGTGCCCGGGGACGGGTGTGACGCCAGCTGCCAGACCGAGGAGGCGCTCTACTCCGAGGCCTTCACCGAGGGTGTGCCAGCCGCGCCGCAGTGTCTGAGCTGGGACACGTTCCGCACCGGTCTTGCGGACAATAACTACACCCGCATCACCATCCGCGGAAGCAACGACCCCACGGGGATCACCTGTGTGGGTCAGGAGGCAAGACAGATCTGCCAGGCTTTGAAGACCGGATCGCCAGCGGCCGTGGTCTGCGGTAGCCGGGTCTGGCGGGTCGGCACCTGTGGCGGGGTGGAGCTGAGCGCCGAGGGCACCATCTGCCAGTGTCAGGATCCAGGCTACGTGGTCCGACCGTGCCATCCCGAAGCGAGCTGGGGCGCCGTCAACAGCGCAACCTGCAGCCCGCCGACACAGACGATCGAAGTGGTTTGCGGAGGCTAGGAGCCGGCCTCTAGGGGGTCGCCCAGCCGTCCGCCTCCATACAGCGACGGAAGCGGGCCGGGTCCTGGGTCCGCCTCAAAGACACGGTCCCCCTGAGTCCGTCGAAGGCTATCCCGAACTGCGACTGGCAGTCGAGCATGGCGTAAGCTCGATCCGCCGGGTTGGCGCCCCGCTTCCCCCAATCGGTGTCGGCGGGCATGTACAGCGAGTCACTCACACAGCCGGCCACGGCCAGAAGCACGATGAGCACGAACCGCCTCATAGCTCTTCCTCCCGCTCTCCAGGCTCTCGGTGGATTTGAACGTCGCCTAGCTACTACTTACTACTGGCTGGACTCTCCGAGCTCAACTTGAGCGCTCTCCCCATATCCGGCTCGAAATCGCCCTGTAGCTCCAACGGATCCAGCGCATCTCTCCACCCCACGGGAGAGGCTATTTCAGGCTCTCGCGCAGGTCAACACAGGTTTTTTGCGTGCGCCTATCCACGAATCGCAGCCACGCGTCGGCTGGGATGCGATTCGGTCCACCGATAAGCTCTGGCCTATCCGGATCCTAGCATACAGGAGCCCCTCAGAAGGCTCCTGGAAGGCGCCACTTTGCTGGAATAATTGCCACTTCAGAAAGAACGGAGTAGGAGCTGCAGGGACGCCACGTATTTCTGGAATCCCGAGGAGTGACCAGCGGTTTCGGGGGGAGATCTAGCTGGACAGGCTTATTCGTTGGGGTGTAGGATAATTACCTCACTCTGATCTGGGGCCGCGCAAGAACGAGAGCGCGCTTCCAGCCCAAATTCGTCCCTCCCGCCTGAGAGGAAATGCCGAATTCACACCATATCGCCGCTGATGAAGGGCTCGCGCTCGTAAGCATCTGGGGGCCGGCGGAGGTGGAGTCCGCCGTTCAAGCGATCCAGGAGCTTGCACAGGACCCGCGCTTCGAGCCCCATTTCAACGTGCTCATCGACGCGCACGCGCTCGACGACGGCGAGGCCGAGCTCGAGCACGTCGAAGCGGTGGCGGACTCGCTTACGGACCTGAGCTCACACTACCGGGGCAAGCTGGCCATCGTGTGTCGGGTGGGCGCCCACTTCGATCTGCTGAAGCTAATGTGCGCCTACGCCGGAAGCCAGGGTATGCGCGTCCGTGCCTTCACCGAGCCGGCCCAGGCCAAGGCATGGCTGACCCAGGCGAACTAAGCCGGACCGTCTCCGTCCATGCTGCACTATCCAAGTGAAGTAGCCACAGTCTCGGGCTGCGCCAGGCCCGCTAGTTGAGTTCTGACAGTGGACCGTCCCCCCGTATTCGCAGCTGTGGGCGACATCGAGACTGCAACCATCACGATCTTTAACAACGGGATTGATTGTCCATTGACGATTTTCTCCTATGCGCTGCTGCCCGGATCGCATCCCGCGTACAGCCTGGAGGGACCGAACACGCCCCTCGACATTCCCGTCGGCGAAAAGACCACCGTAGACATCGTATTCGCTCCCCTCGCACCGGCGCTGGCGAGCGGGACCCTG
>SMUY01017443.1_pt1 | contig 20300 bp, 18 predicted proteins | sample 2456441 | NCBI WGS metagenome assembly SMUY01 (sample SAMN11095931, study PRJNA526329) | marine sediment metagenome | biome: Marine sediment; feature: Surficial sediment; material: Deep marine sediment; isolation source: Hadal surficial sediment | place: Pacific Ocean | collected 2014-11 | depth...
CCCTGAACCGTATCCGAGACCACGATGTTGCGGCCGGACGTTTCGGCCAGCAGCTGCAATACGGCACGCGTCTCGATGTCCTGGAAATTCAGCGTCAGCCGCTGCCCATCGTATTCCTTGGTTTCCGAGAACAGCGAAGATGCTATTTCCAGATCGTCGACTGCCGGGTTGATCTCGATAGTAAATTCGTTGTCCGACTGATAGGCGAGCTGTTCGTACTTGCCTTCAGCGGTGATCACGATGCGCGTATCCAGATTGGTGCGCAGCGTGTCAATGGTTATTACCGGCGTGGCGAAGTCTGTGACATCCAGACGACGCATTAACTCTGCCGGCACGCTGGTGTCTTTAAACACCGCAACTACCCGTCCGCCTTCCTGGCGGATATCAACCGCAGTTGACGGATCGCTGAGATGAACAAGAATCCGGCCGCCGCCGTCGCGCGTACGCCGGAAGTCAACGCTGGTGATGGTGCGCCCGCCTCTTGATGCAAAGGATGGTGAAGATGCCGGCGCCGGGCTGCCTGCAAACTGCGTCGTCCTGCCCGCGTCACCGTCTTCGGCGCTGAGCGTGATATAAATTGTGTTGCCACTGCGGCGGGTCTCGTAGGGCACCATGGAAGCGAGATTCAGGACAACCCGCGTACGGCCATTGGCTTCGGCCGTAAGTACGGTTTCCAGTGGCCCGAGATTCACGTCACGGCGACGCGAAGAAAGTCCGAGCGCCGTTTCCGGCAGATCGAGAGCAATCCTCGCAGGGTCATCGATCGTAAATGCCAGCGGCTCCGGCGCGGTGCCGCTGAGAATCAACTTCACCTCTATGCGCTGCCCCGGCAGGCTCTGTATCTGAATGTCCTGCAAGCGGTTGCCTTCCTGTGCATTTACGGAAAATCCGCAAAACAACAGCATTGCTGCAGTCAGTTGCACTACCCAACGTCGGCTTTCTGTGCCGGTCGGCGGCCTTAGTTTGAGCGTCATTCCAAATACTCCCAGTTCCATTCAGGCATCAGTCCGTAAGACCGACGGCGGCTTCTCTTTCCAGGTAACCACCGATCCCGTCCGATATGATTTCAATTAGTTCAATCGCTGATTCTTTTACTACAATGATTCGTCCATCGTTCTGGCCCATGTAGTTGCCTGCGACAACGCGATGAATCAGGCCATCTGAAGTTTGTATGAGCCCGAAATTCGTTTCCCCAAGTTGCATGGTGCCGACCATGCGCAGTGTGTCGAGAGGAAACTGTTCTAAAAATTCCCGGCTCCGTTCCGGATCAGGTCTCGTACCGCCAGCAGCAATACCTGCTGCCGCCTGCGGAGAGTCTGGTACGAACGGAGATCGAATGCCTTCGGCATCTGCAGCATACTTGAATACTTCATAAGGCGTGATTTCCGGCAGCGGCTCGATACGCCCGCCGGGTCTTGCCTTTATTTCATTGATGTATCGATCCAGATCGTCCATATCACTGCCGCAGGCGGTGAGCCCGAAGCCGGCAATCAGAATCATTGGCAACAATTTTACCAGGGAAGCTCTCATTTTTTATTCTGCCTCCTCTTCCAGGTAGCGATAGGTTTTCGCCGTCACCTGGATCGTCAACCGGTCGTAGGTATCCTGGCTATCCGGTGTAATGCTGATATCGTGTAGTGTGACGATGCGCGGTAGCGCAGCCACGCCGCTGACGAAGTTTGCGATCTCGTGATAGCCGCCCGACAAGCTGATCGTGATCGGTTTCTCGGCGTAGAAGTCCTTGGGAATCTCCGCCTGCGGCTGAAAGAGTTTTTCCTGCAGGCCGGCCGCCAGGCCTGTCTGTGAAATATCGACAATCAGGCTGGGAATCTCGGTTTTGCCCGGCAGCTGCCTAAGCATGGTGCCAAAAGACTGCTCCATCTGCGCCAGCTGAGCTTTGTAGGCGTCGTAGTTCGCTGCCTTCTTCTGCTTGTTCTCGAAGGAAATGCGGAGTATCTGCTCCTCATCCTGCACGCGCTGCAATTGCGGCGCCTTGTCCTCAATGATGAACAGGTAGACACCCATGCCGAGAACCACCACGAAAACGATAGCGATTACCGCCGCACGAAAAGCCAGCGGCCAGCGGCCAACGTCATTGACGTCCAGATTTTGCAGTTCCTCGACAAGATTCATTGTCCGCCCTCCCCAGCCTCTTCTTCCCGGCTGACCTGTTTCAGGTTAACGACGAATTCCGCCCGCCGGGCAGGACCCAACTCGGTGGTTTCAACCTTGATCACGCCGGGATCGGTAAGCCATTCAGAAGCGTCGACCTGTCGCATGAGCGCCGAAACGCGGGTGCTTGACTGGGCGATACCCATCAGTTCAACCGCATCGCCGTTTTGCTTCATTCCGGTGAGATACACGCCTTCCGGGAGCTGCCGCGCAATCTCGTCGAACAGATGTACGATTTCAGGTCGGCTACGCTGCAATTGCTCGATGATTTCCATGCGGGCAAGAAGTCTTTCCCTCTGTCTTTCAAGCCCGTCTATTTCAGCAATGCTGCGCTCCAATTCGACTATTTCACTTTCAAGACGGTCATTCCTGGACTGCTGATAATCGATCATTTGCACATAGGAAAAGAACGTCCCGGCCAGTACGATAATGGCGGCTACGAAAGACGCGGCCATCGAGATCATGAAATCTCGTTGGCGTTTTTGTCGCTCCTGTTCGCGCCATGGGAGGAGATTAATACGTGGCATGTCAGTCGAAACTCCTCAGTGCAAGGCCGCAGGCTGTTAGCAGTGCTGTCGAATCTTTGTGCACGCCTTGCGACTTGGCCTTGGATGAAATTTTCATTTGGCCGAGCGGATCCCCGACTTCTGTCGGGATGCCGACTCTGCTCGAAATAACATCTGCGATACCGGGGATGTTGGCGCAACCGCCGCATACCAGGATCATGTCCGGCTGCTCACGCCCGCCGCCGGATGCCAGGTAGAACTGCAGTGAACGACTGACCTGCTGCGTCGTGTCATCAACGAACGGCTCCAGCACTTCGGGTTGATAGTTGCTGGGAAGTCCGCCCTGCTTCTTGGCCCGGCCGGCATCTTCCATCGAGAGTCCGTAGGTACGCATGATTTCTTCGGTCAGCTGCTGGCCGCCAAAAGCAAAATCCCGCGTGTAGACAACCTTGAGATCCACCAGTACGCTGAAAGTCGTGCTGCTGGCGCCGATATCGACGATCGCCACAGACTGGCCCATACCGCCGTCGGGAATCTGGTGACTCAAAAGGGCGCAAGCGTTCTCGAGGGCGAATGCTTCAACGTCGACAATCGTGGCGTTCAGGCCTGCAGCGCTAACCGCAGCCTGCCGCTGCTCGACGTTGTCGGTACGCGTTGCGACCAGCAAAACGTCCATCAACTCGGGGTCATTCGAATTCGGGCCGACGATTTCATAATCGAAACTTACTTCTTCCATCGGGAAGGGAATGTACTGGTCAGCCTGGATTTCGACCTGCCCTTCAAGGTCCCTTTCGGAGAGGCTCGAGGGCATTTGAATGACCTTGGTAATTGCGGCGTCGCCACTGATTGCGATCGCTACATCGGTCGCTTTGGCTCCGGCACGTTTGACGGCCCGTCGGATGGCTTCACCGACGGCTTTCGCATCCACGATCGCCTTTTCGTTTACCGAACTCGGCGGCGTGGGCTCGGCTGAATAAGCCTCAACCCGATAGCGCTTTCCACTTCGTGAAAGTTCTATCAGCTTGACGGACGATGTCGTGATATCGAGGCCCAACAAAGGCTGTGATTTTTTGCCAAAAAGCACGTATTTTTCCTTTTAAGTCGGTAAGTTGCGGGTCTAATTTAGGCTGGACCTGAGCAAGTTGATTTAACTATATATCAATAAAAACTTAAATAAAACGTGACTTTGTTCACGATCCCGCGATCGCATGTTACTGCTCCGGGCGCCGTGGTTCCGTGAACTGGTCGGCGGCTCGGAATGCGACCCCGTCAGCGGCCCGAGGCTGCGGTCTGCAGGCGATTAATTGACGGAAAATTGCCTGCCGGCAGCAGCTCTGGCCCCAAAATGGCTCACCAGTAGCCGGGACGCGGTTTCTGTGCCTGGACAGGCGCCACTGTTTATGCGCGCCACATCACATTCGTGTCTCATGCAATTTTGGGCCTGTCTGGCTATGATCTCGCCTGAGCGCTGCCATACAATTGCCACAATCGGCAGGCAGCATCCTGATTGGCGCAGAATTGCGCAATAATTCACGAATATGTTCCCGGGCCAGTAATGCTCTGCCCGTGATTTTTGACCGCTTTGGCCTAAAATGTCCGCGACTATGCAAAATGCAAGCACCGACAGCAAACCATCCAAGCTGACGCGAATAACATGTTTTGCGCCGTGGCTGATTTTGTGCGGCGGCGCCGGCCTGATCGTGTCGCTGATGATCGCCACCGGTGTGATTGGCGCCTATTACTACGTGGCACCGAGTTTGCCGCCGGCAGAAACCCTTCGTGAAATCCCGCTGCAGATCCCATTGCGGATATTCAGCCGCGACGGCCGCCTTATCGAAGAGGTGGGCGAGCGGCGGCGCATTCTTGTCGACTATGAAGACCTGCCACCTTTCGTCGTTCATGCATTCGTTGCTGCCGAAGACGGCCGGTTCTTCGAACACCCGGGCATCGACTATCTCGGCGTCCTGCGCGCCGGCGTCGTGATGCTCAGAAGCGGCGAAATATCCGGGGGCGGCAGCACGATCACTCAACAGCTGGCGCGTGACTATTTCCTGACACGCGAGCAGTTGTTCACGCGCAAGCTTCGCGAGGCGTTCCTTGCCTACAAGATCGAACAGGAGTTCTCCAAAGAGGAGATCATGGCCCTGTTCCTGAACAAGATGTTTTTTGGACAAAGAGCATACGGTGTTGCCGCCGCTGCGCAGGTCTATTTCGGCAAGAACTTAAGCGATATCAACATTGCAGAAGCGGCGACACTCGCCGGTGTGCTGCCGGCGCCATCGAGCTACAACCCTGTCAGAAGCCCCGCTAATGCGGCGATGCGCCGCAGCTATGTGCTGAACCGGATGCATGAGCTCGGCTATATCGAGGACCATGAGCTGGACAGCGCCCTGGCATATCCGGTGGAGTCGAAGTTACACGGTACGGCAAACGAACTTTCGGCGCCCTGGGTCGCGGAGATGGTTCGGCGGGAAATGCTGTTGCGTTACGGCGAAGAGGCGACCTACGCGGCCGGCTTCGAGGTTGTGACGACGCTGGACTCGTCACTGCAACGCGCCGCGAATTACGCGGTGCGAAACGGGCTTTTCGAATTCACACGGCGGCGTGGCTATCGCGGGCCCATTGCCACTGTAGAGCTTGCGCCGGAGATTCTTGAGGGAGCGTACGCAGACTGGCCGGATGAGGTGAAACGTGCATTACAGGACTACAGGAACCCTGGCGGACTGTCGGTTGCGTTGGTCACCACGTTAAACGAAGACAATGGTGCAACCATCGTATTGCAGGATGGCACCACAACAAGGCTGGAATGGCACGGCATGTCCTGGGCGCGGCCGTTTATTGATCGGGAAACGACCGGCGCGGCACCACAGACCGTCGCTGATATCGTAGCGCCGGGACACATCATATATTTGATGCCGATTACGATCGGCGGATGGGCGCTCGCGCAAATACCGGACGCACAGTCGGGGCTGGTATCAATTGATCCGCTGGACGGTGCGATCACCAGCCTTAGCGGCGGTTTCGATTTTTCCCTCAGCAAATTCAATCGCGTAACCCAGGCAAGACGGCAACCAGGTTCGTCATTCAAGCCGTTCATTTACTCTGCAGCGCTCGAGGCCGGCAATACGCTTGCCACGGTGGTGCTCGATGCACCGGTGGTCATCAACTCTGCAACGCTTGAGCGACTGTGGCGCCCGGTTAATTACAGCGGCCGTTTTTACGGCGAACAACGTGTCCGCGAAGCGATGGTCCGCTCGATGAACCTGGCCTCGGTCCGCTTGCTGCTGAACAACACGGGCGTCGGCAATGCAGTCCGGCATCTTGAACCATTCGGATTCCCTGGCGATACATTGATCAGAAACGGGTCACTGGCGCTTGGTGGCGGCACTGCATCGCCACTCGACATGGCTCAAGGCTACGCAACGTTTGCAAACGGCGGCTACGCCGTCACCCCGTATTTGATCGACGCAATCATTGGCCCGAATGAAGAGGTCCTTTATCGCGCGCGGCCAGATGTCGTTTGCCCGGAGTGTGAACCGGAAGAAATTACGCCCGACCTCGTCATGCCGCAGCCGGAACCTCTGTACCCGGTGACGCCGTTGACTGACGGGGCCCGGCTGGTGGACGCCGCCGACCAGGAGCTCTCCGGGGAAGAATCTTTGTACATCGATGAGCTGGAACAGACATTTTCGCTCGAGCAGATGGCGGCAATGGGTGAGTCGTATCAACCGGACGCTACGCTTGCCCCCGAGTTATTTGCGGACGTCAAGGTGGCGGCAAGAATCATCAGCCCGCAGAATGCGTTTCTGATCCAGGATGCGATGCGCGATGTCATCCGGCGTGGTACCGGCGTACGTGCCCGGGTGCTCGGACGCAGAGATCTGTCCGGCAAGACCGGCACCTCGAATGACCGCCGCGATGCCTGGTTTGCAGGGTTCAACTCGAAGATCGCTGCTATCGTCTGGGTCGGCTACGATGACGACCTGCCGCTCGGTCCGCGCGAAGAAGGTTCGAGAACCGCGCTGCCGATATGGATAGAATTCATGCGCATTGCCCTGCAAGGCGTTCCCCAGGCGCAAATGGAGATGCCCGACGGTATCGTTACCGTGCGCATCTCGAAAAGCACAGGCTGCCCGGCCAGCGCCTCTCATCCGTTCGAGGATGTGATGTTCGAGCATTTCCGCGAGGAATTTGTACCGGAGTGCGAGGCGCTCGACGGACAGCTGGATATTTTCAATACTGCAGAAGATCCGGAGAAAGACGAGACTCTGTTTTAGGCACTACAGGATACCCGGGAGACAATGTCCAGACGGCAGCTGAACGGTAGCGACCGCGCAAGACAAATCCTCGCGCAGGAGGCCGCGCGTATTATCGTCGAGCAGGGCATCGAGGATTATCGCGTTGCCAAGATCAAGGCAGCCGAGCGGCTCGGCATGAGCGGGCGCGGATCATTGCCGGGAAACACCGAAGTCGAAAAAGCGGTCAGCGATCACCTTGCTTTATTCGGCAGAGAATCGCATGTCGATCTGCTTCGCATCCTGCGACGTGCGGCCTTGACTGCAATGGAATTACTGGTGGCGTTCACGCCACGCCTGGTCGGGCCGGTGTTGCACGGTACGGCCAGCGCAAACTCTGCTGTGAACCTGCATGTCTTTGCGGACAGCGCCGAGATGGTTGCAGACCGGTTGCAGGGGTGCGCGGTGCAGTATCAGCCATTCGAGCGTCGCCTGAAGAGTCGCAGAGATCGCGCCGAAACGTTTGCCGCGTTTCGCTTCACCCAGGATGAATCGGCAATCGAGGCGACCGTATTCCCGGTCGACGGCGTGCGTCAGGCGCCGATTAGCCCGGTCGACGGCAAGCCGATGCGGCGGGCGGACCGCCGAGCTATTTTGAAATTGCTGGAGAATTGACCATTGCAACCCGCCTGTAGGAGCTCGCCCCAGCGGTCGATATTCTTTCATTGGGAGCGTTTGACTCGAGCTTCGCAAACATCAAAGGGCATGCACCGCATGCCCTTTGATGTTTGTCGCCCGGCGGGCCGGGCTCCTACGAACCCTTGCTACAATTATTGTCGGAGAGACAAACCAAATTAACCGCGTTTTTCGATGGCCATATAGTCGCGCTGCTTTGGCCCGGTGTATAACTGTCTCGGCCTGCTGATGCGGCCATTCGGGTCTTTGATCATTTCTCGCCAGTGTGCAACCCAGCCTACTGTTCTGCCAATCGCGAACATGACGGTGAACATCGATGTCGGTATTCCCAGGGCGCGGTAGATAATGCCCGAATAGAAATCGACATTCGGATAGAGATTCTTTTCAATAAAGTACTCGTCCTTCAGTGCCATTTCCTCGAGCCTCAACGCCAGTTCGAAAAGCGGCGCGTCCTGCTGTCCATTTTGCGCGAGAACCTTGTGGCACATCTCGCGAATAATCGTCGCCCGCGGGTCAAAATTCTTGTATACGCGGTGCCCAAAACCCATCAACCTGAACGGGTCATCCTTGTCTTTGGCTTTTGCGACGTACTTCGGAATATTCCTGGCGTCGCCGATCTCCTTGAGCATGCGCAGCACGGCCTCGTTCGCACCACCGTGCGCCGGCCCCCAAAGTGCGGCGATGCCGGCGGCGATAGCCGAGTAAGGATTAGCACCCGAACTGCCAGCCATGCGTACTGTTGACGTCGAACAATTTTGTTCGTGGTCGGCATGCAGAATGAACAGCAGATCAATCGCCTGTGCGGAAACCTCGTTGATCTCGTATGTCTCCGCCGGCACGGCGAACAACATATGCAGCAGGTTTTCCGTGTAGTTGAGATCGTTGCGCGGATATACGTAGGGCTGCCCGGCGGTCAGTTTGTGCGCGGCTGCGGCGATCGTTGGCATCTTGGCAAGAATGCGATGCGTGAAAACTTCCCTGGCGCGCGGATTGTTTACGTCCATCGTGTCGTGATAGTAGGCCGACATCGATCCCACTACCGCGGATAAAACAGCCATCGGATGGGCGTCGTAGCGGAAGCCGTTGAAGAATCGCAGCATGCCCTCGTTGAGCATCGTGTGCCGGCGAATGGATTCTTCGAATTTTGTCAACTGGTCTGCGGTCGGCAACTCACTATATAAAAGGAGATAGGCGACTTCTATGAAGCTGGAATGCGCGGCGAGCTGCTCCACCGGATAGCCCCGGTACATGAGCAGGCCCTTGTCACCATCAATGAACGTAATATCGCTGTCGCAACTGCCTGTGGAAACGAAACCGGGGTCATAGGTGAATACACCCTGCTCCTGGTAAAGCTTGCCAATATCGACGACGTCGGGGCCCAACGTGCCTTTGCGAACCGGAAGTTCAGTGGTCTGGCCCGCGGGGCTGGTCAGCGTATACGCGTCTTTGCTCATAGAGTTTTCGATCCTTGGCCGGCAGCGAACCGGCTTAATTCCTTGCGAAAATCAGCTTCTCTGGTACGGCGAATTTTATTTGCACCATTGCGCTGCGTTAGCAGGCAATGCACTGAAGATCACAAATTCGCATGGAGCGAATTTGGACGCCATAGGCGCCTTCGCGAAGCGAAGGTCACGACCATGGATGGTCGTAATCAATCCGTCCCCATCAAAGTGCAGCAATCGACATCACGGGCGAATTCGGCGCCATGAATCATCGCTTACAACGGACCATCGTGCCGCAAGCCAGGCGTTCGAGCAAATGATTGGGCGAGTGGATTGCCCGGCGGCGCCAAATACCTAGCTGATACCGTACTTGCGGCGGAACTTCTCCACCCGCCCGCCGGTATCAATGATTTTCTGCTTGCCGGTATAGAAAGGATGACATGCCGAGCACACTTCGATGAGCAGGTCCTCGCCAAGCGTGGAGCGGGTTGTGAATTCGTTGCCGCAGCTACAGGTAACCTTGATTTCGTTGTAGGCGGGATGAATCTCGGCTTTCATTTTGGTCGTCCTGGGGTGCTGCGGTGCGCAAAGGGCGCGTAGGATATAGGGAAGCGGCAACTGCCGCAAGTAGCCGATTCCGGGGCTGCGGGTTTATCCACAAATCCTGTGGATAAGTCTGTGGAAAAAAATTGAGTGAGTGAGCTAAGTGGGGATTTTTAAAGCAGGGTTTCTAAAGTGTCTATTTTATGTTCAATTTAGCAAAATTTGATAAATCAATAAGTTACAGGCCCTTTCGTACAGTCGGTCTGAATTTCAGCTCCTATTACACGGAAAAAATAGGCATCCGCGAACAGTTGTGCATAAAAAGCGACACCCGTTCTTCGGCAAACCACACTAAATGCTGCTCAAAAAGTGTACAGACCTGCGCCGACTTAAGGCAGAAATCGGGCCTGGAGGTCATTCAGAAATCGAAATCCCAGGGGCGTTGGCTGCCACACGCCGCTAGCGCATTCCTGGATAAGACCGTCGGCTTTTGCCCTTGCCAGTGGCTCCTCGATTGCGGCCAGCTTTAGCCCGGTGCTGCTCGAGAATGCCGATTCTGAGAATCCGGCCGACAGTCTCAGCGCGTTCAGCAGGTACTCGAATCCGGCGTCCTCTTCCTTCAAGGCATGCAAGAGTGGCTTGAAGGTCCCCTCGAGCATTTGCTGGATATAGGTGAGCGGGTGCGCCGGCTTCTGGTAGCGCCTGATAATGCCATCCGAACCCGTGATCTTACCGTGAGCGCCGGCACCGGCCGCCAGGTAGTCACCGAAAGTCCAGTAGTTCAGGTTATGGCGGCAGCGATGCCCCTCTGTCGCGAATGCTGAAATCTCGTACTGCTGGTAGCCTGCATCTCGCAGCAACCGGTGACAGTGCTCCTGGATATGCCAGCTCAGATCATCATCCGGCAAATTTTCCGGAGGCCGGTTGAAGAAAACCGTGTTCGGCTCCAGGGTGAGTTGATAGTAGGAGATATGCGGCGGCTGCAGGGCGCAAACCTGCTCAATGTCCTCGATCGCCACTTGCAGAGTCTGCCCCGGCAACGCAAACATCAAATCGATATTGATGCTGTCGAAACCGGCTGCACACGCATCGTCATAGGCCGCGAGAACATCGGCGGCATCATGAATGCGTCCAAGTGCCCTCAGCATTTCGTTGTTGAAACTCTGCGCCCCCAGCGATAAGCGATTCACGCCGGCTCGCTGGAAACCCGCAAGGTCTCCACGGTCGACCGTTCCCGGGTTGGCCTCCATCGTGATCTCGCAGTCGGCGGCGATATCAAGATCATTTTTCGCCGCGTCAATAATTTGTCCGATCTCCTCAGGCGCAAACAGGCTCGGGGTGCCACCGCCAAGGAAAATACTTACTACTTTCCTGCCATTGGCCCGCTCGGCTTCGGTCGCAAGATCATCGAGTAGTGCCGCGACATAGCGGCCGCGCGGCGCACCATCGCCCGCTGTATGCGAGTTGAAGTCGCAATACGGGCATTTTCGAACACACCAAGGCAGGTGTATGTACAACGACAACGGCGGCATTTTCATATTCACCGGTACCGCAGGTACAGGTTCAGCGACAACAGGGGCACTTCGTTTGTCATTAATTTTCATGCCGCATGGTTAGCAGAAGGTTTTTCAATTCGCGGAAGGCTTTACCACGATGACTCACACAGTTTTTTTCTTCCCGGGTCATTTGCGCCCCCGTCCTGCCTGAAGAGGGATCGAGAAATACGGGGTCATAGCCGAAGCCGCCTTCACCCACTCTTTCACGCAGGATCTTCCCGCGCCACACCGCCTCCACGATGAGTGGCGTAACGTCGCTATCGGGGAAGACCAGCGCAGCCGCGCAATGAAAACCCGCACCGCGCTGCTCATCGGGCACATCCATGAGTTCATCAAGTAATTTGTCTACATTCTGTTTGTCTGTCGCTTGCTCACCGGCGTAGCGAGCGGACCAGACGCCGGGGCCCCCGCCAAGCGCATCTACAACAATTCCGGAATCGTCAGCCATTGCCGGCAACCCTGATTGGGCCGATGCATGGCCTGCTTTCAACAAGGCATTGTCAGCGAAGGTGGTCCCGGTCTCTTCCGGAGACTCAATAGCAAGTTCTTTCCGGGGAACGATCAAAATATCCAGGTCCGCGAAAATGTCGACAACCTCGCGAATCTTTCCCGGGTTGCCGCTTGCGAAAACGATCCTTGATAACGGCAACACTTCAGAGCACCTGTCAGGCTATTTGCCCAATCGCTGCGTTTTGATGCTCGATTACCTCGGCAATGCCTTTGCCGGCAAGCTCGAGCATCGCGTCGAATTCCTCGCGATTGAATGCGTGGCCCTCGGCAGTGCCCTGCACTTCGATAAAGCGGCTGGCCTCGTTCATAACGATGTTCATGTCCGTTTCCGCTGCCGAATCTTCATCGTAATCGAGATCGAGAATCGGCGTTCCCTGGTAGATTCCTACCGATACTGCAGCGATAAAACCGTGTACCGGGTTCTTCCTGATTTCGTTTCTGACACATAGATCATTCATGGCCAGTACTAGCGCAACATATGCGCCGCTGATCGCCGCCGTTCGCGTGCCGCCATCCGCTTGTAAAACATCGCAATCGAGTGTCACCGTTCGTTCACCAAGCGCTTCGAGATCTATCGCTGCCCGCAATGATCTGCCGATCAGGCGCTGTATCTCCTGCGTGCGCCCGCTCTGCTTGCCACGCGCAGCCTCTCTTGCCGAGCGCGTATGTGTTGAGCCGGGCAGCATACCGTACTCGGCGGTTACCCAGCCGCGGCCATTGCCGCGCATCCAGGGTGGAACACGACGCTCAACACTTGCAGTACACAATACCCGGGTGTCACCGAATTCTGCCAGGACGCTGCCAGCGGCATACCTGGTGTAATTAGTAGTGAATTGCACCGGCCTTAATTCGTCCGAGGCGCGGCCACTGGGTCGCATTCGTTTCTCCCTTGGTTCTTATAAGCAGCAGATTGTTGAAAAGCTGCTGGCAGACGACGTCGGTACCGGGAAATTTACTCCCCGAGCCACTGTAGCGCGGTGCCGGTCGTATTGTCGCTGTATGGCGCGTTCGTCGTCAGCGCTTTGATGCTTAGCGCCTTGAGGTTGTCGGCGAGATTGTTGTCCGAACTTGTCGCTATCTCAGCCATTTCGTCATCGGTGAGGCCGGACCACAGTCCGTCGGTGCATGCCAGCAGTACATCGCCCGGTTCAAGTGGCATTTTTCGGGTGATGCTCATGTCCGGAACCGGTGCGTCTCCGCCAATGCAGCATTCCACAAAGTTGCGCATCGGATGGTCGAGTGCCTCTTCCTCCGTTATCGCACCCTCCTGAATGAGGACCTCTACATGGCTGTGGTCCCTGGATCGCCTGAGCAGTTGACCGTCGCGCATGTGGTATATCCTGCTGTCGCCAATGTGACCCCACCAGGAACCGCTTTCCTGGATGAGACAGATGGCGCAAGTGGCGCGCGGCCGAAAATCCACGGCAACATCTGCACCGATCCTGACGACTTCGTCGTGCGCGCGGGCCATTGATAAATTCAGGAAGCCCTGCGGATCGAACAGTGGCAGATCGGATGCCATAAACAAATCCTGCACGATCCTGAGTCCAGCCTCGGCAGCCTGGGCGCCGTTCTCGTGACCACCCATGCCGTCAAACACGAGCATGATCGCCGCATCCTCGGCCACCACGATCGCCGCCCGGTCCTGGTTGTCATTCCGGTCACCGAGCGCCGAGACTTTTGCGTATTCAATTTTCATGTCAGTCGCTGACTAATACTGCTGGCCCGCGTGGGTCGGCCAGCTTAGAATATTCAGCTTGTTTTTGATCACTTTCACTCGCGATAAGTCGTTAGGAGGGTCTTAAGCCCCGAACCGGGTTCGAGCCATTCGCGGCTGAAGCCGTTCCTACAAGCCCCTCCTACAAGCCGCGGCCACGACAGGTATTTAGAGGTACCCTTAACGAAGACTGTGGGCGGATTGGGCTTTAAACGCAAATGATTCCTAGAGAGAGGTTTCCAATGTTGCACAGTATGACCGGATTCGCCCGCGAGGCGGCCGAATCGCCATTCGGTACCCTGACCTGTGAACTGCGGGCAGTCAATCATCGCTACCTGGACGTTCAGTTCCGTCTACCCGACGAATTACGGCCCAGGGAGGTCGAGTTTCGGCGACAGATCGCCGCGGCGATCAAGCGCGGCAAAGTCGAATGTTCATTTCATCTGCGCCGTGCGCTCCATGAAAACGAGGAACTCAGACTTAATCATGAACTGGTACGGCAACTCAGCGCGCGAGTCAGGGAACTGTCTGACCTGCTGCCCGAAACCCAGCCCCTGGACCCGGTTGACGTGCTGCGCTGGCCAGGCGTTATACAGGAACCGGAAATCGATACCGAACCCCTGTTTGGGGCAACGACCGATCTTCTCGCGGCTACTCTGTCGGCACTCGATGAAATGCGTTCGAACGAGGGCGGGCGAATCGCCGATATGCTCGAAACGCGTTGTGCCGAAATTCTCGATATCGCTGCCAACATCAAGAAACGCATGCCGGAAGTGTTGGACGCTATCCGCATAAAACAACGGGAACGCATCGATAATCTCAATATCGATGCGGATCCGGCACGGCTGGAAACAGAGCTCGCGCTGATCGCGCAGAAACTGGATATCGATGAAGAGCTGGACAGGCTCACAAGTCACGTCAGCGAGATTCGCGCCGTCCTGAAGAAAAGCGGGCCTGTCGGCAGGCGGCTCGATTTCCTGATGCAGGAACTTAATCGGGAAGCCAATACGCTGGGCTCCAAATCTGCGGACACGGAAACCACAAGAGCCGCGGTAGACCTCAAAGTGCTCATCGAACAGATGCGTGAGCAGATACAGAATGTCGAGTAGTCCGGCAACCCTGTATGTCATCGCCGCCCCGTCCGGGGCCGGGAAGACCACGCTGGTCAGATTTCTCCTGGATCGCAATCCCGACTTTAAGTTTTCCGTGTCGTACACGACGCGCGAGAAACGGGAGGCCGAGGTCGATGGCCGCGACTATTTTTTTGTAGACGAGAAGCGTTTTCTGCAGCTGAAGGAGGCGGGACAGTTGCTCGAATCGGCGCTTGTTTTCGGCAACTACTATGGCACCGGCCGTACCCAGGTGGAGCAGCAGCTGGAAAAGGGTAATCACGTTATTCTCGAAATAGACTGGCAGGGCGCCCGACAGGTACGCGAATCGGTGCCCGGCTGCGTCAGCATTTTCATCCTGCCGCCCTCGCGGCCGGAACTCGAGCGGCGCTTGCGGGATCGCCGCACCGACAGCGATGAGGTCATTGCCCATCGTCTGCAGGAGGCCCATGGCGACATGTCTCACTGGGACGAATTCGAGTTCGTCATCATCAACGATGAGCTGGATACCGCTGTCGGCGAGCTCGAAGCAATACTCCACGGAGGGGGCGCCGCCAACCGCAGCGGTGACCCTGAACTGCAACAAAATCTTGAAAAGATACTGGCTTAGCGTGCGGAAAATAGGATAGACTGGTGGGTCTTGGTTATCAAAAGGTCCGCCGGACCGACCGCTTATCGAATTGCATATCAACTGGAGTTAGGAATTCATGGCCAGAATAACGGTCGAGGATTGTCTGGACAACATAGAAAATATTTTTGAAATGGTGCTGGTGGCGAGCAAGCGCGCCAGGCGAATTGCACACGGCGCCGAGCCCCTGGTGGAGCTGCAAAACGACAAACCAACGGTTGTCGCACTTCGTGAAATTGCGGAGGGTCACATCACACCAGCAATTCTCGAAGAAGTGGAGGTGCCACCCGTCGATGAATTCCTACAACCCGAATCTACCGATGAAATCATGCGGATGCGTGGTATCTCGATCGGCGATTGAGATACTGCTCACGGAGCGACTCACGCGGCAACCAGCTATGAAGAGTCATGGACTACGCCGCTACCATTCTCGCTAAGATCCCGGGCACCTCGTCGAAACTCGACAAGGGCTTAAAGCGTCTGATCGAATCCCTGGAAGCCTACATGCCTGCCGAACACATCGAGCAGGTTGTGCGTGCGTACGAGTTTGGCGCGATTGCCCACAGCGGCCAGACGCGCTTGTCCGGCGACCCCTTCATATCCCACCCGCTTGCAGTCGCACAAATTCTCGCCGACATGCATATGGACTCGCAGGCAATTGCGGCCGCGATACTGCATGACGTAATCGAAGATACGGAGACGTCGATCACCGAACTCGCTGAACAATTTGGCAATGAGATTGCAACACTCGTGGACGGCGTCAGCAAACTCGACCAGCTGCAATTCACCAGCCGGGCTGAAGCGCAGGCAGAAAGTTTTCGTAAAATGATGCTGGCGATGATCGAGGACATCAGGGTCATCCTGGTGAAGCTTGCCGATCGCCTGCACAACATGAAAACGATGGATTTCATGCCGACGGATAAACAGGCCCGTATCGCTCGCGAGACGCTCGAGATTTATGCGCCCATCGCCAATCGCCTGGGCATCAATCACATGAAGGTTGATCTAGAGGACCTGGGATTTCGCTATTTGTATCCGTTTCGCTATTCAGTGCTCGATCGGGCATTAAAGCGAAGCAAGGGCAGCCAGCGGCAGATCGTCAAAAAAATCTCCGAGCACTTTCGGAAAACGATGCAGCAGGAAGGCATAGAAGGTGAAGTTATCGGCCGCGAGAAGCACCTGTACAGCATCTATAAGAAGATGGCCGAGAAAAAACGCTTGCTGGGTGACATCGTCGATGTTTACGGCTTCCGCATCATCGTCAACGACGTCAATACCTGCTACCAGTTGTTAGGTCTCGTCCATAACCTGTACAAACCGATGCCGGGGCGGTTCAAGGATTACATAGCCATCCCCCGGGTAAACGGCTACCAGTCATTGCACACAACACTGTTCGGCCCCAAGGGCCTGCCCCTTGAAGTACAGATTCGCACGACCGAAATGAATCGCCTCGCCGAGGCGGGCGTTGCCGCCCACTGGCAATACAAAGCGGAGGACAAATCCGCCGCCACGCCACAGCGCCGTGCTCGCGAGTGGCTCGCGCATCTTATGGAGATTCAGGAATCCGGCAGCTCGGAAGAATTTCTTGAAAGCGTGAAAGTCGATTTGTTCCCGGACAAGATTTACGTGTTTACGCCGAAAGGCGACATCATGCCGCTGCCCAAGGGGGCCACCACGGTTGATTTCGCTTATGCGGTACACACCGATATCGGCAATCGTTGTGTCGCAGCGAAGATCGATCGAAATCTTGTCCCATTGAGAACAACACTGCAAAACAGCCAGACGGTCGAAATCATCACAACTCGAGGCGCCAAACCGAACCCCAATTGGGTGACCTTTGTCACCACCGCGAAAGCGCGCTCCGCGATTCGTCACTACATGAAGAAAATGCGCAGCAGTGAGTCCATCGATCTTGGCAAGCGGCTGCTGGACCGCTCACTCAAGGATCTTGGCTCATCGCTCAGAAAGGTTGGCAAAGTGCGTATGCGCGAGGCACTCGGAGAGCTTGGGCTTACGGACGCTAACGAACTTTTCGAGCAACTCGGTCTCGGCGAGCGGCTCGCGCCACTGACGGCACGATTCCTGATCGGCATGCATGATGATACGCAGCCAGAGGCCGCGAGCCTCGTGATTGCTGGAACCGAGGGTGTCGTCGTTAGCTACGCCAAGTGTTGCTACCCCATCCCCGGTGACGATGTGATGGGCTACCTCAGTTCCGGCCGTGGAGTGGTCATTCACCGAAACTCGTGTGGCAACCTGATAAATTTCCGTAAACAGCCGGAAAAGTGGATTTCGGTCAGCTGGGAAGAAGAGATAGATCGTGACTTCTCCAGTCAGATCCAGGTAGAGGCGCAGAACAAGACCGGCCTGCTCGCCGAAGTTGCCGCGGTGATTGCGGACTCGGATTCAAATATTGAACAGGTATCGGTCATCGACCGGCACGAGGACGGTACCATTCTGTCCTTTTTGCTACAGGTCAAAGACCGCATACATCTCGCACACATTATGCGAAACATCAAGAAAATGCCGAATGTTCTGCGCGTGTCACGCGAGGGCGCGTAGTCAAAAGAGGAGCAAGCATTGAACAAGACGCCAATCCACACTAACAACGCACCGGCCGCGATCGGCACTTACTCACAAGCAATTAAAAGCGGTAACTTTGTGTTTCTGTCCGGGCAGATTCCCCTTGATCCGTCAACGATGGAAATCGTAGCTGGTAACTTCGAGGCCCGTGCGCGACGTGTCTTCGAAAATCTCAAGGCCGTATCAGAGGCAGCCGGTGGCACACTCGGGCAGATCGTCAAACTCACCATCTACCTGACTGACCTGGACAATTTTGCGACGGTCAATGCCGTAATGGCCGAATACTTCGACGAGCCGTATCCGGCGCGTGCGGCCCTGGGTGTGGCGTCCCTGCCAAAGGGTGCTGACGTAGAGGCCGAGGCGATCCTGGCCTTGTAAGGGTGCAGGAAACGGAAACGAATCTTTCGAGTCCGCTGACAGTACTGCGCGGGGTCGGTCCGGCGTTGACCGAAAAACTGAAGCGCCTGAATCTGCAACGCGTGGAGGACCTGCTGTTCCTGCTGCCGTTGCGTTATGAAGACCGAACAAAGCTCTGCAAAATTGGGTCGCTGAACCCGGGCATGCGTTGCCTCGTGAGCGGTGAGGTGCTACTGGCGGAAACCGTTTATCGCGGACGGCGAAATCTCCTGGTTCGCATCGGCGATGACAGCGGCCAGATGACTCTTCGCTTCTTTTACTTTTCGCGCCAGCAACAATCCGGGTTCCATATCGGCGCAGTCGTGAGTGCGTTCGGCGATGTCAGAGCAGGCCCTGTTGGTGTCGAAATGGTGCACCCGGAGTACCGCGTGCTGCGACCGCAACAAAGCGTTGTCGTCAGTAACACATTGACGCCCATCTATCCGATGACTGAAGGCGTGCAACAGGGAAGGCTGAGGAATCTTGCAGGCCAGGCGCTGGCAATAATGAAAAAGGCGCCGCCGGACGAGCTGTTGCCACAATCTATTCGAGACAAATACGGCATGCCTTCCCTGGTCGAGGCGCTAATTCTTCTGCATGAGCCGCCACCTGGAGTCAATCTCGCGGAGATTGACGCTGGCAAACATCCCTGTCAGCTCCGCCTGTGTTTTGAGGAGCTTCTGGCTCACTACATGAGCCTGAGGAACCTGCGTGATCTCGCAAGAAAGGAAAGTGCGGTCGCGCTTGGCGGCGGTGGCGACACCGTGGCCAGGTTTATCAGCGGACTCCCGTATCAGCTGACTGCCGCGCAGCAACGCGTAATTGCGGAAATAACGACCGATCTGGAGTCGCCACATCCAATGATGCGCCTGATTCAGGGTGACGTCGGATCGGGCAAGACTGTGGTCGCGGCCGCAGCCTGTCTGCGGGCGATGACCTGCGGCGTGCAGGCAGCAGTAATGGCGCCAACCGAATTACTTGCAGAGCAGCACTGGCAAAACTTCTGCGGCTGGTTTCGTGATTTCGGTTACGAGCTTGCATGGCTTAGCGGCAGTCAGCGGCAGGCGGAGCGGCGTGCGTCGCTCAAGGCCATTGCAAGCGGCGCTGCCAAGTTGGTCATCGGTACGCATGCGCTTTTCCAGGAGGGCGTGAAATTCAAACAGCTTGCGCTCGTAGTTATCGACGAACAACATCGCTTCGGCGTTCACCAGCGCATGGCGCTGCGCGACAAGGGGGTAACTGGCGGCGGACATCCGCATCAGCTGGTCATGACAGCGACGCCAATTCCCAGGACACTGGCGATGGCGGCGTATGCGGATCTCGATGTATCAGTGATTGATGAGTTGCCGCCCGGGCGCCGGGCAGTGCAGACGGTTGCGTTGCCCGATACGCGCCGTACAGAAGTTGTTGCGCGAGTTCGCAACGCTTGCAAGGACGGACAGCAAGCTTACTGGGTTTGCCCCCTAATCGAAGAATCTGATGTGCTCGACTACCAGGCAGCTGAGGCCAGCTATGCCATGTTGAAAGAGGCACTCGCTCCAATGCGGGTCGGTCTCGTGCACGGGAAAATGAAGGCGGCCGCCAAGGAAAAAATCATGCGCGCGTTCAAGGCCGGAAAAATCAATGTACTGGTCGCGACGACCGTTATTGAGGTCGGTGTTGATGTACCAAACGCCAGCCTGATGATCATCGAGAATGCCGAGCGCATGGGGCTTTCTCAGTTGCACCAGTTACGTGGCCGGGTCGGCCGCGGTACGGAGCAGAGCCACTGCGTCATGCTCTACCGGCAGCCGCTCGGTCAGCTTACCCGCGACCGGCTGGCGGTTCTGCGAGACACCAATGACGGATTCCTGGTTGCGCAAAGAGATCTTGAGTTGCGCGGTCCTGGCGAACTGCTGGGCACCAGGCAAACCGGACTACCCGAATACCGCATCGCTGATCTTGTTCGCGACGCCGAATTGATGCCTAAAGTTCTGGCGAGCGCGGAGATGATTCAGCGCGATAATCCCGCGGCCGGCCAGGCCATAGTTCGGCGCTGGCTGAGCGACGCGTATCAATATGGAAAAGTCTGAGAAAAACAGGGGTCGAACCGAGGTTTTCGCCAATTTGGCGAATACGTTAACAGATCGCCTGTTTGCTACGAAATCTTCGGTTCGACCCCTGTTTTTCTCGCAATCTGGTATTTTTCACCTGTGAATAATCTGGCA